>Ga0182012_10003563_pt1 | contig 16586 bp, 15 predicted proteins | sample 612S2SmetaG_FD_120486 | JGI IMG/M metagenome (GOLD analysis project Ga0182012, IMG submission 120486) | Permafrost microbial communities from Stordalen Mire, Sweden - 612S2S metaG | ecosystem: Environmental > Terrestrial > Soil > Wetlands > Permafrost | place: Sweden: Stordalen | collected...
ACGACGATTTCATAGGCCGGATAACGCAACGCCGTCAAGGATTTCACACAGCGCGTCAGCAGGTCCGGACGAACGCCGGCCGTTGGTACGACGATAGTGACGAGCGGATACTCCGGCTTCGTCTCCGGTACGGATTCCTCCAAGGTTGAGGTTCCTCTTGACCCGGAAGGAATTTCAGGGAAGGGTTCGCGCGGGAAGCCCTCGTCGTCGAGATTGAGACTCAACTTGGCGAAGGGCACTCCCCCAGACCGAAGATAAACTTGAGCGCGCTGATACCCGATTTTGGGAAACCCAGGCACGTCGTGCCACGTAAGGCTCTCGCCTTCGTCGACTTCCGGGATATCAATGAGTAGAACAGCGACGGGTCCAAATGATCGATTCGTGTTCACATTCCATATCCAGACTTCTGGCCAGGAGTCCACGTCCTCCAAGAACGCCGAGCTTTCTCCATGATTGGAGTACCACGGGCATCTTATCTGCTTCACTGAATGTTTCGAAACGAATGAGAGTTGGCGACGGCCACGATGGGAGTCATCGGTCCACGTGCGTCGGGTCGGTCCCGCGACGAAATGTCAGTTGACAACTCAAGGCTCGGCGAGGAGATCAGACTGGCGCTACGCCAATCAACGGATGAGCGGGCAGTTGGGCTTGCCAGTGCTGATGGCGGCGTCGCTCAACGGATAGGAACGATTCTCGTGGCCAAACACCCTGCGTTCCGTGAGTGACTCCATGCGAGGGAGAAGTTGCGAAGTCGTACGAATTGAACGCGGGCACCGTTCACCGACGTGGTCGACGAGTTTGCACATTGTGGTCGTGCCGACGCACGCCGGTACCTCTATCTACTGGCTGCACGAATCACTCCATCCCCAAAAATTCATCGCAATAAGGGGAGGCGTTTCCTGATCGACATCGAGATGGACAGAATTGTCGCGCTACCGAGATAGCCTGAATAGGCCCGATGAGATGGTGGGTCTCGTCCCCAATCAATAGTCCTGAACGTAAAGAAGATGATCAGACCAGTGCCGAAGAAAATGCAAGGGGGACGCCCGCGACCCGGACGTCTCGTGCAAAACGCGATCGCGCTCATCATCTCGTCGGCCGGTTCGTCATCGATTGGCATCTTGTTCTGGGGATTCGCGGCGCACCTCGCCACCCGAGCAGCCGTCGGTCGTACGACCGCCGAAATCGCGGCAATGATCCTCCTCACGAACTTGGCGCAGCTGAGTTTCGGCTCAATCTTCGAGCGATTTCTGCCGATTGCGGGACACCTCACGGGGGGTTTCGTACGTCGCGCCTACGCCACGTGTCTCATCTTCGCCTTCATTCTCTCCATCGCCTACATCATCAGTGGCTTTGGACACAATTTCTTGCCGTCCGCATTCATCTGGCGTGCGTTGTTCATCGTCGCAGTCGTTCTATGGACGATCTTCGCTCTGCAAGACTCGGTCTTGATTGGCCTTCGGGCCTCAAAATGGGTGGCGGTTGAGAACATTTCGTACTCGATTGCCAAGTTGGCCCTCCTCCCGTTGTTCGTGTTCCTGTCCGCTGAACATGGGATCTTCGTGGCGTGGGTCGCGCCACTGTTGTTCACCAATCTCGCCGTCACGTGGTACCTGTTCTCGCGACGCATACCGGAACAGATGTTGACCCCTGCGGTGGCCGACCTGCCCTCGACGCGCGAACTCATCGTCCTCGCCGGTGCCCAGTACGCCTCACTACTCACGGGCGTGTTCGTACCGTCGGTTGTCACCTTGATTGTGATCGATCGCCTCGGAGCGGTTGCCAATGCGTACTACTTCTTACCGGCCTTGATCTCCAGCAGTCTCGCTCTGGTCACGTCGGGCATCATTCGATCGTTTCTGGTGGAAGCATCCAGCGAACCCCACGCACTTCGACTTCACGCGAACACTGCACTGCGCGCTCTCGTGCTGGTGCTCGGCCCGAGCATCATCATTGGCTTCATATTCGCACCGGAGCTCCTCGGCATATTCGGACACTCCTACGAAGTACATGGAACGACACTGTTGCGAATGCTGCTCCTGTCGTTCCCCGGCGTCTCGGTCATGTACTTCTACAGCACGTTCGCGTGGCTTGACCGGCGCGTATGGAAGATGACCGTGCGCAATGTCGCGACGAACGTGCTGTATTTGATCGTCGTCATAGTGCTCATCGGCCACCACGGCATCATCGCGATTGGCATTGCTTCAATCGTCAACTCGGCGTTCACCGCAATTCTCTTCTTGCCGGCGTCAATCAAGCGATACCGCCAGACGGCCATCCAAACGAGCGAGCCAATCATCTAGGTTCGCGCCGCTGAGCGACCGTCGAGAGGCCTACTTCGTGTACACGGCCACCCAGTCGACGTACATATTCTGTTGCGCGGTCGGACAATCACTGCTCGGACAATGGGTGACCTGCTCGACGTCGAGCGTCATGCGAACCCTGGGAATATCCTGCCCCTGGGTGAACACGCCCCAGACACGTCCGTCGAGGGTGTACGTGATCGAAGAGCGAGTCCAGATCACGCCCCAGGTATGCCATTGCTTCATGTTGGCCTTCACGGATCGTCGGACGACGGTGTTCTTCACGCCGAAGTGGACGGATGATGTGGTCCCGGTCACTTTGTCGCCGGTCTCGCTGAAGTCGATCTCCGGCGGCCATTTATTGGTGAGTGGCCACAAAAGTTCCACTTCATTGGGTCCCGAGCCAGTGATGCGCGATCGCACGAAGTAAGCACCATAGACCTGGGACGCCCCACACTGGCAGATCCCTCCGGTCACCCAGCGGTCACCCCAATTGGGGTCGCGGTAGGTCATGAGTTCCATCAGGCCGCTGCGAAAGACCACGTGCGAAATGCCGAAGTGGCCCCCTGGGGATGGGATGCCCGCGTAGATAAACCACCCCTCGGGCACCGTTGCACCTTGGAAATCCTGCACGTAAGTCTGTCGATAGCCGGGCAGGGCTTGGGCGCCGGGCGGCGCTTCACCTGACGGTTCCGTCGAGCTCGGAATGCCGACCGGATAGCGCGCGTTTGCGCGCGACGACGTCGCGGGAGTCGTGGTTGGTGTCACGGCGGCGCCCGTGGGGCTCGTGTGGGTGCCAACGACCATCGTCACAATGAGCGCCAGGACCGCCAATATCTCGGCGAGGTGCGCCCGCCCGATCCGACGCGAGCGCGAGGGTGACGGCGAACGCTTCACGAAAGATGAGCCGATACACGGCCATTGGACGCACGACCTGCCGCCGTGTTGTTCGACGCTACCGGCGTTGCACTCCCGCGACCAGCCGTCGTGATGATGACGTTCGTGTCGCCGAGTGCCTTTAACGCTGCATCCAAATAGTTCTTGACCGCAATGGCCCGTCGCTCGCTGATCGTCATCGCGTTGGAGTTACTTCCCATCAGGTCGCTATACCCGATGAGAGCGACGCGAAGATCTCCTTGCGCCTGAATGCGCTCCGCCAAACTCGCCACCTGCAAGCGCAGCGGCGATGTGAGCGACGTTGCGTTCGGAGCGAACGATCCGATGTTCACCGGGTCCCTCGGAATCGCTTTGAATTCGCTGACCCAGTCGACCTGCGTGGACTGCGGCGATGTGGGACACGCGTAGTTCGAGGTACACCACGTCTGTTGTTGAATATTGAGCGTCATTGAAACGTGCGGCACCCTTGACGGAATCTGAATCCGTCCCCACACGTGGCCGTCGATCGTGTACAGGACCGACGTCGGCGTCCAGATTACGCCCCACGTATGCCACTGGGTCATGTTGAAGTTGTGAACGACTTGAGTTTGCAGACTTCCCGCACCGTACCGGAGGGTCGCAAATGATGCAGTGACGTCGCCATTGGTTTCGTTGAAGTCAATCTCTGGAGGCCACGCCACAACTGGCCACAGCAACTCAACGACCGTTGGCCCGGGTCCGGTTTCTCGCGATCGTATGAAGTAGGCACCGTAGGTACTGGGCGCACCGCACATGCACAGACCTCCCGATACCCACTGATTGTTATAGGCCGGGTCCTGATAGGTATTGAGCGACAGGAGGCCACCGCCAACGACGACGTGCGCACTCCCCCACTGCGAGCCCGACCCACCGTTCGCTTTCCCCGTGAAGACATCCCAATTTGGCGGCAAGGATGTGCCGTTGAAGTCCTGAACGTACTTGCGGACGTAGCCGGGGAATGATCGCGCGCTTGGGGGTGCCTCACCAGACGGCTCGCTCAGGTTGGGCACGCCCTTTGGAAACCCCGTTGTCGCAGTTCGCGGTAAGACGAAATGAGGTTTTACCCCTCCGGCCGACGCCAAGGATGAACTGGCCACCGACGACAAGGGGACTAAAAGGGCCACGGCGACGATCACGAGAGTAAGGCGTCGAACTGATTGGCGGGCGCTCCAGCCCTTCGGCATGGAGCGCGTTACGGTACGTCGATTGCTCGGCACGGTAAAAACTCCTGAATCGGTCTAGTGAAGCGTCAAGTGGTTTTCGCGGAATGGTCTCTTCGATCGTGTGAACAAATCGATGTATCAGCGGTACCCCAATGGTACTTGCGATGGCCGTGGAACGCCAAGGGGTGACGGCGCAACGGCGTCGGTCCAATGCCCAATGATCCAGCACGTTCTTTGAGAAGTACCACGAATGTTGTGGCAATCTTGATACGCCGAAAAATCGAAGTTTCGACTTGACACGGCACTGGTCGTGGCGATCAGCGCATCGACGTCACGAAACTTCGAACGACTCGTCGAGGCCATCGGGGAAGGGTCGAAACGCCAAGCCGAGTGACGCAGCCACATCCAGTCCCGGTACGTCGCTCGCGGGCCGCACTAGGCCAAGGAGAGAATCGGATCGGACCGGCAGGGGGACACCCACCTTCTCGAGTGTCTGCAGGAGCAGCAGGAGTGGGCGCCACGGAATGTCGATCGTCTTCGCTGAGGATCCGACGGCGTCGCCTATTGCTCGCATGATCTCTTTGAACGGAACCGGTACTGGGTTGGCGAGTCCGACGACGGCGCTCGCCACCTCACGATCGGCGGCCAGGGTCGCCACGGCGCCGACGACATCGTCGACGTGCGCGGTGAACAGATTGGCACCTCGAAAGACTGGGATCACCGGCAGTCGCGCCAGACGCGACAGGGTCAAGGTCATTCCCCCCGGCGTGCCCCCGTACACGAGTCCCGGTCGAACGACCACCCCGCCAATTTCCAGGACGGCACGCTCCACCGCCAGCTTCATCAAACCGTAGTTCTGGTGAGTGCCGTAGTACGCGGACATCGACGAGACGAAGACGATCCGCGACACGCCCGCGGCGCGCGCGGCCGACACGATCCGCTTCGAACCTTCGACGTTTCGTTCCCAACTCTTGGCGCCATTCGTCTCACTCAGATCCCACGCCGCCAGCACGAGACTGTGTAGCCCTTCAAAGACGTCCGGACCGATCGGTGCGTCGAGTTGGAGGCCGCGAACCGGCGAGCCGTTGTCGTCTTCGGAGGCGTTGCGTCGATACTCGACCACGTCGTGGCCCTTCTCGCGCAACAGCGACGCGACCGCTCCGCCAAGGTAACCTCCGGCGCCGGTGACGCCCACCGTCGTTCGCGTCCGTTTAGCCATGACGGTCTTCGAGCACGCGGCGGGCAATGCGATGCGCGTTGGCCATGATGGTCAAGGTAAACGTGGTGGCCGAAACCGTAGGGAACACCGACGCATCGACGAGGTGGATGGAACGCCACGCCTCCACTCGACCCAGCGTGTCCGATTCGCGTCCAGACGGCTTCGTGGCGTGGGGAAAACTTCCACCGAAGTGGTAGCTCTTACCCGGAGCGGAGAGGCTCACCATCGGTAGCACTGGCGCGACGCCCAGAAAGGGCGCCACACGAACGAGACGCCCGTTCACCTGTCGCAGTCGCTTTGACGACTGGCCGCTATCGAGCGCTGAGTGTCCAATGCTCAGGGGCGCGAGGTCCCCACTCGAGGCTGGACGCTCGAGGGTCAGGTCGAAACCCGGCGACCACCACGACGGTAGGTAGCCGAGCCCCACCGTCACGCGCTTGAGCACCATCGCTCGAATGCGTCGCATGGCCGGCGTTTTGAGAATCTGGGGAATCGCGTCGTCCATTGCGTCGTTGTAGGGATAGCCGTGAATTTGCACGAGGTCCTTACCGGCCTCGTCGAAGGGAAGCAACATGTTGAACTGGTTGAGCGTGAACGAGTCGTCCTGAGTGAGTGCGGACGTGGCGCGAATCGACACGAAGGGCATCACGAACTGCACCGACTCCTGAAAGTGAATTGGTTCGGAGAACATGTCGAGCGAACTAGCCACGAGTCGAGTCGTGCCAATCGCTCCACACGCAACGAAGATCTTGTCGGCACGTAATGTTTCGACCGCACCAGTGGCCAAATTACGCGCCTCAACGAACGCACCTCCGTCGCTCTCGCCCAGGCGCAGCGCGAGATAACCACCTTCGTACGTGATCTTCTTGTCCGCGATCAACTGGTCGAACGTCTGCGACGCCGAATAGACGTACGAGTAGGGGCAGCCCGTCATGCACAGCCCACACTTCACGCACGCGGACGCGCGAAGGGCGAGACGGGCCCGGCCCACGATGACGCCGCGACGGCGGACCTGGACTCTGTGACGCCGGTAGGCGTCAAGGATCCTCACCGCATTCTCGCTGAGCGATGGAAGATGTTCGGCGTCGCCCCAGAGCGGGTGGTACTCGGCCAAATCGTCCTGTTCGCCGGCGTAGGGAATCTGCGAGAGGACGGCGCGATAGTCGGCCTCCAGCTCGGATCGGGGGAAGGGCCAGTCATCAAAACTCGCGGCGCTGTAGACCATTGTCTGCGCGCCCCAGGTGTTGGTGAACCCTCCATACGCTCCCGAGACGACGTGGGTATTGACACCTCCTTCACCCGAGACGCCTTCCAGCTGTCCAAAGTCGTGGAAGGGGAAATCCGATCCGAAGTTGCGCTTCTCGGGCAGCGGATTGCCTTCTGTCCGGTGCGCCGACTCACTCACAATTCGTACGTCACTGGATGACCACTCCGTGGGAGCGGCTGCCGCCATGCGCAGTCGCGCGGCGTCGTTGTCGGCCTCCAATCGTCCGCCCACGTCGATGACTCGAATGTCGACGTCCGGGTCGCCACTGAGTGCAAGGGCCGCTCCGGCCGCGGCGGGACCGGCCCCAATGATCAAGACCTTCATTTGAGTCGACCAGCCAACGCGCCGGCACCACCCAAGCCAATCGCGGTCATGAGGGCGGCGTAGCGCACGGGGGCGTAGACGTCGCCACCTAGGAGCTCGCGACCTTCCAGTACGAAGGCCCGGGTGAGAGAGCGTCCGGCGAACTTGAGTTCCGCGTTCAAGTTCGACGCCTCGCCCATCGTGCGAAACGCCGCGACCTTTCCCTTGTTCACGAAGAAGCAACGTCGCCAGAAGTACGTCCACGTGAGCCGGGCCGTAGGAACGAAGTGGTACACGATGGCATTCGGATCGAACAGCACCGACGAGGCTCCGTGTGCATGAATGGCGCGATGACTGAGATCCATGTCGTCGTGGTTGTCGGACTGGAACCCTCCCCACGACATCAGTACGTCACGTCGGACCGACATGTTCGCGCCAATCATGTGATCGATGGGTCCAACCGTTTCGGGCAGACCGCGATACGCGCATCCGAAAATCCAGTTGCATTCGAAGGGCAGCCATCGCGGGCGGGCCGTTTCGTACTTGGCGACCGGTGCGCCACCGACCGCCACAATATTGGCGTCGCCGTAGTGACGCGTCAGCATGGCGAGCCATGACGGAGACGCCGCCGCGTCGTCGTCGAGGAATGCCAGGATGTCGCCCGTTGCGATCTCGGCCGCGGTCGTGCGCGCACCGCCCAAATGGGTGTCAAAACGGTTCCGAATGATCTGGAGGGTCCAGGGCGATTCGCTGGTCATCGCCGGGAGCTCCTCGAGGCAGCGTTCGTACAACGCGTCATTGTGATCAATGCAGAGAAACACTTCGAGAGGAGCGAGTTCCTGTCGCACCACCGACGCCAACGCTTCCTTCATCTGCTCCCATCGCTCAAGCGTGTAGGCGCAGATGATCACACTCACCGTCAATTTTCTCGAGGACTCTCCGGGCATCTCACTGGGGGTCATGAAGGCGTCCTTTGAATCTCAGATTGGCTGTCTGCACTGGAGTTAGCGAAACGCCGCAAGTGACCTCCATTCTAGTCCTCGCCCCTCTGGCAACGACTGTTCATGGTGCGGGTGGCGTTGTCACGTTCTTGTGTTCCGTAGCGAATTCCCGCACTTCGTCAACGCGCGATGCGAACTACGACAGCTTGCCCACGGGCGCTCGTTTTTGGGTCGACTTGAGCACCGACGCCGTCGGCCACCGAGCGACCAGTTTGTAGCCTCTGCCAAGGAGCGTGCGCTCCAATGATCGTTGCCATCCCGGCGGATAGCCGATGACTTCCACTCCGTAGTTCTCTTGTGACTGCGAGAAGATGACGTACTGCGGTCGGAGCTTCAGAAACTGACGGTCTATCTTTCTGAAATTTGCCGGTTCCGTGGAGATGTACTCCGTAATCTCTCCAAGCCGGGCCTGTCCGATGGGCAAGAAGTAATTGGCCACACCGTACACGTCGCCCGTTTTCACGTGGGCATAGATATAGTTGACCGCCGAAAGTTCACCTTGTGAGAACGAGACGTACGAGTCATTGCCTCCGCGAACGATCGTGGTCGCCAGCGCACTGACGAGGATCGCGAGTGCGATTATCACAGGCAACGCCCGATGAAAGATCCGCTCGTAGTGACCCTTCGCAATTGGCGGCAGGAGACTTCTGATCTCGCCGCTCCCGTTTGGTAAGAACGCCGAGGCCGCGAGAAGTGAGGTGAACGGGAGTCCGAAGAGCACCACGCGCAGCAGACCTTCGCCGCCGTAGTCTTGGACTCCCAGTAAGACGACAGGCGCTCCTACCAGGACTTCTAGGGCACGTGAGTCGGCTGCTCGTCGCAAGAATCCAATGCCCGCCAAGACGAGGAATCCGCCGGTGAGCAAGATCCGCAACTCCACGATGTACACGTGCGTCTGACCGCCGACCACTCGACCCGTCACATTGTCGTGCAGTTTGTTACTGAACTGACCGATCGACCCAAAGATGTCATTGAGGTGGCCGATCCAGTAGTTGCTCGCGCCCAGACTCAACCAACCCGCTGCCAACACGATGAGCAGTAGCACCATTTCTGGACGTCCGAGACGTCGAGTGATCAAGAGCCCCAGTAACGCCATGATGAGCGCATAAGGAGTCAGTTGATGACTCATCGCAATGGCTAAGAAGATGAGTGCACAAATGAGGAAGAGTCCGAGATTCTGGCCCCTCGTCCACCCGGTCACAGCTTCGCGTCCCAGGAGACGGTCACGAGTGAAGAGATGTCGACTTTGTGTGATCCGGTCTCGGAACGTCCCGGGAATGACACTCGATAGTGCGACTCGGGCCGGTCGCCAGCATGCGAATACTCCGGCCACGACGGCCAAGTAGAAGAGATAGTTCAGCGCTTGTGGGGAGAAATAGTCCTGGAAGATCCAGTTGGCCGTGAGGTAGAAGACAATGGCCAACCACCCGGCACGTCGACCAACGCCGCTGAAGCGAACGATCACAAACAGTGGCACCAGATAGAGGAATTCGATGACCATGGGGAACCATCGAATGAACCCGAGCGCGTTGGCCTGTCCCGCAAACTTGACCAGTACCGCTCCCATGGAGAACGCACCGGGCCACGAGAAGCGGGCGTCGTAACCTTCGAGCGGATGTCCGTGCAGCAGGATGTACTGGATGAAGCCCGCGTGAATCCACGAGTCCGTCAGTTCCGCAATGGGTTCGATGGCCGGTGCCGTGCCGTACAGGTAGAGCACGAAGATCACGACGAGTGCCAAGAGCCGCCACGAACTTGGATTCCTCCTCGTCAGTTCGAGCACGAAGCCGGCGATCACGACCGCGAGACCGAGGAAATAAGGCCAGCCCAGAACCGATATGAGTCCATCGCTGCCCATGTGCGAGAAATGGGCTGAGTGAATGGCCAGGATCCACAGAAGAAGACCCGTCGCCCCAAAGGGCAGCGCCAGCCGGTGTCTTCGTTGCTCCGTCGACTGAGGCGCCACGGTGGGCGCGTAGTCAATGGTGGCTGTACTCATCCGACGATCCTGAAGCGCAGTACGACAAAAATAACGAAGAACAAGAAAATGAGGACGACGGACGCGTCGAGCATTCGGGCAACAAACCGATCGAGGGCGATGTCGAGCGCGCCGAGACACGCACGAACGCTCAGCAGGACGACGGTTCCAATCAGCAACACCATCACCACCGGTGAACTGAGCGCGGCTGTGTCGGCCACGAAAAAGGTCGTCACGACGCCAACCGAATCATCCACGCCCGAGTCGATTGGTGCACGAGGGGGATCAAGCACGCAATGCTCAGGATCTCTTCGAAGGCCACGAGATGCCAAAGGTGCGACGTGATCATTATCTGAGCACACACCATGACCAGGGCGAGGCTCGTCGCGACACTGAGACTGAATTCGAGCGCGGCGTTCTTTAGTTTGAGGTAGCCAATGATTGACCAGCCTGGGATGAGCACTCCAAGAATCAGCCCCAGGAAGAATCTGACCGGGCCGAGCGTATTGGCGAACGCCATGACGAGGATGACGACGTCAACGGCGACGAGAAACTGTGTGAACCTGCGCCGCAACTGGGGAGCATTTTCGTTCTGACCAACGTTCCATTGATCACCCGTTGAGCCAGAGATGAACCACTCATCGCCAAACGTTTCGCTGGCGCTCGCGGGAGTTCGAACTGTTGCACGTTCTTGAAACGAATCGGCGGAATACAACTTGTCGATGCCTGGCTGCAACGGCCTCGGGTGCGCCAGTTCGAGAGCACAGGCCTCATAAAAGATGCGAGCATCGTCTTCGTCCACCACGGGAGGTTGGCAGTACAACCCGCGAGTTGCGTTTTGCACGTCGTCACGAGCGGCGAACGTCGTCTTGCCACCGAGACGGAACACCTGCGATCCGAGCGACTCGACATCGATGACGATGTAGGCGTCGATTAATGCGTACCTCGATGCGAGTAGGTCCAGCGCAAAGTAGACGTAGCCCACGCCCGTTTCACTCTGGCGTAGGCGTTCGAGGTCATCGGCGAGCGATGCAGTGCTGTCGGCGCCATTCTTTTGCATGGCACTTCGTAATCGGGCGGTGAAGTTGCGCCTCGTCACGGCAGGACACTGGTTCTCAAGGTATGTCCTTTCGCACGGATTCGAACCGGGGAAGTCCTATGCCACAACTCGTACGTGAACTGCAGAAATTCTAGCCCTTGCGAATCGCGAAGTCGGTACGTATGGCGTCGCTAGCGCTTGCCGCGATATCGTGCGACACTTCGCGCATACGCAAACGGGCCGTAGGCCATTCCAAGAAAGTGATACGCGTACGTTTTGCGCGGATACGTTGCGTACGCGCTCGGAGAACGCTTGTCACGGGGCTTGAGCAGGACTCGTAGTCCGCGCGGGAAGCGTCGAGCCATCTTGAACAGGTGTCGAGGATCATGGACGATCAACTTCGTGAACATCGCCGTGAGGCCCGTTCCATACCCAAAGACTTGCGTGAAGAATTGCTCATCCGAATCTCGGTGTTGATGCCGTACCTTCGCGCGCGGCTCGAAGGCGAACGTGCCATTGGCGAGGATGAGTTTCATCGACATGTCAATGTCCTCGCCGCCGTGCGTCGGCGTTCCGACGCCGAGTCGCACATCAAAGTCACCGATTCGCTCTAGGGTCGAAGCGCGGATTGCCATGTTGCAGCTCGCTCCGAATCGACCGGTCGCATAGGGAAAGAGTGGATCGTCGGCCAGTAGGTCCACGTTGAGCAGTTCGCCGTCGAACGACTGATTAAAGCCACCGAAGTACTCCTCGAACCAGAGTTGCGGCTCCGTCCGCAGTTCCAATGGCAGTACCAGTCCACTGACTGCGTCAACTTCCGGCGATAGGACGAATCGAGTTCCGAGTTCGCGAAGCCACTGCGTATCGACCGAAACATCGTCGTCAGTAAAGGCGACGATGTCGCCGGCGGTCTCGGCGATCCCGCGGTTGCGTGCGGCGGACACCCCGCGGATTGGCTCCCAGAATGAGCGAACGAGGTCACCACCGGCGAAGGGCGGCAGCGGTTGGCGATTGGGATCGGGACGATTGTCGACGATGATGATCTCGTAGTGGGGATAGTCGAGGTTCACCAAGCATTCGACCGCCTTCTGCAAACGAGCAGGAGTGCCACAAATCGTGGGGACCACTACCGAGATGAAGGGCAGTGCGTCGTCCTCGAGGACTTCGAAGGCGAGTGAGGAGACGGGCGAAAGCCGAGCGATGCGTTCGCGCAGCGTCGCTTCGGAAACTCCCCCGTCCTCGGCCGTCACTTCGACAACCGCGACGACTCGACCCCCACGATTGAGCTCAAGCCAGACTCGCTGACCGGTCGTGACGCCCTCGATGACGACGGGACCCACCGCGTCAACATCTACACCCACGATTGGGATCGGCGTCGAAATCACAGGTACCACTTCAGAGCGGACCTTTCTACGATTGCTGCGTCACGAAGCACACTCGCTCGAGACGTTTCTTGGAGTGTAGGCAACGGAGAGGACTTAGGGTTTCATCCAGCGTGTGCGGTGGGCGTGAGCTCAGAGGACGGGACCGGCGCCTTACGCGTCGTCTCCTTCGGCGTGACTGTCGGCGCGACGGTGACGACCGACTCGCGACGTGCCGCATCCAGCAGTCGATTCACAAGGTCATTCCATGCGTCGGGTCGTGGGAAGTGCAATTCCGCAAGTCGTAGTGCGTGCGTCAATGCCACGTGCACCGAAACGGGCCGATTCATGTCGGCCAGCAGCGCACCAACGTAACCTCGGCCCACGTCGGGCAACTGGCTGGACGCCAGAACGACGACCGCGACGCCACAGTCAACGGCAATTGAGAACGCGCGCGAGTCGAACGCCGGGTCCGCAATTATCATCGCCGACGACGACGAGCACAGGCGCTCCAATTCGGCTGACGAGAGGTCTTCACTCACGAGTCGAACAAACTCTCCGTGATAACTCTCGCGCAGCATTTGATTCGCGATCTCTTCGTTGCTGCGCATCACGACCTTCAGGTGATAGCTGTCGATCCAGGCCTCCGGGATGGCGTCGTAGGCCGTGAGCAACGTCGCCAACGCGTCGTAGTTCTCTTTGGGTAAGAACGCAGTGATTTGGTGAATCGACGCTCGCTCGGCGCGGCCCTGTAGTGACAACGCCGGGTGCATCTCGACGACCGGGCCTGACCGCGAAAAGATCTTCTTCAGCGCGTCGGCTTCTTGCGTGTTGCCCACCAAGACGAGATCGGCGCCAATCATGACGTCGGCAAGTGCGATCACTTTGTCGTGGTTCGAGCGCGGCAAACTGACACAGACGACCATCGTCGGTGTGTTGTTGGAGTGCGCGGCGTGGAGGAACTGGCTAATCCACCCATTGTCGAGTCCCGGCCACGCGAAGGCAATCGCCGCGCGAGCACTCGAGGGAATCCATCCCTTGAAGGCCTGTGCGCGTAGACGCGGGTGCGTCGGTGCCACGTAGCTCACCACATTCCCCGACTTCTCGGTTCGGTGCGCGACGGCCAAGGATGGAGTGCGGTGAAGTCCGGCGTCGAAATCGCTCGACGAGTCGACCTCGATGTTCATGACCGAGTGGTTCTCGGAAATGGCGTGCACGATCTGCGAGACGATGATTCCTGGAATCGTCAGCGACGATGATGGTCCCGCCACGACGATCGAGGGTCCCTTTGCCGACATGTTGGTCGCGATTTCATTGAATTCGTTACGATCACGCACGACGACGCCGAAACCTTTCCTTAATTATCGTTCCAAGAATCCTGAACCCATCTCGTAAAGCGTGAAGGTTGCTGTCGCCGTGGATTCGCGTCGCCTCGAAGCACGGCACTTCGGCAGTACGAAGTCCCGCTCGGTGCGCGCGAATACCAATCAAAGTCTCGACTTCAAAGCCGTCGGAGTCAATGCCCAGCTTCTCAACACAATCCTTTCGTACGCCAATGTACCCGTAGGTCGCATCGGTGTAGTGAGCACCAAAGAGAATCTTTATTAAAAGGCAGATGCCGCCATCGCCGAAACGACGGAACTTCGTAATGTCGGCCGATCCGGCCCCTGGACCGAATCGAGTGCCCTTCACGTACTGGGCGCCGTTGGCCAAGGCGTCGCGGAATCGGCCAATTTCGGCCCCGTCCATCGACCCGTCGGCATCGAGGGCGATGATGAAATCGCCCTTGGCCGCCTCAAGCCCGGCTCGCATCGCTGCGCCTTTGCCTCGACGCAACTCTTTGACGATGCGAATTTCGGGGTGTAGGAGCTTGGCGACGCGCAACGTGTCGTCCTGGGAGCGTCCGTCCACCAGCACGATTTCGTCAACCCAGTGAGGAATCGTGTTGAGGACGTAGGGCAGGTTGCCAGCTTCGTTGAGGGTAGGGATCATTACCGACACGGTTGGCGCAGTTCGATTGGAGGTCAGGTCCGAGAAGTCGTCGGCGTCCGAGGACGCGGGCGAAGGGTTGACGGCCACCACTTTAATTCTCCTCATCAGCCCTTGCACCTCAAATTCTTGCAGTAAACAAAGGCCCTGTCAATAAGGCGATCCCCGATTGAAACAGCAGTATACCCATGGTCCAACGCCAAACCTGTCGCAGAAACGTGTCTGGAATGTGACTTATTTCTTACTATTCCATGGTCTTCCTCAGGTCCGAGGGGCGTGTCCCGTGTGACGAGGAAGTATGGTTTCGTGCACAGGATACGAGTCGCATTGTGGTATCGATCGACAGAATGCTGCGGCCCAAAAGCCAAACGCCGAAATCGTACATTCGAGTTCGTTGAGCGCGCGCACGTTCGTTCATTCGGCTGCAGGATTGCTCGTTGCGCCGTGGCGCTGTCCGAAACGCTCTCGAGCACCGCCGCGGCGCTCATTGTGTCGCGACGCGAATCGACCACGCTACGGGGATTCGTATCGTGGACGACCGAGTGCGTGCAGCGCCGCGAGAGCACTACCTCACGATCTAGAGATATCTCAATTGTCATTGCCCTTGCCTTGCCCTTGCTCGTCTTTCGACGACTAGTTAGATGAGTACTCCGCGACCCAGTCGACCAACATTGACGCGGGAGCAGTGGGGCACGCCCAGCTCGAACTGCACCACGTCTGCTGTTGAATGTCCAAGGTCATTGCCGCTGAGGGAATCCCCGCAGGGTTCGTGACGGTGCCCCAGACACGTCCGTCAATCGTGTACTTCAACGAGGTGGGAGTCCAAATGACGCCCCACGTGTGCCACTGCGTCATGTCGAAGTTCTGATTCACCTGCAACTTCTGGTTCGAGCCGTTGACGGACCAGATCGTGGTGGCAAAGGAATGCGTGGTGGTGCCATCGGTCTCGTTGAAGTCAATCTCGGGCGGCCATGTAACGGTCGGCCAGAGCAACTCGACGCTGGTCGGGCCAGGTCCCGTCACCCTTGATCGAACGAAGTAGGCGCCGTAGGTCTGCGAGGCGCCGCACTGGCACAGTCCGCCGGTGACCCACTCGTTGTTGTACGCGGGGTCCTGGTAGGTGTTGAGGGACAAGAGGCCGCCACCCACGGTCACGTGATTGAGGGCCCACTGCGCACCGGGGTCGCCGCCGGGATTGCCTCCGTAGGCGAACCAGCCACTGGGCAACGAACTGCCAGTGAAGTCCTGGACGTAGGTCTGGGTATAGCCCGCGAAATCGTTCGCCCCGGGAGGTGCCATGCCCGACGGCTCGGAGCTGTCGGTCGTTCCCACCGGGAAGGCCGTCGTGGCCGCAGTCGTCGTGGTCGTAGGCGCCTGCGTTGTCGTGGTGGTGGCCGGCGGGTTGGTCGTCGTGGTCGGCGGGTTGGTCGTCGTCGTGGTGGGTCGCGTGGTCGTCGTGACCGGTGCCTGTGTCGTCGTCGTGGTCGGCGGCGTGGTCGGCGTCGTGGTGAAGATCGGAATGGTGGTCGTCGTCGAGAAGAACGGCAGTGTCGTCGTGGTGGTGGTCGTCGTGGTCGTCCTGGTCGGCTTCATCGGGTGGTGACCCACGCGGAAGGCGGGCGAGGTCCGAGACGACTCGTCCTTGGAGGCGAAGGGTAGGTTGGTGACCCTCGAAGTGTTGAGCATGCCGTTCAAGAATGGCGATGGTGTGGACGGAAGTGGTTGTTTTGCCATGACCGGCGCCGTGAATGAGGCCTTTGCGGTCGAGCCACTGGTGGCACTCGCTGCGGCCTGAGACAGCACGGTGGTGCCGGGTGTCGCCACCTTTTCCGCGGCGGAGGCGTCGAACGCCACCACCCCGAGGAGTACGGATGATGCGACGAGGAGTGTTAACAACTGAGAAACCCGACTCTTCGACGTGCCCTTAGATGATCCGAAATTTGATAATTTGCCCATGCGTCAAATATTGCAATTGAGTCGCAAAACCGAACCTATTGGAAATCAATTGCAACCCAATTTGGTTTGCCTGATCCGAGCTCTTTTCAAGG
>Ga0182012_10003564_pt1 | contig 16581 bp, 15 predicted proteins | sample 612S2SmetaG_FD_120486 | JGI IMG/M metagenome (GOLD analysis project Ga0182012, IMG submission 120486) | Permafrost microbial communities from Stordalen Mire, Sweden - 612S2S metaG | ecosystem: Environmental > Terrestrial > Soil > Wetlands > Permafrost | place: Sweden: Stordalen | collected...
CTTGTCGGGGTGACCCTCCGTCACCGATTCCGACGTGAAGGTGTAACGGGTGCTCACGGGTGGTTCCAATCTGATCGGGGGCGGTGGCCCGGGACGGACGGCGCAGAAACAAGGTGGCCGGGGTGTGCGGGCCCCGCCGTCGAAGACGCTCGGGTCATGGTGCCGACAACAGCGCGCCCACCCTATCCAAAATGGCGTCGGCCACGGCTACCTTGCTCCGCAGGGAGATCCGGCGGGACTCGCCCTCCGGCCCGAAGATGGTCACCTCGTTGGTGTCGTGATCGAATCCCGTCCGGGGGGCCGACACGTCGTTGGCCACCATCAGGTCGACGCCCTTGGCCGCCAGCTTGGCCCGGGCCCGCTCGGGCACCTGGTCGGTCTCCGCCGCGAATCCCACCAGGATCTGGCCCGGGCGGCGACGGCGCCCCAGTTCCGCCAGGATGTCGATGGTGGGCTCGAGCACCAGCTCAGGTACACCGTCGGCTTTGTGCAGCTTGGTTCCGGTGGCCACTTTGGGCCGGAAGTCGGCCACGGCGGCCGCCATGATGACCACATCGGCCCCGGCTGCGTGGCCCATCACCGCCTCCTCCATGTCGGAGGCCGTCTCCACCCTTTGGACCCGGACCCCGGAGGGGACCGGCTGGGAGCTGGTGGTCACAAGGACCACGTCGGCCCCGCGCCGGGCCGCCGCGCCGGCCAGCGCATGACCCTGCTTCCCCGATGAACGGTTGGTGATGAACCGGACCGGGTCGATCGGCTCACGGGTGCCACCGGCCGACACCACCACCCGCACGCCCGCCAGGTCGATGCCGGACGCCCCGGTCCCGGTCCGCCCCTCTTTGGACCCGGTCGCCCCGGCGAGCACCTCCATCACCCGGTCCACGATCACCGAGGGCTCGGCCAGCCGGCCGGAGCCCACGTCGCCGCCGGCCAGCCGACCGTCGTCAGGGTCGACCACGACCACCCCCCGGGCCCGGAGCACGTCCAGATTGTGCTGGACGGCGGGGTGCTCCCACATTTCGGTGTGCATGGCCGGGCACACCACCACGGTGGCGGTGGTGGCCACCAGGGTGGCCGTCAACAGGTCATCGGCGAATCCACCCGCGTAACGGGCCAACAGGTCGGCGGTGGCCGGCGCCACCACGATGACGTCGGCCCGCTGCCCCAGCCGGGTGTGCGGGATGGGCGACGCATCGTCCCACAGGGTGATCCGGGCCGGCTCCGACCCGAGGGCGTCAAAGGTGGCCTTCCCCACGAAGCGGGTGGCCCGCTCTGTGAGCACCGGTGCCACATGCACACCGGCATCGACCAGCCGTCGGCAGACCTCGACCGCCTTGTAGGCCGCGATGCCGGCCGACACACCGAGGACCACGAAGGGCCGGCGGCCCCACCCGTCCCCGCCCTCGGCGGCCACCGCCCCCGTCCCCCCGCGTCCGCTGGATCCGGTCGGCTACTCGGCGGTTCCGTCGGGAGCCGGCTCGGCCGGCTCGGCGTCCTCAGCTGCCTCCCCCTCCAGCAGGGCCAGCGCGGCCGCTTCGGCCAGCGCCACCTCTTCCGGGTCGGGGCGGGTGTAGGTGGCCTTGCCCGCGGCCACCTCCTCGAAGGCGATGGACAGCGGTTTGCCGGAGGCCGAGGCCACCTGGGGCGGGACCACCACACCGAGTCCCTCACCCAACGAGTTGTAGTAACTGTTGACCTGGCGGGCCCGTCGGGATGCCAATGCCACCAGGGTGAACTTCGAGTCCACCTTGTCGAGCAGCTGCTCGATGGGCGGGTCCATCAGTGTGATCTGGGTCTGGGCCATTACGATCCTTCGGTTGGGTCGGGCGCGGTGCCGGTGGTGGAGGCCGCCGGGGCGCCGGAGGGACCGGTGGGTGGGCGGACGGGACCGCCGCCCCGGCCGGCGGCGGTTCGGTAACCCTCCACTATAGAGGCCACATCGGCCAGGGCCTGCGCCACCTCGGTATTGACCACCACGGCGTCGGCCAGGGCCCGGCCCCGCTCCTCCTCCTCCGCCCCCGCCACCAGGCGCCGGCGGATGTGGTCCTCGTCGTCCCCCCGGGCCCGCAGGCGGGCCTCCTGGTCCGCCGGGGACGGTGCCGTCAGGAGGATCAGGATGGCGTCCGGTCGCAGGCTCCGGACCTGGGTGGCACCTTGGAGGTCGATCTCGAGCAGGACGTCCCGGTCGTCGCCCTCCTCCACTGTCGGGGTGCCGTAGAGATTGCCGAGGAACTCGGCCCACTCGAGGAACCCGTCACGGCGTCTCCGTTCCTCGAAGGTGGCCCGGTCGACGAAGACGTACGCGTCCTCGGGCTCACCGGGGCGCCGGCGACGGGTGGTCCACGACCGGCTCAGGGCCAGCCGGGGATCGGACTCGGCCAGTTTGCCGGCCACTGTGCCCTTCCCGACCCCGCCGGGTCCGAAGAGCACGAACGTCAAGGGCCGGGACCCGGCATCGGGCCGGTCCGGCGGAGAGTCGCTCAGCGAGCGGTCTCGCGCAGCAGGGCCTCGCGCTGGTTGCTCCCGAGGCCTTGCAGCCGGCGGCTCTCACTGATCCCCACGGTGTCCATCAGCCGGCGGGCCTTGACCTTCCCCAGGCCGGGCAGGGACTCGAGGACCGAGAGCACCTTCATCTTGCCGACCGTCTCGTTGCCGTCGGCGGTGGTGAGGAGCTCCGACAGGGTGATCGAACCCAGCTTGAGCTTCTCTTTGACTTCGGCCCGCTCACGGCGGACCTTGGCTGCCTTGGCCAGGGCGGCCTGGCGCTGTTCGGGCGTGAGTGCGGGCGGTTGCGGCATGGTCGGAACGATAGCGCCTCGGCGGGCCCGGGTCATCCATGACGCCCACCGGACCCCCCGGGGCCCGGGCCGCGGGCGGGACGGGTGGGCCGTCGGTGCCCGAGCACGACCGGGGCCGGGGCCGGGTTCACCGCTTTGGGCCCGACGGGCGCCGATACTGTCGGCGTGGTGGCCGTCGACCTCAACGCCGATCTGGCCGAGGGAGAGGATCTCTCGGCCGGTGATCTCGCCGTCCTCGACTCGGTGACCAGCGCCAGCCTGGCGTGCGGCTTCCACGCCGGGAACCGCACGCTGATGCGCGCCACCGCCGAGGCCGCGCTCGGACGCGGGGTGGTCCTCGGGGCCCACGTCTCGTACCGCGACCGCCCGGGGTTCGGTCGTCGGGCGCTGGAGGTGGAGCCGGACCGGCTGACCGGGGACATCGTGGAGCAGTGCGGCGTCCTGGCCGGGGAGGTGGCGGTGGCCGGGGGATCGGTGGAGTACGTGAAGCCCCACGGGGCCCTGTACAACCGGATGGCCGTCGATCCCGGTGTGACCGCCGCCGTGGTCGAGGGGGTCCGCCGGGCCGGCATCGGCGTGCTCGTGGCCCAACCCGGGACGGTGGCGGAGGACGTGGCCGTCCGGGCCGGCCTGCGGGTGGTCCCCGAGGGATTCCCCGACCGCGGCTACCGGTCCGACGGCCGGTTGGCCGACCGGGGCCTCCCCGGCGCGGTGATCGGGGAACCCGGGGAGGTCGGGCGGCGGGCGGTGTCACTGGCCCGGGACGGCGGCCTCGTGGCCCTCGACGGGCAGTGGGTGGCGATCGGGGTGGAGACGCTCTGCATCCACGGCGATGCACCCGGGGCGGGCGTCACCGCCCGTCGGGTCCGGGTGGCGCTGGAGGAACGGGGCGTCGTGGTCCGGCCGTTCATCGCCGACGGCCACACCGGCCGGAGCAGGCCCCGGTGACCGCCCGGGTCATCCCCTTCGGGGACCGGGCCCTCCTGGTGGAGGTGGACGATGTCGCTGCCGCCCACCTCCTGGCCGCCGCGGTCGACCGTGCCCGCGCCCGGGGCCGGGCCCCCCGGTCGGTGACGGAGGTCGTCGTCGGTATGGGCAACGTGGTCATCCATCTCGACGAACGGACCGACGGTGACGATGTCCACCGGTGGGTCGAGTCCATCGCCACCCGTCCACCACCGACCCCGCCCGGAGCCGGCCCGGCCCGGGAACCGGTCCATCTCCCGGTGGTGTTCGACGGTCCCGATCTGGAGGAGGTGGCCGGACTGACCGGGCACACCGGCGACCAGGTGGTGGCCCTCCTCACCGGCGCCCGGCTGACGGTGGCGTTCCTGGGGTTCGCCCCGGGCTTCCCCTACCTCACCGGCCTCCCCCCGGTGCTGGCCGCCGTCCCGCGCCGGTCCACGCCCCGGACTGCGGTCCCGGCCGGCTCGGTCGCCGTCGGCGGCGGTTTCGCCTCGGTCTACCCCCGGTCCACCCCGGGTGGCTGGCGGCTGCTCGGCCGGACCGCCACGCCGATGTTCGACCCCGATCACCCGCCGTTCGCCCTGCTCCGGCCCGGGGACGGTGTGCGTTTCTCGGTCGCCGACGCGTCGGGCGGTCCCGACGCCGGGGCCGCGCCGGCGGCCTCCCCCCGGGCCCCGAGGGAACCACTGGCGGCACGGGGTCCGCGCTTCGTCGAGGTGCTCGACCCCGGCCTGCTCAGCCTGGTCGAGGACGCCGGGCGGCGGGGGGTGGCGTCGATGGGCGTCCCCGGGGCCGGGCCGGCCGACGCCGACACCTTCCGGCTGGCCAACCGCCTGGCCGGGAACCCCGACGGTGCCGCCGCCATCGAGGTCACCGCGTCAGGACCACGGCTCCGCTTCACCGGTCCGGCCCACCTGGCCGTGGTGACACCGCCCGGCGGCCATCTCCGGGTGGAGGTGGACGGCCACCCCGTCGGCACCGGGTCCGTCATACCCGTGGCCGACGGGCAGGAGGTGGTGGTGGGACGGCTCCGGGGTGCCCTCCGGGCCTACCTGGCGGTGGCGGGTGGGCTCGGGACGCCGCCCGTCCTGGGGTCGCGCTCGACCGACCTGCTGTCCGGGGTGGGCCCGGGGCCCCTGCGGGCCGGCGACCGGCTGGACCTCGGACCGCCCACCCGGCCCCACGGGCTACTCGACGCACCCGTCGGTCCCGCCCGGTCCGACCCACCCAGGGTCATCCGGATCCTCGAAGGCCCCCACCGTGTGGCACCGGGGGCGGGGGTCCGGTCGATGGTCGGGCCGTGGACCGTCGATCCGGCCTCGGATCGGATCGGGGTCCGGCTCCGCCCCGGGGTGGGCACGGCCGTCCCCGTGGCCGAACGGATCCCGTCCACCGGGATGGTCACCGGCGCCATCCAGCTCCCCCCCGACGGCCACCCCATCATCCTGGGCCCCGACCATGCCACCGTCGGCGGCTACCCCGTGGTGGGCTGTGTCATCAGCGCCGATCTGCCCGTGGTGGGCCAGCTCGGGCCGGGGGACACCGTCGCACTCGCCACCGTCGACCGGGCGGAGGCCCGGGCGGCGCGGCGTCAGGCCGACCGGACCCTGGCCGCACGGGTCAGCGGCTGGTTCCCCACCCGGGCCGCCCTCTAGGTGGCCGGTCCGGGACGCGGCGCGTCCGGGCCATGAGAAGTGGGACAATGCAGGTCGACGGGGTCAGGGCGTGCCGGTCGGATGGGTGCCCCGCCGGCCCGCGATCACCCCGATGACCCCAGTGACCCGATGACCCCTAGGAGAGGAGCCGGCCGTGACCGATGCCGACCAGCCCGGAACCGACGCTGATCCGGGGCCGGACCCCTCCGGAGACGACGCCCTGTTCCAGTCGAGGGAGGACGGCCAGCTCCACTTCATCAAGGAGACCGCCGACCGGACCTTCCCGGTCACGGCGCCGACCGACGCCACCCCCCTGGAGGAGGACGAGCCCGAAGGCGTCATCCCCGACAGCCCGCTGTGGGCCATGAAGGAGCGGCGGCACGAGCAGTGGCCCCACCTCTTCGGACATCCCGAGCGGGTCCGGGCCGGCGTGGGTGACGGTGACGACGCCGTCTACATCATCGACGACGGTGGGCGGCACCGGATGATCGGGCGCCGGGTGGGCGCCACCGCCGACGGATGCGTCTACAGCCTGGTGGCCCGGGTCACCCGCGCCACGGCGGACGCTCTGGTTTCGGGTGCCCTGAGCGGCCGCGACGCCTTCCTGGCCGGAACCGAGGCCGGCCTCAGCGGAACGGCCGTGGCCCCGGGGGTGTCCAACATCTTCGATGTCGACGACTACCCGAACCCGGCCGACATCCCACCCGAGTACCTGCCACCGTCCCCGTTCATCGACTTCGCCGAGGATCTGCCCACCGCCGACCGCTGACCGCCAACCCCGACGGCTGACCCTCACCGCGCCCCGTGGGCGGCACCGGTCAGATCCCGTACCCGACGGACACCGCGGACCGAGCACCACCGTTCCATCTCCCGCAGGACCCGGACGGGGGCACGGGGATCGCGGAAGGTGGCCGACCCCACCTGGACGGCGTCGGCCCCGGCCATCATCAACTCGACGGCGTCCTCCCCCGCCATCACCCCGCCCACACCGATGATGGCGGCCCGGGGGTGGTCGGCCCGCACGTCGAACACCGCCCGCACGGCCAGCGCGTGCACGGCGGGTCCGGACAGTCCTCCCCCGGAGGCGCCCGACCCCAGCACCGGTCGCCGCCTCTCGATGTCGATGGCCATGGCCAGCGCCGTGTTGATCAGGGTCAGGCCTTCGGCCCCCGCGGCCAGGGCCGCCCCGGCCACCTCGGCGAGGTCGGCCACGGTGGGGCTCAACTTGGCCCACCGGGGAAGGGCCGGGCAGGCCTCCCCCACCGCCGACAGCACCTCGGAGGTGGCCGTGGGCGAGTGGGCGAACATCCGCCGCCGGTCCTCCAGGTTGGGGCAGCTCACATTGACCTCGACGGCGGTGATGCCGGGCAGGCCGGCCAGCACGGCGGCGGCGGCGGCGAAATCCGCCACCCTCTGACCCCAGATGCTCACCACCACCCGCGCCCCGGAGGCGACCAGCCGGGGAAGGTCGTGGTGGGCCCACGCCTCCAGGCCCGGACCCTGGAGCCCCACGCTGTTGATCATGCCCGACGCCGTCTGGTGGACCCGCGGTGAGGGGTTGCCCGGCCAGGGCTCCACCGACAGGGACTTGACCACCACCGCCCCGAGACCGTCCAGCGGGATGTAGGCGGCCAGCTCGTCACCGTGACCGGCGGTGCCCGATGCCGTCATGACCGGGTTGGGCAGATCGACCGAGCCCACCCGGACGGAGAGGTCGACGTCGCCGGCGGTCACCGCCCGCCAGGCCCGGCCCACCCGCTCCACCGCGCCGGACCGGTCGGACCCCGGGCTCACCCGGTCACCTCCCGTGGTACTCCTGGAGCGAGCGCACCGACAGCGGATGGCTGATCCAGTCGGCGATGCCGGCGGCGGCGGCCCGGGCTGCGGCCACCGTGGTGAGGCACGGCACCAGATGGGCCAGGGCCGCGGCGCGGATGTGGGCACCGTCGGCCCGCGGGCCCCGCCCCCTCGGCGTGTTCACCACCAGCTGGACCTGCCCCCCGGCGATGAGATCGACGGCGTCCACCACGCCGGGGTGCGACTCGCCGACCTTGGCCACCACCGTGGACACGGGGATCCCCGCCTCCTCCAACATGGCGGCGGTGCCGGAGGTGGCCACCAGGTCGAAGCCCAGGGCCGCGAACTGGGCCGCGGCCTCCCGGCCGGCGGCCTTGTCCCGGTCGGCCAGGGAGAAGAAGACCGTCCCCTCGACCGGAAGCCGGTTGCCGGCGGCGATCTGGCTCTTGGCGAAGGCCAACCCGAAGGTGGTGTCGATGCCCATCACCTCACCGGTCGACCGCATCTCCGGGCCGAGCAGGGTGTCGACCTCGGGGAAGCGGTTGAAGGGCAGCACGGCCTCTTTGACCGAGACGTGGCCGGTGACCGGCTCGCACAGCAGGCCCTCCTCGCGCAGCTCGGCCAGGGTCGACCCCACCATGACCCGGGCCGCCACCATGGCCACCGGCACCCCGGTGGCCTTGGCCACGAAGGGCACGGTCCGGCTGGCCCGGGGATTGGCCTCCAGCACGAAGGCCCGCTCGTCCTTCACGGCGAACTGGACGTTGAGCAGTCCCCGCACCTGGAGGGCCTCGGCGATGGTCCTGACCATCCGTTCCAGTTCGGCCACCACCGCCGGGGAGAGGGTCTGGGGGGGCAGGGCACAGGCCGAATCGCCGGAGTGCACCCCAGCCTCTTCCACGTGCTCCATCACGCCGCAGATGACCACATCACCGGTGGCATCCCGCACGGCGTCCACGTCCACCTCCACGGCATCCTCCAGAAACCGGTCCACCAGGACAGGCCGCTCCCGGGTGACTCCGCCCTCCCGGCCCAGTGCGCCACCCAGCCGGGTCATGGCCTCGACCGCCTCGATCAGCCGCTCGTCGTCGTAGACGATCTCCATGGCCCGGCCCCCGAGGACATAGGACGGGCGCACCAGCACGGGGTAGCCCACCGACGCCGCCACCGACACGGCGCCGGCCGGGGTGGTGGCGGTCCCCCCCGGGGGCTGCGGGATGCCCAGCCGGGCGCACAGCGCGTTCCACTGCTCGCGGTCCTCGGCCAGGTCGATGGAGGTGGGTGAGGTCCCGAGCACCAGGTCCTCGGGAATGCCGGCCGCCAGCTTGAGCGGTGTCTGGCCCCCGAGGCTGACGATGACCCCGACCAGGCGGCCCGACCCCTCCGAGGCCACCCGCTCCGCGTCGAGCACGTTGGCCAGGTCCTCGGGGGTCAGCGGTTCGAAGTACAGCCGGTCCGAGGTGTCGTAGTCGGTGGACACCGTCTCGGGGTTGCAGTTGACCATCACCGTCTCGTAGCCGGCCGCCTGCAACGCGAACGATGCGTGGACGCAGCAGTAGTCGAATTCGATGCCCTGGCCGATGCGGTTGGGACCCGAGCCCAGGATGACCACCCGGGGCCGGTCGGACGGCCGGATCTCGTCCTCGTCCTCGGTCGTCGAGTAGTGGTAGGGGGTGCGGGCATCGAACTCGGCGGCACAGGTGTCCACGGTCTTGTAGGTGACACCGACGCCGAGGGCGGTGCGGGCGGCCCGGATGTCGTCGGCGGTGACCGGAGCGCCGAAGAGGTGGGCCAGCTGTGGATCGGAGAAGCCCAGGCGCTTCATGCGGCGCCAGGCCCGACGGTCGAGGTCGTCCACGGTGACCCCCAGGGTCACCTGGAGGTCGAGGGCCATCCGGGCGTCGGTCATCCTGGCCATCTCGGACAGGAACCACGGATCGACTCCGGTCAGGGCGGCCACCTCCTCCACGGAGGAGCCCCGCCGCAGGAGGGCCTCGATCTGGAAGATCCGCTCCGGGGTGGCCACCGCCACCCGCGCTTCGAGTTCGGGTGTGGACAGCTCCTCCAGGGCCGCCTCGGCCGGGTCGGCGTTGAGGCCCGCACGGCCCTGTTCCAACGAGCGGATGGCCTTCTGCAGCGACTCCGGGAACGTCCGGCCGATACCCATCACCTCACCCACCGACTGCATCCGGGTGCCCAGGCGGTCGGTGGAGCCGGGGAGCTTCTCGAAGGCCCAGCGGGGGATCTTGGTGACCACGTAGTCGATGGTCGGCTCGAAGGAGGCCGGGGTGGCACCGGTGATGTCGTTGGTGATCTCGTCCAGCCGGTACCCGACGGCCAGCCGGGCGGCGATTTTGGCGATGGGGAAGCCGGTGGCCTTCGAGGCCAGGGCCGACGAACGGGAGACCCGGGGGTTCATCTCGATGACCACCTGGCGCCCGTCCGCCGGGTCCACGGCGAACTGCACGTTGGAGCCCCCGGTTTCGACGCCCACCCTCCGGATGCAGGCGAAGGCGGCGTCCCGCATGGTCTGGAGCTCGACGTCGGTCAGCGTCTGGGACGGGGCCACGGTGATCGAGTCGCCGGTGTGCACGCCCATCGGATCGAGGTTCTCGATGGAGCAGATGACCACGCAGTTGTCGGCGCAGTCCCGCATCACCTCCAGCTCGAACTCCTTCTGTCCGGCGATGGACTGCTCGATCAGCACCTCGGTGACCGGCGAGGCGTCCAGGCCTTCGGCGGCCAGCCGGACCAGCTCCTGGCGGGTGGCGGCGATGCCGGTGCCGGCACCCCCGAGGATGTAGCTGGGACGGACCATGATGGGATAGCCGATGGAGTCCCCGATCACCAGGGCCTCGTCCAGCGAGTGGGCGAAGCCCGAGGACGGCACGGCCAGACCGATCTCCACCATGGCCGCCTTGAACCTCTCCCGGTTCTCCGCCGTGGCGATGGCTTCGGCGTTGGCCCCGATCACCTCCACCCCGTAGTGGTCGAGCACGCCCCGCTCGGCCAGGGCCATGGTCAGGTTGAGGGCCGTCTGGCCCCCGAGGGTGGGGAGCAGGGTGTCGGGTCGCTCACGCTCGATGATGGCGGTGAGGACGTCGGGATCGAGAGGCTCGACATAGGTGCGGTCGGCCATGGCGGGGTCGGTCATGATGGTGGCCGGGTTGGAGTTGGCCAGTACCACCCGGAACTTCTCCTCGGCCAGCACCCGGCAGGCCTGGGTACCGGAGTAGTCGAACTCGCAGGCCTGCCCGATCACGATGGGGCCGGACCCGATGACCAGAACCGACTCGAAATCCTGGCGGCGGGGCATCAGCGGTCCCCCCGGGCCCCGGTGGCGTCCATCAGGTCGCGGAACTCGCTGAACAGGTACCGGGCGTCGTGGGGCCCGGGGCCGGCCTCGGGGTGGTACTGCACACTGAACACCGGGGCCTCCCGGCTGCGCAGACCCTCGACCACCCCGTCGTTGAGGTTGACGTGGGTGATGTCCACCGAGGACAGGGAGTCGGCGTCCACGGCGAAGTTGTGGTTCTGCGAGGTGATCTCCACCCGGCCGGTCGACAGCCGCTGGACCGGGTGATTGCCCCCGTGGTGCCCGAAGGGCAGTTTGTAGGTGGTGGCCCCGAGGGCCGTGGCCAGCAGCTGGTGACCCAGGCAGATCCCGAACACCGGGACCGCACCGTGGTGGGCCAGCCTCCGGATCTGGTCGACGACGGCGGGCAGGTCGGCCGGGTCGCCCGGACCGTTGGACAAGAAGACGCCGTCCGGTTCGAGGCTGAGCACCTCCTCGGCCGGGGTCGAGGCCGGCACCACCTCCACGGTGGCTATCTGGGCCAGCTGGCGCACCATCGCCTCCTTGATCCCGAAGTCATAGGCCACCACCCGGTACGGTCCACGGCCCCGGGTGTAGCGCGCCACGGTGGTGACGCCGGCCACCAGGTCGGCCCCACCGGTGGGAGGGGCGGCCGCCGCCGCCGCCAGCTCGGCCGGCGTGGCCGTGCCGAAGGCACAGGGCATGGCACCCCGGTCCCGCAGATGGCGGGTGAGCCGCCGGGTGTCGATGCCGGTGAGGCCCGGGACCGAGTGCCGGATGAGGAAGTCCTCGAGGGTCCCGGTCGACCGCCAGTTGCTGGGCCGGTCGCACAGGTCCCTGACGATGACCCCGCGGCAGTGGGGCCGGACCGCTTCGTCGTCGGTGGGGTTGACCCCGTAGTTGCCGATGTGGGGATACGTGAAGGCGATGACCTGCCCGGCATAGGAGGGATCGGTGATGACCTCCTGGTAGCCCGCCAGCACGGTGTTGAACACCGCCTCGCCGGTGACCACGCCCCCTTCGGGACCGGCTCCGATGGCCTCGCCCTCGAACACCGTGCCGTCCGCCAGCACCAGGGCCGCCTCGGGGCGGTGGGGCGTCCCGGCGCGCCCGCTCATCGGCGGGCCTCCCCGTCGATGACCACCGGCTCCCCCCGGAACACGGTGTGGCGCACCTGTCCGGTCAGGGTCCGACCGGCGTAGGGCGAATTGTGGCTCCGGCTGGCCAGGGCCCGGGGGTCGACCGTCCAGGTGGCGGTGGGGTCGATGACGCAGAGATTGGCCACCGCCCCCGGGACGACCGGTCCCCCCTGCCCGCCTTGGTGGGAGGGGTCGAGCCGGGCGATGCGGGCCGGCTGCCAGCTCATCAGGGCCAGCACCCGGGCCAGCGGCAGTCCCAGCTCCCCGATGGCCAGGGAGAGCGCGGTCTGGAGCCCCAGCATGCCCGGAGGGGCCTGATCGAACGGCAGGTCCTTGAGCTCGGGGGCGTGGGGGGCGTGGTCGGTGGCGATGGCCTCGATGGTGCCGTCGGCCAGGCCGGCTTTGACCCCCTCCACATCGGACCGGGGCCGGAGGGGAGGGTTGACCTTGAAGACCGGGTCGAACCCGGAGGTGCACCCGTCGGTCAGGGTGAAGTGGTGCGGGGCGGCCTCGGCGGTGACGGCCAGGCCCTCGGCCCGGGCCCGGCGCACCTGCTCCACCGAGGCCGCCGTGGACAGGTGGAGGAAGTGGACGCGACCCCCGGTCGACCGGACCAGGGCGATGTCCCGGGCCACCATCACCTCCTCGGCCAGGGCCGGCATGCCGGGGAGCCCCAGCCGGCTGGACCACTCCCCCTCGTGCATGGCCCCGTCGGCGGCCAGGGTCGCCTCCTCGCAGTGCTGGGCCAGGGTCACGCCCAGGCCGGTGGCGTACTCCAGGGCCCGGCGCATGAGTCCGGCCGACTGCACCCCGGCGCCGTCATCGGTGAAGAGGCACACCCCGAGAGCGGCGAGCTCGGCCATCGGCGCCAGACGCTCGCCGGCCCGTCCGACGGTGATGGCGCCGGCCACGGCGACCTCGGCGGTGGCCGTGGCAGCCAGTTCGAAGACGTTGCGCACCGCCTCCGCCGAGTCCAGCGCCGGCTCGGTGTTGGGCATGGCCACCACCGCGGTGAAGCCGCCCAGGGAGGCCGCCCGGGTACCGGACTCGATGGTCTCGGACTCCTCGCGCCCCGGCTGACGCAGGTGGGTGTGGAGATCCACCAGACCGGGTGCCACCACACAGCCTCCGGCGTCGAGGCGCCGGGCCCCGGCGGGAGCGTCGATACCCGGCTCCACGGCGGCGACCCGGCCGCCCGACACCAGGACGTCGGCGCGGCGCTCCCCGGTCTCGTCCACCACCGTGCCGCCGCTGATCACCACGGTCAGGTCGGACGGGGCTGCCCCGTCGGTGCGGTCACCCACGGTGGGCCCCCTCCACCGGGCCCTGACCGAGCAGCAGGAACAGGACCGCCATCCGGATGGCCACCCCGTTGCTCACCTGTTCGGTGATCAGCGCGGCCGGGAGCTCGGCCACGTCGGAGGCGATCTCGACCCCCCGGACGATGGGACCGGGGTGGAGGATCAGGGCTCCGGGTTGGAGGAGTGCCGCCCGCCGGGCCGTCAGGCCGTAGCCGGCGGTGTACTCGCGGAGCGAGGGGACGAACCGGCCGCTCCCCCGCTCGGACTGCACCCGCAGCAGCGAGACCACGTCGGCCTTGGGCAGGACATCGTCGAGGTCCTGGGTGACGGCGGCGACCGGCCACCCCTCCAGCGACGGGGGAAGCAGGGTGGCCGGTGCCACCAGGGTCACCTCGGCACCCAGGGCGGCGTAGGCCCAGACCTGGGAGCGGGCCACCCGGCTGTGACGGATGTCGCCCACGATGACCACCCGGAGGCCGGCGAAGCCGGACAGGCCCCGGTCGCCACCGCCGAGGGCCTGACGCACGGTGTAGAGATCGAGCAGCGCCTGGGTCGGGTGCTGGTGCCAGCCGTCACCGGCGTTGATCACCGTGCAGTGGTCCACCCACCCGGCCACCCGGGCCGGGACCCCGGAGGACCCGTGCCGGATGATGACCGCATCGATGCCGATGGCGGCCACGGTCTCCACGGTGTCGCGCAGGGATTCACCCTTGTTGACCGACGAGGACCCGGCGGCGAACGAGAGGACGTCGGCGGACATCCGCTTGGCGGCGGTCTCGAACGACATCCGGGTCCGGGTGGAGTCCTCGAAGAACAGCGTGGCCACGGTGCGGCCGCGCAGGGTCGGGACCTTGGGGTTGGCCCGCCGGCCGACCTCGGCGAAGGAGTCGGTCACGGCGAGGACCTCGGCGATCTCGTCCGCACCCAGGTCGTCCATGCTGAGCAGGTGCGTGGGGAACGGGCTCACCGGCTCACCAGGTCCCCGATGGCCACCCCGTCCTCGGACACATCCACCATCTCGTCACGGCTGGTGGGAAGGTTCTTGCCCACATAGTCGGGACGGATGGGCAGCTCGCGGTGGCCCCGGTCCACCATCACCGCCAGCTCGACCACCTGGGCCCGCCCGTACTCGCCGAGGGCGTTGAGTGCGGCCCGGATGGTCCGCCCGGTGAACAGGACGTCGTCCACCAGCACCACGGTGGTCCCGGTGAGGTCGAAGCTGATGTCGGTGGCCGCCTCGGGGAGCACCGGACGGAGCCCGATGTCGTCCCGGTAGAACGCCACGTCGAGGGTGCCGACAGGGACATCGGTCCCCTCCAGTTCGGAGAGCGTTCCCGCCAGGCGCTCGGCGATGGCCACCCCGCCGGTCTGCAGGCCGATCAGGACCACCTGCTCCAGACCGCGGTTCCGCTCGATGATCTCGTGGGCCATGCGGGTGATGGCCCGGTGCACGTCCGCCGCCGACATCACCTGGGCCCGGGGGACGAACACGGATCCCCGCGGACGGGTGTGACTGCGTTCGCGTTCGGCCACCGGCTTCCTCCTGTCCGTTCGGGCCTCACGGGACCCGCTTCACGGTCAGAGCCCGAGTATACGCACAGCTTCCGGCCGCGGGAAACGAACCCGGCACGGCGCCCGCGGTGGAGTGCCGGCACGGCGCCCGCGGTGGAGTGCCGGGGTGGAGTGCCGGGGTGGAGTGGCGCGATGAGGTGGCGCGGTGGGGTGGCCTCAGGCCCGGACCCGGGCCGCCACGGTGGCCAGCACCCCGTTGACGAAGCGGCCCGAATCGTCGGTGGAGTAGGCCGATGCCAACTCGACCGCCTCGTTGAGGATGACCGGCGTGGGCACGTCGGGACAGTCCAGCAGTTCGGCCACGGCCAGCCGGAGGACGGTCCGGTCCACCACCGCCATCCGGTCGATCTCCCACCCGATGGCGGCGGCGCCGATCAGGGCGTCGATCTCAGCACCGCGGCCCTCCACCGCCCGCACCAGCGAGACGGCGTAGGGGTCGGGGGGCATCATCAGTTCGTCCAGCACCTCCGACGGCGTCCGGCCCTTCAGCTCGGCTTCGTAAAGAAGGCCCACCGCCCTCTCACGGGCCTGGTGTCGGGGGGCGGGATCCATGGCGGCGTCAGGAGGGGGTCGGTGGAGCGGGTCGGCGGAGGGCGCGGCCCGATGGCCGTGCCCGGGTCCGGCCCGGCCGGTCCACCGGGGTCAGGCCCGGGTCAGGTACTCGCCGGTGCGGGTGTCGACTTTGATCCGCTCGCCGGGATTGACGAACAGCGGGACCTGCAGGACCAGCCCGGTCTCGAGGGTGGCCGGTTTGCGGGCCCCGGACACCCGGTCCCCCTGGAGCCCGGGCTCCGTCTCGGTGACGGTGAGCTCGACGGCCGCCGGCAGATCCACCCCGACGATCTCCGCACCGTAGAACTGCAGGACGGCGTCGTCCCCCTCCTTCAGGTAGTTGGCGGCATCACCGAGGAGCGAGGTCTCCACCTGCAGTTGCTCGTAGGACGTGGTGTCCATGAACACGTACTCGGATCCGTCGCGGTACAGGAACTGCATCTCCCGCTTGTCGATGATGGCCTGGTCGAGCTTCTCATCGGCCCGGTACGTCCGCTCGATCACCGCACCGGTCCGCTGGTTCTTGAGCTTGGTCCGCACGAAGGCGCCGCCCTTGCCCGGCTTGACGTGCTGGAACTCGACCACGGCGAAGAGCCCCTCGGGGAGGTCCAGGGTCATGCCGTTGCGGAGATCGTTGGTGGAGACGGCCATCAGACGGCGACCTCTTTCGGGAACAGTGTCAGCGGGCGGCTGCCGTTCGACGTCACGACCAGGGTGTCCTCGATGCGGACCCCACCGGTTCCGGGGAGGTAGACCCCCGGTTCCACGGTGACCACGGTGCCGGCGCCGAGGATAGCAGTCGATCCCGGCCCGACCGACGGTCCCTCGTGGATGTCCAGACCCACCCCGTGGCCGGTGCCGTGCTCAAACCGGTCGGCCCAGCCCGAGCCGGCGATGACCTCCCGACAGGCCCGGTCCACCGAGCCGGCCACGACCCCGGGCGCCACGGCCCGCACGCCGGCCCGCTGCGACTCCGCCACCACGGCGAACACCGTGGCCAGCTCGCCGGAGGGCTCGCCCCCGACACAGAACGTCCGGGTCATGTCCGAGCGGTACCCGTCGAAGACCGCTCCGAAATCCACCACCACCGGGTCACCGGGCCCGATGAGCCGGTCGCCCGGACGGGCGTGGGGCTTGGCCGAATTCTCCCCCGACGCCACGATGGTCTCGAAGGCGCTCTCCTCGGCCCCCCGCAGTCGCATGGCGTGGTCCAGGGCCGCGGCGAAGCGCGATTCGGACAGGGGCTCACCGGTTCCGGCTCCGGCCGCCGTCAGCAAGCCCAGGACGTCCCCGAGGGCGTGGTCGGCGATCGACGCCGCCCTCTCCATCCGGTCCACCTCGGCGGGATCCTTCACCGAGCGGAGGTTCTCCACCAACCCACGGGTGGGGGCCAGGTCCCGCGGGGCCAGCACGTCCTGCCAGGTCCGGAGGGAGGTCCACGACACCGAATCGGCCTCCAGACCCACCGCGGACGCCGGCGTCACC
>Ga0182012_10003565_pt1 | contig 16580 bp, 13 predicted proteins | sample 612S2SmetaG_FD_120486 | JGI IMG/M metagenome (GOLD analysis project Ga0182012, IMG submission 120486) | Permafrost microbial communities from Stordalen Mire, Sweden - 612S2S metaG | ecosystem: Environmental > Terrestrial > Soil > Wetlands > Permafrost | place: Sweden: Stordalen | collected...
GAACTATCCTCTGGTGCGCATCACGAACAACGGTACGGGCCACGTGTTCTATGCGAAAACGCATGGGCACAGTTCGATGGGAGTGGCCACTGGTTCGGCGGTGGTGAGTACGAACTTTGATGTACCAAGCAATATTGAAGGGGGCGCGAGCAATTTGGTGGTGGTGGCAAATGGTATTGCGTCGGCACCGATGGCGATCACGGTAGCGAGTGTAGGACCGAGTCTTTCAAGTGTTTCGCCAACGTCGGGCACAACTTCGGGCGGTACTTCGGTTACGATTAGCGGTGCGGGTTTCGTAGCGGGCGCGACGGTTCTGTTTGGCAGCACGGCGGGAACAGTTACGGCGATCACGGCAACGTCAATTACGGTGACAACACCGGCGCATGCCGCCGGAGTGGTGAATGTTGTAGTGAAAGATCCGAGCGGACAAAGCGCCACGCTGGCCAATAGCTTTACTTACGCGGCGGCGCCGACGATTAGCCGCATTTCGCCGACGAGTGGGACGCGCAATGGCGGAACGACGGTGACGATTTCCGGAAGCAACTTTGTTTCGGGAGCGACGGTCACGTTCGGCAGTACACAAGCGACGGTTCGTTCGCTCAGCAGCACGAGCATCAGCGTACGAACGCCGGCGCATGCGGCGGGTACGGTGAATGTGGTGGTGACGAATCCGAGTGGGCAAAGTGCCACGTTGACCAACGGCTACACGTTCCGCTAATGAAGGGCTGGTATGGTTTTACAGATCTACCAGCGTAATTTGCGGGGGCTTCTATAATGCAAGAGGAGCCCCTTTTAGTTTGGTTGACATCCATAGCCATATCCTGCCCGGTCTGGACGACGGAGCCCAAACATTGGACGAAACGCTGGCGATGCTGCGATTAGCGGCGGAGAACGGGACAACCGATATTGTGGCTACGCCGCATGCGAATTCTTCCTATGCGTACCATTCGGAAGTTGTGGAGCAACTGATTGCGGAAGTGGCGGCGGCTGCTGGCGATTTAATTCGCCTTCACCGCGGCTGCGATTTCCATTTAAACTTTGACAACCTTTCAAGCGCGCTGGAATATCCGCAGCAATATACCATCAACGCCGGCCGGTATTTGATGGTGGAACTTCCGGATTTGGCGTCGCTACCGGTGATGAGAACCGTGCTTGGCCGATTGCTGGCGGTGCGCATAGTGCCGGTGATTACGCATCCAGAACGCAATGGACCGTTGTGCGCCAATTTGTCTGAACTGGAAAGCTGGGTGCGCGATGGCTGCTTGTTGCAGGTGACGGCACAATCTTTTTCGGGACGGTTTGGCCAGACGGCGCAGCGGGTGGCGGAGACGCTGATGAACTCAGGTTCAGTCCATTTTGTGGCAAGCGATGCGCATGACTGCCAGGATCGGCCGCCGAATCTAGCGCCGGCGTATTTTCATGTGGTTCAGCACTGGGGACAGGAATATGCGGACGCGCTGTTCATCGATCATCCGACGGCGGTGGTGATGGACGAACCTATTTTCGTGGCCGCGCCGAAGCCAGCCAAGAAAGCGTCGCGCTTCAGCTTCTGGAAATGACAGTCTAAATGCTCGCTCCCCTGATTACGCTGGTTGCGCTGGCGCTCTCTCTTGTCTGGGCGTTGTTCTTGCGCGCGGGCGTCTACCCTTCGGACTGGGTATCAACTGTACTATTCGTAGGTTGTATCTGTCTTGTTTACTGGTTTTTTACGCGGCGGCGGTTGATGGCGCCACGGATAACCGGTTGGGTGCGGTGGGTGATTTGGGCGCTCCCGTGTTACTGTGCTTTCCAATTGTTGCCGTTGCCCTTGGGGCTGCTGCGTGCGCTGTCGCCGGCGCGGGCGGAGTTAGTGGTTGCGCTCGGTCCGGTGATTTCCGGCGTGAGCAGTGCGCCGCTGGCCGTGAATCCACCAATGGCCATGCTGTGGGGCTTTACGCTGCTGGGTTACATTGCCACGTTTTTCCTGGTACGAGAATTGGGCTGGCGGTTTGTAGATCGTCCTTGGGTGACGGTGGTGCCGCTTTTGGTGATCGGATTTCTGGAAGCGGGTATAGGCATGATTCAGGTATCGGCGGGTTGGCCGAATACGGAAGGCAGCGGCACTTATACGAATCGCGATCATTTCAGCGGGATGCTGGAAATGCTTTTGCCGCTGGCGGTGGTGTTTGGCTGGGCGATTTTGCAGCGGCTGCGTGAGACCTTCGAACGATCGATGTGGCCGGCGATTCAGGTTTGTGTTGTTTGGGGAACGGCGGCGCTGCTGTTGATTGCGATTGTGTATTCGTTATCGCGCATGGGCTTCTTTGTGGCCTTGTGCAGTTTGTTTGTGACCGGCGCGTTGTGTTTTGGGCCACGGATGCCTTCCAAGAATTTCCGCACGGTGTCACTCACGCTGCTGGCGTTGGGGGCGTTGGCGCTGTTTGTGTTCTTACCGCCGGATCAATTGGTTGCGCGCTTTGCAGAGATGTCGGCGTCGGGTAAGATTTCGGCGGATACGCGGTTGTATTTATGGAAAGAGACGCTGTCGTTGATTGATGAGTATCGGTGGTTTGGCTGCGGCTTGGGCGGATTTGAATCGACGTTTTTGAAGTATCAGGACATTGTGAACGGCTACCGGGTGGAGATGGCGCACAACGATTATCTGCAGTATCTGGCGGAGTTGGGATTTGTTGGATTTGGGCTATTAGTTGCGGCGATGGTGGGTGTACTGATTCCGGTTGTCAAGGGGCTTGTGCGCGTCACGGACGAGAACCGGCGGCTGTTGTTAGTGGGCTGCGTGGGTAGTTTTGTGGCGATTGCGCTGCATAGTTTTGTGGATTTTAATTTGTACATTCCGGCGAACGCGATGATTTTGGCGTGGATTGCCGGGGTAGCTTCGATTAACGGGTTGGATTGAAAAGGGTTTGCGATGGAGTGGGCAAGCCCATCCGGCGAGGCGATGCAGGCTGCTAACCGATGATTGCCACTCTGCGCAAGCTGGAAGCCTGGGATATGGAGACGCTGGCTATGGTGTGATAACTCGACACCAGGGCCGGCGCGCCTTTCGCCCATGGTCCCTAGGCAGCAACGCGGCTACTGGATGGGGCTGAGGTCTACAGAATCGATCCAGGCTTTGCCGGCGATTTTGCTGTCGATCTTTCGCGAAGTGCCGCGCATGATTTCGATCCGCACAAGTTTAGTTTCGGGACCGATGGCGAAGGCGTGATCGACTTGAGTCCAAGGCAGGGTTCCGGTTTTGGCGTCGGTGCGCGCATCCAAGACGTTCGGGTGAGCGGGGTCGTAGACGCGAATCGAAATGCCTTGATCGGTGGTGATGCCGTCGAGTTTCAGGAAGCCGCTCACGTGCCACTGGCCCGGTTGGACGACAGTGTCCTGATAGACGCCGTGATAGTCAACGTTGGTTAGGCCGCCGAAAGTGAGTTTGACGGACCATTGGCCATCGCGCGAGACATCTTGTACGCGGGTAGCTTCGACATCGGGTGTGGTTTCAATGTGCCAATCGAACGGGCCGGGTTTGGGTTCCATTTCGAAGCTTCCGTTGAAGACCCAGTTGAGGACCTGATAATAAGCCGCGGTTTTCGGATTGGCGCGACGCCATTCTTCCGATGCTTCCGTGACTTGGTTACTCGCCAAGAGGAACGACACGTAGTCGCCTTCCGATTTTTCGTTGGTCAGGGAATGTTGTACCATCCAGTTCCAGGTGGCCTCGGCTTCAGGCAGTTTTTTATCGCCCATCCAATATTGCAGGAAGGGTTCGGCGGCCGTGGCGATGGGAGGCACGCCTTTGTCGAGCAGTTCTTGGATGGGTGCACCGAGACGGCTGTACGTTAAGAAGGCTGGCTGGTAATAACTCGACAACTCAGGATTCTTCAGCACGACGGAGAGGTCGCGCAGGGTTTCGGCGTTATCGCCGGTTTGGAAAGCGAAGTTGGCGGCTCGGAAGAGAATGGCGGGATTAGACGGACCGGCGACGAGTGCGCGCTGAAAGCAATACTTTGCTTCGTTGAGATGTTGGGCGTCGCGTTCCACTTCGGCGAGATTGGCCCAAGCGTAGGCAGAGCCTGGATCGTCCAGCAGGGCACGCTTGAATTCGGGTAGCATTTGCGCGGAATTACCGGTGGCGCTTTGTTGGAGGAGCGTGAAGGTGCGGGTGTCCCAGAATTCTTCGGGGCACAACCAAGCGGCGCAATAGCGCTGCTTCGTTGGGTTGTCATAGCTCATGTTGCCGAGCCAGACTTCGACTGCGCCGTAACTGAGCAGGACGAATCCTAAGAGCGTACCCAGAAGCTTGATAGAAGATCCTCCATTTCACTCGATTGTAGCGTTTTCCAAGACTTAGTACCCCTATTCCTTGAGAAACGAGGTGGCCAAAGGTTATAGTATTTATTACCCGTTAAAGATGAGGAATAGACTGAATTTCCTGCCCCAGATAGCACTCTTCTTGCTTTTGGGTCGTACTGTGGTGGCATTTAGCCCGGTGGCGACCGTAAGCAGCCCGGAACCGTTTACGCTGGATGGCCGATCCGTGACTGTGGCCGGCGTGGCGTCGGTACCGTTGGGTGTGGGTAGCGAAGTGGCGACTTCAACTGCGCCTGCGCTGCTGTTTTTTGCGGACGGGAGCAGCGTGAAATTGGCTGCAGGTTCGCGTGCGAAACTGACGGGTTCGGAAACGCAGCCGAAATTGGTTTTGCTGGCAGGATCACTTGATTACAAAGTGGTGCTGGGATCGAATTTGTCGGTGACGAGTCTTGATCTGGAACGGAAGAGCAAACCGGTGGCAGGGCGCGCGGTGCAGCCGGCGGTGAAACCGCTGACTACGCCACGTTCGGGCGAAGTGACGCTCCCGTAACTACGGCTGCGTCGTGATCGTATTCGTGGCAACGGCTTCGAGCAAGCGCCTGAACAGTAGTTCTGACGCGTGGCCATTTTGTGGTGATGGTTGGTTGTAACGGCTGGCGGTAATGGCGATGGTTAGATCCAGTGCGGGGATGATGTAAAGGCGTTGGCCACCGTTACCCATGGCCGCTATGCACTTGAGCGATTGGCCCGCCATTTGGAAAGTTTGGATGCGCCAGAGATAGCCGTAACGCCAATCGTCTTCCGCAGGCAAGTAGCCTTGCGTGCTTTCTTTTAAATAACTTTCCGGGACAATTTGACGACCGTTCCAACGGCCCTCACCGAGCATCAATTGGCCGATTTTGGCGAGGTCACGCGGACGCAGGCGCAGGCCGGCGTGGGCCATGAATTGATTGTTGCGACCAGTATGCCATTCGAAGGTGTTGACGCCTAATGGTTCGAACAGGGCTTGGCGGGCGAAACGATCAAGGGGCATGCCGGTGACGCGCTCCAACACGGCACCAAGCACAATGACGCCGCCGCTGTTGTAGAGATAATGCGTGCCGGGCGGGTGCGCAACGGGGCGCTGCAAAACGTATCGCACCATGTTGCCAGAGAATTCCATGCGCGTTTCATCGCTTAAGAAAGAGACTTCGCCATCTTCGTCCCAAGCGAGGCCCGATGACATGGTGAGGAGATGACGCAGCGTAATTTGGCGTTTGTTGGCGAGAACGGATGGTTCGAGGGGAGGATTGAGAATGGCGAGGACGGGTGTATCGAGCGAGGCGATTTTTCCTTGCTGGAGAGCGATGCCGATGAGTAGGCTGACGACGCTCTTGCTGATGGAGCGCATGTCGTGCAGCGTGGTGGCTTTGAAGGTTTCGTCGTGGGCGAGGAGGTGGCCGATGGTTTTGTCTTTGGAATGGAAGTAGCGTTCGGCGATGATTTGACCGTGCTGTTCGACGAGGACGGAATGGAGGAGACTGGGTGCGGCGTCGGGAGGGTTGGCGATTTGGCAGAGATGGGTGGTGAGCGCGGAGGGGTGAGTGGCGGACGATTCGCAGATGGATTGTGCGCTGAGCGTTACGGCTGATAAGACGAGTATAAAAAAGTTTTGGGGAATATTCCCAGCCATACATCACAGTATCTGCAATGTGTGGTTGTCGTCGCTGGCGGATTTTGGATAGGTTCAGTGGTTTAAAGCGCCTTCGCCAAGGCGGCTGCACTTAACGTGGCTGCGAGTGAACTGCATAAATCTCTTCCGTCCCGGTACTTCGGAGAAGCACCGGCGAATTGTCCGGGGCTAACCCGAATTGAAGGCCGGCCAACCGACCTGCTTGGTTTATGCCGGCGACGCTGGCTACTTCTTCAATCTTTTTGTTCTGAATGCCATACCGAACAATGGCCGGCTTTGTTCCGTTTCGAAAGAAATAGACGTACTGGCTATCTCTGGACCAATGTGTGATACCCCAACCTTCTGCAACCTCAGACCACAACTGCGTGTGAAAGTCGAAGATCACGACGCGCTGGCGATCGAGAGACAGCGCCGTCGCATAGCGCCCGTCGTACGACCAGGTAGGCGAGAAGAAACTGCGCGAACCAGGTAGTGTCGTGACTTGCCGGCTGTTTAGATCGAGAGTGTGGATAGCCACCTGATGTGCGCCAGCGCCGAAAAAAGGATAGTCGCTGTAGAGGATCTGGTTTCCGTCTGGCGACCAAGTCGGATGCATCTCGGCGTCGGTGCTTTCCGGAATGATCTGTGGCGGACCGCCGTCGCGCGAAACGATCCCGGTTTGGTTATGCTTGCCAGCTCCGAGGGTGTGGAAGATAATCCGCTGGCCGTCGGGAGACCATTGTGGAACCCTTGCTTCTCGCGGTGGAAATGTGAGTTGAAGGAGGTCGCTTCCATCGATTCTGCTCCGCCACAGTGTTCCTTCCGGCAGGCGAACATAGCTGACCCATTGTCCGTCTCTAGAGAAATCAACAAAATCCGCGGAAATACCTCCCAGGTATGGAACGAATTGGTGGAAGGTTGAATCGTAACGCGCGAGTTCGCCCCGTTCCTGCTCACCAACGACTAACAATGTTTTGCCGTCCGGACTCGGCATTGGCACCATAGAGTTAATCTGGCCGCTTGTAACCTGAAAAGGCATATTGCGCCCCTTCAGAAGCGATCCAATCGAGTCAGCGTTTGATGGAATCGCCCAGATCTCGGTTCCGCCGCCGCGACTTGCTTGGAAGAAAAATAGCTTTCCATCTGCAGACCATTCTCCGCAACATTCGGCGGATGGATTGTTCCAATTCGCAAGGAGTGGCCGAACACTCCCTGTATCGACGGCGACTTCCCAAATGGACTGAGACAGGCGTTTGGGATCGGCCACCGTTAGGCGCAAGGATTTGTCGCCGGGTGACCATCTCGGTCTCCATCCCAAGCCCGGAAGATCCGCCAGTTTCCGCTGCCCAGTTCCCATCTCGTCCGACAAATACAATTCGCTTCCATGGGTAAAGGCGATCCGGTGCCCGTCGCGCGACCACGCGGCATCACGGGCGGTGAGAAGACCCACCCGCCGGGGACTGCCCGCCGGAACGGGAACGGCCCAGAGCGGTGTATCGGTGGCGGGATCGAGGATCTCACCCACGAGTAACTCAGAGCGTACTGGCGAGAAGTCCAACAGCTGCACTGATCCAAAAGGAAGCGGAATTTTTGCGGTTTCGCCGCCAGCCACCGAAACCTCAGCAATCGACATTGAGCTCAACGTACCCGCCGTGAAGTAGACTCGGCTGCCATCGGTGGCGAGTGGGGCATTTGTGCCGCCGAGTAATCCAGTTAGCCCTCGCTTGTCTGCGCCGTCCCGCGTAAGTTGGGAGAATTTTGCAAGTGGCGGAGGGATCGGTTGCAGACGCACCAACAGCATCGTAAATACACCTATGGTTGCTAACGCGATGCCTACTACAATCACTGCCCGTGGTAACGAATAGGATCGCGTTGGGCGCTCTATCGCTAGAGCCGAATTCTTCAGATCGGAGGCAGGGGCCACCAGTTCCTCGACGGGTACGCTAATCCGATAACCGCGCTTCGGGACTGTCTGTATATATTCCTGGTCGCCAGGCGCTCGTCCGAGTGTGCGTCGCAGCACGAAGACATTCTGGGCTAGATTGCTCTCCTCAACGAAGGAATCCGGCCAAAGAGTCTGCATCAATTGATCCTTAGAGACAACCTCGCCGCGGCGTTCCACCAACGCTAAAAGCGTGTCGAAGACCTTTGGCGGCAAGGGAATATTCTGCTCGCCGTTGCGGAGCGTCTTGGTTGCCACATTCAATATGAATGGGCCGAACTTGAATAAACCCTCCCGAATCAGGGACATGGCGAACCAAAGAAAAATTGAGATTTTATTGAGGACATAAATGCATTTTGTAGTGTATCTTCGCCGCTATGAGTTTCTCGGCAATGACGGCGTTGCGGAGTTCCCTCCGCTCGGAGGCAGGGAACTCCAGAGGGCAAAGTATAGCGGCCAAGGCGAGTCCGAGGACAAGCCGAAGTCTCGACAACAAGTTTTTCGCCGCAATGGCAGGCGTAATTCTCGCGACGGTATTTCTGGGCTTTGCGCATACCTATTATTTGGCCGGCGTTTTCAAGGCAAAGCTTCCCAGTCCGATCGTCCACGTTCACGCCGTCCTATTTTCCTCGTGGATTCTCTTTTTGATTTTGCAGATCGCTCTTGTGTGGGTAGACCGCGTTGACTGGCATCGTCGCTTAGGGATGTTTGGCGCCGTCCTCGCGCTTATCATGTTTGTCTTCGGCTTCTTGGCCGCTACGCAGTCGTTCGCCAGAGGATTTTCGCCGCCGGGGTCGAGAATTCCTCCGGCAACATTCTACGCAATCCCCTTCTGCGAAATAGTGACATTTCTCGCGCTTTTCGTTGCTGGCTTTTTGATGCGCTTCGACGCCCCAGCTCACAAACGACTTATGCTCATTGCGACACTCGAACTCCTCGGGCCCGCGATCGGTCGTTGGCCCTTCGCCATCGTCCACAAGGTGCCGCTCTTAATTTCACTGATTATCGTGTTGTTCCTCCTGTTTGTCGCTGTTTTCGACCTGTGGACCCGCCGCAAAATTCATCGCGCCACTGTGACAGGTGGATCGTTTGTCATTGTCTCTCAACTTGTGATGTTTCCGATCGGCCATACCGTTCTCTGGCACCGTTTCGCTGAGTGGATCTTGAAACTTTGGAACGCTTCCAGTTGAGGAAAAAGCCGAAAGGAGATCTCGTATGAAATTATTTCGCTGTCAGGTTGTTGGTGTTCTGACGGCCACTACCTTCTGTGCACAAAACCCGCCACTAGGTTCATAGCGCAAGACTCAAAGAGAGTGTAGCGCGTGCGGTTATATTAGGGAACGATGACGCGTTTTCTTCTGACGGCTGCACTTTTTGTCGCCGGTCCACTGACGGCTGCGGGTGTTCCGCCGTGCGAGACCGCAGTGCAGACCAAAGCTTATGCGGCGCAGGTGGATGAGCGAATTAAACAGATCAAGCCGCGGATGTTTGTACAAATGGACACGGCCTCGAAATGGACGGAAGTCAAAGATACGCCAGACTCGGCTGCGGCTGTGGCGAATGTCTACGTCGACCCTTCCGGTTTGCCAATCGCAGCTTTCTTTTCCTTCGCACCGGCGGCCAAGGATTGGGTTCAGTTTGCAAACTATTCTTTCCGGGCGGACGGCACGTTAGCAAAAAAAAATGAACTGTTGAACACTACGCACGGCCGCGTGAGCATGTCGCGTGAAACCCTGTTCGGGTGTCAAGGCGAGGAATTGAAGGCGACCGAGCAATTTGTGGATCTGGGTACGAAACACAAGAAGAAACGGCCGGGCGACGATTTTGTTGACGAACCTTCGCCCGTGTTTAAGAGGATTGAGGAGTTGCCGTTCTACGCGGCGTTGCTGGCGGCGCGCTAGCTCGCGCTATTCGACGTAGAATAATGGCAGCGAAGAACAGTGCAATGAAGCAGAAATCGCGTACACAAACGAAGACCCGGCCAAAAGACGTGGATATGGAATGGTTAGCCGCCACCCCGCCGTGGGAATGGCCGAAGAATGCGGGTGAGAAGTTTCAGGAGGTCCTGACGGATGTCGGAGCTTCTGCCTCGGACAGGCTGCTGGCCGCTGAAATGGCGGGCGATACCGTCGTCGTCAACGACGAGATGGTCGAAATTCTGATGGGGATTTTAGGTAGGGCGGACGAAGCTGAGGAATTGCGGGCGCAGACTGCGATTTCGTTAGGGCCGGCCCTGGAATCGGCGGAACTGGGCGACTTCGATGACGAGATTGGCTCAGTACCGATTTCGGAGGAGATGTTTGGGAAGATCCAGCGGTTTCTGCAAGTGCTGTATCACGAACAGAGCATCCCGAAATTAGTGCGGCGGCGGATTTTAGAAGCGTCTGTGCGGGCGCAACAGGATTGGCATGTGGATGCGATCCGGGAAGCCTATGCGCGCGGGGATCGGGACTGGAAGCTGACTGCCGTGTTCGCGATGCGCTACGTGCGTGGATTTGAGCCAGAGATTCTGGAAGAGCTGAAGAGCACGGACGAGGAAATCCATATCGAAGCGGTACACGCGGCGGGGAGCCAGGAAGTGGATGCGGCTTGGGCCCATCTGTGGGGGATCATCCATAAGCCGAGTGAGACGTCGAAGGATCTGTTGCTGGCGGCGATTTTGGCCATTGGGAATATCCGGCAGGATACCGATACTTTGGAAATGCTGAATGATTTAGTCGATTCCAAAGATCAGGATATTTCGGAAGCGGCCGATGAGGCGTTGTCGATGGCGGGGGCGTACACGGAGTTTGATGAGGACGCCTACTTGAAAGATGAGGACGCGAGTGGTTGGATTAATTGAGGGGTTTTCGCGGATCTCTTAGTCGAAGCGATCAGAGAGAGCGGTGGCGTCCAGCAGCCGCACGCCCAGATCTTCGAGTTCGGCGGTGGATCACTTGGACAGGCGATCCTCGATCGGGTAGGCAGGATGCCGAAGCGGCGCGAGAGTAAGGGCCTTTAGAAGCGTTTCGGCTTCGAACGTGCGGATGTCGACAATCGTAAACCGGCAGAAGATCTTGGGGCCGAGTATTTTGAACCGGTTGCTTGTGTTCTGAAGGTTTGTCCGCCTGTGTCCGAGCAGCCGATCATCCAAACGAAGTCAATCTCGAAACTTCCTATATCGTCGTGACTGGACCGCGTGGCCGCGGACCGCTTGCAGACGAGACACCTGATCGTTTGTACTGAGCAAGTCAAACATAAATTCGCTGAGAGAGGGCGGCTACGATAACGTCCTTTATCGTTCGATAATGGGTTGGCGAGAAGAAGCGGTTCAGGTACGAACTGGCGACCCTGGTGGCGCCCGCATCATGTGAATCCGAGCTTTGTTTTGTCCGAGTGGCGCGTTTATCCGGCCAATCTCTGCCTAATTTTGTGGGATGTTGAGTTTGCGGGTAAGCGAGAGGATTTTGGTAAGCCGATTGGAAAGGCGGTCGAGAGTGCGTCGCACAGGACCGTCTGGCAGAGTGCGGCGGAACATTTCCATGACATGTTGCGTGGTGCGCAGAGAGTCAAGGACGCCGTCGAGATCGGTGTGGGGCGAGAGGGCGTGAGCTTTGGGGGGTGGCGCAAAGTGCCTAGGGTGCGAGCGGGCCATGTCGAACTCGCGCTGCACATCGGTCGAAATAATATCTAAGTACCGTATGGTCATTGCGGGCGAAGAGTGGCCGAGCAACTTCATGAGAACAGGCAGGGTAACGCCGGAGCGAACTAGCTCCGTGGCATATGTGTGTCTCAGTTGGTGCGGGACGATGCGTGCGGAGATGCCTGCGGCCGCGGTGACTTCGTGTAAGTAGTCGCGGAGTCGTTTCACCAACCTCGCTCGGCTGCCGTGGCGGGCCAGGAGGCGGCCGTCTGGGGGCAAGGAATCGAGTGAGCGAAAGAAGCGGAGACGGTAAACCAAGTCACAAACGAAGGCAGCGACCGGGACGACGCGTTCGGTCTTGAGCTTGCCGAGGGGAACGTGAATCGCGCGGTGATCTTGAGTAGCGGCATACAGGCAATCGAAGGAAAGATCAACAGCTTCGCCGATGCGCATGCCTGTGTGACGCAGCAACAGAAAGACATTGGAAGCGAGATCGTTGCGGCGTAGCAGTTCTTGCTGGAGCAATTGATCCTGCCCGGGAGGCAGGGCGCGCGGGACGCGTTGCGGAGTGCGGGGAGTGTCTTCACGGCGGAAGAGGTGAGCAAGCTGGGGCAACTGCTCTGTGTATGCCAGCTCGCGAAGAAGACCCCGCAGATGAACAATCCGGTGGATGTAGTAGTTCGTCGCCAACGGTGGACTCTGGGATTGCAACATGGTTAGCCAACCGAGGATGTGTGGATCTCGGCGCAGTTGAGCGAGAGTGAATATGTTGGGGTACTCGCTTTCGAGATAGATCAGGAAGTGCCGCGCCACGCCGCGGTATGGGCGAGCAGAGTCTGGGACCATCCCCACGGTGAGTGAGTCAACCGCGCGCTGAAAGAGGGGAAGTAATGGATGGTCCACTCGAGCGAGGCGAGAGCGATTCATGGGGGTGTTACCGGAAGGGGCCGTATGTGTTGAGCGACGGCACGCGCATATTGCTGGAAGACATCGAGCGGCGTGATTGCCACGTAGACGAGAGTGGTCTGAATGTGCGCGTGTCCCATCAAGTGCATGAGGGCGGGCAGGCTTACGCCGGCGCACAGCATATCGGAGGCAAAGGTGTGTCGAAAGCGGTGAGGGTTGGCGATGGTGACGCCGGTTGTCTGACGATGATGGCGGAAGAGCGAACGTAACCCGGCAGCGGTCATGCGGCTGCCGCGAGCGTGGCCTTTGAGGGAGACGAAGAGGGCGGTGGTTTTGAACTCGCATCGTTCCAGCTTTAGATAGTGATCGAGCAGCTGAACGGTTTCAGGAGCCAGCGGGAGAAAACGCAGTTTGTTCCCTTTGCCGCGCACCCGGATCTGGGCCTCGGAGGCGAGAAGATCCTCGCAATTCAGATCGAGAACTTCTTGCGAGCGCAGTCCTTGCATCAACATGAGGCCGACGATGGCAAGATCACGCGAGGTGCGGAAGCTAGCCCAGAAGCGTGCCACTTGCTCGATGGACAAAGGCACGATGGCGCGTTTGGGCGTCTTCACCCGCAAGCGACTCAAGGCCGGCTTGGGGCGGCCGAGATCCATGGGGGCGTGCTGCCAGTAGGTCTTCTGAAAGCCAGGCGCCACTTGCGCGGGAGCGTTGGGAAAGAGCATGCGCAAGGCTTTATCGACAATGGCTACACGGTGGTTGATGGTAGCACCGCTGGGTTCGGGCTTTTGGCTGGACTGGAAACGCACATAGTCCAGCAAGAGCGAATCCTTGATCTCGCCTTCGGACACGGCGTCAGTGTGATGAACACTCTCCCACCAACGCAGAAAGTGCAGCAACTCGTAGGCGTAGCTGCTCAGCGTGGCGGTCGATAAGCGGCGCAGGCACTCGTAGTCCAGGTAACGATTAATCCACTCAATTTCACGACCGGTGGCCCGCTCAACCACGCGGAACGGACTCCGTGCTTGGTTTGGAGAAGGCTGGTGTATGACATGTAAGTTCATGGTTGAGCTTCCTCCAACAGCGACTGGAACTGGCTGGCATTGCCACCTTCGACGAAAAAGCTATTCGGATCGTGTCCGTCCGGCAGGCGAAGGCGACGAGCCTTGATTCCTTGGGCCCAGAGACGGCGCGAAAGATTTTGCGCGGCGCGTGGGCCACTGCCATTGGCATCAGCGTCGAAGGTGAGATAGACAGTGCGCGGGCCGTCACACAGTTGCTGGAACTGGCGAGCGTTGAGATGGTTTCCCAACGAGCAGGTGACGTTGTGAAAGCCAGCCTGCCACACCACGGCATAATCGAATAGACCTTCCACCAAAATCACCTCCGCACAGCGTCGCACTGACTCCCACAAATACAAGCCGCCTTTCGAGGCAGGCAAAAATCGATGGGGTGGCGCTGAGCTCCGAATACTGCGGCCATAGAGATTGCTTTCCAGAGGAAAGATGACGCGTCGAATGTAGCTGTCGTAGCCGGCTTTCGTGATCAGACCGGCCGAGCATAAAACCGAGAGTGGATACCCCAACTGAGTCAGCCAACTCCGCAAGCCACCGCCGGCCGCGTAACCGATGCGCATGTGTTCGATCACCTCCGGCGAACGAAGTCCGCGTTGGTCCAAATAGGCCAGCGGTTCGTTGTAGCGGTGCAACTGAAAGCGATAAAACTCAATGGCAGCGCTGAGCAATGGCGCTATACCGCACCACTCTCGCAACAATGTCAGAGCTTGCGGAAATCTCACCTGGTGGTACAGCTCGACGAAGCGAATCACGTCACCGCCACGGCCGCAGCCATAGCAGTAGAACAGGCTCTTGTGGGGATCGACCAAAAAGCTGGGCTTGTGATCGGTGTGCAACGGACACAATCCCAGCCAGCGGCCACCGCGCAGTGCCCGCGCTGGCCTCCACTCCTGCGACTGCAAATAATCCAACAGCGGAATCTGCTGCTTTAACTCGTCGAGAGCGCGCGGCCTCATGGACTTCTTGCCTCTAGCGGGAGATTACTGCTAAGAGCGCTTAAATCCCAGGCGGGGATGGTGGGCAATTGCAAAAAGTGCGTGTTCTTTGCGCCAGCCTTGACCCACCACCATAGGCTGAGCAATCTCCGTTGTGCCCAGCGGCGCACTGTCGATGGATCAGGTAACCGCGCGGGCTCTTGGCAATGCGGCGCTGCCTGTTCCAACGACTCTCCGGTTGCGACCCGCTCACACGCCTGCTGCCGACAACGTAGCGTGTACGGTGCACCCGGAGCCAGCCAGTCGGGCAAGATCGTGAAGGTTGTCCGGCACCGTCGACACACTCCACGGCGCACCCAGATCCGCTCGCACCGCTCATCGTGGGCGGGACGAAGTCGTCGGCCGTGCCCAATGATCGTGTACTCTCGGCAAAGCGGGCATTGCCGCGGCAAGCGGTCTAACGGAACTACCCCGGGTCGAGGTTGTCTTTTGTCTCAGTCAGTGCGATAAAGAGAATCAAGGCGGGTGTGAAGGCCTCGCTCGCAGAACTCGTCCTGCCAAAGAGTCGTTCTGCCAACCTGCGCCTTCACCCTCCGGTTAAGTTAGCTTCGAACGAAAAAAGAATACCGCTTTGTCCTGCTCCCCCGCCAGCCCCTCACCTAGAACATTGGCCGCTTTAAAAACGTGATACGCCCGGAGCGCGGCCAGACTTCTCCCCAAATCAAACTTCCGGGCCACCACGCAGGATGGCACCTCGAAGCGGAACACGTAACGTGATTACCTGATTGCCAAGTCCAATCTCGAATCGCTTAAACCCGCGCGCCGATCCAGACGTTTCGTATCAGGATGGCGGATCTGGCAAATGGAGGAAAGTACTCCTCACTGTGGCCCGCTCGTTTATCGTCGGCTGCAATTTTTCCACGAGTCGATAAACCTGGGTCCAAGTTGATTGGTGCGAACCTATCTCCTTGGGCGCCATGCTCACGGCCTCGTCAAAGATACGAGCTGCCGCAACATAATCCCTACGAATCAGAAATACCAGGCCTACAGCGGCAGTCTTCCAATAATCATTTGGGTGCGGCTTATTCCCGACTATTTGCTCGACTCTCGCGGCGTACACCTCGGCAGCCTTCAGGTCTTCAGCCGAACCCATCAACACACTTTTCGCGGCAGCATTGATTCCGGTGGCGTAGTCGTCGGGAGCGCGATTGAATGCCTCGACATAGAGATCTCTCGAACGCTTTAATTCGAATCCGTTGTTCGATTTCACATAACTGTCCATCCAGGATCTGGCATAGAAGAGCACGGTCTCCGAATCGCGCTGGCCTTCTTCATAGAGAACGCCGAGAATTTCTTGTGCGTCGTCCAGGTCGGTGCCTTCAGCGCGCCGGAGGAGAGCAGATGCATACAATTGTTTTGGGCGAACGGCGCGCGGAAATCGTTTGCAAATACCCTTAAGCAGCAAAACGGCGGCATCATTCTTGCCAAGCGACAGCAATCCCTCGGCAGCTTTACTGGCAAGCACAGGCGACGTGACCCATACTATATCGGCCTGCTCCGCTAAGTGCACGAGTCTGTCGGCGTTGCCTCTGTGCACTGCGGCAGCTATCTCGGCGCCCGCTCTTCTCGCTTCTTCATCTTGCTCATCAGCGAACTTCGCAGATTCAAAGCTCAACGTCTGCCCCACTACTGCGTGAAGGAGTCGCATCAACTCTCCGCCGTTTGGGCCGTCAGGGTACGTACGAAAATCGAGATGGATCCGATTTCCAGCAAAAAGAGGCACTTCCGACCCGTCGAGCGAAATTGGAATGAATTGGAACCCCTTCTTTTTTTCGGAAAGACCCTCGAGGGTGGCGTATTCCTTTAGTACCCAGTCGGATTCGGTAGCGGCGTCAGACCAGATCAGAACTCCCGCCTGACTGGCTTGCAAAGCATCCTGCAGCCGCAAAAGAAGCTCGTCACCGGGCTTTAGGGCGCACTGATCGATAAACACATGATGACCGTGCTGACAGAGCACGTCGTATAGGTTCAGCACCCACGCCCTGTTGATGGAACGGTAGGAGAGGAACACATTCCACTTCTCACCCGGACCAAGCGGACGCGGGGGAGGAGCGTGCTTGAGCCATTCATTTTGAAGGCTCGGACCTGC
>Ga0182012_10003566_pt1 | contig 16571 bp, 15 predicted proteins | sample 612S2SmetaG_FD_120486 | JGI IMG/M metagenome (GOLD analysis project Ga0182012, IMG submission 120486) | Permafrost microbial communities from Stordalen Mire, Sweden - 612S2S metaG | ecosystem: Environmental > Terrestrial > Soil > Wetlands > Permafrost | place: Sweden: Stordalen | collected...
GCTAGGGCATCAATGAACGCGCGCAAATGGAAGGAAACCATATCCCACAGGCTCCATAGGCCGCCACCGGACAATCCGGTGGCGATGCCATCATGAGCTAGCGGGGACTGGGATGGAATATGCAGGCCCATGATTCAGCCTCTAAGACCTAGCATTTGTATGTGGGTATGCAAAGTATAATATCGCCTTCCAAAACCTTGCGAATGTCGGCCTGGAGGTCCGGGTAATCCAGCTTCGTCGCCAGGTCGGTAAGCGGGCGCCCCGCATCGGTCGGGATAATGTTGAAAAGCTCGGAGGCCGATGGCGTGAAACTGCGGATGACCAGATTTTGATCCAAAAAAACCGTCGCGATCTGCGTGCTGACAAAAACATTGCGCAGATCGCTATTGGCGCGGTCCAATTCTTCCACCTTATCGGAGAGTTCGTGGTTGACGGTTTGCAACTCCTCGTTCAACGACTGCAACTCTTCCTTGGAGGACTCGAGCTCTTCGTTGCTCGACTGCATTTCCTCGTTCAAGGAAACAAGCTCTTCGTTGGTGGACTTCAATTCCTGAAGCGTCGTCTCGTACTCCTCGATCGTCGATTGCAGGCGATCGCGGGTTTCGCGCAATTCGCCCTCGAACGCCGCCGTCCCATCCGCGATATCGCTCGCCTTGGCGGCCGCCTCCTCGCCGCTTGGCGCGCGCCCCTGTTCGTCGAACAGGACCAGGAACAGCCTTCGGTCGCCGATCGCGTCCGACAACGGCTCCACGATCAGGGAGATCAGTTCGGCACCGCCATCCTCGGACTCGACTTTGAGGTTCCGTCGCTTCACGGCGCGACGCATTTCGATCGCCTCGCGCAGCGCGCCGCGCAATTCGAGACGCAGCCCCTTGCGCGCCATCGGCAAAAGCTGGCGGTTCGGCGCTCCTGGCGACGCTTCGAGCCATTTCCCCGTGCGCGAGGAAAAATAGACAATATCGCCCTCATCGGTCACGACGACATGCGGCGGCGCGAATTGATCCAAAACACGTGACTCGACGGACTGGCGCAGTTGAGAGCCGGATCGAGCGCTGTCCGCCCTAGGCAAGTGAATTCCGAACGAGGTTGGGCGCCATCCATGGGCGACGAACGGCATGCGCGTCTCCGGACCAATGTCGCGGGCCTGGAACAGACAATGCGTCTTGTCGACCGGCGCGAATAGATCGGTGAAGCGACGGATGGACTCGGACATCCCAAGGAACAAAAAGCCATGTGTTTTCAGCGCATAACGGAAGACCGGAAACATTTGCCTTTGCGCTTGCGCGTTGAAATAGATCAAAAGATTTCGGCAAGAGATCAAATCCATGCGGGAAAAAGGGGGATCGCGTAATATGTCGTGCGCCGAAAAAACGCAAAGATCGCGCACCTCCTTGGCGACCACATAGCCGCCGGGGTCGGCGGTGAAAAAGCGTTGCCGCCGCTCCAGCGAAACGCCCTCCATCAATGCCTCTGGATAGCGCCCCGCGCGCGCCGTGTTCAGCGCGGCGTCATCGACCTCGGTGGCGAAGATCGTCACGCGCGGCGTGGCGCGAAGCTTGGCCATGTGTTCGCGCAGCAGGATGACGATGGAAACGGCTTCCTCGCCCGTGGCGCAGCCCGGCGCCCAAACCCGCACCCAATCGCCAGGACCTTTTTTCTCGAACAAGCGCGGAATGACCGTTTGTTCCAGCGCGGCGAACGCGTCCTCGTCACGAAAAAAACTCGTGACATTGATCAGAAGGTCGCGAAACAGCAGCCCGGCTTCATCGGGGTTTTCACGCAAATACCCGACATAATTCTCGACGGCTTCACATTGCCGCGCCTGCATGCGGCGTTGGACGCGGCGCATGAACGTCCGCGTCTTGTATCCGCTGAAATCATGCCCCGTCTGACTGAAAAGAATTGCACAAATCGCCTCCCGCGCCTCGGCGACGGCGCGACCATCGTCATTTGCGCGCGGGCGCCCCACAAGCGCCTCGAATTTGTCGAAACTTCCCATATTTTCAACGAGTTTCGACGCCATCGCGTCGACCGGGATCGCGAAATCGACCAGGCCGCTCGCGATGGCGCTGTCCGGCATTCCCGAGAAGCCAGGGCCAGAAGAATCGGTCGCCTGCGCCAGCGTCACGCCGCCATATTCCTTGATCGCCTTGACGCCAAGAACGCCATCGGCGCCGCTGCCGGAAAGAACTACCCCCACCGCGTATTCGCCCTGATCTCGCGCCAGGGAACTGAAGAATATATCGATCGGCTTACGCTGATGATCGATGGCGTCTGTTGGCTCCAAGCGCAGGCGCCCATCGGCGATGGTCAGGATCGCGCCGGGAGGCAAGATGTAGACTTTGTCCTTTTCGACCGGTTGATCGTCATGAGCGACATCGACCTCTAAGGTCGTGTGGCGGGCGAGGATTTCGGTGAGAAGGCTTTTCCGGTCGGGCGCCAGATGAGTGATAATGACGAAAGCCATCCCCGGAGCCGGCGGCATCGCCTGGAAGAAATTCTCCAACGCGCGAAGACCGCCGGCGGAGGCGCCAATGCCGACGATCGGGAACGGAGCGGCGTTTCTTTCGGGATTGATCGCCAATTTAGTGGCCCATTTTCGCGCGAGACTCATGAAAGTTATTCATGCCCGCCGGTTTGGCAATGTCGCCAATAGTCGTCGACGCTCGCGAAGGCGGATAGCCCATCGCACTCGCGGGACGTGCGGGCAATCGGCGCATTTCCAATCGTGTACGTAAAGAACACAATTTCAAGCACGACGGCCGGACTGTATCAATAATTGAAAAGCTGCGATGGCTTGGGTACGGGTTTCGGAGTGAATAAAGTGATCACCATGGAGCAATGTAAAATTTTCTCGGGGCTCCTGTCGTACGAAATGGTGGTGGGCCCGGCCCCGTCCCCTAAGCATCGCGCGCGGCTGACTGGCTATCTCCTCAATCTGAAATGGGGCCAGGCGACGGTTCGCGAGATGATCGTCGCCGACATCCGCGTCGCGCTGGACCTTGGAGCGTTAAATCGCGCGGCGGATTTGCTGGTTGTGTTACGGCTCTTCCTTTCCGACCACCCCGAAGCCAGAAAACGTCAAGATCGAAACGTCGTCGATTGGCGCCTAGTTCCGATGCAAGAGCCAAAGTGCACGGACGCCCCGTCGGCTTCGATGCGCGACCGCGCCGACGCTCCCAAAATATTCTCGGCCAGCCGCATTGAGACGTATAGGAAGGCGCTGCAACAATAAAATGCTTCCCCCAAGCATTTCGGACGGTGGATTGATATCGCGTCCGCAACGCTCGCCGCCGCTCCCAAGTGATGGCCGACCAGCGTTATTGGTTTTCGCGCGCTCGAACGGCGCTCTTCGCGACTAACGGTGATCAATATTTTGGGGGTAGAGAGCGCGAGCGGCCTGATGTGTAATTCATCGTCGAGGATATGATTGAAAGTCGGCGCATATCGTCGCGCCAATTTCTCAAATTTCATTTGAACGCTGACATCCGATCAAACTGCAATTCGCCGCCTGCCAAAGACGTCGTGTAAGCGGCGGTTCCAGCCAATGGAAATGGGACAGCCGGCGCCTCAGTTCGCAAGAGCGGCCGAATGACGCGGCGCAAGCTCCGCCCGCGAATGGGCTAGCGCGCGACGGGAAACGAAAAAACCGGTCGCGCCACTCCCCCATCCATTATCGCCCCTCATGGGTCCGACGCCTCTCGTTAACCTGATCGCGCAATACGCTGGAGGCCTTGAACGACACGACGCGGCGCGCCGAGACCGGGGCCGCGACTCCAGTCTTGGGATTACGGCCAGGGCGTTCCTTCTTCGAGTGTATGTGGAACGAGCCAAATGATCTCAGTTTCAACTCTTCTCCCGAAGCGATCACATCCAGGATTTCGGTCAGCACCAAATCCACCAAGTCGACGGATCGGACGCCTGATACTCCGAGGCGCCGTTGAACCGCCTCGGCGAGCGCGGCGCGCGTCACGCTGTTGGGAGTCCTGGTGGCTCGGTCGGTTGCAACCGGTAGTTCGATGTTCATTGGATGCGTCTCCCTCTGTGGTTCAATTGAATGGCGCGTGGACGAAGATTGAACATTGCTGACGCTGGGCGCGCTCCGTTCCGCGCTGATCGCCCGCGACACGGCGAAGCTGAGAAAAGCGCGAATTCGCCGGCGAGGGCCGCCCACGGAATGGCGTCGCGTTCGCCTAAGATAGAGCATCGGAAAGCCGTGCTTGATCAAGCTCGTATATATACGTACTCGCCGAAATGGCGGCTTGAAGAGGCGCGGTCGGAGACCGCGCCCAATGAAAATTCGCCGTTGTTCAGTGACGTGTTTTCCGTATAATTTCCACGAGAAGCACGCGGCGACGCGAAAATCCGCGGCGACTCATCGATTTCACTGGCGCGCCAAAGGGGATTTGAGCCCCTATTTTCGCCGTGAAAGGGCGAAGCGTTCGCATTGACGACACCGTCGGCGGGCGAAATTTTTCTTGAGTTTCACTTTGTTTTACTCAGCCGAGTGGGTTCGTTTTCCTCGATCCCTTCGACTCGAGGGAGTGAAAAATGGACAAATGCGAAAATAGGTCAGTCGGGGGTTGGCTTGGCAACGCCGGGCTCGTTTCGCTGATCCTCGAACTCGCCCGACGGCCGATCACGGCGAAAACTCGGTGGCCCGAGCCAAATTGGCTTGACGGGCCCTCGCGTTGAGGCGGCGGGGGGACCGCGCGCCTAGCGGCGTCTTCACAAAGGTCAGCGTGACGAGCACGCCGTGATCACCGAACAACTTCCGCTTCCGCAAAACACGGCGCTCTCCCCGCCGTTGTCGGTCAAAAAAATTCGACCAGTGAAAGCGAGCGTCAATGCTTGCATCGACGGCGATCTCGTGAGTCAAAGGATGGTGTTCGCGAGGTCATGGCCATTGGCGAGGAGCGGCGGCGGGGCGATTGGCGAAGCTGTTAAATTGTCTCGATCATCGGAAATGCAGACGCGATGGGGAAAACGGCCAGACCGCCTCGCGCCCATCTGTTCATTAAGCTATTGTTCATATTGGTGCGGTTGCAGGAGTCGAAATGTCTTCGCAACACATTGATTTAAATATATATATTTTTCGCAGAAAATTTTTATACCAACAAATATACCAACAATTTTTGGCGATTATGTAGTTTGCGAACCACGGCGAATCAGGGTAGGTTGAGAACCGGAGGCCACTCAACCGGAGATTCGATATGTCTGGCATTAATGAAAAGGCGCTAGGCGCTGGATTGGCTGGCGGGGCAATCGCCGTCGCCATGCTTGAAACCTTGGTCGAAAAGAACATTCTTTCCGTCGCCGACGCCCGTAATGTTCTGGGGAGAGCCCTCACTATTTCCAGTCAATATTCCACAATTCCGGAGGGACGAGAAGCTATGGCAACTATCGGAATCTTGCAACATGGGCGGTTCCCCCAGAGCGGCTAAGAAAAATAGCTCAACTAGACCTTTTTCTTGAAGGTTTGTCATCTCCGGCATCCTTGTGAGTGTCTGATGCGGAGTGTTCTCCGCCTGATGGCTTATGCTGCGCGACCTTCTTGAGCACGTCGTCAAAATGCGCGGGGTCGTCGTCGCAGCCGAGTTCGCGTGCGGCTTTCATGAATCGCTCAGATTGAGTTATATTAGAGCCCGCTTCCTTATTGGGCATTTTTGACATGTTTCGCCTCTATGTCGATGAAGTTGGGACCGCGAGTCTAACGCATCTAGACCAAGACAAGCACAGATATCTGAGCCTCACGGGCGTGGCCATTGATATCAGGCACGCGGCAGATGCGCTTGAGCCAAACATGAATTGGATCAAGGCAAGCGTGTTAAACCACGATCCTGACTCTCCAATCATATTCCACCGCACCGATATCATGGGGTTTGGCGGACCATTCGAATGCCTAAGGGATGAAGCAATTAAATCAAGGTTCGATAGAAGCATATTGAGGCTTTTCATTAGTACCGAGTTCAGAATTATAACAGCCATAATAGATAAGAAGGCGATGATAACAAATACGCATTGGGACAACAAAGAGCCATATCACTACCTAATGGATATTTTGGTAGAAAAATACACCCAGTTGTTAGAGCGCAATCACGTGATAGGGGATATAATGCCGGAAGGGCGGTCCCCCGGTCAAAACAGATTGCTACAAGAAGCATTCACTAAAACTAGAAACAAAGGAACGTTCTATGTTAGTTCCGACAGAATTAAGTCTGCTATCAGGTCCGAGAACCTAAAATTTAGAAGCAAAAAAGATAATATTGCCGGCTTGCAGTTGTGCGACTTGTTAGCTCATCCAAGTCACATTATCGCTCGCGATCTTGTTAGACACGAGGTTCGGCTTGGCGCGTTCACAACTAGAATACGAGAAATTATGATTGGAACTAAATATGACAGATCTGCTACCGGGAAAATTATAGGATATGGAATAAAGTGGGCTTCTTGAGAAGCAAAGGCGGGGCTTTCGCCCCGCCTGATGGGTTGGTGCACCATCCGCTACCGACCGCCGTAGCATCGGATTGACCGCAACATAATGTTGCCCCCCCGATTCGTCAAGCCCGAATCGTTATGCGCATGTACTACTTAGTCCTAGAAGTCAACCTATTGGACGTTAGCGCCTTGATAGGTCAATCGCTTGCCTTGGATGCCCTTCAGGGCACGGCTGGCGCGCTCTTGATCCTCGCAACCACGGGCCGAGCGGTTGCTGTAGCGGAAATCAAATTCCGCGACATAGCGGTGAAGGTGCTTCTCCTTGCAATGCTGATAGACGCCCTTCATGCCGCGCTTGAACACGCTGTAATAGCCCTCGACCGTGTTCGTATGCACGTCGCCGCGCACGTATTCTTCCTTGCCGTGGTTGACGCTTTCATGGCTGGCGAAGTCCTTGCCGAGGTCGTGATACTGGCCAGCTTCGTCGGTCATGATAGCGGTCTCTTTCGCGACGTTGGCCTTGATGATCGGGATAAGATCAGAAGCCTTCGTGCCTTCCACATGGAAGGAACGAACTTCGCCGTTCGCACGATCCACAAGCGAGAGAACCGCGTTCTTGTGGCCATAGCCACGCTTTTTCACAGCGCCGGGCTTTTGACCAATGAAGGTCTCGTCCACTTCCACGACGCCGCCGGGGCCGCCCATGGGAGCAAGCGCGCCAGAGCGCATTGCCTCGCGGATGCGATGAGCAAGGAACCACGCCGTCTTGTATTGAACCTCAAGCACGCGGTGCAATTGATGCGCGCTAATGCCCTTCTTCGAGCTACAAAGCAGGTGAACGGCTTGCAGGCACTTGTGTAACGGGACGTGAGCGCTCTCGAAAACTGTGCCGACCTTCACGGTGAATTGCTTGCGGCAATCCGAGCATTTGCGGAGACCAAGGCGAGTCTTGCGCAGGTCGTAATGCTTTCCGGAGACGGAACCGCAATGAGGGCAACCCGGGCCGTTCGGCCACAGCAAAGCCTCAAGATGGGCGAAGGCAGCGGTTTCGTCGTGGAAGTGGGCTTGCGAGAGAACGGACATTGATCTAGCTCCTTGACTCTCAAGCTATATCATCTTTCGTGGTTCGTCAACTACATAATCGCCCAATTTTTTCCGCTAGAGCGGTGCCGGGTTCTCTTTTCGTGCCGCGCCGGCATGGGCGAAGCCCGTCCGCCTCACGTCTCATACAAATACCGCTGGAACCCGACGAACGTCTCCCTAATCACGGGAACGCCGCCCAAGGTCGCCGCCGCTTCGTGCGTCGAGCCATATTTTAGCGCAATAAGCGCGCCGAGCTTGTCTTGATCCAGTTCTTCGACGCCTTGGCTCACATATTGCGCCAGCACGAAGTCGAGGAAGGCTTGCAGCTTGTCGTCGTAATGCGTCGCGATGCGGCTTTTGCCGGCTTCCGCCCGTTCGCTTCGGGTCTTTGGCGCCTGGGTGAAGGCGACATAGGCGAGAACGTCGAAAATATCGCTGTTTTCGGCGTTGATCGCCCGCTTAATTTCGGCGAGTTGCGCGCCGCCGTAGCCTTTTTCGGATAGGCCTTGCAACAGCGCCTTGCGCGTGTCCGGCCGGCTCCAGACGCGCCGCAACTCGTCTTCGTCCTTGAAGAAGTGCGGAAGCTCGCCGAACAGGCTTTCGACGAATTGCGCCGCCGACATGGGCCTTCCGTCCGGGCTCCAGAAGCTTGTCGCGACCATGTTTTGAATGGTGCGCTCCTTGCCGTCGGCGAGCCTGATCTTGATTCTTTCCGGCCTTCCGTTCTCGCCTTCTTCGCCCCCGTCGCCTGGAGGGGTCGGCGGCTCATCGTCGCCGGGTCGCGGTCTTGGCGGTCCGGGCGGTTCCGGCGGCTGCGGCTCGCCGTCCCATTCCGGGTCGTTGAAATGCTCATAGGCCTTCACGAAGTCATAGATCGTGAAAAAGTCCTTGCCGTCATAAAGCCGCGTGCCGCGCCCGATGATTTGCTTGAATTCGATCATCGAATTGACGGGGCGCATCAAGACGATATTGCGGACGTTGCGCGCGTCGCCGTCAGGCCAATCTGCAAGGCCGGCGAGAAATATTCGAGAATCCCGCGCCATGTGCTTTCGTCGCGCGCGCCGCCGCGATGGCATTCGTCGATGATGATGCAATCGAAAAAGTCGGGCGGATAGTCGCCGAAGTTCGGCGCGGGCTCGCCGTTGGCGTCGCGCCCGCTCATGAAAGTCTGGAAGATCGTAAAGAACACGCTTCCATTCTTTGGCACGCGGCCCTTTTTGGCGATTTCGTCCGGCTTGATGCGCACGAAAGCGTCTTCGGAAAAGGCGGCGAAAGAGTTGAAGTCGTTATAGGCTTGATTGGCGAGGTTGTTGCGGTCCGCCAGAAACAGGATGCGCGGGCGGCGCGTCGGCTCGCCGGAAAGATTCCATTTCGCCTCGAAAAGCTTCCACGTAATTTGAAAGGCGATGCTGGTTTTTCCGGTTCCAGTCGCCAGCGTCAACAGCACGCGATTGCCGCCGTCGGCGAGCCGCTCCAGCGTCTTGTTGACGGCGTTCGCCTGATAATAGCGCACGGTCCAGTCGCTGCCCTTTTCGACGAAGGGGACGGCGGCGAAACGGTCGCGCCAGGCGTTTTCCTTCGGGAAGGCGAGCGCCCAAAGCTCTTGCGGCGAGGGCCAGGCGGAAACGTAAGTTTCCGCGCCCGTTTGCATGTCGATTTGGTAAACGCTGGCGCCATTGGTCGAAAAGGCGAAGCGGGCTTGCAATTTTCCCGCGTAATTCTTGGCTTGGCCAACGCCTTCCGTATCGGGAAGGCCGCGCCGCTTGGCTTCGATGACGGCGAGCTTGGTGTTGCGATAGATCAACACATAATCGGCAATGTCTGGCTTTGCCCGCCGGCCCGCGCCCTCCAACCGGCCCGGCGCGATGACTTCGCGGCGAACGCGGCTGGCGTCCACCACGCCCCAACCGGCGGCCTTTAGCGCGGGGTCGATCAATTCGGCGCGGGTTTCGGCCTCGTTCATGCGAACAAGCTTCCTTGCGGCGAGCTTTCGACCTTTCGGCCCCGGCCCGCCGGCTTGCAATCCTTGTCTCTGAGAAGCCGTAACGCCTCAAAGAATTTGTGCCGAGGAATCGTGCTCTTCTTTTCATGCCAATTTTCACGAGCTGCACGCACAATATCTTCGCCTGTCGGTGAATGGCCTTCGAGCAACAGGTTGTTCCAGGCGGCGTACACAGTGGCGAACAGTTCGGCCTCTTGCATATCCATTGGGACGAAAAGATCGATGATGCGTTCGATCTTTTCACGCTTGGCTGGCTCAATCAGGCGAGCCGAGTCCAAAAGCTCATCATAGTTGGCCATGGTTACGAATTGATAGCCACCGCCCGACTTTCGAGGGAAGCGAAAATGCTTGCGCGCTTCTGCCCATTCCTCCGCCGCCAGCATATGCGGAAAGTCGTTGGGGCCGGCGGCGTCCTTGATCGGAGTCCTGCCAAGATCGAAGTCGGCTTCCGCTTCCACGAGATGAAGGATTTTCTGCGCCTTGACGTGACCAAACGTCTTGTCGTGATGCAAATACGTCTGAATTTCAGAACTGGAAGCACCTTCAGTCGTCAGAATATGTAAATAAGGCGTCACTCATCGGCGACGACGTCTTAATTATTGGCCTATTGAACCTTGTACCGTCGCTTGATTTTCAAGCGATAGTGGATGCACTACCTATAGATGCGGCCGCTGCGTCGGACGCGTTGCTGAGACTTTCAAATCTCCATATCGTCGAGCTCGCGGGCAACCTATTCATAGTATCGCCGCCGCTTCGTATTGCGGTTGAGCGTGACAAGCGCGTTGTTATGCCCGAGAACGTTCGAACCGAGGCCTTGAAAGCGGTCGCCAGGACACTTACGATTAGACTCGACGAAGGGAGCGCTCGACTCGACCTAGTCGATACTGCTGTCTTGTCGTCGATCGAGAGTGGACTTCCCGTTGGAGCGATAGCGGCGCACTTCTGCTGCCTTCTCATTACGTTTGGCTTGCGCAGAAAAACTATGATCAAAAGCGTTACCCGGAGTGCATACGTCTCGCGAAGGAAGGCTTAAGGGGTTTTAACCGACTTTCGGCCGCCGGACTTGTAGCAGCATGTCGGTTTATGTGCCTGGCTGCCGCAAGAATCGGCGAAACGGACACTTTCGACGAAGGCGTTAGACGCCTTGAGGCCGTGGCCGACGATGAGTGGGCGAGGAGCAATATTGCTCATCTCAGGGGTTTCAGTGCGCGATTGCAGGGTAAGCTTCCGATTGCGGAGGATTTCTTTCGAGAGTCGTATCGGCTTTCGCCTGGGAACGTTTCAACGGCGAGGGAGATCGCCGCAGTCTGCCTGGCACGGGGCAACCTAGTCGAAGCCGAGAGTTTTGCGCGAGAGGCTCATGGGCACGGTTCACGTAATTCCTATGTGAATGACATCCTTATCGCGATTTTAGCGAAGAAATTAGGTCGAGACGCTATGCGTGATGCCGAGGTCCGCGATTTACTCGAGGTAATTAGGCACGATGATGAGGAAAGTGGTCGTTCATTCTATACGACGCGAAAAGCTGAGCTCGAATACCTTTGGGGTGATAACCGATTGGCAAGGACTCTTATTGAGCATGCGATCGCTAAAACACCTCACATATTTGAACCTCGGCGTATATATGCCGAAATACTTCTTATTGAAGGCAATAAGGCGAGAGCAGAAGAAGTAATCAATTGGATGATAGAAAAAGTTAACTCGTATGATCCTCGCGAAAGAAGAACGAATTATATGCCATACTTGGTAACCTACTCGCATTACCTGACAGAAATTGGGCAATTCGACCGGGCAAAGGGAATATTTGGCGACTCCTCGATCTTCACGGAAGACGAAAGAAGAGCTGCTATTCGTCAGATTGAAATCGTGCAGGGTTTCAAAGCTGCGGAAAAAGGATAACGGCCGCTCAGGGTCGAAACGTGCCTGTCGGGATGATCGGTTGCCGTCGAGTCCAATTCGCCAACGCACAGCCATTGAGGTATTCGAATAAAGGGATGGCGTTCTCAAAAAGGAAGGTTTTTGAGACAGCGGTGGCGGGATGGACAGAGCGCCATCAGCCCCATGAAATCGCCTCTTAAAACTCATTCTCGATTCCAGCCTCTCAAAAGGTCGCGTACCCGCGACTTTCGAGTGGTGCAGAAGTCAAGACTTTTGCAACGCCGGTCGAGCTTAATCAGATCAATGGGTTATCCCGTGCAAAAGTTAGGTGCGAAATCCCCCTGATTCGCGGGAGGTTTGGAGCTTTCCCCGACATTCAGGCGGCGCAGCGCTTTCGCGGCAATCGCACATCTCACGCCCGCAAGGGAATGACAACCCCGCCGCGCCGCATCTCCTCGCAACGCTCCGCCCACCACGCCATCATGCGGACGCGCTCTTCCCAAAAGTCGGCGCGGGCATAGGCGCGGCGCACGCTGTCATTGTCGACATGCGCCAGCTGGCGTTCAATCGCGTCGGCGTTCCACAGGCCCGATTCGTTCAGCATCGACGACGCCGCCGAGCGAAAGCCGTGGCCGGTCATTTCGTCTTGCGCGAAGCCGAGCCGGCGCAAGGCGGCGTTGATGGTGTTTTCCGACATGCAGCGCGTCGTCGAGCGGATCGAGGGGAAAAGGTATTTTCCGCCGCCGGTTGAGGCCTGAAGCTCGCGCAAGATCGCCACGGCGCGCGGGGCGAGCGGGACACGATGCGGGCGCTTCATTTTCATTTTTTCGGCCGGAATCGCCCAAACGCCCGCGTCGAGATCGAATTCCGCCCATTCCACCGCGCGAAGCTCGCCGGGGCGAACGAAAGTCAGGGCAAGCAATTCGAGCGCTGCCCGCGTTTCCGGCGCGCCGTCATAGCCGGCGAGGGCGCGCAATAGCCCGCCGAAGGCCTTGGGCTCGATAATCGCGGCGCGATGGTTGACGGTTGGCGCGGTCAAGGCGCCCTTGAGCGCTCCCGTAGGGTCGGACTCGGCGCGGCCCGTAGCGACGGCGATGCGGAAAACCTCGCCGATGGTCGCGCGAAGCCGATGCGCGGTTTCGTGCGTGCCACGGGACTCGACGCCGCGAAGCACGGCCAAGACTTCCGGCGCGGTTATTTCGGTTATTGGACGCGGCCCGATGGCCGGACGAGCGAGGCTCAGCAGCCATTCGAGTTTGCTTAAGGTCTTTTCGGCTTTCGCCTCCCGCCGCTTCTTGTCCAGAAGCTCGGCGGCGATGGCCTCGAATGTGTTGGCGTTCGCCGCGGCCTTCGCGGCCTTGGCGAGCTTCTTGGCAATGGCGGGGTCTTGGCCATCGGCCAAAAGGCGCTTGGCGGCGTCCCGCGCCTCTCGCGCCTCGCGAAGCCCGGTCGCCGGGTAGACACCAATGGCAAGCACCTTTTGAAGGCCGGCGAGCCTGTAGGCGAAACGCCAGCGCTTCGCGCCGTCAGGCATGAGCCATAATTGCAGCCCATCGCCGTCGGAAAACTTGACGAGCCGGGCGCCGGGCTTGGCCGTCCGGATTTCCATATCGGTTAGGGGCATGTTGGTATCCGTCTTGTTGGTAGCCACGACATACCAACAAACATACCAACAATCTTTGCGGATACCAACGCACGGCTCCGGACGCCCTGGGACGCCAATCCTGGCATAATCTATTGTTTTTCAGTGATTTCTGGACATTCTGGGACGCTAGCGAACGGGGATTTGGTGCCGGTTGCAGGAGTCGAACCCGCGACCTACTGATTACAAATCAGTTGCTCTACCGACTGAGCTAAACCGGCCCACGCATCGAACGCACGCGCTTTCTATTCCTCGAATGGGGCTTTAGGTCAATCCTGCAATGTGCGGGAGGCGCCGCTTCTCGCCGCCGACGCCAACGAAGCCGTTGGCCCCTTCCCCGCGCTACGTTGCGTCCCGCTCCTTGGGCCCGTGAGTGCTTTAAAGGCCCTTCAGATATTCCAGCAAGGCCTTTTTCTCGTCCTCCTTGAGCCAAGTACCATAGTCATGGCCGCAACGACTGTTGCCGGAGTCGTCCATTTTGCCGGCGCCGCAGTCCGCGGTGGTCTGCAACTCATAAGCGCCAAACTTCTTCTGCTCCACGGCCAGCCCAACATTGTCGAGATCATAGGCGGGACCGATCTTGAAGGACGAGACGCGCGCCGCCGGCGGTTTCAACAACTCCCAGAGCGTGGGCACGGAACCGTTGTGCGGATAGGGGGCCGTGGCCCAAACGCCGTGCAAGACGCGGGATTCGAATACGATGGGGTCGCTGGCGGCGGGAAATTTATAGAGCTCGCCGAGGCCTTGTCGCAGAATGTCTTGCGTGTTCTCGGCGAGGAATTCAATGGCCCCCAGAGGATTTGCTTCCTTGTTTTTCAAACACTCGGCCAGAATAGGCGCGAAGGTGAACGCGCCATATTTCAAAGGCGCTTGAATGACCGATTGCGCCACGGAAGTTTTAAGCACGCTGGCCAGGCTGTCTGTTGACTTCAGCGTGGCGAAGGGCAGGCCGGGGATGATTTGGCCCGCCAGCACGCCCGTATCGCCTACGCGCCCGAGGCCTCTATATTCTCGTATGTCCGTTCCGACTGGCTGCCGCGGCATTTTCCAGGTGTCGGAATTGCAAAGACGCGCTTCGCCCTTTTCTTCGCGATGGCAACCCGGTCCACAGCCGCCGTCCTTGGGTCGCCGATCGAAAATATCCTTGCCCTTCGCCGCGAGCTGATCGTCGATTTTTCCTGGCCATGCTGGCGGCTTGATCTGCCTGATGAGATTCTCGAGCCGCTGAAGATTGGAAAACTGCAAGGATGAATCCGCGAGATAATCGACGCCGCCAATCACCAGCGGATCGCTCGTGGGATGAAAGACGCCGAATACGCCGAAGACCTCGCCGACGTTCCGGCCAAGCCCGGTAATGCCGTCACCATTTTGCGCGAAGCCAGGCCATTGCGTCCAGTCTTGCTCGGATGCATTCCAAACGAAGGTTGCGCACCGGCGCGTCGGCGGGCGCCATGTTTCCGGCGATGATCCGGTTGGGCGTTTTTCCGATATCCAGTCCGGTGACTCGGTTGAAGATCATGCCCACGCAGTCGGCGCGCGCCGGCCCCCAGGGAAGGGCGACGCGCTTGTCGTCCGAGGGCTTTGGATGGAGCGACGCCTGGATCAGTGTATCATATGACGCGAACCAGGTTACGACATCCTGCCTCAACTGCTTTCGCGCGTCCTCGGAGGGCGAGGAGCCGAGCACGGCTTGCGCGAATTCCGCGAAAGAGGCGTCGTCGCCCAAGACCTTGCCGAGCGCTTTGTCCATGTCGTCGAGCAGGCTTCCGAAATCGACAATGGCGGGACCGCCGTCGATCCTGATCGGCTTGCCGTCGATCTCGATCTGCCGCGTGTGGCAGGCGGCGCAGGTCATGGAAAAGGTTTTCTCCTTGGCGCCAGAGTCGGCGGCGGCGAGGAAGCCCACGGGCAGTCCGGGCGTCTCGCCGTCGGGGTTCGGCAAATAGCCGTAGCGGCCCAGGGCGTCGTCGAGAAATCCGGTTCCGTCGGGATGCTTCAGCGCTTTGATCCAAGAATAGGGCATGATCCGCGCGCCCTGATCGAGACCGTAAAACTCCTTGCGGAGCGCCCCGGTCCATCCCTTCCCCTGGTCGGCGAACTTGGGCGCGGCGTCGTCGGCCAGCGCCGGAAAGCTCGCGACAACCGCGATCGAAGCGAGCGTCTTGGCGGACCTTTTGATCATCGACATGAAAGATGATTTGGCGTGAAACATTGCGCTTTCCCAGTCGACGGGTCCTCCGGATGGCTGAGCCGAACCGGCGAGCGGCCTCTAACAAACTCAATCAGCGGAACGAAAAACGAATCGACGCTCTTTCGCCGAGTTTAGGCGACGCGCCGCATTAAATATAGTTATGGCGCGACGGATTCGTCGCGACAGTCTGTCTCACTCCGCCGGCGCGCTCATCGCCGTGACTCGGCGCGGCGCCGGAGCCGCGAGTCTCGTCGCGATCACGATCGTCAGAATCGTCCCGAGATAGGCGACGCCCTGCAACGCGGAGGGTTGATCGGAATAGCCGATGAGCGTGTGCAGTACACGTCCGAACAGACCGTTGTCTGGTAGAATGCCCGAGGTGTCCCAAAGCGTCGAAGATAGCGCGGTGACGACGCCGGCTTGCTGTAGGAAGGCGGCGCTTTGCGCGGCGAGTCCGCCGGCCAGCAATGTCACCAAAACCGAGATGGTCGCGAACAGCCTTCGCGGCGGAATGATCACCAGCCCGTAGAAGGTCAGGAAGCTGACCAGCGCGCCAAGGCCAAGGCCCGCGAAACCGCCGGCGAGGACATCGAAACCCGATTCGCCGGAAATCAAAATGCCATATAAAAAAAGCGCGACCTCGGAGCCTTCGCGGAGCACCGCCACGGCGACGACGACGGCGAGCGCGAGGAATGTTTTGTCCCCGCTCGCCACGGCGCGGCCAACATCGGATAATTCGCGCGAGAGCTCGCGCCCGTGCCGCGCCATCCAGATATTGTGCCAGGCCAGCATCGCCACCGCGAGGCCGAGCACGCTCGCGTTGAACAGCTCCTGCCCCCGCCCGGCCATCGCCGCGGAGAGCTGCCCGGCGAATCCCGCGACCAGCAGCGCGCCTACGACGCCTGCTAAAACGCCCGCGGCGATCCATTGCCGCGAGCCGCGCACGCCGCGCGTGACCGCCAGGGCGATGCCGACGATGAGGCCGGCCTCGATGACTTCGCGAAAGACGATGATCAGGGCCCCGAGCATAATAACGGTCCTATTCGACGATCAGGAAGCCTTCCGCCGTGGCTTCGTGGTAGTCGCCGAAGAAACGGTATTTGCCAGGGCTGAGCGGGTGAATGTGAACGGTCGTCTCGCCGCCGCCGGCGATGACCTTTTCCACGCGCAACGGCTTGCTTTCGAACTCCTCCGGCGTCTTGTCGAGATTTTTAACGGTAAGCGTGATCGCCGTGTTGGCTGGCGCGCGAATCTCGGCGGGAGAGAAGCGGTGATCCTTGATCGACAAACTCAAACTCGCGTCTTCCGCGAGAGCGGACCCAGCCAGCAGGGCCGCGCCC
>Ga0182012_10003568_pt1 | contig 16567 bp, 15 predicted proteins | sample 612S2SmetaG_FD_120486 | JGI IMG/M metagenome (GOLD analysis project Ga0182012, IMG submission 120486) | Permafrost microbial communities from Stordalen Mire, Sweden - 612S2S metaG | ecosystem: Environmental > Terrestrial > Soil > Wetlands > Permafrost | place: Sweden: Stordalen | collected...
CCGCCCGCGAATACGCCTCACGCATCGAAGTCGGCATGGTCGGCATCAACATGGCCGTCGCCGCGCCCATGGCCTTCTTCCCCTTCAGCGGCTGGAAGCAGTCCTTCTTCGGCGACCTCCACGCCCACGGCAAAGACGCCGTCTCCTTCTACACCGAACAGAAAGTTGTCATGACCCGGTGGTTTTGAAGACGGTCCTGCTCTTCGCCGCTTGCTCAATGCTCCATGCCCAGCAGAGTGCCGAACCATACCCCTTGGCAATCGGCAATTACTGGGTCTATCAAGGGCACGATTCCGAGCCGGCCGTTAGCGATGCACAGGGGCGATTGTTGCCTCCGCAAACCAAACGCACGTCTTTACGCTGTAAAATCGTCGAGGTCGTTCAGCGAAAAGGGAGCGGCCCGCAATCGCCGCCCATGACGGCCGCCCGATTCGACAATTTTCCCCTACGCTCTGGCGAGATCATTCTCCTCACCGTAAACTCAAAGCAGCTCTACGTCGTCGATTACCGCGAACCATCCGATGCCCTTCGCATCCTGCGGCGCGTGCAAAATCCGCGCGACGATCTGGCCGATTTGTTGCGGGCGACACCCCTGGTCTCAATGCCGCTCGTGCCGGGTAAGATCTGGGGACCGCACGTTGAGGAATGGTCGGTCGTGCGGCGGGCGCACTCGTTACTGCGCGGCGTGAGCGGTGCTGAGGCGGCGGCTAACCTCGACGGCTTCATTCTCGCATCAGGCGATAATACCCACAATATCCGAGTAGACTTCGTTCCTGGCATCGGCATCACCCACGTCTTCTCCGCGTCGCTTTTCCAGGCCGGCGATCCCAACCATTGGGAGGTTGAATCCCAGCTCGTCGAGGTGTATCTGCATTAGATTAGAGATTCTTCCGCAGTGCCCGGCAGCGCTTGTCTTACAAGATTTCTAGCCCAGAACTTCGGCTACCGTCCACTCACACATTTCCGGGAACGTGTCGAGATCTATGCCGGTCTCGTCGGCCGCTTCGATGCGTGCTTTGTCGTAAGCATCTCCCAAAAGTTCCGGCAATTCAGAACGCAAACTGGGACTCTCGCGGAGAAATTTTGCCAGTTGCTTACGCTGCACGCGGATGGATGCCTCCCAGCTTCGCGTCCGCTTTTCAGGCTGGTACTTAGCCTTCAAAAGGTGCAAGAGGAGCACACGTAAAGCGCTCTCGATTTCCCGCCGCTCACTTTTTCCCAGATCTCTCACCTCGTCCGCGAGTGCTGTCCGGTCTATCTCGTTAAAGCGCCCTTCTTCGATCGCTCGCGCCGTGTCCTCAACCCAGCCGGCGTAATCCTTTTGGTACGCGCGCATCACTAGATACTCTTGCCTTGCGCGGCCGCCGTCAATCCGATGGCGAGCGCCGCCGCGGATATCGCCACAATCACCCAAACAAATACCTTGGTATCAGAGGGCCCCTTCTTGGGCGCGGCGGAAGCCCCGGTCTTTTGAAACGCCATCCGGCTGCCGGCGGTCACGCGCGTCAGCAGCGCTCCGCCGTCACTGACTCGAACCGCGCCGCCCAACGAAGCTACTTCAACAACGTTCTTGTCCAGCCGAATTACGGCTTGCGTATTGGGCGTTTCCGGTTCAATCATCCAAACGCCGGCTTGCACTTTGTAGCCGACGAAATGACTCAAACGGGCGGCGCCTTCTTCCAGAACCGCGTGATCGTTATATATCGCTCCTGCGGAGCGCGCTTCCATCCGCACGGCCACGCCGTTAGCCAAGACCACATCATGCGCCCCGCTCGCCGTCTGCCAAACCGGCGGCGCATCCGCCAAACAACAAACAACGGAAAGAAGCAGGGCAACCGGCCATCTCATGTTCATCTCCTTAGCGTAAGTAAAGCATAAATTAACGGTACCCGGCCGCCTGTAATTCGAATAACTCGGCATACTTGCCGCCGAGCGCCAAAAGTTCGCGATGGGAGCCCTCTTCGGCCACCAAACCCTGTTCCAGTACTAGTATTCTATCGGCCATTCGAACTGTGGAAAACCTGTGGGAAATCAGAATCGCCATCTTGCCAGCAGTCAATTCCACGAAGCGTTGGTAGACTTCGAACTCGGCGCGGGCATCCAAACTAGCGGTCGGTTCGTCCAAAATCAGGATTTGCGCGTCGCGCATGTAGGCTCGCGCCAACGCGATCTTCTGCCATTGCCCAGTAGAAAGATCCACCCCTCCCTCAAACCGGCGGCCCAGCATTTGGCGATAAGTTTTCGGCAGGTTCTCGATCACCCCGGCAGCCAAACTCTTCTCAGCCGACCGCTCGATCCGGGCATCGTCGGACGCCTGTTCAATCCGGCCAAAGCCAATGTTTTCAGCGGCTAGCATGTCATAGCGCATGTAGTCTTGGAAAATGACGCCGATCTCATGGCGCAACTCCTCCACGCGATAATCGCGCAGATCGACACCGTCCAACAGAATGCGGCCTTCGGTCGGATCATACAACCGGGCAAGGAGTTTCACTAAGGTTGTCTTGCCGGCGCCGTTTTCCCCAACCAGCGCGATCTTTTCGCCGGCCTGGAAGCGGAACGATACGTTATTCAGAACTTTCTTTTCGCTGCCGGCATAGGAAAACGATACGTTTTGAAACTCAAAACCCAGGCGAATGGGATGCGGCACGGGCAAGGCGTCGGGCTTGGAAACAATCAACGATTTTGTGTCAAAAAAGTCGAATAAATCTTTGATAAATAGCGATTGTTCGGCGATTCCGGCCAGACCGGAAACCAGGCTCTCCATGAGGTTTCGGGCGCGCGAAAATGCGCCGGTCATCAAGGTTAGATCGCCGATCGATAGGCCGCCGACAAGCGCCCGCCGCAGAATTAAGGCATAGGCGAGATAATAGGCACCGGTCGGAGCAAGATTCAAAAGCGCGCCTTCGGTGGTCCGCTTGATGGCAAGCCTTTTGTTTTCAACGTAGAACCGTTCGAAGAGTATCCTCGCGCGGTCGGCTAAGTAATTTCCCAGTCCGAAGATCTTGATTTCCTTAGCACTTTCGTTGCTTACGCCCAGATAACGCAAGTAATCGAGTTCCCTACGCTCGGGCGTATAGCGGAAGAGCATCGAATAATTTAGCAACGCAAAACGTGTTTCACCCAGGAAAACCGGTACGGTGGCTATGACTAAAAGCAGCAAGAGCCAAGGGTAAACGAAGATAACAGCCGATAGCATGGACAGCAGCGTCAAGAACTGTTGCGCCATCCCGGCGAGGCTGGCGAGCATACCGAGGCGGGCGGTTGTTTGGCGGCGCGCGCGCTCCATTTTGTCGTAAAATACGGGATCTTCAAAGGAAACCAGGTCGAGCGACGTGGCGTGGCGCATCAGGCGAAGGCTGACATAGTTGGTAAAACGGTCACCCAGAAGACTGTCGGTTAGCGAGATGAGCCGCCCCAAGACATCTGCAGAAATAGCCAGCAAAAGCTCTAGAATGAGCAGTTTCCATATCAAAGAGCGATCTATTGGTTGAGATCGGATGGCTTTTACTACCAAATCGATGATGAGCTTTGACACCCATAGGGTAGCGAGCGGGAACAGGGCGCTAATGAAGCGCAAAACGAGCGTAGCAACACTCAGGAAGGGGCTCGTATGCCAGACTATGCGCAAAAGGGGCGGCACATTGTGGAGCGCCTGAAGGCGTTCCCGCCAAGTTTGCGGGGTTTCTGAAGTTTTGGGCGGCGCGGGCCTCATGCGCTGATGGTCAATGCTGCAAACAAAAGAAAATGCTCATTCTGGTGAATGAGCATTGTTCTTTTATCTACTAGTCCCTTGGCGACCCAAGGGTTACGTTTGATGGGAGAATCAGATTCAACGGTTTCGCAACCGAGAAAACCTGTTTGTGATTGGAGTTTAGGGCTAGCGGGGGGTGAAGTCAAGGGCATTTTTTCGGGCGCGGACGGCAGGCTGTAAGTAACACCGTACAAACCATTTACGGGTAAACATGTTCTTAAGGGCAAAGTGCAAAAAACCTGAATTAGTTGTGAAAAAGCCTGCGGATAAACAAACTAACAGCTTTATTTTCAAGGAGTTAATCGCCGGTCAGGTGCAGTGTTGTCATGGCCTCTTCCGCTTCGAGGCTGCCGTAGCGCCGGCGATAGATGCGCATACCGGCATAAATCAGCCCCGCCACCAAGCATAAAACGGAGAGCGCAATGCTCATATACATGATGTTTAACAGCAGCTGATACATCGGCTTGATCGGGCTGGGCGGAGGCACATCATTCCAGGTTATGCGCGCTTCATATTCGATCCGGCTCAGCAAAGTATTGGCTTGCGAATCGCTCGCGTTCCCCAACACCATGGCAACCAGAACACCCGAGCGTTTCACGTGCACATGGGCGAGGGTTTTAAATTCGAGCGTATGCAAACGCGCCATCTCGGGCGTGGGGTAATCAAAAATCGCCAGCTGGGCGCGTGCATTGCCGCCCAAATAATATTCGGCCATTTGCGCTTCCGCGCCTTCACTGAAGCCGGGCTTGATGCCGCTCAACTCAGGCGCAAACGCCTTCAACGACTGCGGCCCCAGGATGTAGCGCGAAGAATTCGGCACCAGGCCGTTGCGCGGAATGAACGTGAGAATCGCGGGCAGGGAAGTATCGCGCACATTGGGCAAGGTCTTCAACAACGCGGCGAATTGCGGCGCTGTCAACGCCGGGCCATCAATGCTTAGAAAGTAATTGTCTTCGCTGATCAACATGTGATGGCCGTCTTGCGCGCAGAGAGGAGCCACGCTACAGGCATGATCCGCCGGCGTGCGCTGCCATTGCCAGGCGGCCAGCGCGCCGGTCAGGTCTTTCATGTGATACGCCGTGATGGTGCGTGGACCTTGCTGGATGGTCTGTGTATCAACCAAGCCAAATTCGCGCCACAGGGCTTCATCGTCCGCCAACACGCACGTGGCAAAGAAGAAGGTCGCGCAGATTAAGCGTTGACGCCGTGACATTTTTTATATTTCTTTCCGCTGCCGCAAGGGCAAAGATCGTTTCTGCCGACCTTTGGTCCTTTAGACGCTTGCGGCTGTTCGCTAGTTCCCGTGGCCGAGGTAAACTGCAGCGCCGCCAGTTCGCGGTCCTTCTTGCGCTGAATGTTGCGCGTGAGATCAACCACCGATTTCTGCGCCTCGCGTTTCTGCGCTTCCGCCTCAGCGGCGCTAATATGCGGACCCTTGCCGTTGGGCGAACCGTTGCGCGAGTGAGGACCGTCGTCATCTTCGTCTTCCTCCGAGTCTTCGGGATACGGCATCGGCGGCGCGCCCGCTTCAATGCGCATGAAGTAGAGAAATTTGATGGTCTCGTCTTCAATGCGGTCCATCATGTCCTGGAACATGACGTACGATTCCTTCTTGTATTCAATCAGCGGATCTTTTTGGCCATAGCTGCGGAGATTGATGCCTTCCTTGAGATGGTCCATGGATAAGAGGTGATCTTTCCATTGGTTGTCCACCACGTTCAGCATGATGATGCGCTCGGCGTGCCGCAAATTCTCCGCGCCGATCATCTGCTCTTTTTCGTCGTAGCGCGCATCGAGCAGTTCGTCGAGTTTGGTTTCGATTTCGAGCGTCTTCATGCCCGCCAGCTCTTCGATTTCGAACTTCGCGCCAAACTGATTGAGGACGGCGGTTTGCAGACCGGCCAGATCGTATTGGTCGGGGCGAATGGTTTCGGCACAATATTGGTCGACGAAACTGCGCACAATGCCATGCACGATCTCGACGATCTTTTCCTTCTGGTTGTCGCCCTTGAGCAACTGCTTGCGCATGCCGTAAACGGCGGTGCGCTGCTTGTTCATGACGTCGTCATATTCCAAGACGTGCTTGCGCGAAGCGAAATGCTGCGCTTCGACGGCCTTCTGCGCGGCGGCGATGCGCGACGTGATGAGCTTCGATTCGATGGGCATGTCCTCTTCCATGCCCAGTCGCAGCATAAGATTCTGCATGCGGTCGCCGCCGAAAATGCGCAGCAGATCGTCTTGCAGAGAAAGATAAAAACGTGAACTGCCGGGGTCGCCCTGCCGGCCGGCGCGGCCGCGCAACTGGTTATCGATGCGCCGCGATTCATGGCGCTCAGTACCTAATATATGTAGACCGCCCGCCGCGATGACTTCTTTTCGCTCCACTTCGATTTCGGCTTTGACTTCAGCCTTGATCTTTTCCAGTTCGTCCGGCGGCAGCGTCTCGGGCGTTTTGCCGTACTTCTTGAGGCGGTCTTCCAGCAACACGTCGGGGTTGCCGCCCAGCAAAATATCGGTGCCGCGGCCGGCCATGTTGGTGGATACAGTCACCGCGCCTTTGCGGCCGGCTTGCGCCACAATGTGGGCTTCGCGTTCGTGATTCTTGGCGTTCAATACTTCATGCTTGACGCCTATCTTTTTCAGAATGCCTGAAAGATGCTCCGACTTTTGCACTGAGATGGTGCCCACCAGCACCGGTTGGCCTTTCTCATGCAACGCCTTGATTTCCTTGGCGGCGTTGCGGAACTTTTCTTCTTCGGTGCGGTAGACGATATCCGAATTCTCCAGGCGGATCATCGGCCGGTTGGTGGGAACCACCGTCACGTCCAGGTTGTAGATCTTCTGGAACTCGGCCACTTCGGTGTCGGCGGTGCCGGTCATACCCGCCAGCTTTTTATACATGCGGAAGAAGTTCTGAAAGGTGACACTGGCCAAAGTTTGCGTCTCGCGTTCAATTTTGACGTTTTCCTTGGCTTCCACGGCTTGGTGCAGGCCATCGCTCCAGCGGCGGCCGGGCATCAAACGTCCGGTGAATTCGTCGACGATGATGACCTGACCTTCCTGCACCACATAATCGCGATCGCGTTCGTATAAGATGTGCGCGCGCAGCCCTTGCTGAACGTGGTGATTCATCTCGATGTTGGCGGGATCGTACAGATTGCCGGTGTTGAGCAGTTTCTCGACCTTGAGAACGCCTTCTTCGGTGAGCGCCACGGTGCGATGTTTTTCGTCTACCGTGAAATCGCCGGTGGTGCGCGATTGGCCAGGCTCCTTGCCTTCGATCACTTCACCGCGAATCAGATTAGGGATGATGCGGTTAATGCGGTAATACTTATCGGTGGACTCTTCGCTGGGTCCGGCGATGATGAGCGGCGTGCGCGCTTCGTCGATGAGAATGGAATCGACTTCGTCGACGATGGCGAAGTTGAAATCGCGGTGGACGTAATCTTCCAGGCGAAACTTCATGTTGTCGCGCAGGTAGTCGAAGCCGAACTCGTTGTTGGTGCCGTAAGTAATATCGGAGCCATACGCTTCGCGGCGTTCCTGCTCGTCGAGATCATGCACGATGGTGCCCACCGAGAGACCGAGGAAGCGGTGGATGCGGCCCATCCACTCCGAGTCGCGGCGCGCCAGATAGTCGTTGACCGTGACGATGTGGACGCCTTTGCCTTCGAGCGCATTCAAGTAACTGGGCAGGGTGGCGACGAGAGTTTTGCCTTCGCCGGTTTTCATTTCGGCGATTTTGCCGCGATGCAGAACGGTGCCGCCGATGAGCTGCACGTCGAAGTGGCGCATGTTCAACACGCGCCGGCTAGCTTCGCGGCAAACCGCGAACGATTCTATGAGGAGGTCGTCGAGCGGGGCGCCGTTGGCGATGCGTTGTTTGAATTCAACCGTCTTCGCCGCAAGATCCTGATCGGAAAGTTTCTGCAGTTGAGGTTCGAGTTCGTTAATCGCCGCGACTATTGGCCTTATCCGTTTGATCTCGCGATCGTGTTTGGTGCCAAAGACTTTGGCGAGCGTACTTTCGATCATAAAAAGGGGCAATACTAGTTTAGCTGGAAGATGTGCAGCGCGTTTAGAACTAACGCAGCGAGAGGGCCGCCGTGCCAAGCTCGCTCGTATAATCCAGTTCCACCTGCTTCGCCTGTTTGAGCTTTCGTGGCCAAGCGAAAAACAAATAGCCACTGAGAGGCGCAACGTGTGAACCTTCCGGCAGCGCCGCATCACTGACGGCCTTGCCAGGGTCCATATGTTTCTCGGTAACGGTATCGCGCGATTCGCCGGGAAGACGCCGGGGAATATCGGCGGGATTATCGTCGCCCGGAAACTTTGGCTGCGTGGGATCTTTCCCTATAGAAACCGTTGCCGGTCCCGCTTGCCCATCGGCTTCCACCCGCGGCTCACGCTCGCGCATGTCGGGAACCAACATGCCAACCGTCACCAAGCCGGCGGATTGCACCGTCAGAATCTGCCCATTCACTTTCAGAGTGAACTGCGAAGGCTGAAGCAAAATCTTCCGGCTCGGCGGTGCAAAAAATGCTACCTCCACGACGAGAAAACCTTGCGTTCTCACATCCATCCCATCTTCTAACGGAATGCCGTGACCCCAAAAATCAGCCGCGATGGTAACCGCACCCAGCTCGGCGTGAGCGCTATATTTCGTCGCGTCTTGGCGCGTCTTGGTACCTTGCGCCTGAAGCATGCCGAGCGAGGCAGTGAGGATTACCAGCGCCAGTTGCCCGGACTTTCTCATGAGATGCCTTCCAGAACTTCCGCGACCGACCACTCACAGGTTTCGGGGAACGTGTCGATGTCGAACCCGGTCTGTGTCGCAGCCTCGATGCGCGCGTCGTCGTACGCGTCTTCCAGAAACTCGTCCAGTTCACAACGTAGGCTAGGGCTTTGCTTAAGATATTTCGCGACGTGCTTCCGTTGGACACGTATTGAAGCGTCCCAGCTTCTCGTTCGTTTCTCAGGTTGATATTTCGCCTTCAGAAGATGCACGAGGAGAACACGCAACGCGCTTTCCAGTCTCTCCCTTTCGCTTATTCCCAGATCCCTCACCTCATCCGCCAGCGCAACCAAGTCTATCTCGCCAAAGCGCCCTTGTTCCAGCGCTTGCGCCGTATCCTCAACCCAGCCGGCGTAATCCTGCTTGTAAGCTCGCATGACCTCCCCTTATAAGAAGAATTTTCGATTTCAGGCCGTCTTTGCAGCACGCCGAGCAAGGCCGCAAGAAATGTCTTTTGCCCGCATTACCTCATGAATTGCCTTCCAGAACTTCGGGAACCGTCCACTCGCAGAGTTCAGGAAAAGTATCGATCATCAGGCCGGTTTCATTCGCCGCATCGAAGCGCGCTATGTCGTAAGCGTCTGCCAGCAACTCATCCAGCTTGGCACGCAAACTTGGGCTCTCCCGCGAATATTTAGCCAAATGGCGGCGCTGAATGGCGACCGCATTATCCCAACTTCTTGTGTATTTGTCGGGCTGATATTTCATCTTCAGCAGATGAATCAGCAGCACCCGCAACGCGCTCTCGATACGCGCCTTTTCCGTCTTGCCCAGATCCCTGACCTCGTCCGCCAGCGCAACCAAGTCTATCTCGCCAAAACGTCCTTCTTCCAGCGCTTGTGCCGTATCCTCCACCCAGCCGGCATAATCCTGCTTGTAAGCTCGCATGACTCCCACATTATACGAAGAATTTGCGATCTTTCAGGCTTGACAACAAACACCATGTATCATACACTGTTATCGGTACAGTATGTATCGCACAGTGTAGATGCCAACTCTTGACCAATTCGAAAATCTCCGCCTCGAACTCCGCCGCGGCTGCTTGGTTCTAGCCGTCTTAGCGCAGCTGCAGCGCGAACGCTACGGCTATACCTTACGGAAATCCCTTTCCGACTGCGGCTTGGAAATCGATGAAGGCACACTCTATCCCCTTCTCCGCCGCCTCGAATCGCAAGGCCTTCTCGCCAGCGAATGGCGTGAGGAAGACAAACGCAAAAAACGTTTCTATCGCCTCTCCGGCCAAGGCGCCGAAACTCTGCAACTCTTGCTCGCCGAATGGCGCGTTATTAATTCATCGTTAGACCACATCTTCGAAACGAGCGAAGCCTAAGGAGCGCATCCCATGGAAAGACCAAGCGAACTTCTCGACCGTTATTTACAAGCCATCAAAACTTTCCTGACCGGCAAGGATCAGGACGATATTCTGCAGGAGTTGCGTGAGGGTCTGCTCTCGCGCCTGGAAGAGCACGAGAAATCTCTCGGCCGCCCACTTTCTGAAGATGAAGTTGCCGCGATGATCCGCGAGTATGGGCCGCCCTTTATGGTGGCCGCGCGCTATGGTCCCGATCGCGCGCTCATTGGCCCAACTTTATTTCCTTACTACTGGCTGGCCCTCAAGTGGGGGCTGTTGTTCGCCTTCCTCGTCCAGGTATTCGCGGCCGTAATTGGCATAGTTCTGAAGTCCGATGCTTCGGCGCTGGCGGGCATCCCGCTCGCCATCATCGCGGTCTTCGCTTCCATTACGTTCGCGTTTGCGCTCGTAGAGTGGGTGATGTCACTCGCTCACGTGAAAGCAAAAATGATCGACTGGAATCCGCGGTCTCTGCCGGCATTTCCGAAGTTCAATGCTGTCAAACCGGTGAAGCGCAGTGAATCCGTGGCCGCCATCGTTTTCGGCGTGATTGGCTTGGTTTTTCTGCGCAACCTGCCGGACTTCTTGTTTACCTTCGGCCAGCCTGCTTTGACGTTCGCGCCCATTTGGTCAACGGTCTACCGCTCGTGTTTGGCGCTGGCGGTGGCAGGCATTGTGCGCTCGGCGGTCCTGCTCATCCGCCCTCACTGGGGCGGCTTCAACCTGTGGTCGCGCGTGGCAATGAATCTCGCCACGTTCATCATTTGCGGGGTTCTGCTGCGCTCAGGCAGTTGGTTTACCGTGATGGACGGCAGCGCCGAACGCCTTCACTGGGAAACGGTAGCCGCCACCTTGAATCAAGTCTGCTATTACAGTTGTCTAATGACGCTCGTGACGCTTCTCGCGATGCTACTATTTGACGTCTATCGCTTCTATCGCGGTCAATCCAAACCGGCTAAACCAACCGGATACGAGTGGCGTTCCGTTAGTTGAAGTCGATGTCGTTCGTTGGTTTCTTTACCGGTTCCGGCTTCTTGACCTCTGGTTTAGGGGCAACGGTCTTAGCCGAATCCGCCACGCTGCTGGCCGCTGCCGGTTTCTTGCTCGCTGGTGGTAGTGTCGTGACGCCAGGTGTGGGCTGTTCGCTCTTGGGTGTTGTCACTGGCGGGGTCTTTCCTTTAGTGACCGGTGGAGCGGTGGTTTCGCCAGGGGAAATTTTCAAAGTGACTTCGGCGGTTGTCTTGATCCCATCGGCGGAGGTAACGTCCACCCAGCCCGTGTTCACACCGGGAACCATCTGGCCCAACTTGTCGGGCTCCACTTTCACTTGCCAGGTGCGGTTATTGGAGTCATCCACCTCGGGCGTGATCACCAGCCAATCTTCTTCGCTGCTTGCCATGTAGGTTGCATTCCCGGCGCCGCCCCTCAGTGTCAAAAGCTGCTCGGGCGGGAACGCGGTCATCGGCTTCCAGACAAACGACATTTTTTCCGGCTGCAGCGAGGGAGCGCTGGCGTGCATCGGCGACGACCACGAAAAGACGAACAACGCGACTGTCAAACCAGCCAATGCCAAGCCGACTCCCACAAACAACCACGGAAAGGATTTACTCTTTTGTTTCTCCGCGAAGAGGGTGTTCGAAGGCCGCCGGCGCTTGCCGCCCTTAGCGTAAACCTCTGACGGAGGCCGCCGCATCGGCAGATTCTCAGATGTTTCCCGCCTATCCGGAGGGGCTGTCGGAGAGGCAGGCCCCTTGGCGTCCGCCGTGCCGTTAGCGTGGCGCGGCAAACTCGCCGGAATCGCCTTGGTGCCGGGAAGCCGGGTCGGCGGTGGTGGCGGCGGAGTGGCGGGACGCACCGGCGCTTCCGCCCCGGCCGCGCTTGCTTCTGCCGCGCGCATGCGCTGCGTCATGACCGCATCGGCGGGGCGTTTCACTACTAGAGGATCTTCGGTAACGAACAAACCGCTGCCGTTCTCCGGCCGTTTAAAGGTGCCTGTCGGCGGCGGCGCGGGAACTCTTGTCGGCAAGGCGGTTACCACTAATGGCGTCGCCTTGATCGCGGGAGCGCTCGGCTCTTCGGCTGCCTTTTGTTTGTGCTGCTTCTCTTCTTCTGCTTGCCGAGCTTTGGCTGCTGCGACCGCCGCCGCAATGGCCGCAGCCGCTCCGGAAGCGACGTTAGGCCGCGCCCTCTTTGTGTCGTTGGTACTGGGGGGCGTTTCTAAAGCTGTCGCGCTGTGCGCCATGCCGGAGACCGCCGCAGCTGCCGCGAAAGGAGCGGCTACCGGAGCCGGTACATAGGCGGATGCCGGAACATACGCCGGCGAAGATGGCGTAACTGGGCGGGCAGGCGCCTGCGCGATCAAAGGCTCGGGCTTCGCTGCCGCGACCGCTATGGAGGGTTCTTCTTCCGGCAGAATCATCTCCGGTTCGTCTTGCAGCACGGGCGCCGGTGGCACTAGCACGCGTGCCGGCGCTGGAGGCGGCGTCGGCGATAGCGGCTCATACCGTCTTTCCGGCATCACCGCGGCTTGCGCTACCGGGTGCGCCGCTAACTGCGGCTCAGCCAGATTTTCTTCCTGCATCTCGTGCTGAATCGATTTCAGCAGTTGTTGCGCCCCATAATTACTCGGATCGATTTCCAACGCCCGCCGCGAACTGCGCCGCGCCGCAATCAGTTGTCCGCTATTCCGGTAGAGCTGCGCCTCGCTCACCAATCCGGCTGTCTGCTCGCGCTGCAGTAAAGCGAGTATAGGATTGGTGTCCACCAAAACATCTTCCAAGCTCTGATAACGCCGCCGCCGGTCTTTCGTCAAGGCGCGCCGGATCACCTGCGCTAAGCCTTCCGGCACACCGCGCGTGAGCGAATGCACCGAGGGCGGATTGACGATGGTGATATTGCGAATCAACCGCGTGTTGTCCTGCGAGAGAAACGGATGCTGGCCGGTCAGCAACTCGAAGTACAACACGCCGTACGCCCACACATCGCACAACGCATCGGCATCCGCACCCTGCAGTTGCTCCGGGCTCATGTATAAAGGTGTGCCAACCAGATAGCCGCTTTGTGTGAGCCGGCTCACTTCGCCAGTCATGCGCGCAATGCCGAAATCCAGAATCTTCACGCTGCCATCGGACAGCACCATCACATTCGCGGGCTTAATATCGCGGTGGACCACGCCGTTCAGGTGCGCGCAATGCAATCCCTCCGCCACCTGCGACATCACCTGCATCTTCTCCAGCGTGCTGAGCTTCGGCCCATCGCGCATAATATGGTGCAGGTCGCGCCCTTCCAACAGTTCCATCACCAAGTACGGCACGCCATCGTCGTCGCCGTAGTCGTGAATGGTTACTATATTCTCGTGGCGCAGATTGCCCGCCGCCGAGGCCTCATTCCGGAACCGGCTTAAGTGTTCAGGGTCGCTCTCTCTGGTTGAAACCTTGATCGCCACCGGGCGGTTTACATTGGGATCAAATCCGCGATACACGCGGCTGAATCCGCCTCGTCCTATCTCCGCCGTGATTTCGTATTTCCCGATTCGGTTGGGCATAACAGCTTATACTCTTTCGGCCTTGTTCGCTCCCGGAGCAGCGAACAGCCCTGTAAACTACATCCTAGTCCATATTTCCATACGACGATGGCGTTGTCGACTCTCCGGCGTCCCGTTCGAGGCTACGCGAGATTTAGATCCCTGTCCCCCGGTACCGGCAATACTTATCCCGCGCGTTCTAAGGCATCGTACTCAGGTGTTTAGCCCAGCCTGCCAGAATTCTATCCTTTAATCTCTTCCGCCCTCTATTCTCAATGGATTCAACCAGAAACGCGCGCCTATGTTACCCAATATTTTGTCATAATTGGATGGACTGTTCGGTTCGCCCAAGTCTTGTGATTCGTTTTGGTACCTGCGGGACGGAAGCGCAAGATGACACGAGAGCGCACTCTTCCCACCCTGCTCCGCTTAGTACCTCCTCTCGAATTCAGATCTTTCGCGGCCGTGTGAAATTCACAATGTTTTCCCACTCACTGGCATCGGAACGCGCCACCACCGCCATCACCGGTTCGCTTTGGCTCATATTGAACACCTCATGCGGCACGCCCGGCTCAATAAAAATAAAATCGCCGGCCTCATTCTCGAGCGAGTGCTCCAAGTTCGGCCCATACTCGTGCCGCACGCGGCCGGCCAGGATATACAGCATGACTTCAAAATCCACGTGGATGTGCGCGTACGCCAAGCCGCCCGGCGGAATCGTGGCCACATTCATCGAAAGCTTTTTCGCTCCCACATTTTTGCCGGATAAGCCCGCCTTGTACTGAATGCCATTCCAGCCGCGTACGTTGCCGCTGCCGCGAATGGTAAAAATGCCGTCCGCGCCTTCCACTTTGCCGAATTCCGATGCGTTTTCCATGCCACTATCTTGCCACTGGCCGGGCCGCTATAATCCAAGCATTAGGCCAGCAAAAATGTTCCTACGTTTTCCCTTCGTTCCGGCGTTCCTGGCCTGTCTGGCCGTCTGCTCCGCGCAAGATCAGACGCAACCCCAACCCCCTGGCGCGACGTTTCGCTCCGGCGTCAATGAAGTCATCGTTCCCGTCACCGTCACCGACGAGAAAGGCCACTTCGTCTCGAATCTCCAACAAAAAGATTTTCAAATCTTCGAAGAGAATAAACTACAGCAGATTCGCACCTTCACCCGCGACCGCAACCAACCCGTTGTCATCGGCTTTCTGCTCGATCTCTCCAGCGCCAGCGCCGCGCATTGGGAAAATATTCAAAACGCCGCCACCGAACTCATTCAACACCTGCTCACCGGCGATCCCAAATATTCCGGCTATCTCATCGGCTACACGCAAGACGCCGGCGTCTCCGTTAATACCACCTCCGATCCCGCTGCTCTCGTCGACAAAGTCGGCAAGCTAAAACCGGGCGGCGGCGCAGCGCTGTACGACGCTATCTTCTTAGCGTGCACCAATCGCAAACTCATGCAGGGCGAGCCCATTGAGCCCCGCCGCATTCTCGTTATTATTGGCGACGGCCACGATAACGCGAGCGCTCACTCCCTCGCGCAAACCGTGCAACTGGCGCAGCGCAATTTAGTCACGGTCTATGGCATCGGCACGCAAGTGTTTGGCGCCACCAACCAAGGCGATGAAACTCTGCAAAAGCTGGCTATCGAAACCGGCGGCCGCGTCGTTTACCCGCTGGGCGACGTCTATCGCGATACCGACGGTTATCTATCCCACCCCTCGACCGCTGGCGACGGCAATTACGCGCTGGCGGTCGGCTCGGGTTCCTACGCCGACGTGGTCGACGCCAAGCTGGCCAGAGGAGTCGCCGATCTCGTCGGCGAAGTCACCAGCCAGTACTTGCTCTTTTACATTTCCGACAATCCAAAAGACAAGGCGTATCGCAATCTCAAAGTAACGGTGGACATGCCCAACGTCAAAGTGCGCGCCCGCAAAGGCTACTACGCCGCCGGCTCCTAATTCGGGGACGTTCACCCCGTTACATTTAATTCGGAATTAGGTGTAACGGGGTGAACGTCCCCCGAATTAGCTGAATTAGCTCCGAATTGGCTCAACGTTGCTCTGCGTTAGCATGAAATCAGTCCCTTCATAGGAGCGCCCGCATGGCCACAAAAACTTTAATCACCGTCGAAGACTTCGTCAAAATGCAAACGCCGGAGACCGAGGCCTATGAGTTGGTAGATGGAGACTTGATCCTATTGTCTAGTGCAACGCCGCTACATAGTATCGTCCGGGGCCGTCTGGAACGTTTAATTGGCAACTTCTTCGCCGATCATCCGCTGGGCGGGGCGCTCAGCGAAACGGACTGCCGGATCAGCGACGACACCGTTCGTAAGCCAGATCTATCCATCATCCTTGGCCCCCGCTGGCTTGCGTTGGATTTAAGAGCGGTTCCGGTTCCCTTCGCCCCTGACATCGCCGTCGAAGTGTTCTCTCCCTCCGAACATGTGGTCGATGTGAATCGCAAAGTGAAAGACTACCTGAAGGCGGGCAGCCAGGAGGTCTGGTTGCTTGACACGGAGAACATCGAACTGCATATTCGCACCCACACCGCCATTCGTCTCCTGCTCGGCAAGGATTCGTTGCAATCGCCGCTGCTCCCGGGCTTCACCGTAAGCGTCGAAACACTCCTCTCCGCCCGTTAGAAGCAGGGTGGGGCAGGCATTCAGCCGGCCGCGACCGTAGCCCTCAGTGATACAACGGTCCAGATGAGAAAAATTGCCGCTCTTATTTTTTGTACCGCTCTGCTAGGACAGCAAGATCCCCTTGGCCCGCCACGCTGGACCGCTGCGGCCGCCAACGCCTGGTATGCCAAACAGCCCTGGCTCGTCGGTAGCAACTATCTTCCCGCGAACGCCATTAACGAATTGGAAATGTGGCAAGCCGACACGTTTAGCCCAAAGCGCATCGATACCGAGTTAGGTTGGGCCGAGAGTCTCGGCATGAATACCATGCGCGTGTTCCTCCACGATTTGCTTTGGCAGCAGGACAGCGCGGGATTCAAGCAGCGCATCGATACATTCTTGACCATCGCCGCCAAGCACCATATCAAGCCGATGTTTGTGCTATTCGATTCCTGCTGGGACCCTTCGCCGAAGTCGGGCCCGCAACGTCAACCGCGGCCGGGCGTGCATAATTCGGGTTGGGTGCA
>Ga0182012_10003569_pt1 | contig 16564 bp, 16 predicted proteins | sample 612S2SmetaG_FD_120486 | JGI IMG/M metagenome (GOLD analysis project Ga0182012, IMG submission 120486) | Permafrost microbial communities from Stordalen Mire, Sweden - 612S2S metaG | ecosystem: Environmental > Terrestrial > Soil > Wetlands > Permafrost | place: Sweden: Stordalen | collected...
AGCCAGATGTCGATTTTTTACTATCGGTAAACCGCTGCACCGTCTATGCTCATCGACAGGTGCAACATGGCAAACGAAATTACCAGAAGACGACTCATAACATCAACCTCGGCAGCACTCACACTGCCCGCATTGGTTAGTAGCTACAACCCGAACGGTGATCAGCCTGGCAATAAACCGTTTCTAGTTCGCAAGGGTGAAGCTCACGACGGTCGCCCCATAGTTGTCCAAGGCGACCCAGATGCCTTCGCAACAAAAGTTAGCGGCGTCGACGGCAACAAAGCATATTCGGTTATTGAGGTACAAACGCCACCGAACCGCGGCCCGCTCCTCCACATCCACCCCTCACAGAACGAACTATTCATTGTTTCCTACGGGAGCATCGGCATCCAGTGCGGGCAGGAGCGAGCCGTCTTAAACGCTGGCGACACTTTCATGGTGCCTGCCAAAATGCCACACACCTTCGTGTCGTTGGGAAAAGAAAAGTCCCGCATACTCAACATCTTCGATCCACCCGGCGAGATGGAGCGCTTTTTTGCAGATCTGGCCGCCGTACTCAACGAACATCCAGACGAGAAGAAACTCGCCGACGTTTATACAAGACACAACATCAAAGTGGTCGGGCCGCCCCTCGAAGCATCAAGCTTCCCTGTGCCGAAAGGTTGATTCCGGCGCACAGAAAGCTGAACCCGGGTAGCGCTCAGCGAGTGCCGCTGCCGCGCGCATTACAGGCCCTCAAAACCAGCGTAATGATATGTGTTGATCAATGAAAAAGGATTGAAACCGTAGAGTGCCATCGCCATGTCGGGCGACAGATTGGCCGATTGCCCGCCGCTATTCGCCCGGCGTTTACTAATACCCGGGCGGTGTCGGATGTTCAAGGTCACGAGCCATTCCCAATCGGATTTTTGCCCGGACGGGAGTGTGACAATCCAACACGAATCCTTACCGTGGGTGGATAAGGGCTATGACGTGGCCAGCTTTGTAACAACTGCGGAGTTTGCACGTGACGCCGCATGTGGCCCAAAATCAGACCAACCGACGCAGCGCTATTGATGGGCGCCGACCCGCCATTCCGGTTATGCCGCAAGCCAGAAGAAGCGCAAGCGGGTGGAAGAAGTATTCGGTTGGATGAAGACCGTGGGACTGCAAGGCAAAACGCGCTTCCGGGGTGCGTTGCGCACAGGCTGGATGTTCACTTTGGCGGCTGCGGCTTATAACTTAGTGCGGATGCGCAACCTTCAATGTTCTCCCACTTAGGGGAGAAGTGTGTCCAGAGGGGCCAAAACGGCCTTTCTGGACAGAATTACGGGTTCAATCGAGCTCTATTGCGATGAAAACACGGTTTTTGAGTCATGCTTTGTCGCGCCGAGTACTTGGCTTTGCAAGGATAGTCGATTGAGTTAGCTTTTCAGCACCCTGTTAGAGGCCACAATGGCCTATCCTTGCCCAACTTAAGAATTGTCCACGAAAACCAAAAGTGAAGTATATTGGCCGCAGGGTCGAAAAGATGGCCTTCGTGTTGCAGGTAGTCTGCTTCGCAGCGATCCGTCTATATGTATGTGTGCAAATCTCCAATTCGAATGATACGCGCGAATCGGCACACGGCAGCCTCTAATTTAGGCGTCATCGGATGAGCCAATCCGTAAAGTTGTGCCACGCGGAGGTTCTCGACACAATAACCATGACAGGCGTAAGAGGAGAGAGAATCAGGATGGTAGGAACGGCCCATAAATAAACACTGTGAATCCTGCGACGCGTCACCAGATCCCATATCGGCCCTGCAAAAAGGAATGCAAGGACGAGCAGCACAATCATCGGAAACGCTAATCCCGGAATCCGCCCGATCGCTGGCTCGGAGAAGAGGGCTACCGCAGCCAGCAGTGCAAGCCGCTTATGTGTCGCGGGCTTATTCCTGAAATAAACAGCCGCAGCCATCAGGAGCGCGAAGATAAGCGTGTTGCGAAACGAGAAGATGAGGAGCGACGCGTAGATATCGGGCGAATTGATGTGGTGGCCATGACGTGCTGCATCAACGCCTGTTGCTATACCAGCAGGCACGATCAGCAAAGAAAGCGCCGCGCCCGCCCAGCCTAGGCGTCGGTGAAAAGCCACTCGCCCGGTGGCGATGAGTGCGTTCTGAATAACAAATAACAAGATCCAGCAGGTATTAACCACACCATGGATCTCAGCCACCAGATGAAGCTCTGGCCTACGAAAATAGCTTCTCAGATAGAAGCTCTCCGCAAATCCGGCGAAGACGCTAACCGCGATGGCAACGGACATAGCAGTGTAGAAGTAATTGTCTTTACGACGCAACGCGGCTTCGGCGGTGCCGCGGTTCACGTTGCTCGCCGAACCTGCGAGCATTGCATTACCGATAGATTCACTCAAGTGGTTGTGACCCCCTTTGAGGCTCTACGATAAGGCATTCCTCCTTGCACGCGCTAGTAAGATTGCGACATTCGCGAAAATCGAACGTCACTTACTGTCCGGCCTTAGTTCGATGAACAGAAATGGATCAGGTGCTCGGCAGCGATCGTCCGCCGCGTTCCGGATGGCGAATCCCCCGCAAACACGCGAAAATCACGAACCAAGTGCATATGATCGTAATAGTCGGCGGCCTGCGCGATCTCCGTCCAATTGAGAGAACTTTCTCTGCTGAGACGAAGCGCGCGGTTAAAGCGGGCAATCCGGGTTAAATCTTTTGGGGCAACGCCCGCATAAATGCGAGCTTTACGTTCAAGCTGGCGTCGGCACAAGCCTGCTTGATTGGCAGCGTCTTTAATCGTTTGTGTGCCAGCTGCTAGCCGGTGAAGGGCAGGGTAAACCGAATGGCCGTCCCTGGTTTTCTCAAGACAGCGCAGAAAAAAGCCATTCAGCAGCGCTGTGCGATCAGAAAATGTCTGCAGATTCCCAAGTTGCTCGTATAAGTGCGAAATCGCCTTACCTAACACCGCATGCCCTTCTGTGGTGATGTCTGCCAGAGAATTGGTGGGCGTGCGGAAAAGAGCATGGAAGCCGCAAGGCTGAAACGTCACAGCCAGAGATTGAATCCGTCCACTGAGAGTGAGGCTTACGCGGCGAAAGGTCTGGGGGCCCACCACGGAGATTCGATTTGGAGTGATCAATGAGTTGCTTGCGAAAATCCGAATCTGATAGAGCCCAGCAAACTTGAATTCGATCTTTACGCCCAAGCGGGCCACGACCGGCTCAACAAACTCCGAACTCCCAAGCTGAGCATCCCGTTGCACGAATGAGCAGACAAACGGGCGAAGCGCAGGATGGGGAGGAGAGCTTTGAACATCAACCATGTCGCACAACCAATGCTCGATTCTACAACGAAACTTGTCAGTGGTAAACGCTTTAAGAAATCGAGACAAAGCCGGCGTTGCTGCTATACATCTTCTTGGGCGGCAAACACTTTACCGGTTGGGGGACGGACGTGCGTTTGTTGGCGCTTATTTCCATTCAGGCGAACCGGAGGAGATGAAGGATCCCCAACCGCCTCCAGAACTTTTGCCACGCGTTTAGGCCACACTTCAGCTGCAGCCTGCAGTGATTCATTGCTGACTCTATGAACCGAGTGCTAGCGGCCTCGGCTAACCGCATCGGTGATTACACTGATACTCGAAGCCGCGAAGCTTGCGTCCAAGTGCCTGACTAAGAAACGCTGCCCTTCCTTTGTGGCAGCGTAATTTAAGCCATAGGGCGGATTTGTAGAAAGTGGGGCAGGCATGTGAAAAAGCCGCTCAGGCTTTCCGAACTCACTTCCGTTTTTGAATACAGTTAATGCCATCAGATCGTCGTCGGCATTAATATAGAAAAGTTCCTTGCCATCGTGACGCCACGTTGGACTATTTCCTCCCAGAGCGGATAGCTGCAACTTAGTTTTGCCGTCAGGGAAGCTTTGGACATATACCTCATTTCGGCCCGATTCGTCCGAAGTATAGGCGATCCATTGAGGTGGCTGATGAAATGAATTCGGAAAAAAGACAGCACCCCCCGTGCTGCGGTAAGGCACCTTATATGACCAAACTTCCTCAAATGTCTTCCCTGAAATTCTTCCCACATGGATTTGAGGAGTCGGCGAGAAGCCAGTGTAAGCGATGAGTTTGCCATCGCTAGACCAATCGCTCGGAAAAACTGGGCCTGTAATATCGCTTAGAACCTGCGGCGAACCGCCGTTGGCCGGCATGACACTCAAACGCATACCCTTTTCCGCAGTTCCGTCGGACCTCGCGAAGGCAACCTGGGCGGAATCCGGCGACCAAATGGGAAAGAAATCGACACTACTCGAAGTTAAGTGCGACACCGCGCTGCGCGTGAGATTCACCTTAGATACAGCCATATTGCCCGTTCGTCCATCGGTCTCGTTCGTTACCAGTTCGGAATCATCCGTCGAGAGCTTCAAAGGGTAATAATCACTGGGCTCTAAGAACGGGGTTTCTTCTCCGCCGCTCCGATTTGCCCACGCCAATTGGTATCGGAACGGTGAGCCCGGCACAAAGGCGAGCAGGGCGCCGCGCGAACTTGTAAGAAATGCGTAGCGTGCCAATGGTTCAAAGTCGATCTTCGGGGCAACCAGCGCGGTCGCCCCAACCGGCTTCAAACTGTCAGATGCGAGGGGTTGTTCGACCAATGAGCCATCCCGCAGAAAAAAGATATTCAATCTGCCGTCTTGCGCTGGGCTGACGGCTACGGAAGAATAAGCCGGCAGAACGGTGGTCCGCCAGCCCGGGCGCGAGAGATCGACCGAAATAATTGAGTTCAGCCCAGCATTGCGATTCTCCGCTAGAAAGACTAAGCGCACGCCGTCGGGCAGCATCGCCGGCCAGATATGACTTACTTCGCCTGCTGATGTGTCGAGTTCGGAAAACGGAACGGGCTTACCTCCGGTGCTCGGAATGCGTAACAACGGGCCAAGTGCTCCGGGCGCGAACACGATGTCTCCCCGTTTACTCCATGCTCCTCCACGCCCTAGCGGAGCATCCGCTAAGACTCGCGGCTCTCCGCTATCCAGCTTGAGCACTTTCAGCTTCCCTTGGGCAAAAAAACCGATCTCACTGCTATCGAAAGACCAAAAAGGATAAGCGGCGCCTTCTGTTCCGGACAAAATCGCGGGTTCAAACGAACTCATCAAGGATCGTAAGTACAAGTGGCTCGTACCATGGAGCGAGGCAGCCACCACTATGCGTTTGCCGTCGGGCGACGCGGCTAACGACTGGAGAAGCGAATTCGCTGGCGGTACCAGCGAGAATCGTAGCGTCTCCTGGCGCTGGCCTGACGCATTCCACCACGCGGCCACGCCAATACCAAGCAGGAACGCCGCTAATGCAATTCCCGCCAAAAGAGCGGTTCCTCGTCCTTGCTTCGGCGGAGCCTGTGGCGGCTCCTCGATTGGCTGGAATTCCGGCACATACGTCCCTCGCGGAAGCACGATCCGAAGCGTGGCTCCCGACGCGCGCTCCGAATAGCAGGATTCGAGTTTTGTGCGCAGACGGGAGGCTTCTACGCGAGCGATCGGATCGGTTCTGGGATCGAAGGCTGCGGGCCGCCCCAAGGCTTCCACCCCTAAAACATATTCTTTTAAACGGCTGGCCCGGTCTTCCAAAGTTTCGTTAACTAAGAATCTCAGCAGTGCGGCGGATCGGTTTGCATTAACAAATGCCGCAGTAGCGAGAAGACGGTTCATCTCCAGCAAAACGGCATTCTTCAATTGGGCTTCGATCATGAATCACACATCCGGCAACTTGTTGATTTTACGACGTACGTGCGGCACCTTTACCGTTTTTTACTTCCCAAGCGTCACTGCCGGGGAGCACGATGAAGATCGATGTCCACGACAAACAAACTACCGGCAGCCTCATTTCTTTCCTCCAGGCGGAACCTAATCTTTGGCGGCATGGCCTCAGGACTCATCGCCCTCGGCTACGGCGGCTCCCGCTGGGGACAGGAATTGCCGCCGCGCGACCCAGCCGCCGAGGAACGGTATCGACAAGCCCAGGACACCTTACTCCAGGCGAACGGCGGTGATTTTCAGCAAACCTATTTACAAATCTCAGATCCGAATCTTCGGGTCCATGTCCTGGAAGCAGGTAAGGGCGAGCCGGTTTTGCTGCTTCACGGCGGGAATGGAACTGCGGCGCAATGGGTTCCACTCTTTGGGCAGCTTCAACGCAGCTTTCACGTGTTTGCTCCCGATCGGCCAGGTTGTGGGTTGACGCAAATGTTCAATTACAATGAGACGGGCGTACCACTCCGCCAACATGCCTTGGCGTTTGTAAGGTCGACCATGGACGTATTGGGCTTGGAAAAGGCCACAATCATTGGCAATTCGATGGGTGGTTACTTCGGCCTAGCTTTCGCGCTGGCCCATCCGGAGCGCGTATCCAGGTTAATCACCATAGGTGAGCCCGCCGGAAGCTCCGCTTCAGTGCCCTTCATGTTTCGCTTGCTGGCGATACGTGGTGTGAACCGGTTGATGTATTCCACAATCATGAAACCTGGCGACGCGTCAACGCGTGACTTCTTCGCGCGGATGCTGGTTTCCAACGTCCACCGGGTGTCGAAGGCCTATTTCAACTGCGTCACTGCTGGGGCGTTAATCCCAGGTGCAACCGAGAGCTGGCTCACCATGGTGCAGAACGCTGGCCCTCTAACGTACACCCTGCGGCCGGAGTTAGAAAAGCTAAGTGTTCCTACGCTGCTCATCTGGGGCGACAAGGACGCGTTCGGTTCGCCAGGGAGAGGCGCCGAAATGGCCGCGCTCATACCGCGAGGGCGGCTAGAGATCGTGCAGGACGCAGGCCACTTGGTCTGGGTCGATCAGCCTGACAAATGCACAGATCTGGTTTGCAAATTTTTGAACAACTGATTGTCAGTCAGGTGTCCAACTCCAACTGAGAGAAGAGATAACACATGCATAACATTTTGATACTCGTTATGAGCCTTGCACCGTTCACGTTTGTACTGAAGGCGGTCGCACAAGCGCCCGCCGCAGAACCGTTTATCACCCATCGGATTCGACCGAATCTCTACTACATAGAGGGTGGCGGCGGACACAGTGGCGTTATCGTAGGTGATTACGGCGTGATCGTGATCGATGCGAAGACTACGCCGGCAGGCGGCAAGACATTGCTCGAAACTATATCGAGAATTACGCCGAAGCCTGTGAACGCTGTCATTCTGACTCACAGCGACCCGGACCATGTCAACGGCTTGGCTTCGTTTCCTTTGGGGATCACGATCATCGCTCAGGAGAATAATAAGAAAGAGCAGGAATCTGCCATCGCCAAAGGCGGCTACTTCGCACCACCTGCTGACCACCTACCAACGAAGTTAGTCAAGAACAAAGAAGATCTCACCATCGACGGTGTGAAACTCCAACTCCGGCACTGGGCGCCGGCGCATACGAGCGGCGATCTGGTTGTATTTGTGCCAGCCGAAAAGATCGTTTTTGCCGGCGACCTTCTTACGGAGCATTCATACCCGCTTATCCATCTGGACAAGAACGGCTCCTCCGATGGCTGGATACAGTCTGTGAAGGGAATGATCTCCTTCGACGCCGACACTTATGTAACGGGCCACGGCCAGCTTCAAACCAAAGCCGATGTCCAGAAAGAGCTCGCCGATGCAGAAGCTCGAAAGGCCATGATCAAAAAGATGGTTGCCGAAGGAAAGTCGCTGCAAGATATTAAGGATGCGCTGGGCGAAAAGCCACCACCGCCAGCCACCCCGGCCGATGGGCACCCACCATTCCCAACATTCACCGAAACTACGTATCAGGAACTCACAGCAAAGTAGAAGTCGTAACCCCCGCAAGAATTCAAAATGTCACATCCGAACGGTTCGCGGCGGGTAAAAGTAGCGCCATTGGCTCATCCAGGAACACAAGTCTATACCCCGTGAAAACTGAACTCTATTAAAGGCTACGAAAGGCATTCCATGTTTAATCGACGAATGGTTTTGGCAGCGCTCGCGAAAGCGACGGCCGCCCTAGGCGAGACCACGAAAGAAGTTCAAGCGCCGAGGCAAAAGCAATACCCAATCCTCTCTTCCCCTTACGATGCCGCATGTATCGACACATCCCTTGACAGCCGGTCTATCAGCTTTGAAAACGTGACCGGCGAGCGAGGCCACGGCGGAACCGCAGCAGGCGGTAGAAAAGGTGCTCCGGCAAGGACATTAGGTCCGGGAGAAAAGATCACCCTTTGCGATATCAAAGGTCCTGGACGGGTGCGGCACATTTGGATGACATTCTGGCCGGCAGAACCCGAAGCGATGCGGTCGATATTTTTGGAGGCTTTTTACGACGATCTGGAAGCCCCCAGCATCTCTGTCCCGTGTCTTGATTTTTTCGGCCTGCCGCATGGTCGCGCCGTTCCTTATTCTTCAGCGCTCACGTCAGTGGCAGAAGGCCGCGGCTTCAATTCCTACTTCCCCATGCCCTTCGGCAAACGTCTGCGCATAGAAGTAACGAATGGCGGAAAGGCCCCCACCCCCTTCTTCTACCAAATTGACTATACGTTACAAGAGCCAGAGCCCAGCGCCGGATACCTGCATGTGTCGTTTCGGCGCGAGAACCCAACAACTCTTAAGCGCGACTTCATAATCGCAGAAGGTTTGAAGGGGCCCGGACGGTTCCTCGGTTCAAGCGTTGGCATTCGCATACTTCACGACGATATGAGCTGGTATGGAGAAGGCGAGTTCAAGGTCTACCGGGATGGGGATGAGAAATTTCCAACCATATGCGGCACCGGTTTAGAGGATTACGTGGGGAGTGCCTGGGGCATGGGCAAGCATATAGCACCATACTCGGGCGTTCCCATTCATGTTGCCCCCGTAGCGCCCGCGAACCAAACGATGGAAGTGGTTCCTGATTTCGTTAGCTTTTACAGGTGGCACCTTCCTGATCCGATTATTTTCCAAGAGACTTTAACGGCGACCATTCAGCAGATAGGCTGGCTCAGCGTACCTCGCGGTCAGGAGTCTGAAATGCCAAAACTGGAAAAGAAGTACGCTTTGGCGGGCGAGGGATGGATGCGAAATATTGAAGGCGCTCCCTTCAGTGCCTTTGCAACCGCTGAGCGGAAAGACGACTACTGTGCCACCGCTTTTGTTTACTGCCTTGTGCCTCAACCAGTACCTCCGCTCGATGTTAAGGCCGCCATTGCCGACATCGGGCTTCTGAGTTACGAAAAACCCTCCGGGAATCGCTGAAGAGAGGAGGAACTCAACAATGACCACCATAGCTGCCACCGTCGCTCGCCAACGGAAAACTGCCAATCTGTTCGAACTCTGCAACCTTTCGGGAAAAACCAAGGTCACCTACTTGTTGTCTACGGGAGGTCCACTCAGTCTCGGCCATCTCTCTGGTTCGTCACTGAAATACGATGGCCCCGAGGGCAGTTGGACTTTCGATGCCTCCCAGATCACCCATGAACATACGTCGCTCGGTCAGTTAATCTCAGTTGCATTGAAGCCCGCGAACAGCGCGTTCACCACGGCGTTTTGGCTGTTTCTTCCGCCAGTCATACTCATTGCCAACGATTTTCAAAGCTTCACCACCTTCTGCGTGAAAGCGAAAAACGGCATGAATCATGAAGTGGAACGCATCTTCGGCGATGCGAAAGCGGTGGTTGTGCCTTCGTAAGAGGAAGCCGTATGGCAAAATCGATCATGCATTGATCAATGAACGCAGCCACGTTGTTCGGGAGCTACTCAGCGCTCGCTATAGTCCGCCAATGCTAAGGCGTAAATCTCCTGAATCCCCGTATCGCGAAGCAGCATAGGCGAATCGTCTGAACCTAAGGCAAATTGGAGTCCTGCCAAATGACCGCCCTCGCGCACACGTGTCAAATCTGCGACTTCGGTCACCTGCTTATCAGCCAGACGCATGCGGACGATGGCCGGACTTGGTTCGTGAAGCCTGTAATAGAGATACTGGCTATCACGGGAGAAGTTCACAAATCCAAAGCCGTCCGCTACCCTCTGCCACCGCTGCGTCTGGAAGTCAAAAATCATGACACCAGTTTCACCGGGTGCGATCGCGGCGATGTAACGGCCGTCAGGCGACCAGCGAGGCGAGAAGATCCCCTTCGATCCGGGCACCGTGGATAGTTTGCCCGACCGCAAATCAAGGATGTGAACCGCGACCTTTGCCGGATCTCCTCCCAAAAAGGGAAATTCACTGAATAAAATCGAGCTGCCGTCCGGTGACCAAGAGGGCGACATCTCGCTCCCACCGCCAGTCGAAACTGGCTGGGGTGTGCCGCCGTCTGCCGATACTATGTAGGCTCTCCTGGTTTTGTCCGCGCCGATAGCAAAGAACACGATTCGCTTACCATCGGGTGACCACTGGGGGACCATGACCTCCATCGGCGGAAATGTCAGCTGTAAACGTTGTGTTCCGTCGACTTTGCTTCGCCACAGAGTGCCATTGGGAAAGTCAACGTAGATCATCCACTGACCGTCGCGAGAGATCTGCGCGTAGTCAGCCGAGATACCGCCACCAAAGGGAAGAAATTCGCGGCTCGCAGCGGCGTAACGCACCAGTTCACCACGCATCTTTTGACCGATTACATACAGCTTCTTACCATCAGGACTTGGCACCGGTACCAACGAATTCATTTGTCCGTTTGTGACCTGAACGGGTGCATTCAGCAGCCTGGTGAAGTCTAGAACGCCTTCCGAACCTGGCATAGACCATATCTCAGTCTTGCCTCCGCGAGTTGCCTTAAACAGATATCGCTTTCCATCCGGCGTCCAATTTCCGCAGCACTCCGCGTGCGGAGCATTCCAATGCGGAAGAAGGGGCCGTGAGCTTCTGCCATCTGCTGCCGCTTCCCATAGTGATTGGTTTGCAGTCTTCGGATCTACAACCGTCAAACGCAGCCACTTGCCATCCGGGGACCAACGTGGAAACCACCCAACGCCCGGAAGTTCGGCGATCTTTCGTTGGCCGGTTCCGTCTGCGTTAGCTTCATACAAGTCACTTCCGCGGATGAACGCAATCTGCCGCCCGTTCGGCGACCAGCATGCGTCGCGAGCCATCAACTCGCCCATCCGATGCGGCACTCCGGCCGGTACCGGAACAATCCATAGAGGCGCGGCCGGGATCTTATCCGAATGCTCGATAACAAGTAATTCCGATCTAACCGGCGAGAAGTCGAGTAGCTGCGGGAAATCGAAAGGAACTTTGATCGGTGCAGTCTCTCCTCCGCTCGCCGACACTTGCATCAGAGATGAATGATCGTTGGAACCCTCGGTAAAGTAGATTCGGCTGCCATCCGTTGCCATCGGTGCATCGGTACCCGCTAAGGACGGCCCCTTCCCGCGTTTATCCAGTCCGTCATGCGTAATTTCGCTATAACTGGCGACGGCAGCCCGCTTGGATGTTATTCGCAGCGCAAAGACTGTGAAAAGAGCAGCCATAACCGCCGCACCAACCGGCAGGATCCAAGCCAGGCGCACCACTCCGTGCTTTGGAGAAGGCTGAGCGGCAGCCGGTGCATCTTGTCTGGGGCCTTCGGAGGAAACAACCGATTCCACCGGCGCACGGAAGCGGTACCCTTTCCTAGGAACGGTTTCTATATAGATAGGTTGTTCGGCATTGTCCTTCAGAACGAGACGGATTTGCCGAATGCAGTAATTCAGACCTTGGTCGAAATCGACTTGGCTTTGCTGGTGCCAGAGTTCTTGCTGAAGCTCCTCACGTAAAACCAGGGTGCCCGCTCGCCTCGCCAACAATGCCAGCACCTTCGCAGGCTGCGGCTGAAGCTTAACCGGTTGACCTGAACACGCCAGTTCACCGCAATCCAGGTCAAGCTCCCACTCATGGAAACGCACACGCATCGCTTCTCGGCAAGCCTCAACATAGTGTAAACCAACCCATTAGGAGCGCTGCATCGTCCTCACACATTCGCCGCAACACATTGCAGCGCAAGGGTTTTCGCTTTCCTCATACTTTCCTCATCGCACATTCATTGATGTTCTTGGCACTGTGGCGAATGATCGCTACTGAAAGAGGAACTTTATGCGTTTACTATTTTCAGTCTTTGCCATCTGCGCTTCTGTCACTGTTCTTCTCGGTGCCGACAATCCCTTTGTAGGCACTTGGAAGCTCAATACTGAAAAGTCAAAATTCAGTCCTGGTTCTGAAATCCGGAACATGACGGTCACGTTTGAATTAGACGGGAACCGAGTCAAAGTTATCACCACCGGGACTGACCGCCAAGGAAAGCCCATTGTGCGTGGTGGTCCCGAAGGCGATGAAACGCCGTGGGATGGACAGGATCACGCCGTCAGCGGTCCTGGAGCATCACCTTCTATGACACTGGCAATCAAACTCGTGAACGACCACACCGTTGATGTGACGGTGAAATCACAGGGCAAGGTGATCAATCGTAACCATACCGTTATCTCCGAGGACGGTAAAACCATGACCTCGACCGAAAATGGCGTCGACGAAAAAGGTGCCAAAGTGCACAAAGTCGAAATCTATGAGAAGCAATAGCGCTGCCGGGGTCCAACCCAGGAGCTACCCTGTCGGGGCAGTCCAATCCGAGCGTTCACGAACGCAAATCGAGCGCGACAATCTCTTTTACCTGCTCATGGCCATTGCCTGTGCGAGCGGTATGTTCCTGGGCTTCTCTCGCACCTTCTATTTGAAAACCTACTTTGGAACACCAGCGTTGCCGGCGTTGTTCGTTTTCCACGGCGTTCTCATGAGCATCTGGATGATCTACTTCATCCTACAAACGGCTTTGATAGCAAGCAAGCGTCCAGCCATTCACCGGTCGCTGGGAGCCGTCGGTGCGGTGCTCGCGATTCTCATGTGCGTACTGGGCACGGCCATGGCATTTGTCGCCGACAAAATGGGACACAATGCCTTCCCCTTTGCCGCCGATCCTGAGTTCGCATGCCTTTTTTCGTTGATAGACATTTTCATGTTTGGCGCGTTTGTCTGGGCCGGGTTCCATTTCCGCCGCAAGCGCGAACTGCATCAAAGGGTAATGCTTTTGGCCACGGTGTGCGCACTCATGCCATCGGGAATTGGACGATGGCTCTCCCAAGTGAATCCAGCGCTGACGGTGCCCACTATCTTTGCTTTCGTCCTTGCTGGTCCAATCTACGATCTGATATCGTTGGGGCTTACTGTGCTTCTTCTTCACGCTACCGCCGTTTCGGATTCTGCTGGCGAAAATTGAGGCTTGGCATACCTTTGTCAAGTGGGTGGTCTCGTAGTCTTTGCTCAAGTTTGAGGCAGGGCTACTAGGCTCCGCTCCAGTTGATTACTATCCGCGCAGTGGGCTGCCGTTTCGACGGCTCACCGAACTGTTAGTAATTTCGGATTTAATCCCGCTCCAAGCCTGACGGTATTCACACACTCGCCGTACGGAGCGGCTTCATTCTGTAAACGTAAGCGAGGAGACTAACAATGACCACCACCGCTGCCACTGCCATCCAGCAACAGAAAACTGCCGATCTTTTCGAACTCTGCAGCCTTTCAGGAAAGACCAAAGTCGCTTACTCGTTGTCAACGGCAGTTCCACTCAGTCTCGGCCACACCTCTGGCCCTTCACTGAAATACGATGGCCCCGAGGGCAGTTGGACTTTCGATGCCTCCCAGATCACCCACGAAAATACCTCGCTCGGCCAGTTGATCTCAGTCGCCTTAAAGCCCGCGAACAGCACCTTCACCACTGCCTTTTGGCTGTTTCTACCGCCGGTCCTGCTCGTTGCCAACGACCGCCAAAGCTTCACCACGTTTTGTGTGAAAGCGCAAAACGGCATGAACCATGAAGTGGAACGCTTCTTTGGCGATGCGAAATCCCAAGCGATAACAAAACGGGCCCTTGACACAACTCTGACAAAACCTTGATGCAACCGTGACCGGAAAGTATCTATACTGCTCTCGTGCACCCTGGAATTCTAAGAGTGCTTTCGGCGCGGCGCAGCCTGTCGCTCTTCTTGGCGGCAGTGATCTGCCTTGCCTTTTGGCAGGTGTGGCTGACCTGGCACTTAATGGAGCAGGATCGCGGTCTGGAGCGGCAGCGTTCGCGCGAACACTTGGCGCAGACAGCCGATCTGGCGGTGGCGGAAGTTTCGCGGAATTTAGGGAATTGGCAGCTCATTTTACGAGGGGTCGAATCGCTACCCCCGCCGCCTTCAGTGCAGGCCCGCGTCCCAACCGGTTCCACCTTTGTCCTCATTTCTATCTCTGACGTTGCCACGTATCCGCAAAAGGCGCTGCTCTTCCTGCCGGATGTCTGGCGCCGCCTGCTGCCGGAATGGATGGGTTTGACACTGCCGACAAACTCGAGTTTCGCGAACAGCATTATGGCGATGTCATTACCGAATTAGAGCGTCTAGGCGAGAAACAAGCGTCTCGGCCTGAGGCCTTACTGCGCATTGCTCGCATTCAGCGGAAGATGGGAAAGCGTGAATCCGCTCTTGACACCTACGCGCGACTGATACACGACGAGGCCTTCAGTTCCGCACCCAGCACTTCCGGATGCTGATTGCTGGATGGTCATTTATTTCCTGTGCTTTCGGAAAGTCGGAGAACCTGTGCGTGTTCGCGATCAGGAGCGGCTGGATAGAAAAGGCGTTTGTACGGCGATTCGGCGGTCGGTGGCCGATCAGAGTTGATCGAGACTATGTAGCTATCAGGCATTAGGCCGGTGAACTCGAAGTGGCCACTTGCGTCTGTCTTCGTTTCAACTGTTTCGAAAGATTCGGTATCCGAGGCTGGGAAAAGTTGAAGGCTGACGGGAGGCGGAGGAGCGCCCTTTGCGCTTTTTAGAGTGCCAGAAATTCGTTCGTCCAAAGTGATTCGTAAATCTGCGAAGGCGCACGCTCCGGATCCCCCTTGGGTCTCGGCTTGCGCGAGGTTAAACGGGGCGCCCGTTGCGGTTAACCGATATTTGCCCGGCTTCACAGCAAGCGAGAAATGAAGTTGCTCGTCGGGCTTCGCATGGTATACAGTGCCATCTTCATGGATTGCCCTGATGAACGGAGGCCAAGTTTCGTTCGAAGTTGCTTTTAGCATGCCCGGGGTATAGCCGAACCGAGCCGTTTAGAACGGTAGGGGCTTGCTGGGCTCGCCAACGGTATAAATACACGAGATCACCTGCCGACAGATGCAACGGTTTTGAGCCAAAGCATTGCGTGGTGAAGACTTTCCCGCCTTTGTCGCGCACGGCATAAACGAGGTACGTGCGGCCTTTTACTTCGGATAGTGGCTAATCGGACTAATTCAATTGCGCAGCGTTGAGTAAGACCGATTTCTAGGAATCGCTTCAAAAATCGCGTCGAAGCAATGAGAATTTTCCCACCCGCCTCCCACTCTCAGATAGACGAGGACGATCTGCGATTGTCTTCCCGCCTTTGCACGTCTACCTATGAGCAGTCTTACTTTTCAAGTTGCGCAAAACAAGGCCATCGATCGCCAAAATCCAGCCAGCGCGCCAATCCGCACCTTGGTAATCCAGTCGGCCATCCCCGCTTACAACGTGCCGGTTTTCGAAAACATGGCACTCTTTGATGGGGTCGACCTCACGGTTTGGGCCAACCTGAAAGCTCCATCCCACATGAACCAATACGAACGGGATGTCGATCGTTTCGCAGCCGTGCACCTACCCGCCCAACAGGTCGCTGGATTCACCACACGTCCCGGCTTGCTAAAACGCTTGTTCGCCGAAAAGCCCGATATCGTAATCTTCGACGGAGATCCGAGAGATATCTCTGAAGCCGCCGCCATGGCGCTCGCCAGACTAATGGGGTGCGGCATCGCGGTCTGGAATATGTTCCATGAGATCGGACCACCTTCCTGGTGGGCTGAACTCTACATGAAGTATGTGGGTTACATCAGCCACCTTGTCCTTTGTTACGGCGAACGCGGGCGTAAAGAGCAACTCAAGCGCGGGACGCCACCGGAAAAGATCCAAGTCATTTCGACCGCCATTGACGAACAAAGTATCCTCAAAATTCGAGACAGATTGACTCGCGACGAGATCGATGCCTTTGTAGCGGAACAGGGACTTAAAGGAAAATATGTTTTACTGCACGTTGTTCGGCTGACCGAAGTTAAGCGGCCAGATCTCATGTTGAATTATTATTCCCGCCTTCTTGGCAGCCGCAACGATGTGGAGCTAGTGTGGATTGGCGGAGGACCACTCGAGGCCCGAATCAAAGATCGCGCCGTGGAGCTGGGTATCGCCAAGAAAATGCGCTTTGTTGGCGCTTTATACGACGAGCACACTTTGGCTCTATGGTACGCGGTGGCCGCAGTCTTCGTTACGGCAACATGCGTGGGACTCAGCATCCATGAAGCCATGTGCTTCGGAGTGCCTGTCATTACAGACGACAATGCGTTAACGCAAACTTCAGAGTTCGAAGTCTTACAGTCTGGCGTTAACGGATTGACCTTTAAAGCGGGTGACGCGGATGATTTTGTTGAAAAAGTTAATAGCATTCTGAACGACAAATTGCTGCGCCAAAAGCTCTCGGTGGGAGCCCGAAAACGTTTAGAAGTCGAATATACATTAGCGCGCAAGAT
>Ga0182012_10003570_pt1 | contig 16563 bp, 19 predicted proteins | sample 612S2SmetaG_FD_120486 | JGI IMG/M metagenome (GOLD analysis project Ga0182012, IMG submission 120486) | Permafrost microbial communities from Stordalen Mire, Sweden - 612S2S metaG | ecosystem: Environmental > Terrestrial > Soil > Wetlands > Permafrost | place: Sweden: Stordalen | collected...
AAAGCGGCGGAGTTTTACCTTCGGTTCGGTTTTACGCCGAGTGTGGTGGATGAGAAGCGGCTTCTGTTGCTGATGAAGGATTTGCGGCACTTCTTGAAGGCTGCGTTGGTGTGAGATAGAGCCTGACTACCTGGTTGCACCTTGCACGACCGTTATGATGTCGGGGTGCAAGAATCTCCAGCCTGGTATGCCGATTGGCGCGCGACACTCGGCATCGATAGGGTCGATTACGGCGTTGGTGGTATCCAACTCCTTCTGTCCGATCAGATGCCTCGGGGCCAAGTGGGGTTTGCGGTGGTTCAAGTAGCGGCTTAAGGGCCACTAACCGACCACAGTCTCAACCCGCCCTTCATTCACCCGCTTCAACTGCCCGCAGGCCGCGAAAATATCGCGCCCGCGCGGCTTTCTCACAAAACATGGCACTGCTTTCCGCACAATCTCCTGGAAGCTGAACACACGCTCATCCGTCGGCGTGCCGAACGGAATGCCCGGACCCGGGTTCAAGGCGATCAAATTGACCTTGCAATTTAGCCGCGAAATGAGCCGGACCACCCGCCGCGCGTCGGCATCGGTATCATTTACATCTTTCAGCAGCACGTATTCAAAAGTCAGCCGCTCCCAATTCCTCAAGGGATACGCTTTGCAGGCTTCCATCAAATCGGCCAGATGATACTTGCGGGTGATGGGCATCAACTCGCGCCGCTGCTCTTCGTTGGATGCATTCAAAGAGATGGCGAGCTTGGGTCGCACCTCCGCCTTGCCCAATTCTTCCATTTTGGGAATGATGCCGGAGGTTGAAACCGTGATCCGCTTCTGCGACATGCCGATGCCGCTCTGATCGGTCAAAAGGCGCGTCGCTTTCAGCACATTATCGAGGTTTAGAAGCGGTTCGCCCATGCCCATCATCACAACATTCATGCGCGCATCATTCGCCCGTAGGCCGTTTTCGCGTGCCACAAACAGCACTTGTCCCACAATTTCGCCGGCTGTGAGGTTTCGCTCCAAACCCATCAAGGCAGTCAAACAAAACTTGCAATCGACTGGACAACCGATCTGACTAGAGATGCAGATCGTATCGCGATGTTCCTCCGGCATGAGCACTGTCTCCACGGTTCGGTTGTCTTCCAAGCGCAGCAGGTAGCGCTTGGTGCCGTCGACCGAATCGAATCTCTTGTCGCTTGTGGGGCCGCCCAGGGTGGATATCGTAACTAATTGATTTAAAAGAGGTTGTGGCAAATTCGAAATCTGGGAAAAATTCGCCACGTGTTTCTTATACAAAGCGTCAAATAACTGCTGGGCGCGGTACTTGGGTTGATCGGGACCGAGCAATTCGCGTAGGTCCGCCAACTCCATTCCGACGAGAGAAACGTTTTTTGACACTTTGAGGCCTCAGATCCAGCATAGCCTCGTCGTACACTCGATTAGGCGTAATTCTTATGGTTCAAGCACTTACAACAACTCGTGAAATCCAGCGTGCCACTCTCCCGAACGGAGTTCGACTCGTCACAGAGTCGATGCCGTACGTGCGCTCGGTCTCCTTGGGCGTTTGGATCGGCAGTGGTTCGCGCATTGAGCACGGTCCAGAGAATGGAATCTCGCATTTCATCGAACACATGGTCTTCAAGGGGACCAAACATCGATCGGCAGAGGACATTGCGCGGTCGGTAGACTCGGTTGGCGGCGGCTTGGATGCCTTCACCAGCAAAGAATTGGTGAGCTTTAACACCAAGGTACTTGACGAACACCTGCCGTTGGCCTCTGACATTTTGGCCGACCTGGTGTTGAACCCGCTCTTTCGCGAAGAAGATATCGAGAAAGAGAAGGGCGTGATTCTGGAAGAGATCAAGATGGAGGCCGATCAGCCGGAGTTCGTGCTGCATGAAACCTTCATCAGCAACTTCTGGAAGGGCCATTCGCTGGGCAAACCCATTCTGGGCACAAAGGAAACAGTAAAGAAATTCGGGCGCAATTCCTTATGTGAATACTTTTCGCGGGTGTATGCGCCGAAGAACATTCTGATTACGGCGGCCGGGAATCTGAATCACGACAAGATTGTGGAGTTGATAGGCGAAAAGTTCTCGGGTTTGGAAGCGCGGGACGGCAGCGTGGCCGATACGGTGCCGAAGACGTATGCGCCGTTCATACTGAAGAAGAAGGAATCGCTCGAGCAGGTGCACATTACAATTGGCGTGCCGGCGTATCCGTTGGCGCACAAGTTGCGCTTTCCGCTCTATATCTTGAATACAGTGCTGGGCGGCGGCATGAGTTCGCGGCTTTTCCAGAACATTCGCGAAAAGCAGGGGCTGGCCTATGCGGTGTATTCGGAGCTGAATCTGTTCCGTGATACGGGCTGCTTCATGATATATGCCGGGACCGCGCACGAAACGGCCACTCGTGTGGTGAATTCGGTGGTGGAGGAATTCCGCAAGCTAAAACAGGAACTGATTGGCGAGGATGAACTGCGACGGGCGAAAGAGAATTTCAAAGGTTCGCTGATGTTAAGTTTGGAATCGACTTCGAGCCGGATGTCGAACTTAGCGCGGCAGGAACTGTATTTTGATAAGTTCCTTACGTTGGATGAGATGCTTTCCAGTATTGAAGCGGTGACTCGGGAAGAAGTGCAGCAGATTGCGCAGGAGTTTTTCCGGTCGGAAAGCATTGCGCTGGCGATGCTGGGACGGTTGGGGAATGTGAAGCTGACGCGTAAAGATCTGGAGTGCTAACGGCGTCAATGCAAAATGGTGGACCAAATCAACTCGTTCCTGTTCCAGCTCATGAAACCGGCGCCAAGCCCTGCCCGACTGTCTTGCGATGAATCGGGTCTGGTCATTACTTGCGATAAGCGGGGAGTGGAAACCTCGGTCGCTATCCATTGGCAAGATGTCTCTAAGCTCGTGGCGTTTAAGCGAGACTGCTTCGGCGTCGACCTGATTTGCGTGCTCATCGGAATTGAAGCCAGCACTTTTGAAGTCAATGAAGAATTTATCGGATGGACGCTCTTCCTTGAGGCAGCGCAACAAAACGTTCCCGGTATGCTTTCTTTCGAAGTTTGGTGGCCGCAAGTTGCCTTCCCTGCGTTTGAGACAAACCCAACCATCGTCTTTGATCGCGTCGAGGTTAAATCATGACTGATTCAATAATCCGGCTGCGCCACCAACTTGGCTGTTTACTGATAAGCTCCTCTTTGTTTGCCCAATCTCTCTTTGGCCAAAACGTGCCGGCCGCCTTGCAGCCACCCAAAGATGAAGTGGTGCTGATGCATCTGGTTGGCAAGGGCAAACAGATTTACGTTTGCCAGGCTTCTGTTTGGAAATTGAAAGCGCCGGACGCGCAACTCTATACAACAACTGGCGAATTGGTGGGCCATCACTTCGCCGGACCAACGTGGGAACACAGAGACGGTAGCCGGGTTGTGGGCAAGGCTGTGGCAAACGTCCCGTCGGCCGATCAGAATTCGATCCCTTGGCTTCTGCTAGATGCGGTGTCACATGATGGCAAAGGCGCTTTCTCTAAAGTGCAAAGCATTCAGCGGTTGAATACGAAAGGCGGCGTCGCTCCGGCTCGTTCATGCACGGAGAACCAAGAGATGGCTGTTCCTTACCAAGCGGATTATAACTTGTTTGTGAAGCCGGGCGATCTTCGCTGATTTCCTATAATCAGACTGAATTCAGAACGCATTTCGATTACTTAGCAGTTTCGAAGGCGGCAGACCGCAATTGCCATCCCACCAGAATGAACCATATCGTGTGCGCCCCCACGACGATCGCCATCGCATGCACATTCAGCCGCACGTGTCCGACGGCGATGGCCGCCGCGATGAGAACCGCCACCACGCAACCATAAAGGGCAACAGCGCGGTGCAACCCTCCATTCCGCAGCCCTGCCACCGACCACAACAGAATCGCCATTGACGAGCCCACTGCATAAATGCGTGAGAATGCCTGGTTGATCTGGAAGATCGCATCAATCACAATCTGCCATTGACGCGCCGCCGCCGGAACATCAAGTATCATGTGCTGCCAAATGTCGGGGATGATGAACCCGCTCACCGCAGTGGCGATCAGGACAGCCACGCCGGCGAACGCGAGCGTCACCACCGCCACGAACGAAATCCGGTCGGGAGACGCCATCCGCCGCGCCAATCCGCAACCACCTAAGAACAACAGCAGCGTGCTCACAATAGCGATCGAATGCGCCACCGCGGAGACAAGCGACAGATGGGCCACTTGCTCTGGTGGCAAGAGCGTCCCCGCTCCCGTTGGATGAATCGCCATGGTGAACTCGACCGCGCAGGAGTGGGCCGCTCCACTTTCTATGTGCACTACCGCGATAGAGAGGACCTCTTTCTCAGCGATGTTGAAGATTTCTTTGCGCTGTTCTCAACCGTTCTCAAGCATCGAGGTGCGAACCCGCAACGTCTGGTTCCTGTACAAGAACTGTTTGCCCACGTCTCGGAAATGCGGGATTTCTATGCGGCTGTGGTCAGGGCAGGGAAGATGAACGATGTGCACGCACTGGGCCGGGATTTCTTTGCCCGTTCTATTGACGAAAGACTGCAAGCCGCCGGAGTCTATCTCGATCCAGTGACACGTGCCGCTAAAGCTCACGCGCTGGCGGGCAGTTTGTTTTCGCTGATCGAGTGGTGGATCGACAGAGGAATGAAGCCTGATAGCAAGGAGATGGATGCCTTGTTCCATCAGATGGCGTGGAAGGGATTAGCGCGCTAACCGAAAAAATCCCGCCGATAGCGCAGACTCAAAAACGATATCATCGCCATCCGCGCCGAGCAATCGCGGCGTGAAGGAATATCCGCCCAGCGCCGGTACATCCAGCGGAATCCATTTCGAACTCGCGCGGTCAAACAGAAAGACTAGCCGCCCCTTGCGTCCCGCGTTTTCCACTGAGGCCAGCACCTCTCCTCCCACCGTCGCGGCCACTCCCTCGATTTGGCCGTCCCCCATCCGCGCTGACGCCGACTTGGGTAGTCCAGGAAAAACATATTGCGCAATTGTGTCCGTGGTTATTTCCACATACCGGCTTTCCCCTCCCTCGTCCGAATACCAACCTAAATGATCCCTAACCGCAAATAGCTTCCCGAAAGAGATGCGAGCCAGTTCGCGGTTCGTCGTGAAATTGCCTTGCGGTAAGGCGGAAGCCATGGGCGCTCCGCTACGGCTGAACTGCCGCAAGATGCCGGCATTTGGATCAAGGGCGGGATCTTTCGAATTCCCTTGGATCATCTCGTGACCAAGAGTCCAAACTGTTCCATCGCCCGCCACCACCACGTGCTGCGGAAAATACGCGCCTAGTCGAACAAGGCGTTTCGTTTTGCCGTCGGGCGAAAGGAAAGCGAGAAATGGGCTGATCTCTACATAAGGAGAGGGCAAAGCCGCGGCCACAATCGAGCCATCGCTGAAACGGTCGAAATCCGAAATGTGATACTCGGCGTCGTCGGGCTCTTCCACCTTCCACGAGGCGATCAAATCGCCGTTCCGGCTCAACGTGTAAAAACGCCCCGAAAGCCTGTCTGCGCAGATGAAAGCACCGTGCGTAAACTTCAGCCCGTTGGCCAGATGCGCTACCGGATAGAGGTTGCTTGTGTCCCCTTCTTTGATCAATCTGGGAACGGAATCCGCGGCGAGGGCCACCAGAGTAACCGCAGTGATGCCAGCCAACAAGCGCGCATTCGCCATACCTTATTTGACGCTAACCGCCCACACACCGTTGAGTCAAGAACGAGTTACTGCCGGGCTTTCTGACGCTGGACCCACCGACGCTTGAGATCCGGCCAGAACTCTTTCAACACGTTAGCCGCCGCATCCGTCGCCAATTGCGTTGCCCAATTCTCCGAAAAATCCTTCAAGTTGCGGTTATCCGAATAATAGGTCAGCCCAATCGCGCTCGAGACACCATTGCCCAGAACCTCTGCGTAGTTGAAGCTGTGGCCGCCGTTGTCCAGTTTTGTGACGAAAATGCGAGATAGCGCGTAGTAGGTGCGCGCCTTCTTCGTTCCTTCCGCCATGCGGAAATAACGCGGATCTTCCTTCAGCAGCGCCGGCAGAAATCCTTCCGTCATCATATTACCGATCGCCTGATCCGCATATGCCGTGCTCACCCGGCGAAAATATCCAAGGGTTCCCTGACCAAACTGCGGATGGGTATTCTCTAGCTGATACAAGCCCGCGAAGGCCGCGCCCAATCCCACCAGCGGATAATCGAACGAATCCTTCGCCGCAATGGTCAACTTGTACGTGATCGATATCGGATGGTAATCCTTCATGGATTCGGCGGTGCGGTAATTAGGAATGACGCCCAACACACGCTTATCCTCGTTCAACGCCGCCGGATCGTTCGCATCTAATTTTGTCTTCTCCTGCACAGCCAGCTGCCCAAACAAGGGCGGCGAAACGCAGAAAATCAGCAGGACCGCGATGCGGCGGCCGCAACCAAACGCAAGTTCTTCGATGGGAATCCCCTTTCCTACCCGTGTGGTTACCATTATGGGCACTGGCAAAGGTACTTGCAAAGCAAATAAGGAGGGAATTCCAAGGCCGGTTGCTCGCCAAAATGGAGCTGAGTACCAGTACGGACCGTGCCATGAAATACAATGACGCCGAAAGATGCTCTACAAAACCGATTCGCATGAATGACAATCGCAGGCAGTTCTTGAAAACGGTAGGGGCCGCGGCCATCGGCAGCACGCCTACACTTCTGGCTGAAACACGGCAACTCAAGCTTTCCACTCCAGAGGGCACATACTTTGTTCTCGATCGCCGACCCGCCAGCTTCACCATTAAGTTGATTGTCGACTTCAAGAAATTTGACGGCGAAAAGAACATTCTCGAAATATCTCAGATCCTTAGAGTGCGCCTGCGTCAGCACGATCCTCACGACCGCAAACGGCAAAACTATCCAGCCTTCCAGATGCCTGACGGCTCCGTACCCGTTCTCGAAGCCACTCTCATGCTCCAATCAACCGAACATCCAGATTGGAATGAGATGACCATTGGCATCCCCTTGGCCATGCTCAAACAAGCGGAAGGAAAGCACGAAGTGGTTCTCAATTTCTCAGGCGTGCGCTGGAGCATGTATATTGATAACGAATTGTGCGACAACGATTTCCCCTTTGGCTATCCACCGCTGGCAGGCGCTCAAACCTGGAAGTTGAATGCAGAGTATGTAACGAAGGCAGTGATACATACGCCCGGGCTTAGGATCAAGGCGAAACACCTGCCAACCCTAATCAGCTCTGCCGAAATTCAATACTGGCTCCCTGCCGGCCACAACAGTTGGGTGGGCGACGTTGTCACATTCTTCCACCTGGGCCGTTATCACGTCTTCTATTTGTACGATCGCCGACATCACCAAAGTAAATTTGGCAAAGGTGCGCATTACTTCGAACACCTCTCCACTACCGACTTCCGAATCTGGACCGAACACCCCGCCGCCACGCCACTCGAAAAGCAATGGGAGTGCATCGGCACTGGCACACCTTTCGTCTTCGAAAAGAAACTCCATCTCAGTTATGGCCTGCACACGGGCCGCATCTATACAGACGACAAAACAACTTGGCCTGCGCAATGGGACTACCTGAAAAAGAATGGCCGCACCGGTTCTTTTGCCCGCAATACACCCGGCATCCCGGCTGGAGCAACCTATGCTGTCAGTGCCGACGGCGTTTCGAACTTCAAAAAGTCGCACATCACCTTCCACCCTTGTCAGAATCCCAGCGTTTACCTTGATCCCTCCGGCCAACTGCGCCTATTGGCCAACGCGGGCTCGAAAGGAATTTGGAAATCGGACACGATTGACGGCGGCTGGCGCTGCCTCAGTCCCAACTTCCCACCCGGCGGCGATTGCACCTTCTTTTTTCGTTGGGGCCGGTTCGACTACATCATCGGTGGCTTCAAGAACCTCTGGTCTAAACCTGCCGATGCACCCGACTCCGCCTATGAAGATATTGCAGCGAAAGGACTCGATTTCTACGATGGCTCCAACGTTCCCTCTATCACTGAAATCACCGGTGGACGCTTCCTCATGGCAGCCTGGATTCCCATCCGCGGCTGGGGCGGCAATCTGCTCATTCGCGAACTGCTGCAATTCCCCGATGGCCGAATTGGGTCAAAATGGATGCCAGAGATTTCGCCGCAAACCGACAATCCTGGCATTCTCGCGGCCAGTATCAGCACGCAGACAAAATTCCCGCTGAACGGCAAATCATTCCTGCTCACCTTTGACGTCCACCTGGATGAAGCCAAACAAGGCAAGTGCAGCGTCTCGTTTCTGCCGCAGAATGGCGAACAGGATGCCTGCGAATTCCAGCTTCGCCTCAACGACGCACGCGCCCAATTCGCTCCTGCTTCGCTCCAAGATTTCGCCGCTCCCCAAAAATCTCTGCGCGAAGGAAACTCTCCCCACGAAGCCCGCAACTACGCCATCGAAAATCTTATCGGCGTCGATCAACGGTTCACCGTCCGCATTCTTGTCAAGCACTCTGACAAAATAGGCGGCTCTCTGGTGGATGCGGAAATCGCCGGACAACGCACCATGATTTCCTACCGTCCCGAGCTAAGCGTGCAACACCTTCTGTTCCGGACTGAAAATCTATCACTCACCAACGTGCAGATAGCCCCGCTCACACGAGCGTCCTAAATCGCGAAGCCCTCACAAATCAGTGGAACAATAGAAGAATATGAACACATCGAGTGAAAAGGCTATCCTTGCCGGTGGCTGCTTCTGGGGCATGCAGGACCTGATTCGTCGAATGCCGGGAGTTCTCTCCACGCGTGTTGGCTACTCCGGCGGCGACGTGCCCAACGCCACCTATCGCAACCACGGCACTCACGCCGAAGCCATTGAGATTCTGTTTGATCCGCAAAAAACGAGTTATCGCAACCTGCTGGAATTCTTTTTCCAGATTCATGATCCGACTACGCCTAACCGTCAAGGCAACGACCGGGGCGCCAGTTATCGCTCCGCCATTTATTACACAAACGACGAACAGAAACGCACGGCCGAAGAGACCATCGCCGATGTCAACGCTTCTGGATTGTGGCCTGGCAAAGTTGTCACTGAGTTAGCGCCAGCCGGCGCCTTTTGGGAGGCGGAACCAGAGCACCAAGATTACTTGGAGCACTATCCAAACGGCTATACCTGCCACTTCGTTCGTCCGAATTGGAAGCTCGCCAAACTTGCTCGCACTGGATCCTAATAGTCAAGGCGCGCTCCGTTCGCGATCGTGAAACAACTTCTCAGGAATCGACGTCCATAATAGTGCTTCGTATTCGCTTCCTTATTTTAGTGGGACTCATCTATTCAGTCTCGTGCGGTAACCAATCGACCGTGCCGCAGCAGAGCAGCGGCAGCACAACCACCACCACGGTGTCGCACATAACCCCGCCTGCCCAAGCCGCCGGCTATACTCTTTCCTTCTCCGACGATTTCTCCGCCTTCGATCTTTCGCCCGATGGCACCGGCGATTACACCTGGTATCCAGGCATTTGGTGGGAAACGCGGCCCGTTCCCTTCAACGCCTCTATTGATTCGCCCTTTCTGGATTTAGCTTGGACCGCCGCCCAAACCCCGCCGGACACCACGATTAGTTCCTGCGCTCCCAAAGGCGGCGTCTGCCACGCCTTTCGCTACGGCTATTTCGAAGTGCGCATGAAATGGGATGTCACCACCGGCGCCTGGCCCGCACTTTGGATGATCCCCACCCAGAGTTTCGTCTCCGCCCCCGAGACCGGCGAACTCGATTTGTTCGAAGGCCAAGGCGACCCCGCCAATGCCCAAACCTTCTTCGGCACCATTCACGATTGGCAAACCATTAATGGCAAAGCAGTCGACGTTGCCAACAACGGCGGCCACAACGCCTTTGCCATTCCGGGTGTCGATTTCTCAGCGCTACACACCTAGGGAGTGCTTTGGGTGCCGGGACAAGTTACTTGGTACTTCGACGATCAACCTGTGCTGACAAGCCCCACTTACCCCATCTTCGACCAGCAAACTTACTATTTGATGCTCAGCGCACAAGAAGGGGCTAACTGGACTTCTGGTAACACCGCCGGAGTTAGCGCCAGCAGTATTAATCTCTATGTAGCTTGGGTCCACGTTTGGCAAGCTCCAGCGTCATAGCCACTCCAATATGCAAACACAAGGTACCTTTAAACTAGCCTCTCGCGGAACCGATGGTTACGATCTCCTCTTCGAACGCCTCGCTGGCTTCGGCGACTCAGAAGGCACACGGCACGTCTCCTCACTCGAAGGCGCTCTCAACGTGATCGAGAAGGTGCTTGGTCGGCCCTTAACGCCCGGCGAGAGCGAGACCCTAGCCATTGGCAATGGCCTGGTAGCTTCTTTTGACTCCCAGAATTTCGATACTTACTTTTAGTCAAAGTAACGCTGTCTTCAATGGAGTAAATGTCGAAGCGGGGCGCGGAGCGTAAGCGACCTTAGTTGGGGCGCTTACTTTCTGGTTTCCAAGACAAACCTCACAGGTGCGGTACTTTCAAGCACCGCGCCTCTTGGCAATAAGACAGGTTCGCGAAACAAAAAGTCTCGATTCCATTTTGGATCGTAATGATAAAGCCAAATCAAGGGCTGCACCGCCCCGTTAGGCAAGCGCGCTGTGATGCGCGCTGAGTCAATCACCGCATCCGCCAAGGGCCGAATGCCCGCAACCTGCAGGGGCTCAGTCAACGTCGTTTGATTGGCGGCAGTTAGTGCATTCTTGATGGTGGGCGGCGGCATCGCTGGCTTGCCATGCGCTTGCTTCGGCAGCCAGTCTGGATTCCCTTGCGGCGCTCCGCCAATGACCCAGGCCGCAATGATCATGATCTCTTCTTGTGTCAGAGCATGATCCGGCTTCAAGTTTCCAAAGCCCTTCACCGCGCCCCAAGGGGGCATCGCCCGTGAAAGAACTTGTTCCTTAATCGCTACCGCCCAAGGCCGAGCCTGCTCGTATTTGCTGAGTGGTATCTCCGCCGTCGACCCATGGCATGTCAGGCAACGCCTATCAAAGATCCGCGAAATATCCCGCGTGAAGGTGAGGTTCGTCGTAATGATGTCATGCGCCATCGCGTTAGCCGCAAACAGCAACACCAGCAGCCTACACACTCTTCACATCCATCCTCTCCCCCGCCTTCAAAACTCGAAACCCTTGCCCCAGCCGCTGCGCCTCATTGACAAAGTCATCCGGCGACGCCGTGTTGAACTCAAACATCTCATAATGACAAGGCACCACACACTTCACCCCAGCGTCATTCGCCAACTGCGCTGCCTCCACGCCATTGAGATTCCCAGCCACCCGTCTCTCCGGTGTTGCCCCGTTAATCGGCAACAGCGCTACATCAAGTTTGAAAGGCTTAAGCCGGTGCGCCATGCCTTCATAAAGAATAGTATCTCCGCTGTGATAGATAAATACTCCGCCGGTGCGAATCACATAACCCAAAAACTGTGGCTCAACTGTTTCATGCGCCGCCGGAACGGCAACAAACTCAAATCCGGCCACGGATGTCCGTTCCCCATCGCTCAACCCAACCGGCCAGTCCTCGTCAACATGCAGCCGTTCAGCAACAAACTTCCGGTTCACTTCCGGAATAATCATCTGCAACCTTGGATTCGCCGCCAGCAACGGCACCAACGTTTCAGCATCCAAATGGTCGGTATGATTGTGGCTCGACGTCACAACGTCAATGAAGTCCAGCCTCACCGGCGCAATCACCCGCTCTGTCATCCGCACATGCGGCTTGTCGGTGGCCGCATATTTCTTGGTCAACGAATCGGAAAGGTAAGGATCAATCAACAGGCAAGCATCGCCCGAATGAATCAGAAAGCCGCTCTGCCCCAACCACCATATATGCACAGCATCTGTCCGCTGTCGTGCGGCTTGAACATCCGCCAGGAATGCTTCGTCTTTCAATAGAGGTTCAATCATGGAATCCCGAGCTCTCGTTTAACAACGTGAACGCCCGCTACCATGTTGGCAAGTTTCGTCCGAGCCGCCCATCTCGCCGTTTGGCTGAGTCCGCAATCGGGCGCAAACGAAAGCCGTTCGGGTTTCGCAAATTGCAAACAGCCCCGCACTCGGGCGGCCACATCCTCGACTGTCTCAACGTAATAACTCTTCACATCGATGATCCCGACTGAGACGATTTTCGTTTTAGCAATCTGTTCGCAAATTTCCAGTTCGGCGAATTCGCGGCTGGCCATTTCCAAATGAATCTCCTCGACATGAAAATCAAGGAACGCCGGAAACATGGGAGCGTAGCGTCGGGGTGCAACTGCGCGTCCTTTGTAGTTACCGAAGCAAAGATGTGTGGATAAATGACACCGTCCGCGCGCCGGTTCAACCGTGCGATTAAAAATGTCGACGAATTGTCTCGGATTCTCGCGATACGCGTAACAACTCATTGAAGGTTCATCAATCGTAATTTCTGCACAACCGGCTGCCAGGCAATCCTCTATTTCCCTTCGCACGATGGGGACCAGTACTTCAGTCACTGCCCAGCGGTCCGGATATCGTTTGTTGGGAACCAGCCTTCCACTTAACGTGTAAGGTCCAGGAATGCTCGCCTTGAGGGTCGGTCCCTTCGGCGCCAGTCGTTTTAATCGATTGAACTCCGCCACAACGCCCAGTCCGTTGGGCGCTTCGATCTCGCCGGTGATCTGATGCTTGCCGCGTTGATCATGGCCCGGCGGTCCGAAGCGCCTGGGCGAATCTGGCTCAGTACTGATGCCGCTCAAGAAGCCATAGAACGATAAGTTGAAGTCGAGCCTCGTCTGCTCGCCATCCGTGATCACATCCAAGCCCGCCGCCGTCTGATCATGGATGGCCGCAATCACCGCATCGTCTTGTAACTCGCTGACGTCATCGTTGCCGAACTCAGCAAGATGACCCGCCGCATATTCAAGCCAAGCAGGAAAAGGATAGCTTCCAATAACAGTAGTTCGCATCATAAAGTAAGCGCCAACGCCGCAGCACCTAAGGTGCCCGAAGGATCAGATAGCTGAGATTTCACGATAGGCACCGCGCGCCTCAACAGAGGCAAAGTCCGTTGGTGAACATCAGTCCGTACCATGTCAAACAGCATGTCCCCCGCTTCGGTAATCTGCCCGGTCAAGATCACTCTCTCCGGATCAAGCACGAACAAGAGTCCCGCAATCGCGCCGCTTAGATAGTTAGTCGCTCGTTGAATAATCCGCAGGCAAACGGCATCGCCATTCCGCGCCGCAGTAAAGACATCCTGGCAGGTCGGATTCGCGTTCGTCAGCTGCGTCGGCAACCCTCGATGAACAACCGTTGCGCCTTCGCTCTCAATTGCCAGTGCCGAGAAGAAAGTCTCCAGGCAGCCGCGGTTACCGCAGATGCATTTCGGCCCATCCGGGTCCACCGTCAAGTGGCCAATATGTCCGGCAATCCCGCCTGTGCCTCGCAGAATTTGACCGTTGACCATCACTGCCCCGCCGACACCTGTGCCGAGCGTCAGCATTATCGCGTCCTGGCAATCGCGCGCCGCACCCCATTGCCTCTCGCCCGCCATAGCAATCCGCGCATCGTTGTCGGCGATCACCGGGCAACGCGGCGGCAATACCGGCCCGATGATTGTCGAAAGCTGCTGGCCTTCCAAATGATGCAAACTTCCGGGAAGCGTAAGGACTTTCGTCGAACTTACATCAATGATTCCCTTGCAGCCAATGCCTGCCGCTGTCACCGGTGGGTGGCCGTCTTGCAAGCCGCGCAACATGTTGTTCAGATTTGCTACAAAGCTTGCCGGCTGCGTGCCGGTGGGCGCTTGGGCCGAACTGATCGTCCGACCGTCTTCGCTTACGAGCGCCGCTTTCACCCGCGTTCCGCCAATATCAATTCCCAGAACCATTCAAGATGAGCTTACTCCAACATCTGATAAAGTTTCAGCCAATGAGTGCTGCTTCAGAATATTACTCGAAGACCGCCAAGCTGCTGGTCGAATTAGGCGAGCAGGAACTCCCTGCGATCCAAAAGGCCGCCGAGATCTGTGCGAACTCCATTGCCCAGGGCGGACTGGTGTTTTTGTTCGGCAACGGCCATTCACGCATGATGTGCGAAGAGATGACGCCGCGGCAAGGTTGCTTTGTCGGTTTTGTGGCCATGGTTGAACTGGCACTTTCGAATCACGCGTCGATTGTTGGAAGCAACGGCCTGCGAGCGCCGTTGTACTTAGAGAAGTACGAAGGCTACGCCGAAGAAATTCTAAAAGGATTTCACTTCGGCCCGCATGACGCGTTCATCGTAATTTCCACCAGCGGCATCCGCCCGGTGATTGTAGAAATGGCAGCCGGCGCACAAAAGCGGGGCTTGCCCGTTATTGGAATCACTTCGAAAAAACACTGCGAGCAGTCTCCGGCCGCACATTCATCGGGAAAAAAATTGATTGATGTTTCCGATATCGTGATTGACAATCACTGCCCTCCTGGCGATTGTGTAATGGAATTACCCGGGCTGGAATGGCGCACCGGGCCGGTATCAACCGTAACGGGTGGAATGATTTTAAATATGCTGCGTTGCGAAGTAGCAGAAAAACTGCTGGCAAAAGGAATTAAGCCAGTGTTGCTTCCCAGTCATCAATTTGTTGGCAACGTCAGTGCCGCGGAGCAGTTAGAACGCTTTTACGATGCTTATCGAAAGAGCTTAAAGCACTTGTATGAATAACGTGAAAGTAGCGTTGCTCGGCTCCGGTTTTGTCGCCGAGTTTTACATGCAAGGTTTACAGAATGTGGCCGGTCAGGAGGTGGTGGCCAATTATTCCCGTAGTGCCGAACGCGCCCAGAGCTTTGCAAAGCACTGGCAGATACCGAGCGCCACAACGGACTTGGATTCAGTCATCGGACGCGACGATATCGACCTGTTCATCATCGCGTTGCCGAATGAAGAGCACTTACCGGTGTCGCTGAAACTCTCGGCGGCGAAACGGAACCAAGTTTGCACGAAGCCACTGGGACGAAATCGGGCCGAGGCCAAACAGATGTTCGATGCCGCGGTGAAAGCGGGCGCACTGCATGGCTATGCCGAAACGGAAGTGTTCGCACCCGCCGTTGTGAAAGCCCGCGAAGTGATTGAGCAGGGCACGTTAGGCAAAGTATTGTGGGTGCGTTCGCGAGAATCGCACAGTGGTCCGCACAGCCCGCACTTTTGGGATGTGACGAAAACCGGCGGCGGCGCCATGCATGACCTGGGTTGCCATTGCATCGCTGCGGCGCGGTACTTTTTTGGCAAACACGACTGCATCACCGAGGCAATGGCTTGGGGGGCGAACCTAGTGCACCATGACAAGACCAAAGGTGAAGACAACGCCCTCTTGATCCTGAAGTTCGCCAGCGGTGGCATCGCGCATTGCGAACTTTCCTGGACTACCAAAGGCGGCCTTGATCTGCGCAATGAGATTCATGGCTCGGAAGGCTCAATCTTTACCGACGTCACACGCGGCACTCCTATCGTGACTTTCTCCACGAAGCCATCGGGTTACATTATTGAGAAAGCCGATGCAGACGCCGGTTGGACGCGACCGTTGCCGGAAGAAGCGTTCGCCTATGGATACCAAGCCGAGATGAAGCACTTTGTAGAATGTGTACGCCATGGCAAAACGCCGCGCGAGACTTACGAAGACGGCTACATCTCGAACTGTGTTTTGGATGCCGGTTATCAATCGATGAGTTCGCAGCGCTGGGTCACGGTGGATTACTGAGTGAGCGGCGTTCTTCTCATCACAGGGTCGACTGGCATTGCGGAAGCAACCGCGCTCAAAGCTGCTCTCGATGATTGGCGTGTCTTCGTCGTAGGACGCGAACAAAATGCGCAATTCGTTGCCGATCTACGAGATGAAGGCGCAGTGCAAAAAGCTTTTGACGCTTGTGTCGTGAAGTTTGGTGGACTCGATGCCGTCTTCAACGTTGCTGGGTCGAGTGGTCGGCGTTTCGGAGATGGTCCGGTGGATGAGTGTACGCTCGATGGCTGGGAGCAGACGTTCGCCGCGAATGCCCGTCCTGCGTTTCTGGTATCGCGTGCCGCAGTGCGCTACTGGTTGAGTGAGAAAACGCCCGGGGCATTATTGAATGTGTCTAGTGTGCTGGCATTCTCGCCCGAGCCGACCTACTTTGCTACGCATGCCTACGCATCGGCCAAGGCTGCCACCATTGCAATGAGTAAGTCTATGGCCGCGCAATACGCATCGAACGGTATTCGGGTGAACGTATTAGCGCCCGCTCTGGTGAAGACTCCCATGAGTATTCGGGCGCAAGCCGATGAAAAGATCTGCGCTTTCATCGAACAGAAGCAGCCGCTGAGTCATGGGTTCTTAGAGGCGGCCGACGTCGCGGAGACGGCGCTGTTTCTCTTGAGCGAGAAGGCTCGGCACATCACAGGTCAGGTAATAACGGTAGACGGAGGTTGGACTTTATGAGCATCACTCGGCGGCAAGCGCTTCTCAGCCTGGCCAGCGCTGCTGCATTGGCCCGTCCCAGCAGTTCGCGCATGTCGGTGGAAGCTTACATTTTTCAGCAGTACGCCGCTCGACAGAAAAAGCCGCT
>Ga0182012_10003571_pt1 | contig 16560 bp, 12 predicted proteins | sample 612S2SmetaG_FD_120486 | JGI IMG/M metagenome (GOLD analysis project Ga0182012, IMG submission 120486) | Permafrost microbial communities from Stordalen Mire, Sweden - 612S2S metaG | ecosystem: Environmental > Terrestrial > Soil > Wetlands > Permafrost | place: Sweden: Stordalen | collected...
AAGAGGAAGAGGCCAAAATGGCCGAACTGAATCAATGGATGGAGAATTGGGAGGAGGCGGAGAGAATTCGCCGATTTACAGCAGCGTACAGTGATTGGGCGGCTTCGCGCCCGGCGGAGGAACAGCCAAGGCGCCTCGCGTGGATCGAGTGGGCAAAAAGTCAGGCTGCGCGTCTCGATCCATTTGTTCGTGACAAGCCAAAGTCAGTGTTGGATAGAAAGAACGAACTCCGTGGCTGGTGACATCCGCCTCGCACGCGCTCACTGGAGGTCGCGCGAATTCGCTCCACCCGGACGTGCGACGCTAACCTTTCTTCTGCACGATAACTCACTCGATGTTAGTGTGCAGTTCCTCGATACAGAGCAGGAAACATCGACGAGATTTGGGCTGGTCCCACACGGCCAGCCCTTCGGCCCGTAGCTAAAAAGTTTGTCGCATTTTTGTCGCAAATACCGCCCAGAGGGCCGTTTTTGCCGGTTGCGCCGGTCCGTAAGTCTTGTACCGTCTGTAACTTACGGTTTGGTTTATTTCATGGCATGGAAGAGGTCGTCGGTTCGAACCCGACCAGGTCCACCAAATCCCTTTATTTCTTGAATAAATTAGCGCCTTTGTTCAACCGGCGCAGGGCATGGCCGCGGCTTGCCCTGCCATGCGGGTACGTCTATTTCTTTCCGCCCGGCACCGTGAAGCCGTACTCCGCCATCAACCTCACAATCTCCGGACGCTTCACAAACTCCAGGAACTGCGCCGCCGTCTGCTTCTCCTTCGAGTTCTTCAGCAGCACCGCCGCCTGCTCCAGTGGCGCGTGGTCCGTCTCCGGCACCAGCACATAGCGGCCGGCGTTGCGCATGTTCGGCCCCAGCGCCAGCGAGAGCGCAATCAGTCCGGCGTCGGCGTTGCCCGACTGCACAAACTGCGCCGTCTGTGAGATGTTTTCGCCCATCACAAAGCGCGGTTGCGCGGCCTCATACAGCCCCTCGTGCTTCAAGGCCTCCACCGCCGCGCGGCCATAAGGAGCGTGCGCCGGATTGGCAATGGCGATGCGTTTGACCTGTGGCGACTCCAGCACGTGCAATCCGCGGCGCAGGTCCAGCGTTGAACCATTCGGCACCCACAGCACCAGCCGTCCCACGGCGTAGTGGTACAGCGTTCCCTGCTCGGCCAGCCCCTGTTCCAGCAGCCGCTGCGGATACTGCACGTCGGCGGAGAAGAACAGGTCAAAGGGCGCGCCGTTCTGCATCTGCAGCATAAAGTTGCCGGAGGAGCCGAAGTTCACGTGCACCTTATGGCCCGTCTGCTGCTCAAAGCGCGCGGCCACCTCCGGAAAGACTCCGGCCAGATCGGCGGCCGCGGCCACCGTGATCTCCTGCGCGCTGGCCAGTACGGCCCAGAAGCAAAACACCACGAGCGTCAGAAACTTTTTCACTTCGGCTACCTCACTTGGAAAAACAAACGGCGGGATCACTTACCATGCGGCATTGCCGCGCCGGGCGTCAAGTGCACGGCCGTTGACCTTCTGCCCGCGCCGTGTTCCGATTGTCTCGTGCCCATCCGTAAAACTCCGCTCCCGGTGGACGAGCTGCTGCCGGAGCTCCAGCGCGCGCTGCAACAGCACTCCTGCCTTGTGTTGGAGGCTCCGCCCGGCGCCGGAAAAACCACGCGCGTGCCCGCCGCTCTGCTCGCCTGGCTCGGCGGCCAGGTGCTTGTGCTGGAGCCCCGCCGCATTGCCGCCCGCATGGCCGCTCGCCGCGTGGCCTTTGAGATGGGAGAAGACGTCGGCCACACCGTCGGCTACCAGGTGCGCTTCGAGGATGTCTCCAGCGCGCAGACCCGCCTGCGCTTCGTCACCGAAGGCGTGCTCACCCGCCGTCTCATCAGCGATCCCGATCTGCACGGCATCGAAGCCGTCGTACTCGACGAGTTCCACGAGCGCCACCTCGATGGAGACCTTGCGCTGGCCCTACTGCGCCGGTTGCAACAGCGTCGCCCGGAGCTGAAGCTCATCGTCATGTCGGCCACGCTGGATGCCGCTCCCATCGCGCAATTCCTCGGCGGCTGCCCCATTCTGCGTAGCCATGGCCGCCTCTTCGACACCATCATCCGCCATCTTCCCTACTCGCCCAAACCCCTTGAGGCGCAGATGGCCGAGGCACTTGAGCTACTCCTGCGCGCTGGCCACAAGGGCGACATCCTGGCCTTTCTTCCCGGCTCGGCGGAGATTCGTCGCGCCGAGCGAGCCTGTGCCCCCATCGCGCGCCGCACCAACCTGCTTGTGCTGCCCTTGCATGGCAGCCTCACACCCGCCGAGCAGGATCGCGCGCTCGCTCCTGCCGCACAGCAGAAACTCATCCTCGCCACCAACGTCGCTGAAAGCTCCATCACCGTGGAAGGCGTCACCGCCGTCATTGATAGCGGCCTTGCCCGCATTGCTACGCACTCGCCCTGGAGCGGACTGCCGACCCTGCACATCGGCCGCATCAGCCAGGCCTCCGCCCGCCAGCGTGCGGGGCGCGCCGGACGCACCGCCCCGGGCACCGTCCTCCGCCTTTACCCCGAAGAGGACTACCTGCGCCGCCCCGCCACGGATGAGCCGGAGATTGCGCGCGAGGATCTCTCGCAACTCCTGCTCACCCTGCGAGCCATGGGCATTGCTTCGCCCGCCGCGCTCGACTGGCTCGACGCGCCGCCCATTGAGGCCGTCGAACATGCCGCGCGCGTCCTCGATCTTCTTGGCGCCACGGGTGAGATGGCCACAAAACTCGCGCGCTTCCCGCTGCCACCTCGCCTGGCGCGCATTCTCGTCGAAGCCGACGCGCGTGGCGTAGGCGAAGATGGCTGCCTGGCGGCCGCCGTGCTCAGCGTGGGTGCCGCGAGTGGTGACAGTACATCCATTGATCTGCACGTGCGCATGGAATCCGCGCTCGACCCGCAAACTCGCCAGCTCGTCACCCAGCTCAAGCGCATCGCCCGCCCGCGCAAGCAGCTTGCGCATGATGACGACGCGCTGCTCATCAGCGTGCTCACCGGCTTTCCCGATCGCGTGGCCAAACTCCGCGCGGGCAAACAGGTGCTGCTCAGCAACGGAGGCTCAGCCGAGCTTGCCAACGAACCCTCCTCCGACGCTCCGCCCTATCCGTTCTTCACGGCCGTTGAGGCCGAGGATCGCCGTGACAAACCCTTGCCGCTCATTCGCCTCACCGCCCGCGTCGAGCCCGAATGGCTTCTCGAACTCTTCCCCGCCCGCGTCCGTGAGCACGATGTGCTTGAATGGAACGCCCGCGCCGAGCGTGTTGAGCAGGTCAGCGCTCTCTACTACGATGAGATGCTCCTCGACGAGCATCGCGGCGCGCCCAAGGATGCCGAGGCCGCCGCCACCATGCTCGGCGAAAAAGCCATCGAGGCCGGCATTGCTCGCTTCACCGACCTCGCCGTGCTCGACGAGTTGATCATCCGCGCCGAAATGGCCAGCCTCGCCTCGCCCACGCCCGAGGGACAACCCTCGCCCATTCTCGTCTCAGCCCTGCGCCAGCTCTGCCAGGGCCTGCGCAGCTTTGCCGAACTTCAGCGCGCGTCCGAAAATCTGCCCACCCTCGTCGAGCAGCAACTCGGCGCGCGCCGCTTGCAGGAGTTCGCACCGGCCAAGGTCCGCCTCGCCGGAGGCCGCTGGACCCGTGTGCATTACGAGCGTGGCAAGCCCCCGTGGATCGCTTCCCGCCTGCAGGATTTTTTCGGCATGAAGGAGACGCCGCGCGTCGGCCCCGAGCGTACGCCCATGGTGGTGCATCTGCTTGCGCCCAACCAGCGAGCCGTGCAAACCACCAGCGACCTCGCCGGCTTTTGGGAGCGTCTTTACCCGCAGGTGCGTCGCGAGCTGATGCGCCGCTACCCGCGCCACCAGTGGCCGGAGAAACCATAGCAACCAAGGGACGGCTTGTGGCATCTTAAGTCCATCCATCAACGCGCCACCCTTGCCGTATACGCCAGAAACAGGAGACACACACTTGCCCTTCGTTTCCCTTCCGCACTCGCCGCTCGCCGGTGGCCCCACCCGAATTCACTATCGCGAGCACGGCTCAGGCACGCCGCTGGTCTTTCTGCACAGCGGCTGGGGATACGAAATCTTTCCAATCAATCGTGTGCTGCCCGCACTCGGCCAATATCGCGTGCTCATCCCGGACCGCAGCGGCTACGGGCGCAGCACGCACTCCGCGGTGATGACCCCGGACTTCCACCGCCGTGCCGCCGAAGAGACATTCCTCTTCCTCGACGCGCTTGGCATCGAGCGGGCCATGCTCTGGGGACACAGCGACGGTTCGGTCATCGCCACCTGGATGGCCCTTCAGCTTCCCAATCGTTGCGCAGGCCTTGTTCTGGAGGCATTCCATTACAGCCGCCGCAAGGCCACTTCGCAGGATTTCTTCCGCGACATGGTCGAGCGTCCCGAGTGCTGGGGCGAGCGCGTCAGCCAGACCCTGGCCGCCGACCACGGCGCTGACTTCTGGCGGGAGATGCTTCATGCCGAAGGCAACGTCTGGCTGGCCCTGCACCAACTGGCTCATACCGCAGGCGAAGACCTCTACGACGGCCGCCTTGGTCATTTGAATAAGGCCGAGTTAAGTAACGCTCAATTGCATAGCGCTGAATCAAGTAACGCCGACTTCATAACCAAGGTCGCACTCCTCCACGGCGCCGATGACCCCCGCACTGATCCTGGCGAGCTAGACGCCTTCCGCCGCTCGCTGCCCTCGGCCCAGGTTCGCCTCATCGCCAATGGCGAGCACTGCCCGCACAACGAGAGCCGCTCGGTCGAGGTGTTCACCCGTCTCCTGCTTGGCGCTTTACAGTGGTTCGCCGGTGACGCAAAGAGTTTTTGACATCCCCGCCCGCCTGACGTAATCTCGCCCAACCGCTCGCCAAGGTGAGGAACCGTCATGTCTGAACGCAACATCTTTGAGATGGACCTGGACAAGAACCAGGCCAACTGGGAGGCTCTCTCTCCGCTCTCTTTCATTCGCCGCACTGCATCGGTCTATCCCACACGCACGGCCGTCGTGCATGGAGATCTGCGCCGCAACTGGCTGCAGACCTATGAGCGCTGCGTGCTGCTGGCCAGCGCCCTGCATAAGCGCGGCATCAAGCTGGGTGAAACCGTCGCCGTCATGGCTCCCAACGTGCCGGAACTGCTGGAGGCGCACTTCGGCGTGCCCATGAGCGGCGGCGTCCTCAACGCCCTCAACATTCGCCTCGATGCCGAATCCATCGCCTTCATCCTCGAGCACAGCGAAGCCAAAATTCTCATCACAGACACCGAGTTCTCGCCCGTCATCAGCAAGGCCCTGGAGAAGATGGCCGCGCCTCCGCTCGTCATTGACATCAGCGATCCCCGTGGCAAGGGCGGCCAGTTGCTCGGCGAGTGCGACTACGAGGCCTTCCTCGCCCAGGGCGACGCCAACTACGACTGGCCGCGCCCCGCCGACGAGTGGCAGGCCATCAGCCTGAATTACACCAGCGGCACCACCGGCAATCCCAAGGGCGTCGTCTATCACCACCGCGGAGCCTACCTCAACTCCCTCGGAAACGTACTCACCCAGGCTCTGCCTCACCACCCTGTCTACCTGTGGACGCTGCCGATGTTCCACTGCAACGGCTGGTGTTTCCCCTGGACCATCACCGCCATGGCCGGCGTCCACGTCTGCCTGCGCCAGGTCAGCGCCAAGGGGATGTACGACGCCATCGCCGACCACAACGTCACTCACATGTGCGGAGCCCCCATCGTCATGGGCATGCTGGTCAACGCCCCGGAGAGCGACCGCCGCCCCATTCCGAATGGCGTGCAGATGATGACCGCCGGAGCCGCGCCGCCTGCCGCCATCATCGAAAAGATGCAGGCCGCCGGATTCCAGATCACCCACGTCTACGGACTCACCGAGGTCTACGGTCCCGTAACCGTCTGCGCCTGGCAGCAGGAGTGGGATGAGCTGTCGGCCAGCGAGCAGGCCGTGCTTAAGGCGCGCCAGGGCGTGCCCTATATCACGCTGGAAGGCCTCATGGTCGGCGATCCGCAGACCGCCGAGCCTTATCCTGCCGACGGCAAACGCATGGGAGAGATATTCATGCGCGGCAACACCGTCATGCGCGGCTATCTCAAGAATCCCCGCGCCACCAAAGATGCCTTTGCCGGCGGCTGGTTCCACACCGGAGACCTCGGCGTCATGCATCCCAACGGCTACATCGAGGTCAAGGACCGCCTCAAGGACATCATCATTAGCGGCGGCGAGAACATCTCCACCATTGAGGTCGAAAGCGTTCTTTACCGCCACCCTTCCATCCTCGAGGCCGGCGTCGTCGCCAAGCCCGACCTCAAGTGGGGAGAGACCGTCTGCGCCTTCATCACCCTCAAGGAGGGCGACCCCACCACGGCCGAGGAGATCATCGCCTTCTGCCGGGAGAATATGGCGCACTACAAGGTGCCGCGCACCGTCGTCTTCGGCCCCCTGCCCAAGACGAGCACCGGCAAGCTGCAGAAGTTCAAGCTGCGTGAAAGCGCCAGGACGATTGCCGGCGATGGGATGGGAATCAAGTAGGAAGCAACCAGATCATAGCGATCTTTGCCACAATGCAAAGCGGCGGACCGCAAGGTCCGCCGCAAACTTTCTGCCTGCGCACAAGCTTCGGCGCGGGAATTCTCTCAAACCGTAACGCTTCGCCCTAGGCGGGCGGATTCGCAGGCGGGTTGGCGGGCGGATTGGCCGGCGGGTTAGCCGACTTGGCCGCGTTCTTGTTCGGGTCATCGTTGACCGCGTCCTTGAAGTTCTTGATGCCCTGGCCCAGCCCCTTGCCCAGTTCGGAGATCTTATTCGGTCCGAAAACGAGCAGAGCAATGACAAGAATCACGATCAGGTGCATCGGCTGGAACAGTCCTTCAAACATAAATCCTCCAGTGACGTCTTCCGGACGGTCCCGTCGGAACTCCGCCCATGATTTAGCCTAGCTCGCACGCGCACATCAAGCTGTGACAAACTTCACAGTTAAAAGACTATCTTCCGATAGCCCGCCCGTCAAGGCGACTCCCCTATGCCGCGCAGGTTGTTCCCTGCCAGTCACTTAGCTCTCTACCTGGCGCGCCCGGCGCAAGCCCCTCCGGTAGCCAATTAATTTTGCAGCCGTGTGCGCAAAGGTGGCTGCCAGTTGCCCCGGAGCCTGGCGCGCAAGGTATCCGGCCTCGCTCAGCACGAAGCGCAACCCCTCGCCTCCGGCGCCGCCAAAGTGCTCCCGCAGCCAGGGCTGGTCGCCGTGAAGCCGCCCCACCTCGCCATAGCGCGCCATCTGCTGCCGCCAGGTGTAATCGTGCGAATGGTAAACCCCGGCATCGGCCGCGTAGGCAATCTTCTTTCCCGCCAAAATCAGCCGTGCCGCCACCACCGTGTCTTCGCCAAAGTTGACCTCCTTCGGAAATCCGCCCACCGCCATCAACTCGCTCCGGCGATAGGCGCCAAAGGAGTTGGAGAAGAAGATCGTCTTGAAACCCAGGCGTGCAATGTCTGCCCGTGAGCGTACCTCCGGCCGCGCCGGATAGTTGAAGAGCCGCGCGTGGGTGGCGATTGCTCCGGCCCCCGGGTGCGGCAACTGGCGCCCGTAGGCGGCAGCCACCTCGGGGTTGTCAAAGGCCGCCAGCAGATTCTCCACGCTGCGCGCGCTGGCCGGAATCGCGTCTTGCGTCAGGTACAGCAGAACGTCCGTCGCGTCGCACTGCTCGGCCATGCACTGCCGCGTGCCGCCATGGCGAAAATCCCGGCGCTGGATGGTCATCACGCGATAGCCCTCGCTTGCCGCCAGCTCCGCCGTGCCGTCGTCACTCTCCGAATCCGCCACCAGCACCTCGCGCGGCTGCACTGTCTGCGCGCGCAGGGCTGCTGTAAGATCTGCCCACTGCGGCCGCGCATTCAGCGTAGGAATGCAGATCGTGAAGTTCACCGCGCGCTCCCGGCCTCGTCCAAAACCTCGCGGTAGATTCCCGCCAATTGCCGCGCCACATCCCTCCAGGTGGGTAGTGAAATATTCTCTCGAATCTGCCGCGCCCGGCTGCGTTCAAGCGCCCGCACGATTGCCCGCCGCAGGCTCTCCGCGCTTGCCGGGTCCACATACTCCGCCCTCTCGCCCAGCACCTCGCGTGTGCCGCCGCACTCACTGGCCACCACTACACAGCCCGCCGCATGGGCCTCCAGGTCCACCAGAGATGCCACTTCAAACCAACTGGCCGACACATGCACCCGCGCCCGCCGCATCCAGCCCAAAGTTTCTTCGTGAGAAGCGGCGCCCACCCACTGGCATCCCGTGGCCTCCACCTCGTGCAAAAAACGCCGTCCATGTTCGCGATGGTTCGGATTCATCGCTCCAAGAAACACCGCGCGCACTCCCAGCCCGCCCAGCGCGCGCAGAATACTCAACTGGTTCTTCCTGGCCTCAATGCGCCCCACCACGCACACGTCCACATCGCGCGCGGCGCCTGATTCTTCGACGCTCGCTTGCGCGTCATTCTCTTTGTGCGCCGTGACCTCATCCATCCCATTCCGCAGCAGCACGAGCTTCTCCTCCGGCACCGCGCCCACGTCATTCACCAACGCCTCGCGCTCGTGCTCGGTAAGCAGCAGCAGCCTTTGGCTGGCCGCAAGAATTTCCCGCTGCGCCTCTTTCATCCCGCGCCGCATCACCTCCGCTACCGGCGCCAACAGTCCCGGATCGCGCACGCTCCTCACCAGCCCACGCAGATGCTCTAGTCCGTAAAAGCCCAGCCGCCCGCTGATCACACCCACCACGCCGCCGCGGCCAAGGCGCTCAAAGCGCTCAATCTCCTCGTACGAGTGATGAATCGTGGAGAGGACGATGGGCTTGCCCTCGCCTTGTGCAATCCGCATCGCCTTCCACGTATCGGCCGGGCGATCCAGGTTCGTCAGGTGCACCAGGTCGAAGCCTTTAAAGCCCGCGCGCATATCGCACATCAGCTCACCCGTAAACAGCGGCCCGCCGTCATCGCCCGCGCGCGCGCCTTCCTCGATGTATCGCCGCACCTGCAACACATCGCCGCCCGCTTTGCGCAGAGCGTCCACGCGCATCGGATAGGCAATGCGCATTACGCGTGTGCGCATTGAACTATCCATTGCCTGCCTCATCCTTCACCGCCGCGCCATCCGTGGCCGCCATGTTCGCGCCGTGCCACACCCACAGCAGCAGCATCGTCTTGTAGCTGGCAAACACGTCAATCACCAGCGCACTCACCATCACAATCAGCACAAATTCGCGGAAGGCCGCACCCGCCGGCTGCGCCTGCCACAGCCTCCGCAGAAACCACAAAAAGACCGCAGCGCCAAGAATCCCCGTCTCGATGAAGACCCTTACGTAGTACCCATCCACGGCCGCCGAGCCGAACGACGGCCCCAGCCCCAGCAGCACCGAGTCCCCATGCGCCAGCGTCGTCTTCAGCAAGGTCGCCCAGCGATACACGCGGATCATTCCGCTCACGTCCCCGCCGCTCAGCACCGCGTAATCCGCTGCATCCAGAAACGCCCCGGCGTAGTAATCGTTCTCGTTTGCGTACACCGGAGCGGCATCCCAAAGCATCCGCGCGTCGGCCGCGTGCGCCAACTGCGAGCCACTCTGCAACCGGCTGCTCAGCGCGTCGGACTCCGCCGCTCCCGCCATGCGATGTTCCATCCACACGCTCGCACCCCAGGCTGCACACAGCACAACCGAAGCCAGCAACAGCCCACGCACCCTTCCGCGCTTTTGCCGCAGCACGCGCCACCCGTAGCCCACGGCCGTACCGGCAAATGTCCCGCGAGAAGCCGTCAGCGCCATCATCAGCACCGCCGCCAGCGTGCTCAGCTTCTTCCGCTCCTGGTAGCCAAAGATGCAAAGGAAGAACGCCGCCACCACCGCCAGTTCATACGGACCATTCGTATTGCCGCTCGCCCGGCTGGCGCCGAACTGGCTGGCCACCTTCAACACGCCCACGGTCTGCAACGGAACCACCACGCACAGCGCGTAAAAGTACCAGCGGAAGCTGCGCCACAGCTTCGCCCCGCGTGTCATCAGCACCCAGCCCATGGCGTAAAACAGCAAGTACTCCGCCAGCCGCGCCGTAAACAGCAGCCCATACAGTGCAGGCACCCGTCCGCGCCATCCATTCCACAAAGCCGAGAGTAGATTCACCGCCAGAAAAACCAGGTACGCCCGCAGGGCCGCCGAACGCGGCACCCTACGCAAATCTCCTCGCGCCAGCAGCAGCACAAAGGCCGCGGCCAGCAGGAGATCGTCCACCCGCAGCCCGGCTTCGCCTACTCCACCCAGCAGCACCTTGTACGAGCACAGGCACCACAGCAGCACAAAGTAGAGGAAGCGGTCGCCCATGCGCAGAGTCGCCGTCATCTGGTGCGCAGAACCCTTCCCGGCACGCCGGCCACAATCGAGCGCGGCCCCACCGAACGCGTCAGCACCGTGCCCGCGCCCAGCACGCTGCCCTCGCCCACCCTCACGCCATCCAGAATGGTCACGCCGTTGCCGATCCACACGTCGTCGCCAATCACAATGCCCTCGCGCCGCACTCCCTGTTCGAAGATCTCGCCCTCACCGTCAAAGCGATGGTTCTCGGCCACCAGTGAGAGGTTCGCGCCAATTTGGCAACGCTCGCCAATCACAATCCTTGCCGCCGCGCCGATCACCGCCTTCGGCCCGATGTACGTTCCCCGGCCAATCTGTACGCCCACGCCGGGATTGTCATAGCGGCTTGTTACCTGCAGCCAGCAGCCTTCGCGCAGCGTCACGTTGTCGCCCAGTTCCACGCCTTCCAGGCTGAGGCAGTCCAGGTGCGCATAGTCGCCCACGTACACGTTGCGGCCCACGCGCAACTTCGAGTGGCACAGGATGCGGCATCCCCTGCCCAGAAAGAAATTTCCCCCGCACTCTCCCAGCAGCGGCCACACCAGCAGTCCGCGCAGCCACGGCCACGCTCCTTTGCGAAGCAGGTGCCGCAGCACCATCGCCGCGGGAATCCCCTCGGCGAGCACAACCCTTTTGCCGCGGAAGCGCCGCAACAGCCAGCGCACCATCGCTTCCATCATTCGGGCCGCCCTTCCGCGCGCGACGTTGAGCCGCATTTCGTCCACTCTTCCGCGTTCATCTCCGGCGCCGTCGGGTCCTTCAATGACAGCAGCGCGGCAAACGCACGCAAAAAATTCTCCGGAGAGAATTTCTCCAGCCGCTCGCGGTAAAGCTCCGCCAGCGCCTCCCTCTCCCACAGCGCGATTTCTTTCACCTTGGCCGCAAAGTCCGCGTCCGCAAAGCCTGCGGAGATCACCTCCGGCGGGCACCCTTCGCGAAAGGGCGCGATCGGGCTCACCACCAGCTTCAACCCGCGCTGCATCGCCTCCATGGCCACCAGCCCCATTGCTTCCTGCACGCTCGGCGCCAGCACCACGTCACGCGTGCTCACCTGCGGCCACGGATCGCCCATCCAGCCCAGCATCTCCACCTGCTCGTGCACGCCCAGCACACGCGACGCCGTCACAAAACCCTCCGCATCGGGACCCTCGCCCACCACCATCAGCCGCGCCCGCAGCCCATCGCGCAGCAGCTCCCGCAGCACGCGCAAGGCCGCCAAATTGTTCTTCGGAGCAAAATCAATCCGCCCGATCATCCACAGCCTCAGTTCGCCGCCATCTTCCGCGCTCGCCTTCGGCGGCGCCGCCAGTTGTGCCAGTACCGGATACAGATGCCCGGTCGTAATCGCAACGCCCGCGCCCATGCGCTCTCGCAGCTTCTCCTCCGCCGCAAGGCTCGGCGTCAGCAGCCGCGTGTGGAGCGGCAGCACCCAGCGCTCGGCTGCCTTGTCGCGCAGCCAGCTCAGTCCGCGGCGCAGCAGCCCGGCGCTCCTGTAATAGGACGCCAATTCCGTCGGGTTATGCAGCCACGACGTCGGCTTGACTCCCATCCTGCGCAGCACCAGCAGCGGCGCCAATCCGAATTCAACGCCCGCCAGGTTCAGCCACCACTGGGTTACACCAAGCTGTGTCGCGCCCCGCCGCACCAGTCGCCGCAGGATGAAGTGAAACCTGGCGATCCGCAGCGGGAACAATGCAATGTTCAGCGGCAGCGCCGCCGGGCACCGCACAAAACGGAGACGCTCATTCTCTCCCGTGATCTTCTCGATGGCTTTGCGGGTCTCGGCCGGGCATACGCAGATGATGTTGTGCCGACTGCCCTCCAGCAGCGCCGCGATCGCCCGGGCCAGCGCAATCTGCGTGCCGCCAAAGGTATGCGCGTCGTCAATAAATCCAATGGTCTGTGTCGGCTCACTCTGCATCATGCCCTCGTCTCCCCGTTCTGTTCGCGCGCCAGCAGCATCAGGCCGCCCACGCATAGCAGAGTTTCAATCAGCAGCATGCTCAGCACGCCGCCCACCGCACCCGCATGATGGATCCACACGCTGGCCACCGCCACGTTCAGCACTCCGGCCGCAATCAGCATCCGGCTCTGCGCGCGGTCCATTCCCTGCGGAATCAGCCCCAGCATTCCAATCATGCCGCTCAGGGCCGCCGCCAGCGGAAAGAAGGCCGCGGCGCGAATCACCGGAACCACCGCCAGCGCCGCCTGTCCAAACGCCAAACGCGCCAGCCACGGAGCCAGCAGCAATATTCCCGCTCCCGCCGCCACTGCGACCACGGCCGCAGCCGTCATTAGCCGCCGCAAAAACCGCAGCGCCAGCCCCCGGCTCTCCGCCACCAACCGCACCATCCGCGGATACGCCGCCTGGATCACCGGATAGGCCAGCCCGGTCACCGCACGCAAGAACTTGTCGGCCAAACTGAAGTACCCGGCCTCCACGTTGCCCCCGATCATGCCGACCAGAATTACATTCGTGTTCGTGTAGAGCGTGACCGCCGCGTTGCTGGCAAACAGGTGCCGGCCCTCGCGCAGTAGCTCCAGCAGGTGAGCCCGCTCCAGGGGATGCCGCTCCAGTTCAAAGTGCCGCGCACCGAACCATGCTCCCGCCACGCCAGCCGCCAGCCACCCCAGCGATTGCAACAGCGTGGCCAGCGCCGCATCATATGGCGAGCGCACCAGCCACAACACCAGCGCCGCCGCCGCCAGCCGCGAGCCGCCGGTCAGCATGCTGATAAACCGCATCCGCTCCATCCCCTGGAACAGCCACACCGGAAACAGAGCATTGCCTAGCACCGCCACGTAGGCCGCCAGGTACAGCCACATCTCCCGGCGCATGGATGGCAGCAGCAGCACGGTGGTCACCAGGGCCAGCCCGCCGGCCGCTACCAGCACCAGCTTGATCGCCAGCACGCCGTGAAAGATCCGCGACACCTCGCGCGCATCCTCGCGATTGAGGGCAATCCGCCGCGCCGCCGAAAAGTTGAAGCCGTAATCCGTGGCGATGATGAAGTACTGCGCCATGGCCTGTGCCAGGGCCATCAGCCCGTAACGCCCGACTCCCAGCACGCGCACAAGAAATGGCAGCAGCAGCAGCGGCACCAGGTAGTTCAATCCCTGCAGCGCATACAGCCACAGCACATCAGACGCCAACCGCCATCTCTCGCCGTGTTGTGGCCGCTCCTGCATCGCCCCCGCCTCTCGTCATCCGTCTTTCAGTGCCGCATCATCCCCACGGCGTCGCGTGCGGTGTGCCTAACGCGTGTTGTGCGTTACGCGTGGCGCCCCAGTCCCCACGCCGCAGCCACCTCGCGAGCTTCTTCCGGCAGCCACGCCGCGCGCCCGCGCCACACAACCAGCAGCGCGCTCACCAGCAACCCCAGCAGCGCGCCCGCAGAAACCACTACGCTGCGCGGCACGCCGCTCCTGCGGTCGGCGGCCACCGCACGGTCCACCACCTGTAGCACCGAGCCCTGCCGCGCCTCGTCCATCTTTGCCGACTCATACTGCCTGGCCAGCAGCTCAAACACCGTCTCCTGGTACTTCACCTCGCGCAAATCGCGCAGGTACTCCAATCCCGCCTCCGGCAGCTTGCCCTTGGGCACCAGCAGCTCACCGTCCGCGCCGCCTCCGCCGGTCAGTTCGCGCAGTTGCCCCTCGATGGCCGCCAGTTGCTGCCTTGCCACCTGCACCTCTGGATTCTCCGAAGTCTCGTAGCTGGTCAGCGCCCGCAGTTGCACCTGCTTGGCCGCCGCCTGCGCGCGCAACAGCGCCGCCGACTCAATCAAGGCCTTCGTCTGCCCATCCAGTTGAATCACTCCCGAACTCTGCTGCCGCCGCTTCAAAGCCTCTTCGGCCATGACCAGCCGCTCCTTCGTCTGCGCAACTTGCTGCTCCAAAAACAATCGCCGCTGCGCCGCCTCGGTCACCGCCAGGTTTGCGGAAAACTTCCTGTACTCCTCCACGTAGGCATTGGCCAGGGTCGCCGACATCGCCGCGTCCGTGTCTTCGACGGTCAGCCTTATGATTCCGTCCTTCGCCGTCGCCGCAATCTCCAGGCGCTGCTCCAGAGCCCTTCGCGTGTCGCCCACGCTTCGCTTGCCATAGCGCTCATCCAGATGAAAGCGCGCAATCATCTGGTCCTCCACCGTCCGAGACTTCAGCAAGCTCACATACAGGTCCGCAGGATTCTTCAACCCCAGCCCGCCCAGCGCAGGACTCAACGTCCCCACCTGCTGCAAAAACGTGCTGCTGAACGGCGTCGCCTGCGGCGGAGCCAGCAGGGTCGTCGTCGCTTCGTAGCTCGCCGGCCACAGCAGCGCCACCAGCACTCCCGCCACCAATCCCAGCAGTGCCCCGCGCAATAGTCTGCGCCGCTCGCCGCCCAATAGAATCAGCCACTCCAGCCGCTCTTCGCCACGATCGGCCGCCGCCACGTGCGTCTCCATCACGGCGCGCTCTGTCTCTTCTGCATTCGTTGGCATCACTCTCGCCTCGCTCATCGCAGGATGGCCACCGCCGCGCCGGTCAGTGCCAGTTGCGAGCTGATCTGTGTCCAGTCGCGCAACCCGCGCAGCAATCCCCCGCTGCGCACCCGGCTGGGCACCACAATCTGGTCTCCAGGTCGCATCCGCAAACTACGAAAGCGGTCACCGCTGAAGGCTCCATTCACCACCGTGCTGGCCGTCACCGAACCATCGGCGTGCAGCACAAATGCGTGGTGTATATCGGCGTCCGCGCGTCCCCGCCCGGCCAGCTTCAGATAGTCGCCCACCGTGCGCCTCGCCTCGTATACAAACGATCCCGCGTTGTACACCATGCCCATCACGCTCACCGTCGAAGGCCGCGCCGGCACCATCACCTGGTCGTTGTCTTCCATCTCCAACTCTGGAAACGCCCCCAGCGAATTCGCCGCCGCAGGCAGATTCAGCACCACGCGCCCGCTTGCCGTCGCCGCCCGCAGTTGCGCAATCATTCCCTGCTGCGCGCTCTGCCGCTCGCGCATCAGCTGTGCGTCCTCGCTGCCGTGCGCGGCGTCGCCAGCCGCCGCCCGCCGCAACTCCGCCTCCAGCGAGCGTGCCAGCTCATCCAGACTCTTCTGCTGTTCGCGCCGCGCCGACTCTCTCGTCAACTGCGTCCCATAGGCGTATGCGTTTGCCGTCAACCCGCCGGCGCGTTCCAGCACCTCGCGCAGCCCTTCACCGGACGCCACCTGGTACACCCCCGGACGCCGAACCTCACCCTCCACCCGCACGTAGCGTGTACGCTCGCCAAGCGGAACCCTCAGGTCGGCCTGCGAGAAGATGGTCACAATGTCGCCCGGCTCCAGCGTGAGGTTGTTCGCCGCGTCGCCCGCCAGCACGGCCCGCCCAAGATCAAACGGCACCAGCCGCGAACTCAGATCCACGGGGTTCACCCGCTGAATGATTGCGTAGCTCCAGTTGATCTCCGGCGTGGTGCGGTGCAACTCTTCGGTCAGTTGCCGTCCCGCGCGGCTCTGCTCCGCTGCCTCGTCCTCATCGCTGCGCGCCTCGGTGGTCCCTGCTGGGTGCGTGGAGCCGCTCGCGCCGCCGTCTTCTGCCGCCCGCTCTCCCCGGGCTTCACCGCCGCGGGAGGCCGCACTCTGCTCCTCGCCCAAGCCATCGCCGCCAAAGCCTCTTTGCGCCCAGCCCTGCTCGCCGCGCACTCCGTTTCCCGCTCCGCGTGTCGGCCTCTCCCGCGTTCCGGCCGTCAACCTGCGCATCCAGTACTCGCGCGTCAGCAACGACTGCCCGTCGGGGATCAGGTCGCGCACCTTCATCCCCGGATGCCACGGATAGTTCCCCGGCCTCACCACGCTGCCGCGCAACGTCACCGACTGCTCCAACCGTGGCACCGCACCCAACACCTTCACAATGTCGCCGTCGTGCAGCTTCATCCCGCGCGACTCCGCATCCAGGGGAAACTCCATCACCGTGCGCTTTTCCTGCTCCAACAATCGTTCCAGCGTCACGCGCCCAGCATCGGCCGTCGTCGCCAACCCTCCCGCGTCATGCAGCAAATCCTCCAGCCGCTCGCCCGCCTTCAACTCATAAATCGCGGGAGCCTTCACCGAACCCGTCACCGCCGCCATCGCTCCCGCCG
>Ga0182012_10003572_pt1 | contig 16559 bp, 18 predicted proteins | sample 612S2SmetaG_FD_120486 | JGI IMG/M metagenome (GOLD analysis project Ga0182012, IMG submission 120486) | Permafrost microbial communities from Stordalen Mire, Sweden - 612S2S metaG | ecosystem: Environmental > Terrestrial > Soil > Wetlands > Permafrost | place: Sweden: Stordalen | collected...
CCCAACAGCGAGTGCCTGGAGCCGGGCGGTACCTTCTCGGGGCAGGTAGGAGACCTCGACCGCAGCGCGGCCTTCAGCGCGCAGGAAAGACCGGTGCCCGGCGCCGACTTGCGTCAGGTCTCATTTGGCATGCTCGGCAGGCACGCAGAGACGATCACCTACCGCAACGCCGCCGGCGAGGTGACGGCTCCTGTGCACCCGCCCTACGGCGCCTACCTGATCGTCCAGCGCAACACCTACCCGGGCTACGGGCCGGGGGTCGGTGCGGCGCCCGGCAACGACGACCCCCCGCGGCTGCAGGCCGCGGGCCTGACCGGCGCCCTGAAGTCGATCCTCTACCGCTACGGCCCCCACGACTGCCGGCAGGTCAAGGACGGACGCAACTGCGCCGCACGGATTTGAATGGGTATTAGGAGGAGATGGGTGTCCTGATCCCGCTGGGGACCTCGCTTGGCAGCACGGTCGCCGTGATCGGCGGATTGGCGATCATGATCGGCGCCCGCGCCCTGTGGATGTTCAGCCGCAGACGCTGACGCTGCTCGTCGAGGAACACCACTCGCCGAGCGCCGGCCCGAGCGCCCGGGCCGCGCGCTCTCCTTGGGATTCCAGCCTGCCGCCGAGCCGCGCCCAAATAGATTTCCAAACTGCGGAAGAGAGGAGCGAGCAATCGAGCTCGTCAGCCGGCAACGACTCGGCGGCAGAGGCCGTCGTGCTCCGCCGACTGGCCGGTTCACGGCACCGAGTCGAGCTCGGCGACGAGCGAGCGAACTCGTCGCCGAATCTCCTCGCGCGTCGCCCTGACGTGCTCGAGCGTCTGGCCCTCTGGATCCGCCAGCTCCCAGTCGATGTAGCGCTTGCCGGGTATGTAGGGGCACGAATCCCCGCAACCCATCGTCACAACAACGTCCGCCTGCTCAGCGAGCTCGACCGTCAGTGCTTGTGGGACACGATCGGACAATTCGATTCCCAGCTCGTGCATGATCTCAATCACCTCTGGGTGGACTCGCTCGGCGGGGGCTGTGCCTGCTGAGAGAGCGGTGTGTCGCCCCTCGGCCGCCCGTTCGAACAGCGCCTGGCTCATCTGCGAGCGCCCGGCATTGTGCAGACACACGAACAGAACCGTCGCCACCTAGCCTCCGATCGCGTGCTGGACAGCTTGTTCGTGGTGGGGAAGGACCAGCTCGGACGCCTCTGCTGGCGTCACCTCCGGGTAGAGGACGCGGATCGCGAGGATCGCGCACGCGCCGCCAACGAGCTGCGCGAGGATGAACGTGGGGGCTGAGCCAGGCGCTATGCCGGCGAAGGTGTTGGAGAAAATGCGCCCGACGGTGATGGCGGGGTTGGCGAAGCTGGCCGAGCTCGTGAAGAAGTAGGCGGCGCCGATGTAGGCGCCGACGGCGGCCGGGGCGGCGTTCAGCCGTTTTGTGCGGGCGAGCGAGAAGATGACCAGTAGCAGCCCGGCGGTCGCGATCGCCTCTGAGAACAGGTGCGGGCCGGTGGCCCGGTGGTGGGTTGAGATGCTGACGGCGTCCAGGGCGAACATGCCGTTCGCGGTGACCGCACCGATGATGCACCCGGCTACCTGGGCCGGCAGGTAGGCGAGCGCGTCGCGCCACGCGATACCGCCGAACGCCGCGTCGGCGAGCGAGACGACGGGGTTGAAGTGAGCGCCCGAGACGGGGCCGAACATGAGGATGATCGTCGCGAGGCCCGTCGCTGTCGCCGCGGCGTTCTCCAGCAGCTCGAGCCCGGCGTCGTTCGGGGAGAGCGTCTGCGCGGCGATCCCCGAGCCGACTACAACCGCTGCGAGGAACGCCGAGCCCAACAGCTCTGCGAGCACTCGGCGCGCGATCGGAGATTCGGCCATGCCCGGATCGTATTACATCGACAGATATGAGTGTTATTGATATAAGTAGATCGATGCCCGTCGAATTGGAGCTCTCGCCGAAGCAGAAGCGCGCCAACGGCTCGCCCTGCTGCGAGCCCGTCGCCTACCCCGATGTGGACCGCGAGGAGGCGCTGCGGATGGCCGAGGTCGCGAAGGCCCTGGGCGACCCGATCCGCCTGCAGCTCGTGGACGTCCTGCGCAAGCACGCCGGCAAGGTCTGCGTCTGCGAGCTCGTGCCGCTGTTTGACATATCTCAGTCCACCCTCTCCCACCACCTCGGCAGGCTCAGGGCGGCTGGGATCGTGGACTCCGAGCGCAAGGGCCTGTGGGCCTACTACTACGTCATCCCCGACGCTCTGCAGGAGCTCTCAGCATGGCTGGACTGAACGCACCCGAGAGAACGACTGCGGACGCGTGCTGCGCCCCCACACAGCAAGCAACCTGCTGTGAGCCGAGCGCCAAGTCCGACTGCTGCGGCCACGATGACGGCTGCGGTTGCCCCGCCGGCAGCGACAGGACCGAGCCGACCGACATCCGCGAGCGGGTGCGAGAGCGATACGCCGCCGCCGCAGTCCAGGTCACGACGACCGACTCCGGCGCCGGATGCTGCGCGCCGAGCGACACGTTCGATGGCGGCAGCGAGGTCTTCGGCGCCGCGCTTTACGCACCGGGCGATCACGAACGGCTACCGGACACGGCGACGCTGGCTTCTCTCGGCTGCGGCAACCCGACCGCCGTCGCCGAACTCCACGAGGGCGAGACCGTCCTCGACCTCGGCTCGGGCGGCGGGATCGATGTCCTGCTCTCCGCCCACAGAGTCGGAGCGTCAGGCAAAGCACACGGCCTCGACATGACCGACGAGATGCTCGCCCTCGCCCGCGAGAACGCACGCAAGGCCGGAGTCGAGAACGTCGAGTTCCACAGGGGCTACATAGAGGACATGCCGCTCCCGGACGCAAGCGTCGACGTCGTGATCTCCAACTGCGTCATCAACCTCTCAGGCGACAAGCCCAAGGTGCTGCGCGAGGTCGCCAGGGTCCTCCGCCCCGGTGGGCGCTTCGCCGTCTCCGACGTGATCGCCGACGAGAACATGGACGAGAGCACGCGCGCAGAGATGCAGGCATACACCGGCTGTATCGCCGGCGCGCTCACCGACGCGCAGTTCACCCGGGCGCTCACAGACGCGGGCCTGGTGGATGTTGAGATACGCGAGACCCACCGCGTCCACACGCACGCAGCCTCCGCGATCGTGCGCGCCCGCAAGCCGGTCGACGCGGCATGAGCGAGAGGACCCAGGAGGTTCATCTGCACGATCCCCAAGCGCTCTACCGCCACTGGGAGGAGAGCCAGTGGAACCCCTGGGACATCGACCTGTCCGTCGATAAGCGGCAGTGGGCTGAGCTGGAGGACCGGTCGCTCGTCTCGTTCGTGCTCGGCTCGCTGATGGTCGCCGAGGAGCGCATCACCACGAAGTTCTCCGGGCTCGTCGGCGCTGAGGGCAGCGAGGAGGAAGTCGCGTTCCTCGCCACCCAGCAGGTCGATGAGGCCCGGCACATGCAGTTCTACGCACGCTTTCAAGACGAGGTCGTCGCAGAGCCGGCCGTCATCGCCGCCCACGTCCAGCGCGCCCGCGCGCAGGTCTCCACCGCCTTCCAGACGATCTTTGACGACAAGCTCGTCGCCGCCCACGACCGCCTCCGCGCCAGCCCCAGCGACCTTGGCGCGAAGGTCGCCTTCGTCACCATCTACCACCTCATCCTCGAGGGAACCCTCGGTCTGACTACATTCGAGTTCGCGACCCGCTTCATGACCCGCGCTGGCCTGCTGCCCGGGTTCGTCGCCGGCTACAACAAGATCCACCAGGACGAGCATCGCCACATCGGCTACGGCATCTGGTTCCTGCGCCGAGCCGTGCTGAAAGACGACAGCATGGGGGACATCGTCCGCGGAACCCTGCGCGACCTGCTTCCCATCGTCACCCAGTCCCTGGCCCCGCCCGCCGGCGCAGACGCCTCTGTCCTCGAAGCGTCGGCCGATGAGCTACGAGCCTTCGCCCTGGACGGGCTCACCCGAAGGCTGACGATCATCGGCGTGCCCCTCAACACCCTCTGAGGTCCCCCAGGACGACAAAAGCCCGCAACTTACGGGCCTTTGCCGAGCGGGGGACCGAGGAGTCGAACCTCGCGTTGCGGTTTTGGAGACCACCGTGTTACCGATACACCAGTCCCCCCGGGGCGGCGAATTGTATGGTCTCGCCGCCTCCCCCTCGGCGATCGTCGCCCGGCCGCCCGCGACCGGCCGGCCGCGCCCCGCCGACATCCCGCAGAAGGGCAACTCGCGGCCCTGAAATCAGGCGCCGAGCGCCACTCCCGGCGCTCAAGCAGCGCCGCGCGGATGCCGACAGGACCCCTAGGTCCGGGACCTTCTCGTATCAATGCGCACTTTCACAGCAATGGCGCGACGACGCCACCGTCACGGATACCGCCCAGCCGCGGCCCTCGCCGCACGCCTGCGACGAGGCGACCCACGCGGAGAGGGCGGATTCCTGCTGATCGAGGTCATGATCAGCGCCCTGCTCGTCGCCCTGATCGTGACGGCGACCTTCAACGGCCTCGACGTCGCGACCCGCTTCAGCAAGGACCAGCGCCACCACGACCAGGCGCAGATCCTGGCGGCCCAGTCGCAGGAGCAGCTGCGGACCGAGCCGGCGAGCGCGCTCGACGTGCTCGAGTCCAACCCGCACAAATACTCGATCGCGATCGGCGGCGAGACCTACACGATCACCCAGGAAGCCAAGGCCGTCAGCGCCTCAGGGAGCTCGACGGGGTGCAGCGCCACCGAAGCGACCGCCCAGACGGGGGCGAACATCCTGGTGAGCTCGAGGGTCAGCTGGCCCCAGCAGGTCGCCGCCAAACGACCCGAAGTCAAACAGGCCAGCCTGATCACGCCCCCGACCGGCTCGGCGCTCGAGGTCGACGTCATCAACGGCGAAGGCGGCGGCGTCTCCGGTGTCACGGCGCGGGCGAAATTCATCCCCAACGAAGCGGGCTCCTACAACACCGTCGAAGGCACGACGGGCCCCGCCGGTTGCGTCGTGCTGACCGGGATCCAGTCGACCGCGGCAACCGTCGAAATCGTCGAAAAGGCGGGCTTCGTGACGCCGAGCGGCGCTCTCAAAGTCGAACCCAAAGAACTGACGATCGCGCCGAACATCACGACCCACTACGCCGTCGAGTACGCCGAAGGCGGGCGCATCGCCGCCCAGTACACCTACGAAGGCGCGACGACCTACGGCGGCAAGGAAGTCAAGGGCGAATCGTTCGTCGCCTTCAACTCCGAAACGAAAGTCAAACCCGAATTCGAAACCGGCGCCGCGGGATTCGAATATGAAGGCAGCGCCGAAGAAGCCTACCGCCGCTCGACCAGCTCGCGCTTCGCGGCGACCAACTTCACGGCGGCTGGCGCCAAATACTCGGCCGGGCGGCTGTTCCCCTTCAAAGCGGGCTGGACGGTCTACGCCGGAGACTGCCCTGCGAACAACGTCGAAAAAGGAGACGAAGTCGGTGGGGTGATCGTCAAAAGCGGCAGCACGACGACGGTCAAAGTCCCCCTCTCCTACACCAAACTCAGCATCTACACCGGCGTCTCCTCCAGCCTCGAACCGGGCGAACTGACGAAAGAAACGAGCGGCGGGAACGTCAAGATCATCAACACCAGCTGCTCCAGCGCCGAAGAACCCATCAACGCCTACAACCCCTACTACACGCACGAACAGACCGAAACGCTGGCCGAAGGTCGGCTGGAAAACCCCTTCCAGCCGTTCGGCAACTTCCAGCTCTGCGTCGACTGGAAGAAATCCAAGGCCTACACGGTCTCCTACACGAACGCCAAAGCCGCGGGGTCCGCACCGAAGATCTACCTCAAACAGAAGACGACGGCCGAAAAAACCGCAGAAATCACGGCTGAAAACGAAGCCAAAGCCAAACGCGAAGCTGAAGAAGCAACGGCCAAAAGCGCCAAAGAAAAACGCGAAAAAGAAGAAACCGAAGCGAAAACCGCGAAAGAAAAACGCGTCAAAGAAGAATCCGAAATGGCCTCGGCCAAGACCGCCCGCGAAACCAAAGAAGCCGAAGAACGCGCGAAATGGAAAAAAGAAGTCGAAAAAAAAGAAAACGGCATGACGGAAACGAAACGCAAAGAAAAAGAAACGGCTCAGACTAACGCGCGCATCGCCAAAGAAGCCGAAGAAAAAACGGCTAAAGAAAAACGCACCAGCGAAGAATCGGCCGCGGCAACAGCGAAAACCAAACGCGAAACCGAAGAATCGGAAGCAAAAACTGCGAAAACCAAACGTGAAGCCGAAGAAACCGCAGCAAAAACTGCGAAAGAAACGCGCGAAAAACGCGAAACGGCCGAAGCGACGAACGGCGTGACCGTGGAAGCGAAGGAAAAATGCTGATCCTCTCCCCCCTCCGCCGGCGGCTGCGCCGACTCCGCGGCGAGCGCGGCTTCACGCTGGTGGAAACCCTGGTCGCGATGGTCACCGGCCTCGTCGTCACGGGCGCGCTGTTCGCGATCCTCGAATTCTCGGTCCGCCAGGCGTCCTACATCTCCCAGACCGCCCAGGCGAGTCAGGTCAGCCGCACCGCGATGACGCATATCCTCGACGAGCTGCACTCGGCCTGCGTTTCGACGGGCTTCTCGCCGGTCCAGGAAAAAAGCTCGCCGACGGAACTGATCCTCCAGAACGGCTATGGCGAAGAGGCCGAAGTCCCGGGCGTCTACACCGCCAAAGGCGGTTCGACGGGGAGCAAATCAGAAGGCGTACGCCAGGACACGATCAAGTGGGCCGAAACCAAAGAAGGCATGGGCTACCTGACCGACTACGTCCAGCTCGGCACGGGCGCCGAATCGGGCGGCAAATACCCGGTCAGCTCGACGAGCACCCCGGTCCGCCTCGCCGCGAACGTGACCCCGGCCGAAACGGCGAACTCAAAAGGGGAAACGGGGAAGTGGCTGTTCCGCTACTACGAATACGCCAGCTCCTCGAGCTCGAGCACCAGCGCGGCCGCCTCGACGCTGACGGAAATCCCGCTCAAATCCGGCAGCTCGCTGAGCGCCTCCGAAGCGGAAAAAGTCGCCGCGGTCGAAGTTCGCTTCAAGACCGGCTCCTACACCAAAGAAGTCAACCTCAAAAAAGCCGAGGAAACGACCATCCCGAGCGAATTGCAGACCGAGACGACGTTCGCCTTCAGCGCGCCCAGTTCGGAATCCAAAATCGAAGCGGGGCCCTGCGAATGAGCCCCTCAAGCGCACGCCGGCTCTCGACCGGCGCCGAGCATGGTTTCACGATGATCATCGCGATCGGCGTGATGCTCGTCACCAGCCTGATCCTCGTCGCGGCCTTCACCGTCGCCCAGGGCGACGTGCAGAACTCGCGCACCAACGCCTACCAGAAGCAGGCCTACTACGCGGCGCTCGCGGGGATCCAGGAGTACGAGTACCTGCTCCAGTCCAACCCCGACTACTGGCAGACCTGCGGCCACCCCGAAAGCAAAGTCCCCGAAGAAGCCGAAGAGCGCTACGTCGTGACGCCGCTCGTGGCGACGACCGCGCCCAAAGGGACCACCAGCTGCAGCACCGAAAACCCCTTCTCGACGATGATCGAGTCCTCTGGCACGAACGCCAACACCTTCCGCGTCGAGTCTACGGGCTACGCCGGAGGATCGACCAAGTCGACCGGCGCCAGCCGCTCGCTCGTGGCGACCTTCCGCGTGACCGGGTTCCTCGACTACGTCTTCTTCACAAACTTCGAAACGGTCGACCCGAACCTCTACCCGTCGAGCGAAGAAAAACTCGCGCATGAATGCGAAAACAAGTACTACAGCGAATGGTCGCTCAAAGACAAACTCAACTGCGAGATCATCGAATTCGGCGACGGGGACGAAATCGAAGGCCCGATGCACACGAACGACGCCGCCGACGTCACCGGCGACACCCGCTTCGGCCGTGAAGGTCACGTGCCGGCGGACACCGTCGAAATCAACGGTGGTACCTGGGGCTCGCAGGCCGGCTGTGCGAGCACGGCCAAATACTTCACGGCGACGAAATGTTATACGAAAGGCCCCACGCTGACGCCGCCGCCGACGGACAGCAGCCTCGCCCAGTACGTCGAATCGGCCAACGAGTACGTCGGACAGACATGGATCGAACTCAACGGCGAAAAAATGAACGTCACGACCTACAACCAGTCGACGGGGGTCGCTGAAAAACACACCAACGTCGAATGGCCGAAAAACGGGCTGATCTACGTCACCGCCGGCAGCGCCGCGTGCAACTCGAGTTTTGAAGTCGAAAACTCCGACACACCGACCGAACAGACGAACACCCGGGGCTGCGGGACGGTCTATGTCAAGGGCGTCTATAAAAAATCACTGACCGTGGCGGGCGAAAAAGACGTCATCGTCACGGGCAGCGTCTATCCCTCGACCGTCGAAGGGAAACTCGGCACCGAATCCGGGGGCGCCGCGACCAAGCCCAGCGGCACGGCCGTCCTCGGCCTGATCGCAAGCCGCTTCGTGCGCATCTACCACCCCTGCTGGAGCAACACCGACCAGAGCGGCTCGTTCGAAAACCCGTGGGTCTATGCCGCGATCCTCGCGACGTCGAACTCCTGGATCACCGACAACGCGGACTGCGGCAACGCCGAGGGTCACATCAACGTCTTCGGCGCAATCGCCCAGAACTACCGCGGCATCGTCCTGCGGGGCAACGCGTTCGGTGACCACGGCTATGTCAAGAACTACGAATACGACGACCGCCTCGCGACCGACGAGCCCCCCTACTTCCTCGCGCCACTGAAGGCCGGCTGGAAGATCGTCCGCGAGACGGCACCCGCGCCGGGCTAGGCCGGGCTGCAGAGCGCGCGGGAGAGGAGAGCGTCAATGTCCGTCCTGGCTCGCCACGCCCCAGCGCCGTCCCGCCATCATGGCCGCGAGAGCCTCGGGCTCCTGCTGAAGGTCCTCAGCGAGCGCGAACCGGGCGTGCTCGAGGACCTCAACAGGGTCGGGCACCTGGCGAGTGACACAGCCCGGCTGCTGCACCTTCCCGCCGAGGAGGTCGAGCGAATCGAGGTTGCGGCCCGCCTGCACGATGTCGGCAAGCTCGCGATCCCCGAAGCGATCCTGCACAAGCCCGGACCGCTCGACGCAGCCGAGTGGCGAACGATCGCCACCCACACGCTGATCGGTGAGCGAATCGCCGCCTCGGCGCCCTCGCTCGCCCACACCGCCGAGCTGATCCGCTCGAGCCACGAGCGCTACGACGGAGACGGCTACCCCGACGGGCTCGCCGGCGAGCAGGTGCCCCTGGGGGCATACATCGTGTCCGTCTGCGCCGCCTTCGTGGCGATGATGAAGCACCGGCCCTACAGCGATGCGATCACCGTCGAGGAGGCCCTCGCCGAGCTCCGCCGCTGCGCGGGCAGCCAGTTCCATCCCGGCGTCGTGGCCGCCTTCACGCGCCTGTTCGACTGACGCCCGCGCGCCCGCGGCGAGAGGCCGAAAGCCGCCCGGGGACCGGCGGGGCGAGTAGCATCCGCCGCCGCAATCAGAGACAGACACGGGCGCAGGCAGGGGCAGGCGCGCCCGCACCGCGTTCGTCCACCGAAAGGCTCACGATGACATACCCCCTCAGCCGCAAGCTGGCAGTCGAGTTCATCGGCATGTTCATGTTCGTCTTCACCGTCGGGATGGCGACCGAGTCGGCCAACAAGTCCGGCGCGATCCTGGCGCCGCTGGCGATCGGCTCGGTCCTGATGGTCCTCGTCTTCGCCGGCGGGCACGTCTCCGGCGGCCACTACAACCCGGCCGTCAGCACGGCGGTCTTCCTGCGCGGCAAGATCCAGTCCAACGAATACCTCGCCTACATCGCGACGCAGTTCGCGGCGGCGGCGCTGGCCGGCCTGCTGGTGACTGCCGTCGGCGGCGAACAGACCGCCGGAGCGATGGCCTCGACGGGCAAGATGCTAGTCGTCGAGTTTCTGTTCACCTTCACGCTCGCCTATGTCGTGCTCAATGTCGCCACCGCCAAGGGCACCGAGGGCAACTCCTTCTACGGGCTCGCGATCGGATTCCTGGTCGTCGTCGGCGCGATCTCCGTCGGCTGGGTCTCCGGCGGCGCCTTCAACCCCGCGATCGCCCTCGGCGCGACGATCCTGGGCGCGTTCAAATGGTCCAACATCTGGATCTACCTCCTCGCCGACTTCCTCGGCGGAGCTGCCGCGGCCGGGGCCTTCCTGTTCATCCAAGGCGAGCACGCACACGCCGAGTAGGCGCTCGCCCGCTCAAACCCGGCAGCGGGGGCTGATCGGGACTTCCGGACCGGCGTCGGCCGTGGCCGGCTGGTCGATCTTGCACCAGGTGAGCTGCCGGTCCTGCCGATCGACGACCGCCTGGAAGGGGTAGGAGATGCCGGCGCTGCGTACCGTGCAGCGGTATTCCTCCCCGCTGCCGGCATGCGCGCCGGTCGCGGCGCAGGTGACGCCCTCGAGCGGGCCGGTCAGCTGGCCGGCGCCGATCCGCTGACGTATATCGCCGGCAATCGCCCGCTCGAGCGCCGGGGCGGGCTCGGAGCCCGCCACCAGGGCAGCGACGTGCGGCGCCTCGTCTTCGGTGATCGCGACGTCGGCGAGCCGGTTGGCTTCGGCTTCGGCGCCGGCTTCAGACGTGGCGTTTTCGGGGCCGGCGCGTTCGGTCGCGATCACGACTCCCCCGGCCACGGCAACCGCGACGGCGATCGCCAGTGCCCAGCGTGCCCAGATGGGCGGAAGTTTGACCGCATGCGCCAACTTGTCCACCGCGCGTAGGGTAGTCGGCCGTCATCGGGCCGGGCGAGGCGCGGACCGCGATCCGGGGCGGGCGAGGATCGCAAGCAGGTCGCCGACCTTCTGGTTGCGGGCGAGCGCGTCGGGCAACGGCAGCTCGGCGTGGATCAGATATGCGTTGCGGCGCCCGATGCGATTGCGCGTGATGTAGCCGCCGGCGGCCAGCTCCGTGACGATCCGGTGCGCGGCTCGTTCGGTGATGCCGACCCGTTCGCTGATGTCGCGCAGACGGACGCCCGGCTCCTGGGCGATGACGATCAGGACCTGGGCGTGATTGGTCAGAAACCCCCAGCGCGGTGGCGCGTACACGGCCATCCGGCAAGACTAACAACTCTTGTATTAGATTTCATGTTAGGGTGGTCAGGAGCGAGACCAGCGGGTCGCGCACATCGATCCCAGTGAGGTCCTCGCATGCAGAGCGCTAGCTCGGCGCCAGCCGTCGCTGAAGTCCTCTCCGGACCGCCGTCGCGTCGCCGGGCAGCCGAGCGCGGGCCGGGTCCCAGGGCCGCGCCGGGACATCCCGGTCAGGCCGGAGCGGGCCTGCGCGTGGCGATGCTCGCCCCGCCGTGGATCTCGGTTCCTCCGCCCGGGTATGGGGGCGTCGAGTCGGTGGTCAGCGTGTTGACCGAGGCGCTCGTGCGGAGGGGCAACGAGGTGACCCTGTTCTGCGCGCCGGGCTCCCTCTCGAGCGCCCGCGTCGTGACGTTGCTCGAGGAGCATCATCCCGATGAGATCGAGCGCTCCCTCTACGAGGTCGACCATGTGGCGCGGGCGTTTGCCGCCATCGACCGGGCGAGCGGCCTGAATCGCTTCGACATCGTCCACGACCACTGCGGGTTCACGGCCCTGGGCATGGCCGACAGGCTGAGCACTCCCCTCGTGCACACCCTGCACGGGCAGTTCACACCGGCCACTTCGGCCTTCTACGCCCGCCATCATCCAAAGGGCACGTTGGTCGCGATCAGTCGGGCCCAGCGCGCGTCGGCGCCGGCGGGTCTGGGCGCTTTGACGGTGATCCCCAACCCGATCGAGGTGCAGGACTGGCCGCTACAGGAGCACAAGGATGACTACCTGCTCTGGATCGGCCGGATTACGGCGGAGAAGGGCCCGCATCGCGCGATCGCCGCGGCGCGTGCGGCCGGTGTGGCGCTGGTGCTCGCGGGCGTCATCCAGCCCGGCCAGGAGGGCTTCTTCAACCGCGAGGTGGCGCCTCACATCGACGGCGAGCGGGTTCGCTTCCTCGGTGAGATCGGCGGCTCGCTCAAGCGGTCGGTGTTCGCGGGCGCCCGGGCGCTGCTGATGCCGATCCGCTGGGAGGAGCCGTTCGGGATGGTGATCGTCGAGGCGCTGGCGTGTGGCACGCCGGTGATCGCGTTTCCCGCGGGCGCGGCGGGCGAGCTCGTCGTCGACGGTCGGACCGGCTTTCTCGTCGAGGATGAGACTGAGATGGCGGCGGCCGTCGGGCGCCTCGGCGCGATCTCGGCGCGTGACTGCCGAGCATGGGTGGCGGAGCACTGTGATGTCGATGTCGTCGCAGGCGCCTACGAGTCCGCCTACCGTCGAGCCGTCCGGCTGCGGGAGGGGACGCTGGCCCATGTCTGAGCGGACACTCAGCGTGCTCGACGGCAGCACCTTTGTGGTCAGCGACCGGCTCGGCGACATTCGCGATGAGGCGGGCCGCGCACACGGGTTCTTCTGCTACGACACCCGGTTCCTCTCGCGCTGGGTGCTGCACGTCGGGGATCCGCCGCTTGAGCTGCTCGGACTCGATCAGGCGGCGCACTTCGCGGCCCAGTTCTTCCTGACCCCGCGCGTCGACCCCCAGACCGAGGCGCCGTGCTCGGTCATGCGCCACCGGCTGATCGACCATGTCTGGATGGAGGAGGTGAGCGTCGTGAACCACCGTCACACGCGCAGCACGATCGCAGTGGCGATCGAGCTTGACACCGACTTCGCCGACCTCTTCGAGGTCAAGGACGGGAACGTCGAACAGCGCCACGTGACGTTCCGCCATGACGGGCGCTCGCTGACACTCGCCTACGAGCGGGAAGGCTTCCGGCGCGCCGTGACGGTCTCCTCCAGCCAGCCTGGCGCCGTCACCCGCGAAGGCTTCTCCTTCGCGTTGACGCTCGCCCCCGGCGAGCTGTGGTCTACGACCCTGACGGTCACCCCCTCCGCCGAGCAGCCCGCGGTCAGTTTCGGTGCCCGCCGGGCGCGAGAGGGGTTACGCGCGATCAACGCCTCCAAATCAGCCGAGCTCGAGCATTGGCTTGCCTGCGCCCCATCCTTCGAGGCGAGCGACCCGGCGCTGATGCGAACCTACCGCGCGAGCCTCACCGATCTCGGCGCGCTGCGAATGCGGCCGGACATCAGCCGCGGCGCCACGCTGCCGGCCGCCGGGCTGCCGTGGTTCATGGCGCTGTTCGGCCGCGACAGCCTGATCGCCAGCTTCCAGGCGCTGCCGTACCTGCCGAACCTGGCGGCGACCACGCTGCGGGTTCTCGCCGCAGCCCAGGCCAGCGACCGGGATGACTTCCACGAACGTGAGCCCGGGAAGATCCTGCACGAGCTGCGCTTCGGCGAGCTGACCGCCAGAGGCGAACGCCCCCACTCGCCGTACTTCGGTTCGGCCGACGCGACGCCTCTGTTCCTGATCCTGCTCGAGGAGTATCACCGCTGGTCGGGCGACGACGAGCTGGTGCGGGCGCTCGAGCCGCACGCCCGCGCCGCACTCAGCTGGATCGAGGACAGCGGCGACGCCGACGGGGACGGCTATGTCGAGTATTCGCGGCGGAACACGTCGACGGGACTGATCAACCAATGCTGGAAGGACAGCTGGGACGCGATCCAGTTCGCGGACGGCAAGCTCGCCACGGGGCCGATCGCAACCTGCGAGATCCAGGGCTACGTCTATGACGCACGCCGTCGCGCGGCGCGCCTGGCGCGCGAGCTGTGGGGCGATCTGGCACTCTCCGAGCGCCTCGAACTGCAGGCAGCCGAGCTCAGGGACGCCTTTCGCCGTGATTTCTGGATGCCTGAGCGTAACTGCCACGCCGTGGCGCTCGACGGTGAGAAGCGCCCCGTCGACAGCCTGACCTCGAATATCGGGCATCTACTGTGGTCGGGTCTCCTCGACGAGGACCAGGCGGCCGCGACCGCCGATCGGCTGCTTGAGGGCGAGCTCTGCTCGGGCTGGGGAGTGAGGACGCTCGGCGCCGCGGAGGCGGGCTACAACCCGCTCGGCTATCACACGGGGACCGTCTGGCCGCACGAGAACGCTTTGATCGTCGCGGGCCTCGCGCGCTACGGCCACCGCGAGCAGGCGGTCAAGATCGCCGCCGCGATGCTCTCCGCCGCGCCCCACTTCGAGCATCGCCTGCCGGAGGTCTTCGCCGGCTACCCGGCGGCGGTCACCTCCGTGCCCGTCGCCTATCCGACGGCCTCCCGTCCTCAGGCGTGGGCGGCGGGGACCCCGTTGCAACTGCTCAGCACCTTGTTGGAGCTGCAGCCCGGCGCCAGGGATGCCGACTGCGATCTGGAAGGGATTGGCAAGATCAAACTGCGATCGAGAGAGGGCCGAGGATGACACAGACGGCAACAGACCCAATCGAAGTTCTCGTTGAACGCCTCGCCCGCCCGCACGCCTCGGGCGGAACCGTGATCGAGCGCTCGGTGATCCTCGCCGAGGGCGCCAACGCGGCCCCGATCCTGAAATGGATCACCGACCACGACGGGATACCGGACTCGACCGTCGCCTCCGCTCGCGGCGGTGGTCTACACGGCTCGCGCCTACAGCCGGCGAAGCCGGCCGCGCCGGCACGCCGCTACGTGCTGCCCGCGCGCGCGTTCCTGCCTCGGCCGGCAGCGCGTGACGCTGCTGAGGAGTGAACGCTTCGGCCTGGACCCGCGGCCGGCGGACTCAGGCCGGCGCCGGCGCCGGCTCCGGGCTGCTCCTGGGGACGAGCAGCTCCTCCTCGGCCGGGGTGAGCCGTGCGTGACGGAAACCGAGGCCGACGAAGCCGAGCATGACGAGCGCCAGGATGAAGGACGCGACCGAGCCGAACAGCATGATCGAGCCGATCTTCGAGAAGCCGTATGCCTCCAGCAGCAGGCCGCGCAGCGTCGTTCCCTGGAAGGAGGTCGTCTCGAGCGCGGTCAAGGATGCGTTCTTGGGTTCGGCGCGGGCCGCGGTGCTGATCTTCGAGTAGACGCCGCCGTAGGGCATCTCGGCGAGGTGTTCGGCGATGAAGTGATCGGCGTAGGCCTCCGCCTGCGGACCGCTGAGCAGCTGCTGACCCGAGTACTGCTCCAGGTAGGGGATCATCGCGGGCGTGATCTCGGTACCCGCCTTTGCCGAAGCGAAGGCTGCCTTGGGCGGGAAGAAGATGTCCTGTGCGGCGAGCTGATTGTGGACGTTGCTGTGGTCATAGCTGTACCCCCACATCAACAGCCCGCCCGCGACGAGCAGGACGACGACGAGGACCAGTCCGACGGCGCTGGTGAGAAAGTCAAAGACCCTGCGACGCATGTGCTGCTCCTGTCGGTGGGTGTGGGCTTGGAGTTCTTGTCGTCAGTCGAATCGCGTCAGCCAGCGTTTCCCGCCTGGCGTCGCGCTCGACGTTGATCGCGACAGATCGAGTGTCATCGGCTTCGTTGAAGAGCGCGCCGCCGACCAACAAGGCATAGGCGAGCTCCATGGCGGGCTGTCGTTGGAGCATCGCCAATCCCCCCCGAGCTGGCTGAACTGCCTGAGGTTTGGCACACCCTGCCCGTCCTGCGGGGGAGCAGGACGGGCAGGTGACCAGTCGCGGCCGCGCTTGGGGAGGCGCGGGTCGCTCGTCGATGGCGGGGATTGGAGCAGCCATCGGACGGTTGTTGACGGGCGCCGGGGGCCGCGCTCGCCGGAGGTTGGTGTGGAGCATCTCGGCGGGTGCTCTCGAGCTGGAGAGCTCGACGATCAGTCGGTTGCGCCCCACGCACCTGGGGCAGTGTCTGATCGCCGCCCGGTGCGGCTGCACGAGCAGGCTAAGGCCGCACCGGGGGCAGTCCAGAAGCAGACAACGAGCGCCCGCGTGGGGCTGCCCGCTGGTGCGCTTGGGTGAGGCGATAATCACCTCTTGACGTCGGTCGGAGCTCACGCCGTGCCCGCCAGCCCGTTGGTCGGCACCGGGCTGAGCACCGGCGGCGCCGGCAGCTCGTCGGCCGCGCTGGTCTCGCGTTTGAGGAATGCCCCGAGCTCCTGGATCGTGCTCATCAGCGGCGCCGGAAAGACGACGGTCGAGTTCTTGTCGACGGCGATCTCGACCAGCGTCTGGAGGTTTCGCAGCTGCAGCGCCAGAGGGTGTTCCATCATCACGTCAGAGGCAAGCGCGAGCTGGCCGGCGGCAAGCGCCTCGCCCTCGGCGGCGATGATCTTGGCGCGCTTCTCGCGCTCGGCTTCTGCCTGGCGAGCCATCGCTCGCTTCATCGAGTCCGGGAGCTGGATGTCCTTCAGCTCCACGGTCGTCACCTTGATGCCCCACTCCTCGGTCTGGACGTCGAGGATCTCGCGGATGTTGCCGTTGATCTTGTCGGTCTCAGAGAGCGTCTCGTCCAGCGTGTGGCGCCCCACCACGGCGCGCAGCGTCGTCTGTGCGATCTGGTTGATCGCGACTTCGACGTCCTCGATCGCCACCACGGAGCGCACGGGATCGGCGACGCGGTAGTAGGCGACCGCCGAGACGTCGACGCTGACGTTGTCGCTGGTGATGATCCCCTGCGACTGGATCGGCATCGTCACGATCCGCA
>Ga0182012_10003574_pt1 | contig 16553 bp, 15 predicted proteins | sample 612S2SmetaG_FD_120486 | JGI IMG/M metagenome (GOLD analysis project Ga0182012, IMG submission 120486) | Permafrost microbial communities from Stordalen Mire, Sweden - 612S2S metaG | ecosystem: Environmental > Terrestrial > Soil > Wetlands > Permafrost | place: Sweden: Stordalen | collected...
CGACCTGTCGAAGCTGGCGGAACAACTCGGCGGACAGGTAGCGCAGTTCAGCATGTAAGGGAAAGGCGCAGGGCAAATGCAGGCAACGGCAAATCATCGCCGGATGAGTTCAATCAAAGAGGGATCGCATGTTCAGTCAACTCAAGCTTTCCGGGAAGATCGTTGGAACGATTGTCATAGTTCTGAGTATCACTTCGATTATCAGCTTCTGGATCACGCAACGCCGCATCAACCAGCAGGCCGAAGAAGCATTTCGCGACAAGGTTCGCCAGATCACCGGCATGGCGGGCACGACGCAGGCCTGGTTCTCAGACAACCTGGACACACTTGTGCCCGGCGGGGACTTCAAGGACCTTAACCAGGTTCCGGTGGTGGCGGCGTGGCGAATTGCGGAGCGGTATGCGGACAAAAACAACATGACGTTCCGCACGCCGTCGCTCAGCCCGCGCAATCCCGAGAACCAGGCGGACGATTTTGAGCGCCGGGCCTTGGAAATGTTTCAAAAGGATCCCGCGCTGAAGGAATTTTCAGAGCGGCAAACGGTTGGCGGCAAGGAAGTGATGCGCTATGCGCAGCCCATCCGCATTACACAGGATTGCCTGGTTTGCCATGGGTCTCCTGTAGGACAGAAGGGCCCTTACGGCTTCGCAAAGGAAGGCATGAAGGTTGGCGATCTGCGCGGCGCTTTCGCGGTGACCGCCTCCACCGACCAACTCGTGTCGACGTCCAACTCGAATTCGATCGCAATCTTCCTGCTGAGTTTTTTGACGCTGCTCTCTTCCGCCGGCGCTGTCTATCTGGTGATTCGCAAGCTGGTGATCCGGCCGATCAGGGAGTCGGTTGAGCTGGCCAACAAGATTGCCAACAGCGATCTTTCCGCGGCCGATCTGGCGGTGGAATCTGGAGACGAAATCGGAGAAGCGGCTATAGCCCTGAACAGGATGAAGGACAGCCTTCGGCGTTTGCTGGGAGGCATCTCCACTGGCGTGCATACGCTGGCCAGCGCTGCCACGGAGCTGTCGTCCATATCTAGGCAAACGGCCTCGGGAACGGCCACCATGTCGGACAAGACTCACACGGTAGCAGCGGCAGCCGAAGAGGCCAGCGCCAACACCTTGTCGATCGTCGCGGGCATGGAGCAATCCGCCGGCAATCTTTCCTCCGTCGCCAGCGCTACGGAACAGATGAGCGCAACCGTCGGCGACATTTCCGCCAACACAGCGCAGGCGCGCGCCATCAGCGAGAGGGCTACGGGCCAGGCGCAGACCATCACGGCCCAGATGCAAAAGCTTGGGCAGGCGGCGCACGAGATCGGCCAAGTGACCGAAACCATCACCAACATTTCGGCGCAGACCAACCTGCTGGCGCTGAACGCAACGATTGAGGCGGCGCGGGCAGGCTCTGCGGGCAAGGGGTTTGCGGTAGTCGCCAACGAGATCAAGGAACTGGCAAAGCAGACAGCCGAGGCCACCGAGGACATTAAGGCTCGGATCGCCGGGATACAAAGCTCGACAGGCTTGGCAATCGGCGAAATCGGGCAGATCACGACTGTGATCAAGGAAGTGGGCGGCATTGTCTCGAGCATTGCGGCTGCCATTGAAGAACAGGCCACGGTGACCCGCGATGTGGCCGGCAACATCGCGCAGGCTTCCGTCGGAGTGCAAGAGGCCAATGAGCGCGTCTCGCAGACGGCAGAGGTGTCGAAGAGCATTGCCCGCGACATCGCCGGAGTCAACGCAGCGGTGACCGAGATCCGGCAGGGCGGCGAGCAGGTGCAGGCAAGCGCGCTCGACCTGTCAAGTCTGGCAGAAGAACTGGGCGCGCAAGTGGCTCAGTTCAGAATGTGAGGGATCGAACATGACAGCAGGTATCTACAATCCGGAAACCGTTGAGGAATTGCTGATCGCAACTTTCCAATTAGGAAACCAGGACGGAATATTCGGGATCGACGCCACTTTGATTCAGGAAGTAGTCATGGTCGGCGAGCTTACGCCCGTGCGCCATGCCCTGGATTACGTTGTCGGGATTCGCAACCTGCGCGGCCGAATTATCACCGTGATCGATTTATCCGTGCGGCTTGGACTCGGGTACGTAGCGATTGGCCCGGAGAGCCGCATTCTGATAGCCGGCTGGAAGGGCGAGTCCATCGGGCTGCTGGTGGGCCGGGTTGCGGACGCGATTGCAGTGGAGGCAAGCGCCCTGGAAGCAGCGCCTCAGAATCTGCATGGCGTCCAAATGCAAAAACTGCTTGGGGTCTTTCGCAGCGGCCAGCGTTTGGCGGCGCTGCTGGATATCTCTGCCGTGCTTGGCGTCGACGATCGGGCTGGCGCTGCCATGTCGATCGAAGAGAAGAGAGGTTAGCATGCGCGTTCTGGTGGCCGACGATGCGGTCCTCTTCCGGAGGCTGCTCAGCGAAGTGCTTGCATCCATCCCAGGAGTCGAGGTGGTGGGAAGCGCGAGCAACGGCAAAATCGCCATCCAGAAGGTACTGGAACTGAAGCCCGATTTACTCACCCTCGACATTGAGATGCCGGAGCTGGACGGGCTCGCGGTGCTGGATGCGCTGCCGGAGAACGGCCAACCGAAAGTCGCAGTGATCGTGGTAAGCGCGCTATCGCGGCGTGGGGGCGATATGACCATGCGCGCCCTCCACAAGGGAGCGTTTGATTTCATCACCAAACCGGAAGCGGCCACTCCAGAGCTGGGACGCGAAGCACTGCTTCGAGAGTTGACGCCGCGCGTTCGCGCCTTGGCGCACCGTCTGGATGTTCGCGACATTCTGCGCGGCGGCTCGTCCCGAACCAAGGCCGAAGTCCCGGCACCCAGTGCCGCTGCGGATCGTGTGCAACCGGAGTCGAGCTTAGGCAGTATCGCCACGCGCATGCAGCGGTTATCGGACCATGCGAAGCCGGAGATGATTCTCATCGGTGTGTCAACCGGGGGGCCGGCCGCACTGGCGCAGCTTCTGCCGGCGATTCCAGGCGACATCGGCGTTCCAATCTTGGTCGTGCAGCATATGCCGCCGATCTTCACCAAATCGCTGGCTGACAACCTGGCCCCGAAATGCGCTGTGCAGGTGCGGGAAGCGATCCACGGCGAGTTTCCCAAACCGAATACGGTATATATTGCGCCCGGAGGCCGGCAGATGCGGCTCGGAAATGGGCCAGAGAACCAGCCCGTCCTCGAATTGACGGATGACCCTCCGGAAAACAACTGCCGGCCGGCCGTGGACTACCTGTTTCGCTCGGCAGCGAACCGGTTTCCAGGCCGTGCGATGGCTGTGATTCTGACCGGGATGGGTAGCGATGGAACGATTGGATTGCGGCTGCTGAAACGCCACGGGTGCTTTGTGATCGCCCAGGACGAGGCGAGCTGCATTGTCTACGGCATGCCCAAAGCTGCCGTGGACGCGGGAGTGGCGGATGCCGTTCTGCCATTGCATTCCATAGCGGGCAGGATTGCTGCCCACGTCAAAGGGGGCCGCTATTGACCCCTGCAATCACCCGCGAGGAAATGCCTGTGTGGTCCCGATACATCAAGGAGATTTGCGGGATTCACCTGGACGAATCCAAGGGATACCTCCTTGAGACACGGCTTGGGGCCTTGCTGCCCGAGGCGGGCGCCTCCAATTTCTCTGAGCTCTTTAATAAAGCACGGGCAGACTCAAGCAGCAAACTTCGCAACAAGATCATTGAATCCATAACCACCAACGAGACCTCGTTTTTTCGCGATACCTCTCCGTTCGAATTGCTTCGGCACAAGTTGATTCCCGATCTGATGGACCGGCGCAGCAGGACCGGCGGTCGAACGCCCATTCGTATCTGGAGCGCCGCCTGTTCGACAGGACAAGAGGCTTACAGCACGGCAATCGTTTTCAAAGAGCTGCTTGGGGATCTATCTCGGCACGACATTCGCATTCTCGGAACCGACATCTCGAACCGGGTAGTGGCTCAGGCGAGCTACGGGGAGTATAGCCGCCTGGAACTCGAACGCGGTCTGGAACCGGAAAAGCTCGCGCGGCACTTTGTGGTTTCCGGGGACCGATGGAGGGTGCGCGATGAGATTCGCTCCCTGGCCACCTTCCGAACCATGAACCTGCTCGAGCCTTACACAATGCCCAACTCGTTTGATATCGTCTTCTGCCGCAACGTGGCTATCTACTTCAACGAGGCGGACAAGATCCGGATGTATCGGAACATTCTCAAGTACCTGGCCAAGGACGGTTGCCTGATCATCGGCGCAACGGAGTCGATCACCGGTCTCTGCCCGGAACTGGAACCCAAACGTCACCTTCGCTCGGTGTTCTACCAGTGCAAGGTGCCTGCATGAAACGAAGTTCGAAGGTTCGGAAATCCGTGTCGTTTCGACGACAGCCGCAAGGCAGTTGCCAGGGATTCATCGCATGCGAGACGCGGTGACTCTCAGGCAAGAGAAATAGACGCAAGTCGGCTGCGAGCCGATAATCGAGACTGCGCAAGTCTCGCCGAGGGAAACTATGAGCAGTACTGTCGGCACCATCGGACATGCGGAGCTGGTCGCAGCGGTTGAGCAAGCCTGCGACGGCGTTGTCATCACAGACGCAACGGGAACCATCCGGTATGTGAATCCCGCGTTTACCGCATTGACTGGGTACTCCAGCGAAGAATGCATCGGCCAGAATCCACGGATTCTCAAAGCGGGGCTTCACTCCGAGACCTTTTACAGGGAACTCTGGAGCACCATCCGTGCCGGCCGTTTATGGCATGGAAATTTGATCAACCGGCGCAAGGATGGCAGCACCTTTTGCGAGGAGATGCGCATCGCTCCCGTCAAAGATCCGCATGGCGCGATCACCGGCTACATCGCCATCAAACATGACGTGACCAAAGAGCGGGAGCAGCAGGCAGCGCAGGCATTCCTGGCCTCCATCGTGGAGAGCTCCGAGGACGCAATCGTCTCGGTAACGCCGAAGGGCGTGATCCTGACCTGGAATCGCGGGGCAGAAGCACTCTTCGGGTTCACTGCTCAACAAGCCATCGGCCAACATGTGTCGATCCATGTTCCACCGGATCGGATTGCGAAGGTTGGGGCGCAAATTGCTCAGGTATCGAATGGCCAGCCGCTAAGAGGCTTTGAAGATATTCTCCAAAGGGCGGACGGCCAGAGAATTCATGTATCGCTTACAGCTTCCCCGGTCAGAGATGCGGAAGGCAAAGTGGTGGCTGCCACAGCCGTGATTCGGGACACCAGCGAACGCCTCGAGTCCGAGCGCAAGCTTCGAGAGAGCGAGGATCGCTTCCGCGGGGTGTTTGAGTCTGCCCCCGTGGGGATGTACCTGCTCAACCCGGAAAGAAGGATATTGCAGGCGAATGCAGCGTTCTGCAGGATGGTTGGGTACTCCGAACAGGAACTGCTCGCCAAGGATTGGAAGGATTTGTGTCACCCGGACGAACTGTCCGAAAGCTTGAAGAGTCACGCAAAATTCTGGCAGGACCCGACCCGGGAATATCGTGTTGAAAGGCGACTCATTCATCGCAACGGAACAGTCATCCGGTGTTCGGCGAGAGCTTCGTCGCTCGCTGGACCCGATGGCAACCTCCGCTGCGCTATCGTCCACGTGGAAGACATCACGGAGCGCTGCCGGGACAAGGATGCTCTCAAGGAGAGCGAGGCCCGGTTCCGCTCCATGGCCGATAGTTGTCCGTCCATCATGTGGGTCACTGGAGTAAGTGGTGAACTTGAGTTTATCAACAGTGCTTTTCGAGAGTATTTCGACACGACCTGTGAACAAGTTCAAGAACGCAAATGGCAGATGCTCATTCACCCCGATGACGTCTCGGTGTATCTCGCGGCTTTCGAAAGCGCCGTACAAAGGCGGGAGGTCTTCAAGGCGGAAGCCCGAGTTCGGCGTGGCGATGGTCAATGGCGGTCTCTGGGTTCGTATGCCAAGCCGCGCTTTTCTCCAGCCGGCGAGTTCCTGGGGTACGTGGGTCTGAACGCAGACATCACGGAACGCAAACTTGCTGAACTTGCGCTGCAAAGCAGCGAAGAGAAATTTCGCCAGTTGGCGGAAAACATCCACGAAGTGTTTTGGATGATGAATGAGACCGGCACCGAGATGCTCTATATCAGCCCCGCCTACGAACGCGTCTTTGGCCAGAGTTGCGCAAGCCTATACGCAAATCCCATGGAATGGCTGGACGCAGTCCACCCCGAGGACCGCCATCGCGCGAACGAGAATTTCCAGCGCCACTTGCAGGGTGAAAATCTCGATTCGGAATACAGAATCATCACGCCGAACGGCCTTGAAAAATGGATTCGCGACCGGGGCTCCCCGGTCCGCGACCAAAATGGAAACCTGATCAGGGTTGCCGGCATCGCAGAGGACATCACCGAGCGAAAACACAACGAACTTGCGCTGGTTCGCGCCCTCGACGCTGCCGGAGCAGCCAGTCGCGCCAAGAGCCGCTTCCTGGCCACCATGAGCCATGAGATCCGTACCCCCATGAATGGCGTCATCGGCATGAATCAACTGCTCTTGCTAACCTCGCTCACAGCCGAGCAACGGCGATATGTCGAAGTGGCACAGAGCAGCGGTCGCGCCCTGTTAACCCTGATCGATCACATTCTCGACCATTCCAAGATCGAAGCCGGGAAGGTCGTTCTGGAGAATTTCAAGTTTGAACTGAGCCGCGTCGTTGAAGATGTGATTCAGCTTTTGAGCGTCTCGGCGAATGAAAAAGGTCTGAAGATTGAATCGAGCATTTCATCGAAGTGTCCGAAGTGGGTGAGCGGCGACGCCCACAGGCTGCGGCAGGTGCTCACCAATCTTTGCGCCAACGCTATCAAGTTCACGCCACAGGGATCCGTCAAGGTGGATGTTGAACTTGATAGCCTCACCGACATCGCAGCCGCCGTTCGCTTTTCCGTTAAGGATACGGGCATCGGCATACCTGTCGGCCTGGTTCCTGCGCTGTTCTCGCCCTTTGTCCAGGCAGACTCGACCACCACGCGCAGATTTGGCGGAACGGGCCTGGGACTCGCTATATCCAAACAGCTTGTGGAACTGATGGGGGGACGCATTGGAGTGTCCAGCCTGGAAGGTCAGGGCTCAACCTTCTGGTTCACATCTACCTTTGGACGGGCGATCCAAGATGAGCCCCTGTTCGCGAGCCAAGGGCAGGGCAATCGGGCCGGCACGATTGGTGCTGCAAATCCTGCCGGCGATGGGCAGAGAATCCTGGTCGCTGATGACAATCCCACCAATCGCGAGGTGATTCTCGCGCAGTTGAAAAGAATGGGGTACCAACCTGTAGCGGTCTGCGACGGCGCTGAGGCGGTCAAGGCGATCCAGCTTGAAAAATACGATCTGGTGTTGATGGATTGCGAGATGCCGGTGATGGACGGCTATCAAGCGACCGCGCGAATCCATGCCACTCAACCGAAGATGCCGATCATAGCGCTCACCGCGAGCGCGATGGTGTCCGACAGGGAGCGCTGCCTTGGCGCGGGGATGAATGATTTTCTTGCCAAGCCGGTCGAACTGTCCCAGTTGGCTGACGCTCTTGCGCGATGGATGCCGAAGTCGCAACCCGTCGCCACGGCCTCGACAGTTGCCGAGGATACAGGAGTTTCTTCCGTTGCGGTCTTCGATGAAAAATCTCTGCTGCTGCGCCTGATGGGAGACCGGGAACTGGCTGGCGACGTTCTGATTGGCTTTTGCCAGGATGCACCGTGCCAACTGATGAAACTGCGCGCTTGCATTGATGAATCGGATGCTGCTGGCCTGAGGCTGCCTGCACATACTCTGAAAGGATCGGCCGCGACCGTGGGAGCAGAAGCCCTCCGCGCGGTTGCGCTGGCCATGGAGGCGGCCGCGACTGCGGGTCAACTTGATCTCTGTCGCGATCTATTGCCGGATGCATTCGAGCAATTTGATCAATTCAGCGCCAGGCTGGTGAAAGATGGCTGGGTTTCAAGAAGTGATTTGAAAAGCGAAATGAAGGAGACGTGCGATGTTTGAACTTGACGACATGTTGGTTCTGGACTATCTGATCGAGTCCCATGAGCAATTGGCGGCTGTGGAGACCGATCTTCTTGCGATTGAGTCGGGAGGAGAGATCCTCGATGAGGAACGAATCGATCGTATCTGCCTCGCCTTGCACACCGTGAAAGGCGGAGCGCTTTTATTCGACCTGGCGAAGATCGCTGAGCTTGCGCAAAAAACAGAAAACGCGGTGGCGCGAATTCGCTTTCAGAGTACTCCACCCACGCAGGCTCGCGTCAGCGTTCTGCTGCGCGCCACAGACCGGCTGAACGAGTTGATTCTGAGCCCTGACACAAGCAACGACGCCGACAATAGCGGGCTCATTGCCGAGCTCGCATCGCCCGATGTGAGTCACCAAACTTCTTTCGAGAAGGGCGGCGTTACCCAAGCCGAACCTGCAAAGGGCGCCGGAGACCGCCGGCGCATCCTGATCGTGGACGACGACCTTGCATGCCGGCTCCTGCTGCAGACCTTTCTCGCCCGCTACGGCGAATGTCATGTCGCGCTCAACGGCAAGGAAGCCGTCGAATTGTTTCGCGCCTCTCTTGATCGCGGCAGCAGCTACGATTTGATTTGCATGGACATCATGATGCCGGAAATTGACGGTCGAGAGGCCGTTCGGCAGATCCGCGCATTGGAAGCAGGCCAAGGCATCCGACCGGCTTATGGCGCGACGATCTTCATGACGACCACGGTTCAGGAGATCCGGGAACTGTTCCATTGCTTCAGAGAACTGTGCGACGCATACCTGCTGAAGCCAATCGATCTTGGCCAACTGCTGACCAAAATGAAGTTCTTTGAACTCGTCAAGTAGATTTGCGCTTTGCCATGTCCGAGCCGCCGCGGGTCTCAATTCGTTTGGCAAGTTGGGCCAGTTCCATCGGCTCAACTTCCGCAATGGGTCTTTAGACGCAAGAAGATATAAGCCGCTTATATTTCAGCGGCTTAACTTGACTCTTAGGATGTCTCTGGATGTCTTGGAATCTGATCATGGTGGGCGCTGCAGGATTCGAACCTGCGACTTCCACCGTGTGAAGGTGGCACTCTACCGCTGAGTTAAGCGCCCGAAATCGGCTGGACAAGGATGAAAAACGCGGACGCGCCTTCGGGGCATCCCATGCGATAGAGTAACACCAGCGCAGGGCTTACGGCCACTTCGGGCAAGTTTCGAGGTTGGCTGGGCTGCTGCCTTCTGGGAATGCGAAAGCGATCGATCACAATCCGGCTGGCATGGCGCGAATTCTGGCGCCGTGCACTGCAACCGCTCACAGGCGGCGCGGGGCCATTGCGCTTTTTCCCGGAGTTTTGTGCGCCTGGGATCGGCGTTTTTCGTCCTTCCAGAGGGGTGGGCCAGCGTTGGACCGGGGGTTCCGGGCTGGCCGACAAGTCGACGGGGGGGCCTTGGCGCTTGTTGATGGCCGGTTCGAGGGCCGCAGGGCGTGAGCCGGATGCGGACCCTGAGAGGGATTTCCAAGGCGAAAACGGGCTGGAAACAGCGCCGAATATTGGCCCAAATGTGGTGCAAAGTCCAGGGTTTGCAGCGCAACCTTCCGGCCTGAATGGGGTTCCAGAAGATATGGCGTCGCTGGTGATGGAAAATCCGCTGGTGGGCATGAATGCCGGGGCTTGGCAGCAGGGCGGACCGGAGCAGGCAGGCACCATCCGTGCGGATCTGGACCCGGCCAGCGACGCGGCAATTATGCTGCGCGTAGCGGCGGGCGACGAGGAGAGCTTCAATTACCTGGCCGGGAAGTATCACCGGCAGATGATTCACTTCCTCTACCGGACGGTGCATAACCAGGCTGTGGCGGAGGAGTTGGCGCAGGAGGTATTTCTGCGGGTGTACCGGGCGCGGGCCAGCTACCGGGCCGATGCCAAGTTCAGCACCTGGCTTTACCGGATTGCGACCAACCTGGCGGTAAACCACGCGCGGGACACGCGGCATGAGCGGAACGCGCAGACGGTGTATCTGGATTCGCCTGACCCGGAGACCGGTACGACGCCGGATTTGGCCGACGACGATCTGAGTGTTGAGGATCGAATGCTGCGCGACGAGCGGATGGCGGCAATCCGCAGCCATGTGATGGCTCTGCCGGAGCGGCAACGGATGGCAGTGCTGATGCACAAGTACCAGGGGATGGATTACAAGCAGATCGGCGAGGTGTTGAAACTGAGCGAGTCGGCGACCAAGTCGCTCTTGTTCCGCGCCTACCAGACCCTGCGGGACAAGCTGAAGGATTTTGTGTAAGTGGAAAGAAGCCGGAGAGCGAAATCGAGCGCGACCGGTAGAAGTGGGGTGGAGCGATGAACAAAATGAAGAGTTGCAAAGCGATCGAATCCAAGCTGGCGGATCTGTTGCTGGATCCGGCCTCTGTGCCTGCACGAGTGCAGTCGCATGTGGCCGTGTGCGAGAGCTGCCGCAGCGAGCTGAATGAGCTGAAGGCGACCATGGCCGCCATGGATGCCTGGACCGCGCCGGAGCCGAGCCCCTACTTCTTTACCCGCCTCAATGCACGGATGAGAGAAGAGCGCGAGTCGGCGCCGGCGGGCTGGTTCGCACGGCTGCGCGCAGGTTTGCTGTTTGGACAGCGTTCGCTTGTTCGACCGGTGGCGGCGATGGCGCTGACGGTGATGCTGTTTGTGGGCGGCGGCACGTATCTGGAAATGACGCATATGGGCACTACCAGTTGGAACCAGCCCGCACAGGCCACGGGCGAGGAAGCGGTTGTTCACGACTTGCAGACACTGAATAACAATGCACAGGTTCTCGATACGCTCGAAAATCTGTCCAATGACAACGGTGAGTAAGCCCGAATAGCCGATACACGGGATTGAGAGTTTTTTTGAAAAGGCAAGGGCATAAGCCCTGGGAGATGGAACAGTGATCTGGAGATGGAACGCGAGAAGCGTCGGCGCGGCGGCAGTTGTCGCGGCGGTCTCGGTCCTGTTTTTCCCCGGAGTGGGAGATTGCGGCCAGCGAACTGCTGCCGCGCCACACCCGGCGCCAGCGCAGAGTCGAGCGATGTCGGCACAGCCTGCGAGACCGCAGAATCAGCCGCGGCCTGCGCAGCAGCAAAACAGGCAGCAGCTGCAACTCCAGCAGCAGAGGCAACAGCAGTTCCAGGCGCAGCGACAGCAGCAGATACAAGAGCAGCAGCGCCAGCAGCAGCAGCGCCAGCAAATGCAGGAACAACGCCAGCAGCAGTTCCAGGCGCAGCGACAGCAGCAGATACAAGAGCAGCGGCAACAGCAGGTGCAGGCGCAGCGGCAACAGCAGGTACAAGAGCAGCAAAGGCAGCAGTCGATCCCGAGTCCGCAGCAACAAATGCAACAGCAGCGCCAGTTGGAGATGCAGCAGAACAGGCCTCTAGCCGGTGCGCAGCCGAATCCTCAGCCGAGCATGAATATGGGCCAGAGGGCCGGCTATCCAAGCGGCTATCCAAGCGGCTCGTCCGCAGCGCGCCCGGCATCCCCTGTCGTCCGTCCGGCGCAGCCGCCTCAGCCACAACGAGCGCCCGCGGCGCCAGTGCAGAGCCAGGAGCCTGTCCGGCCTTCCGTCGCAGCGCGCCCTGCCTACAGCAATGCAACGGTGCGGCAGACTCCAGCTCCGCCAGGGCATCTCGAGGACTGGCTGAACCAGCACAGGAATGTTCCCGTGCAAAATCAGGTGCAGATGCTGCGCGGCAACCCGAACTTTGGTCGGCTTCCGGCGACAGACCAGCAGAAGCTGGTGCAACAGTTGCGGCAGGTGAACCAGATGCCTGAGGAGCAGCGGCAACGCAGGCTCGAACGCGCCGAGGTGATCGAACACATGTCGCCGGAAGAGCGGACGCAGCTCAGCGAGTCCAGCCAGCGGCTTGGCAGCCTGCCCGCAGACAGGCAGACGGCGGTGAAGAGAGCCTTTCAGGATCTGCGCGCGGTTCCCGTCGATCAACGGGCTACGGTGCTGAACTCGGCGCGGTATCAGGGGACCTTTACACCGGAGGAGCGCGGCATCTTGTCGAACCTGTTGAAGGCTGAGCCCTACGAGGCAGCGCGGTAACCAGTACAACTCGGCCCGCTCAATCTACAGTGGGTTTCATTTGGCCAGTCTGGTACATTCGGTCTGATTCGGGCCTGCCACCGCAAACGCGCAGTAATCCTGCGATCTGACCCACCGTTTGGTGTGTTACATTTGCGCCATGATCGGCAAAGGTTCCGTGGCGTTGGTGTTGCTTGTGGCGCTGCTCGATGGGTCCGCGCTAGCGTCCGGACAGACTAAGAATGTAGAGAGCGGCCTTGCGCCGGTGGCGCAGAGTTCCGCAGCCGGAGCCGCGCCTGGCAACCCCGGCACATCCGGAAACCCTGCCACAGATTCGAGCGCCGCAAATCCCGCTTGCCCCGATGGCAACTGCGAGCCTTCGCAACCGCGCATCACCATTGCAACCGCAGCGTCCGCATTGCAATCGTGGCCATGGCAGGAGCGCGTAGCCTGGGGCGCAAACATCGTACTGGCCATCCTGGGATACGTTGGAATCATGATCGCGCTATCCACGCTGCGCAAGATTGAGCGCCAGACGCGCTTGAGCGAAGAGGCCGCACAGGCCGCGGCTGAAAGCGCGAAGGTGGCCATGCTGCATGCCCAGGCCATGGTTCGCGCCGAAAGGCCGTGGATTGTAGTTACATCCGAGCCTTCCTCGCAGAAGGAAAACAGCTTTGTCGTCGTGGCGACGAATCGCGGGCGCTCGCCGGCGCGAATTCTACGCTCCCTGGATGCGATGGCAAAGGCACTCGATGATTCCTCTTTGCCCGGCAACCCCGCTCTCGCTCGCGGCAAGGAGTTGAACCCCGTGGACGGGATGATTTTACTGCCCGGCGAGTCCACCGGCATCCGGATCTTTGACCGGGACGAGATTTCAAATCTTGCTGAAACCGGCAAGGAGCAAAAAGAGATTGAGACTGGGGCGATAAAAGTTTACTTATACGGGAAGATCACGTATCGCGATCTCGCCGAGCCCGACCATGCCGACGCGCATGGTACCGGCTGGTGCCTCCAGTACGTGCAGAGCCGGCAAAACAGCGCGTTGGTAGCGGCGGGGCCTGCGGCTTACATCAGGCACACATAGATTGACTGCTTTTGATCTCGGAAGGCCTGCAACATTCCCTCTCACGGAGGTTTCATCGATGGGAGAAAAGATGGGGGAGAAAAGATAGGGGAGAAAAGTTGCTGGAGAAAATTGGTGGAGAAAAGTTGGCCCAACGTCGGCACAGAACCCCGCGCAGATCGCCAGCTAAAATGGCCGGGATTTTGGAAGGGTTCGATTGGGGCGGCTAGCGGGGATCGAACCCGCGACATCCTGAGCCACAGTCAGGCGTTCTGCCGCTGAACTATAGCCGCCACATACAGATTCGATTGTAACATTGGACGAGATTTTCGCGTGATGGGAAGCCGCTCCGCCGATTGCCATTCGCGATACAATCGAGAAGGTATCGGGGCGTAGCGCAGCCTGGTAGCGCATCTGCTTTGGGAGCAGAGGGCCGGGGGTTCGAATCCCTCCGCCCCGACCATCACAAGCCACAGATATTTCAAGCAATATGGACGGTTGATCCAGGTCGTAGGGAAGTCAAACTCACCACGAAACTGGGTGCCCCAGGTCTCGCTTCTGAGACCTGGGGGACCGCAAATCTCCATGGACCACTTTCAACAACCCGCGATAGTAAATCGTATACGACGTTGGCATGACAAGGGGCCTCGTTCGCTATCAACAAGCCGGATGTTTTCACTTCGTCACGTTCAGTTGTTATCGTCGTCTCCCTTATCTCGGCACCGGCACGGCGCGCGATCTGTTTGAACAATCCCTTGAAGTCATGCGCAAGAGGTACGAATTTGTCGCAGCCGGCTATGTCGTCATGCCGGAGCACGTTCATCTCCTCCTCAGCGAACCGAAGAAGACTTTGCTCTCAAAGGCGATTCAGGCGCTGAAGCTGTCGGTCTCCGTTCAAAGCAGGCAGCGGCCCTTCTGGCAGGCGCGATACTATGACTTCAACGTACACCATGATAAGAAGCGCATTGAGAAACTCAGGTACATGCACCGCAGCCCGGTCAAGCGAGGACTTGTCGAAAAGCCGGAAGTTTGGCCGTGGTCCAGCTTCCGTCATTACGCCGCAGGCCTGAAGGGAACGGTTGAGATTGAGAGCCAGTGGACAGCATTTCTGCGGGGAAATCAGCTCCCTCAACATCTGCGCTACTCTGAAAAGGCAGAGGGTGAGCGTTGCGGTCTCCCATGTCTCAAAATCGAGACATGGGGCACCCAATTTCGTGGTGGATTCAGCATCCTGGGACCTGGGCCACCTGTCTGCCATCAGTGGAAAAGACAAGAGAGCAGTCCACAGAGTTGCGTACCCATAGGCCGCGCCTGCAACAGAGTAGGTCGAGATACCCGACGGGTCATCGTCCGCTGCCCCGGTAACCAACCCTGGGCCAAGATCTGCCAAAAATCCTTGCAGGCCATGGTGTGATACGCCCGGCGGTTCTGATAGCAACCGTATATTCCGCGATTCGCTCACCAACTCATCCTACGATAGCCGAGCCCGTGACGATGCCTTGCTTATCAAGTCGGTCGGTGACCGAGCGCCACGAATAGGAAGCTCTGAGCTCACCGGAAAACGTGAGTCCTACAGGTTAGGTACCGGGAGACGCCCTTCCCGTCACTTGGACGAGAAGTCGCCAATACGGACATTTCGGCCTTGGGCCGTCGATTCTGCCCGAAAAGAGGTTATCGGAAACTAGAGGCCGAAGTTGCCGAAATGCCGACTTCGCGGGAACCCGGTCGGATTAGTGAACATAAGCGCTTTTATCGATACCTATGTTTCATCCGTCGGTCGGCGAGCGACACTCGGTTTACCGCATCGTTACCGTAACCCCGTTGTGCTCAAAAATCTAGGTGTTACGCTCCTTGCTTGAGCGTTCTATCTGCTCGTCTGCGCGGTGTTTCGAAAGGTGGCGGAATGATTGAGTTTTCTGGAAAGAAACTGCTTGTGATCGGGGGTACGTCCGGCATGGGGTTCGCGACAGCGAAGCTCGCCAAGACGCTTGGTGGAACCGTCATGATCGCCTCACGAAATGCCGAACGGGTCGCAGGGGCAAGTGCGCGGATTGGGGTCGAGGGAAGGACCCTCGATGTCACGGATGCCTCCGGTGTCGACACCTTCTTTTCAGGAGCGGTCTGGGACCACGTAATTGTGACTGGGTCGGACGTGAAGATAGCGGCGGTTCGCGAGCTACCCCTGGAGACGGCCCGCGCATCGTTCGAAAGCAAGTTTTGGGGGTTTTACAACGTAGCGCGTGCGGCCAACATTACGCCGGGGGGGTCGCTCACGGTGATAGCCGGGTTTCTTGCCACCCGTCCAGCAGCCGGTCGTGCACTCATGGGCGCGATCAATGGCGCGCTTGAGAGTCTCGTACAAGGGCTTGCACTAGAACTAAAGCCCGTCCGTGTAAATGCTCTTTCGCCTGGCATGGTCGAGACAGAGATGTGGAGCGGTATGACCATCGAAACGCGCGAAGCGGCCTTTGCGAAGGTGCGTGCAACCTATCCCGCAGGTTGCATCGGTCAGCCAGAGGACATCGCACGTCAGATTCTTTTGCTCGCGGCAACGCCGTTCGCTACAGGAACGATTGTGACGTTGGACGGCGGCGCCTCAATCGCCTAGTTGACCGTCAGGAGAATCGCAATCCGATGTTCAAACGTATGTCCATTCTCATACGGCTTCACCAGGACGACCGCGAATCGTTTGCGGCCAAATGGGAGTACCACGGCACCTTGGTATCGCAGTTGCCCCTGATTCGCACGTACCTACAAAACCATGTTGTGGAGACGATAACGCGACAGGGTGTTATTGAGGCGGATGGCATTGTAGAGCTGAAGTTTGATCGGCCTGAGGATATGGCAACTGCATTTGCGAGCCCTAACGCAGCTGCAGTGAAGGCGGATGAACCTGGCTTTCTAGGCCACGGCACTGGTTACGCACTTGAGACTGACACGATGCCACTATGTTCACCAGACGGTGCGAAACTGATAGCTGTTTGGGCGACAAATTCAGATCCGTCCGTCGAGCGGTTGGTTCATGCAGCCCGTTCGATTCCCGGCTTCAAGAGGGCTGTACGTGATGTTGTTGCGAGTGTGATACCAAGACCGGAAATGAGGCGCCCCCCGCAGAGAGTTTCGACGTTCCTCCATCTTCTCTTCGCCGATACGGAGGCGGCATCCAGTGCTGGCCGGACTCTCGTCGGGAGTATAGGTGCTGAAAATGCGGCGAATGTCTCCGTATTTCGGGTGAGGACGAACGTTGTGATTCACGATGCGTGAGCGATGTCCTGCAACGCAAATTGTGACCTTGGTTACACGTCTGGATTAGCGACGAGAAGTGTGCGTCCAGCGAAGGCTGGCATGAACAGTGGGTGAAGGTCCCACCGGGGTAAGAGTCCAAGCCCCGTAGCTTGAATAGCAGGGTGGGGAGGAAACTTCCCATTCTGAAGCCTATTGAC
>Ga0182012_10003578_pt1 | contig 16540 bp, 12 predicted proteins | sample 612S2SmetaG_FD_120486 | JGI IMG/M metagenome (GOLD analysis project Ga0182012, IMG submission 120486) | Permafrost microbial communities from Stordalen Mire, Sweden - 612S2S metaG | ecosystem: Environmental > Terrestrial > Soil > Wetlands > Permafrost | place: Sweden: Stordalen | collected...
ATGAAGCTGGTGGAAGTGATTCGCGGCCTGGCCACCTCGCAAACAACTTTCGAGGCTGTGCGCGAGCTGGCGGTGAAGCTCGACAAGACTCCCGTCGAAGTGAACGACGCGCCCGGCTTTGTTTCCAACCGGGTACTCATGCCGCTGCTCAATGAAGCGATGTATGCGGTGATGGAAGGCGTCGCCACGCCGGACGCCGTCGACGATGTGTTCAAGCTGGGTATGGCGCATCCCATGGGGCCGCTGACCCTGGCCGATTTCATCGGGCTCGACGTTTGCCTCGACATCATGCGCGTGCTGCAGGATGGCCTGGGCGATCCCAAGTACCGGCCCTGCCCATTGCTCATCAAGATGGTGGATGCAGGCTGGCTGGGACGCAAGACTGGTCGGGGCTTTTACAGCTACTGACGGCCGAGATCGCATGAGATCGCCGAGTTGAACCGAGGGAGTTGTTCTCGGCGTCTCGGCGGTCGAACTTATCACGTGACCACTGGAAACCAAGCTCGATCCGATACGCCGATCTATTTCCTCGCGGCCATCCTTGGCATCGCGGCAGGCGTGCTCGACGTCAAGCTCGGCGATCTGCTGCTGACCGCCATGTGGGTATTGGCCTCGACCATGGTATTGGGCGGACTTCGTCCTGAGCGGCCTTGGCGCTGGATTGTTGCGGTCGCCGTATGGGTCCCGCTGACTCAATTGGTGGCCTATCTGTTCCTGCAGCGGAAGCCCTATCGTGCCCAGATTTACGAATCGTTCTTAGGATTTCTGACGGGAATCGCAGGCGCTTATGGCGGTTCCGTGCTGCGCCGCGGCATCGTTGAGTTGCGGAAATGATTGAGTGCCGAGCCCGCGGAGGTCGCCGAGAAACCGGAGACAGAAAAACTCCATCACAGCTGTGCCACCGGCTTAGTCATCTAAAAGCGCTGATGTATCTTCGAAAAGTCCCAGCTCAGACCTTCTCGGGCGCTCTCCGCGACCTCGGCAGTAAATTCGCACCAAAGGCTCGGATGCCCAGAAAGTGACTCCCTTTCCACAGGTGGTTTGGGTATGCTTCGCATATGGCCGTTTCGGTTTCTGTGCTGGCCAGTGGCAGCCGGGGCAACAGCACGCTGGTTCGCAGCTCGCGCACGCGTATCCTGGTGGATGCGGGCGTGTCGTCTCGCGAGATTTGCAAGCGCCTGAAAGCGGTCGGCGAAGATCCCACCGAACTTTCCGCCGTCGTCATCACTCACGAACACTCCGACCACGTGGCCGGGCTCGCCGTCCTGGCCCGCAAGCTGAAAGTCCCGGTTTTTATGACCGGCCCCACCCATCACGCCTGGTCGCGCGCAGTCCGCGATCAAGCAGGCGAGTTGCCTAAATTGGAGCGGCTGGAATTTTTCTCCGCTGGCTGTAAGTTTCAGATTGGCGACATTGAGGTAATGCCGTTCACCATTCCGCATGACGCCGCCGATCCCACTGGATTCACTTTCCGCGCTGAGGGTGCGAAAGTCGGCATTGCCACTGACCTGGGCTTCATGCCGCGCAATGTGAGCGACCATCTGAAGGGCTGCGATGTCTTGATGATCGAGTCCAACCATGACTTGGAGATGCTGCGCAGCGGGCCTTATCCCTGGTCGGTGAAACAGCGGGTGATGAGTCGGGTTGGGCATCTGTCGAATTCGGCGCTCGCGGATTTCTTTTGCAATCAGTATGATGGAGGAGCCGCCTACATCGTCTTGGCGCACTTGTCCGAGCAGAACAATCACCCGGAAGTGGCTCGCCGGGCCGCGGAACAGGCTCTGGGACACCGCGGTGGGCATCTCTGGAACCGGCTGTTACTGGCATCGCAGGCCGCGGCGCTCGCTTCTTTGCACCTGTAAGCGGCATCTGTAGTTGTGTATGAGTCAATGCATTGACCCTATCGTGGGCAACATCCTTGCCGGATGGCGTTATGACATCTCCGGCATCGCCCCCGAGATGTGCGCCGGCTACGAAGGGCATTTCGCTGGCTGCGCGCACTGCCGGTCGCGGCAACGCCTGCACCGTACCATCGATATCTCGCTGATTGCGCTGGCGTCGCTGTCGGGCGCGGCGTTTTTGCTGGCCTTTGGCGTCATCCATTATTTCGGGCCTCGCCACGCCTTCCTGCTGGAGGTTGCGGCGCTTTGCGGTTGTGCCTTATCTGCATTGATCTGGTTGGTGGTTGCCTTGGCGACGCCTGCTCCGATCGTGATGGCGGATGCGGCGCGACTGGGCGCAAGGCATGTGCACGACCGCCTGCCGCTGGAGATTCGCGAACGCCTGCCGGAAGAGTTGCGGGTTAAGCTGACGGGATCGTAAGCAGCGTTGTACTCTTAGGTTTCCCGCCTCGTTTGCGGGCTCTTGTTGATAAGCATTCCTCTCTTAAGCGCTCTTGTGAAAGGGTACGGCTTCAGCCGTGCGGTAACCCAGCCAAACCGATTCCGGCTTTAGCCGCTGAGGGTTTCGCTTTCGCGACTCTCGTCATTACCCCAGTTCGTCCAGCATGGCTTGCATTTCGGAGAGCGCATGCCGGTTTCCGGTGCGCGTGGCCGAGGCGACTCCGTTGGTGAGCATCTTCTTCGCGTCTTCAATGCGTTGGGCTTTCGCGAGGGTTTGTGCAGTCATAAAGTAGCCCGCGGTGTAGTCGGGATGCGCTGCCAGCAGCTTGCCAAATTCCTCAAGCGCCAGATCGAGATGGCCTTGCGTGGCATGTTCCATAGCCAAGCCATAGCGGGCGAAGGCGTCGTTGGGAGCCTGCGCCAGAATTTCTGTGAGCTGTGCGATGCGGTCAGTGGTCAAGAGTTTTTCTCCCAAGTTTTGCGGACGCCTGTTTTGCGGACGCCTATGGCTGCGATCATGCGCCCGGTGCGTCCCTGCTCCGCGCGATAAGAAAAGAGCCGGTCGTTGTTGCAGGCGGTACACAGCCCAGAAATGGAGATGTTCTTCGCCAGAACTCCGATGTCGAGCAACTGGCGGCGGTTAGCTTCGGCTAAATCGAGAAATATTTTTGTGGGCAAGACGCCGTGTCCGGGGGCTCGCGCCGTGAGAAAAAGCAGCGGATACTTTTCGCGTACCGGATCAGATTCCTGAATCTCGCGGAAAAGTGCCGGAGCATACTCGAATTGCGATTCGAATTGCGTGCGAACTTCCTCACCGACTTCGTAGCAGCAACCGCCAATGCCCGGACCAATGGCTGCTTTCAGGTTGCGCGGCAGGCTTCCGAAATGAAGCCGCATCGCGCCCGCGCCTTTTTCAGCGATGCGCTTGACGGTCCCGCGCCATCCCGCGTGAAAGACCCCGACCGCTTCGCGTTTGGTATCAACGAGCATGATAGGGTGGCAATCCGCAGTCTGGATGCCCAGCAGGAGTTCTGGCGTGTTTGTGATTAGGCCATCTCCCACCACCTGCCTCGACGAAGGTTCTGAGACTTGAAAAATGAGATCGGAATGAATTTGACGCGGAGTAACCAGCGGCCATAGAGTCTTTCCCGTCGTCGCGCCCAGCGCCTGAATGAACGCTTGCCGATTGCGTTCAACCGCAGACCTCGCGTCCTCTTTAGTGAATCCCAAGTTGAGCGCCGACGTTCCATATACGCGCGAAGACCCGCCGCTGCGCGTGGAAAATCCATGCACCAGCCATAGCAACTTAGATAAATTGCCGGCGCGCAGAATTTCGAGAGGTTTCTTCGTCGCTCTCTTTGTAGGAATAGCCTTCTTCACTGGTTCAGGGTAGCTGGTTCATGGTAACAAGGTATGGCCAAGCGCCGGTTACTTGCGCCGCAAGCTGGCTTAGGATACAAACGCGGCAGGAATTATTTCTCTTATGTCTATGGTCCGCAATATGTTTCGCAGTGCGCTGGTCGTGGTGTTTTTGTCGCTTTCATCCATCGCGCAAGTCCCGCCGCCGCCGGCCCCGGCAGCGCAGCCAAAAGACGCGGCACCCGCCAAGCCTGCCGACTACTCGCAGGAAGCCTCGGTGGTGGAAAGGTGGCGCACATCTTATTACTTCAATGACGATGGCACAGGCCGCCGCGAGCAGCTGGCGCGAATCAAGATTCAGAGTGAAGCGGGCGTCCAGCAATGGGGACAAGTCGTCATCGGCTACAACTCCGCCAACGAAAAAGTCGATGTGCCTTATGTTCGGGTAAACAAGGCTGACGGCACCGTGGTGACCGCGCCCGCGGATTCCATTCAGGACTTGAGCATGCCGTTTGAGAAAGAGGCTCCGGTCTATACCGACTATCGCCAGAAACACATTACGGTGCCGGGATTGCGTCCGGGCGATGTGCTTGAGTATGACATCGTCATCACGGTTGCGCCCGCGCTTGCGCCACAAGAGTTTTGGATGGAGCACTACTTTGCCAAGAGCGGCATTGTGCTCGACGAGCAGCTTGAACTGAATGTTCCCAGAAGCCGTCAGATCACGCTGAAGACCCAGGCGGGCGACAATCCCAAGCCCACGGAAGACAAAGATCGCAAGATTTATCTATGGAAGAGTTCGCATCTGGATCCCGAAGACGACGATGCCAAAGATAAGAACGGCAAGCTTAAGAAGCCGAAGCAGCAGCCGGATACGCCCGATGTGCAAATGACCACGTTCGCCAGCTGGGAGGAAATGGGCCGCTGGTATGGCTCGCTGGAGCGCAGTCAGCGCACTCCGAGCCCAGAGATTCGCGCCAAAGCCGCGGAACTAACTGCCGGAAAAACCACTGACCTCGATAAGATCGAAGCACTCTACGATTTCGTGGCGACGAACTTTCGCTACATCAGCCTGTCGTTCGGCGTGGGACGCTTTCAGCCGCACGCCGCCGCCGATGTGCTGCACAATCAATACGGCGACTGCAAAGACAAGCACACGCTGCTGGCATCCTTGCTCGAAGCGGAAGGATTTCATGCTTCGTCGGTGCTGATCAACACCACCCGCAAACTCGATCCCGCAATTCCGTCGCCGGCGCAGTTCGATCACGTCATCAGTCTGGTCATGCTAGGCAAAGAAGAAGTTTGGATGGACACGACGGCGGAAGTCGCACCGTTCCGCATGTTGTCCTACAGCATTCGCAAGAAGCAGGGGTTGGTGATTCCGTGGGAAGGCACGCCGCATCTGGAGGAGACGCCGCCTAATCCGCCATTTGCGAGCGTGCAAGTGCAAACTTTCGATGGCAAGATCAACGTTTTCGGGAAACTCGACGCGCACATTCATGACGAAATGCGTGGCGACACCGAGCTGTTTGCGCGCAGTCTGTTTCGCCGAGTACCCAATGCGCGCTGGCCGGAGTTGGTGAAAGGAATGAGCGCTTCGCTGGGACTGGACGGCGATGTCACGGATTTGAAAGTAAGCGACCCAGCGAACACCAAAGAGCCGTTTCAGATCGACTACAAAATTTCCGTCGCCAACTACTTCGACTGGACCAAGAAGCAAACGGAGATGCGGTTGCCGCTTTCCGAATTGCGCTTGCCCGACGTCGATGAGGGCGACGACGATAAGGATGACAAGAAGGATGATCCTATCGAGTTAGGCGCGCCCGGAGTATACGACTACAAAATTCATCTGGAATTTCCGCCGAAGTACGTTTTGCGCGCGCCGCTGCCTTTCACCATGAAGCGCGATTACGGAGAATATTTTGCGAGTTACAAGGTGGAGGGCACGTCGATCGATGCCGAGCGCAAACTGACCGGAATCATTCGCGACCTGCCGCAGTCGCGGGCCCACGACTACGCAGCATTTCGCCGCGCCGTGTTTGCCGACACTTCGCAGCAGTTCTCGATCGATGGAACCCTCGCGGGATCGCCCGAAGTCAGTGCAGGCACCAAAGGCACGGATCTGGAAGACGCCGCCCAAGCCGCGCTCAAGCAAGGCAAGTTTCAACTGGCGGTCGATCTTTTCACGCGTGTGGTGCAGACCGATCCGGACAACAAAACGGTGTTCATGAACTTGGGCCGCGCTTACATGGGGCTGCGCCAATACAAGAACGCGATAGAGGCCTTCGATAAGCAGACCAAGCAAAATCCTTATGACGAGACGGGCTTCAGCAATTTAGGTTGGGCTTATGCTACGGATCAGCAATTTGATCCGGCAGCCGCCGCGTTTAATAAAGCGCTGGAGATCAATCCGCTCAGCGAATATGCTCACGCTGCGTTGGGCGACTTGTATTCCGAAGAAAAGCAGTATGACAAGGCTGCGCCGGAACTGGAGAAAGCGGTTTCGCTGCAATCCGAAAATGCGGCTCTGCGAGTGAATCTGGGTACGGCTTATCTGAATCTTGGCCAGGATGATAAGGCGATGGCGGCGTTCGATCGGGCGATCGACCTTTCCGCCGGACCGGAAATGTGGAACGACATCGCGTATCAGTTGGCGCTTAAGGGCGTGCATCTCGATCGCGCGCAGCAGTATGCGGAATCGGCGGTCGATGCGGTCGTAGCTTCGGTGCGCAACATTTCACTCGATCAACTGAATCAGCGCGACCTGTTTATGGTGCCATCACTCTTTGCCTACTGGGACACGCTGGGCTGGGTGTATTTCGCCAACGGTGACTTACCGAAAGCCGAAAAATATGTGAGTGCGTCGTGGATGCTGGGTGAGCACTCCGAAGTCGGCGACCATCTCGGGCAGATTTACGAGAAGGAAGGCAGGAAAGACGATGCGATCCGTGCGTATGCGATGGCGCTTTCCGGGATTCGTCCTAAGCCGGAGACGCGAGGACGCCTGGCCGCACTGGTGGGCGAGAGCAAGGTTGACGCGCTGGTCAACAAACATCGCGAAGATTTATCGAATATGCGCACTGTAGACGTTGGCTCGGGACCGAAAGACGCGGCCAGCGCGGAGTTCTTCGTGCTGTTGAAGCCGTGGGGCAACGGAGCGGTCGTCGATGGAGTGAAGTTCATCAGCGGGGACGAGAAGCTGAAAGTGCTAAGCGACGGTTTGCGCAACGCGAAATACAACCTGACTTTTCCAGATGATGCGCGAGTGAAGATTTTGCGCCGCGGTGTCGCGTCATGTTCCAAGGTGGACGGCAAGTGCATGTTCGTCATGATGCTGCCGGAGGATGTGCACACCGTGGATTGAATTGCCTGTGTAGCGCGGGCGCCCTCGCCAGCGAGGGCACAATCAATGCTCTGTCCGCTCAAACCAGTGCGCCAATCGCAGCACCAGACTTTCTGCGCTGAAGTTGCCGGCGATTTGCAGACCGATAGGCAATCCCGACTTTGTGAATCCGCAGGGGACGGAGATCGTGGGTAGTCCCCAGACGTTGAACGGCCTGGTATTGCGCAGCAACAGGATTTCTCGCGGACGCAGGTCGTCGGGGTTTCGCGCGAGATCGGCGATGGTTGGCGCAGGCTGGGGAGTTGTGGGCGTAATCAGCAAATCAACCTCGTCGAAGATGCGGATGATTTCGCGGCGCGACTGGGCGAGTTCTTCAACTGCCACCGCGATTTCTTGCCAAGAAAGTTCTTCTCCGCCGCGAAGTCGGCGTAGGGTCTCGGGCTGATAAAGATCGGCACTTCCTAAGATGTTTTCCTTGTGAGCCGCCCATGCTTCCGCAGCTAGCAGCACTCGCCCTCCGGGATCGGGAATGTCGAGTTCGCGCGAGTCGCGAAATTCGGACGTCAAAATCCTGCGCGCCTCTTCGAAGCTTGCGCTCACTTCTGGATCGAGGTCTTCGAGGAATAATCCCTGCGGAAAACCCAGGCGCAAGCCTGAAGGGAGTCGCACGCTAACATCCGCTGCGGGCCAATCCGAAATCGCTTGCAGAATGATCGCGGCGTCTTCAACACTTCGGGTCAGCGGTCCCACATGGTCGAGCGACGGTGCCAGCGGAAGTACGCCTTGAGGACTAACGAGAGCGTAGGTGGGCTTAAGGCCGACGATGCCGCACAACGCGGCGGGCTCGCGGATTGAGCCTCCGGTGTCGGTGCCGAGCGCGGCGAAACACATGCCAGCGGCGACGGCTGCGGCCGAGCCCCCCGACGATCCGCCGGCGATGTGTGCGGAGTTCACGGGATTGCGCACCGGCCCGAAGCAGCTGATCATCGAACTGCCGCCGTAGGCGAACTCGTGCATGTTTTGTTTTCCCAGTAACACGGCGCCGGCGGCTTTGAGTCTGCGAACGACTTCGGCGTCCTGCGTGGGGACGCGGTTGCGATAGAGTTCGCTGGCTGCGGTTGTGGGTACTGCTGCGGTGTCGATCAAGTCTTTCAGCGCCAGCGGAATGCCATGTAAGGGGCCGCGCCAATCGCCGCGAGCGATTTCCGCTTCGGCGGTGCGAGCCTGGGCAAGCGCGGACTCCGCGGTCACAGTGATGAAAGCGTTCAGGGTCGGATTGAGTTGCTCTATCCGCGCCAGACACTGCTCTGTTAGTTCGACAGGCGAGACGGCGCGTCGACGAACCTGTTTACTGATATCCGCAATCGTCGGATACGCGGTCGTCCCTTTATTAGATTCTTTAGTCATTACTCGCAATCCCGTCCGCAACCCAACCGCAAGTCTATAATCAGAATCGTAGTGACTGCACCAAGAACGGAGACTTTGCCATGCCGCAAGTGACCGAGACCCTCGCCGGAACCCAAGCCTTTCTCGTCGATGGCAAGTGGATCGAAGAAGGCGAACCGGTCGAGATCAAGGCTCCCTTTGACGGCAAGGTCATTGGAACGGTGCGGCAAGGACGGCGGGAGCACGCCGAGCAGGCGATTGCGGCCTCGGTAAAAGCTTTTGGCACGACGCGCAGGCTGCCCGCCTTCGAGCGACAGCGAGTGCTGCGCAGCATCGCGCAAAACATTGGGGCGCGCAAAGAAGAGTACGCCCACACCATGGCGCTCGAGGCAGGCAAGCCCATTCGCGCCGCACGCACTGAAGTCGAGCGCGCTATCTTCACGTTTCAAGTCGCCGCCGAAGAGAGCACGCGCATTTATGGCGAGTACATTCCGCTCGACTGGCAGGAGTTCACCGCCGGCCGCTGGGGCATGGTGCGCCGCTTTCCGCTGGGTCCAATTGCGGGCATCACGCCATTTAATTTTCCGCTGAATTTGGTCGCACACAAGGTCGCGCCCGCCATTGCCGCAGGATGCAGCATGGTCCTCAAACCCGCGCCGCAAACGCCGTTCACTGCCATGCTGTTGGCGGAGTCGGTGCAGCAGGCGGGCTGGCCCGACGGCGCGCTGAACGTTCTTCCGCTGTCGAACGAAGACGCGGGAATTCTGGTCAGCGATGATCGCATTAAGCTGATCAGCTTCACCGGCAGCGCCGGGGTCGGCTGGGATATTAAGCGCCGCGCGGGCAAAAAGAAAGTTGTTCTTGAATTGGGCGGCAACGCGGGGGTAATCGTCCACAGCGATACCGATCTAGCTTATGCCGCCGACCGCTGTGTTGCCGGAGGCTTCGGCTATGCCGGCCAGACCTGTATTTCGGTGCAGCGCATTCTGGTGGAGCGTTCGGTCAGCGCCAAGTTTATCGAGTTGCTGCTGACAGGAGTGCAGAAGCTGCATTCGGGCGATCCACTAGATGAGGCGACGGACGTTGGACCCTTGATTCGCGAGTCTGACGCGATCCGGGCTTACGATTGGATCCAGGAAGCCATTCGTTACGGCGCACGACTGCTCTGCGGCGGCCATCGCCACGGCTCGATGCTCGAACCCACCGTCCTTACCGGGACAAAACCGGAGATGAAAGTGAACTGCCAGGAAATTTTTGCGCCCGTGGTAACGGTAGAGACTTACGACAATTTCTCCGACGCGATTCGTGAGCTGAACCGCTCCCAGTATGGCTTACAGGCGGGCGTTTTTACCCGCGATGTGAAGCTCTTGTTCGACGCCTACGCCGAACTCGAAGTCGGCGGCATGATCGCCGGAGATGTGCCTTCGTTCCGCATCGATCACATGCCGTACGGCGGCGTGAAGGATTCCGGACTTGGCCGCGAAGGGTTGCGCTATGCCATCGACGAGATGACGGAACCGAAGCTGCTGGTCATGAACCTGCGGTGACGGAGCCAGCCTGCGCATTGCAGCTTTCGCAGGCGAATGGATTTGTGGTTTTGCTTTTCCCCTGAATCCCAATCTGGGTTATTAAAAAAATTTCTCCGCAGAAACCTGTTATTGCTTCTCATCAAACTGCTATACTCAAAAGTTTTCCAGGGATAATAAAAATTTAGCTGCACGCAATTCATAACTCTGTTCACTGAAATGCTGGACGTTCCGGAAATCTAAAAAGGTTTCCGCTGTGAGACAAGTACGCCGTTCCATGCAGATATTTCATCGCAGTGCGAACACGATCGCGAGAGCCACAATCTTTGGCTCGATTTTTTTCATTTCTATCGCTCTTTGGGCGGTGCTGGAGCTGGACCGCTCTCCTTATGTTACCTATGCGCATGTGGTGCGGCCGCAGCCGGTGCCGTTCAGCCACCAGCATCACGTCGCGGGACTGGGCATCGACTGCCGGTATTGCCACACTTCGGTTGAGGTTTCGAACTACGCCGGTATTCCTCCGACCAAGACGTGCATCAACTGTCACGCGCAGATTTGGACGAATGCGGCTCTGCTGGAGCCGGTGCGCGAAAGCTATCGCAGCGGCAAGTCGCTGGTGTGGACTCGAGTCAACGATCTGCCGGACTACGTTTATTTCAATCACAGCATTCACATCAACAAGGGCGTAGGCTGCAATACCTGCCACGGCCCGGTGGATCGCATGCCGCTGATGTATAACGATGCGTCGTTGCGTATGGAATGGTGCCTGGACTGTCATCGCGCGCCGGATAAGTATTTGCGGCCTCGCGATCAGGTGTTCAATATGCGCTATGAGCAGCCGTCGGTGGCGCGTCCGATTAATTTTGAGGGGAAAGAATACACCGATCAGCGGACGTTTGGTCGCGATTTGATCAAGCAATACAATTTGCGTTCGGTGGCCGACATCACCAGTTGTTCGACGTGTCACCGATAAAAATTTACGCTTTTAGAAATTTCATGAAGATGGAAGAGCAGAACAGCAAGCAGCACGTCGAGGCGGTCTGCCCCAGCAAGAAGGGGATGCTCGATCTGGAGACGGCGCGGGCAAAGGTCGCGGAGGCGAAGGGTCCCGAATATTGGCGCAGCCTGGAAGAATTGGCGGGCAGCGCCGAATTTCAGGAGATGATGCACCGCGAGTTTCCGAAGGGCGCGTCGGAGTGGATCGACGAGGTTTCGCGGCGCGGATTCCTCAAGCTGATGGGCGCATCGCTGGCGATGGCTGGCATGACCGCCTGCACCAAGCAGCCGCTGGAACCGATCGTGCCTTACGTGCGGCAACCGGAAGAAGTGATTCCAGGGCGTCCCATGTTTTTTGCCACGGCGTTTACGTTAGGTGGGTATGCCACGCCGCTGCTGGTTGAAAGCCATCTGTATCGTCCGACAAAAATTGAAGGCAACAATCTACACCCAGCAAGTCTCGGCGGGACCGACGTTTTTTCGCAGGCGTCGATTCTTGAAATGTATGACCCCGATCGCTCGCAGGAGCCGGTTCATATGGGCGAAATGGGTACATGGGGCGGATTGATCGAGTCGCTGACCGGCGCGATTAACATGCAGAAGCCGCTGCAAGGCGCGGGCATCCGAATTCTGACGCGCACGGTTTCTTCGCCGACGCTGGTCGATCAGATGGCCTCGCTGCTCAGGACTTATCCGCAAGCCAAGTGGCATGTCTACGAGCCAGTGAATCGCGATAATGTCCACGGTGGTTCGGCGCTGGCTTTCGGGCAGCAGGTGGAAACGCGCTATCGGTTGGAGAATGCCGACGTCATTGTTTCGCTGGATGCGGACTTTCTGTACGCGGGCTTCCCCGGCAGCATTCGCTACGCGCGCGATTATGCGAAGCGGCGCAATCCCGACGCGGGCAACATGAGCCGCGTGTATGTGGTCGAGAGCGTGCCTTCGATCACGGGCGGCAAGGCCGATCATCGGCTTTCGTTGCAAGCGTCGAAGATTGAGCCGTTTGCGCGGGCGCTTGCGTCCGCGCTGGGCGCTGGCCAAGGCGTAGATACTGTCGAGCCTTCCGCTGCCAAGTTTGCCGCGACTGTGGCCAAGGATCTGCAAGCGCATCGCGGATCGAGTGTGATTATCGTCGGCGACAATCAGCCCCCGGCGGTTCATGCGCTGGCTCACATGATGAATCAGGCGCTGGGCAATGTCGGCAAGACCGTTGAGTATACCGACCCAGTCGACGCGAACCCGATCAATCAAACGCAGTCGATTCAGGAACTGGTTTCCGACATGCGCGGCGGCAAAGTGGACATTCTCTTCATTCTCGGCGGGAATCCGGCCTATGACGCTCCGGCAGATTTAGGCTTTGCCGATGCATTGATGAAGGCCAATGTTCCGGTTCGCGTTCATCTCGGACTCTACAACGACGAGACCGCCGAACTCTGCCAGTGGCACATCAACGAAGCGCATTACCTTGAATCCTGGGGCGACACTCGCGCCTATGACGGCACAGTCAGCATCCAGCAGCCGCTTCTGGCGCCACTTTACAACGGGAAGAGCATTCATGAAGTGGTTTCGCTGATCGCGGGTCAGCCGCAAACCAGCGCCTTCGAATTGGTGCAGGCTTATTGGAAGTCGAAACATACGGGCGCGGACTTCGACGCGTTCTGGCGGAAGTCATTGCACGATGGTTGGATTGAAGGCACCGCCTTCACGCCGAAACAAGTCAGCGCGAAAGCGGGCAGCGTTCCGGCATCAGCAACGAATATCAATCCCGACGGTTCGGTTGAGATCAATATTCGCCGTGATGCTTCGGTCTACGACGGACGCTTCTCGAACAATGGCTGGCTGCAAGAGCTGCCTGCGCCGATGACCAAGATGACTTGGGATAATCCTGTGCTCATCGGCCCGTCGATGGCTGATCGCTTGGGACTCAAGAGCGAAGACCTCATCGAGATCGAAGTCAACGGAAAAAAGATCAGCGCTCCAGTTTGGATTCAGGCCGGACATCCCGATAATTCCGTGACCGCGTATCTCGGTTATGGCCGTCGCCGCGCGGGACGGGCTGGCACGGGCGCGGGCTTCGATGTGTATCCAATCTTCTATAGCGCCACGCCGACGCTGGCTGCGGGAAAGATTCGCAAGTCGGGCGGGACTTACAAGTTGGCATGCACCCAGGGCTACCAGACGATGGAAACGCAGAATGGCGACTCCCGCCCTCTGGTGCGCGTGGCCACCCTCGACGAATATCAAAAGGAGCCGAAGTTCGCGCAGGAAGATGAGCCGCCCGCCGAGCTTACGCTTTATCCCGGCTACGACTACAAGAAAGAGCCGAACTCATGGGGCATGACCATCGACATGAATGCCTGCGTGGGCTGCAACAACTGCATTGTCGCCTGCCAGTCGGAAAATAATATTCCAGTCGTTGGCAAAGAGCAGGTGGTGCGCGGACGCCACATGCACTGGCTGCGCGTAGACGCCTACTATCAGGGTGATCGCGACAATCCCAAAGCGTACTTCCAGCCGGTGCCGTGCATGCAGTGCGAGAACGCGCCGTGTGAGTTGGTATGTCCCGTGGGTGCGACGGTGCATAGCACCGAAGGCCTGAACGACATGGTCTATAACCGCTGCGTGGGCACGCGTTACTGCTCGAACAACTGCCCGTACAAAGTACGCCGCTTCAACTTCCTGCTGTTTCAGGACTGGGAGACTCCGCAGTACAAGATGATGCGCAATCCCGATGTGACCGTGCGCAGCCGCGGCGTGATGGAGAAGTGTACGTATTGTATTCAGCGCATCAATTGGGCGCGCATCGACGCAGAGCGCGCAAACGGTGGTCCGTTTGTGAAAGAAGGCACGCTGCAAACCGCCTGCCAGCAGTCGTGTCCGGCGGATGCGATCAGCTTTGGCAACATCAACGATGCGACGAGCCGGGTATCGAAGCTTAAGGCCAATAACAGAAATTACAGCTTGCTGGGGGATTTGAACACGCGTCCCCGCACGACTTATTTGGCGGAGATTCGCAATCCGAATCCGGAGTTTGAGGCATAACGCAGAATCAAGAAGAAGCCATCATCATGACGCCAGTGGAACAACTCGAACTCGAAGAGAAAGTCAGCCGGGCGCCGGTCATGGAGCCGGGGCATTCGTTTGCCACGATCAGCGACAAGATCAGCTCGGTCGTGCTCACGCGTCCGCTGTCGATCGGATGGCTGCTCGGCCTGAGCGTGGCCGGCGCGTTCGTTATGGTGCTGACCACTGCCATCTGTTACTTGTTCCTCAAGGGCGTTGGGATTTGGGGCATCAACATCCCCATCGGTTGGGGATTCGCCATCGTCAATTTCGTCTGGTGGATCGGTATTGGCCACGCCGGAACTTTAATTTCTGCAATTCTCTTGTTGTTGCGGCAAAGCTGGCGCAACTCGATCAATCGCTTCGCTGAAGCGATGACATTATTCGCCGTGGCCTGCGCTGGAATGTTTCCGCTGTTGCACATGGGCCGTCCCTGGCTGGCTTACTGGATGTTCCCTTATCCCAACACCATGAATTACTGGCCGCAATTTCGCAGTCCACTGGTGTGGGACGTGTTCGCGGTTTCGACTTACGCTACAACTTCGCTGTTGTTCTGGTTTGTGGGATTGATCCCTGACTTAGGCACATTGCGTGATCGCGCCAAGAATATCTGGATCAAGCGCGCCTACGGATTGCTGGCTATGGGCTGGCGCGGTTCGGCGCGCCACTGGAGCCGCTACGAAACCGCTTATCTACTGCTGGCTGGATTGGCGACGCCGCTCGTTCTATCCGTTCACACTGTCGTCAGCTTCGATTTCGCCGTCGGCATCGTGCCGGGTTGGCATACGACCATTTTTCCGCCGTACTTTGTCGCGGGCGCGATTTATTCCGGCTTCGCGATGGTGCTGATTTTGGCGATTCCGATTCGCAAGATTTATGGGCTCGAGGATTTCATCACCGAGCGCCATCTGGAAAATTCAGCGAAGGTGATGCTGGCGACGGGATTGATTGTGGCTTACGGCTATGTGATCGAAATGTTCATGGGGTGGTACAGCGGCAATCGCTACGATTCGTTCCTGCTCTGGAACCGCCTGCACGGCCCGTATTCGTTCTTCTACGACATGCTCTGGATGTGCAATATCTTCATCCCGCAGCTTTTGTGGATTCGCAAATTCCGCCGCAATCCGGTTCTGTTGTTCATGGTTTCCGCGGTGGTGCTGGTCGGTATGTGGCTGGAGCGCTTCATCATCGTTGTGGTCAGTTTGCAGCGTGACTTCCTCAATTCGTCATGGGGAATGTATTACCCGACGCGCTGGGATTGGGCCGTGTTTCTGGGGACGCTGGGCTTCTTTACCTTCTGCATGTTCCTGTTCCTGCGGCTGCTGCCCTCGATCTCCATGTTTGAAATGAGCACGCTTTTGCCCGAGTCGAAGGTGAAGGAATAAAGACGAATGGCTGCGAGAAATCCCATTTACGGTTTGCTGGCGGAGTTCGAGACGCCCACTGAAGTCGTCGAGGCGGCAAAGAAGACTCATGCGGCCGGATATAAGAAGATCGACGCCTATAGTCCGTTCCCGATCGAAGAGCTTTCCGAAGCCATCGGATTCCATCACAACAACGTCGCGCTGGTAGTTTTGTGCGGTGGCATTATCGGCTGCCTCACCGGATACCTCATGCAGTATTGGATCGCTACCATCAGCTATCCCGTGAATGTCGGTGGACGTCCATTTCACTCATGGCCCTCGTTCATTATCGTCACTTTCGAGCTGACGATTCTGTTCTCGGTGCTGTCTGCAGTCTTCGGCATGTTGGCGCTGAACGGCTTGCCCATGCCGCATCATCCCGTGTTCAATGTGCCACGCTTTGAGCTGGCTAGCAAAGACAAATTTTTTCTAATCGTTTTTTCGTCGGACCCGAAGTACAACGCCGACGATACGCGGGCGTTTCTCGAAGGATTGCGTCCGATCTCGATTTCGGAGGTGCCCAGCTAAATGACGCTGAGCCTCCGCAAGATTTCTCCAATCGGACTGCTAGCTGTGTTCGCTTTAGCCGGTTGTCGCCAGGATATGCACAATCAGCCGCGCTTCAAACCGCTGGCGGAAAGTGATTTCTACTCCGATCTGCGTTCCGCGCGCCCTCCAGTGGATGGCGTAGTCGCGCGCGGACAATTGCATGACGACGTGTATCTCTATACCGGCAAGGTGGGCTCCAATCCTGGCGATTACATGCCGTTCCCGGTCACTGCCGAGGTTCTGGCGCGGGGACAGCAGCGTTTCAATATTTACTGTTCGCCCTGCCACTCGCGCCTGGGCGATGGCAATGGCATGATCGTGCAGCGCGGCTACAAGCGTCCGCCCTCGTATCACATCGAGCGCCTGCGCAAAGCGCCGCTGGGATATTTCTACGACGTAATCACCAACGGCTTCGGAGCAATGCCCGATTATTCGGCCCAGATTCCGCCGCGCGATCGCTGGGACATCGTCGCTTACATTCGCGCTTTGCAGCTCAGTCAAAACGCAACTACCGCGGACGTTCCGGCAGGACAAGCCGTTCCGTCGCAGCCGCCGGTGTTCCGCGGTGATCCA
>Ga0182012_10003579_pt1 | contig 16529 bp, 15 predicted proteins | sample 612S2SmetaG_FD_120486 | JGI IMG/M metagenome (GOLD analysis project Ga0182012, IMG submission 120486) | Permafrost microbial communities from Stordalen Mire, Sweden - 612S2S metaG | ecosystem: Environmental > Terrestrial > Soil > Wetlands > Permafrost | place: Sweden: Stordalen | collected...
CATTGTGTCCCATTGCTTCAGCTCGATCAAAGGCTTCCGAAGCCTCCGAGAATCGTCCCTCGGTGTGAAGCAGAATTCCCTGCATGTTGAGCCCCTCCGCCTGTTCGGGATCTCGCGACCTAGCCCAGCGCAGCCAGCCCCATGCTCCGGCCAGGTCCTGTTGCGAGGCGCGAAACTGGCACCAGGCAATGTGCGTTTCCACCTGTTCTGTGTTCATGGCAAAGGCTTTGCGCAAATGCAATTCGGCCACGGCCGGACGCTCGCGTTCCCGTTCCAGCATGGCCAGATTGATCCAGCCGGCAACCAGGTCGGGGCGCAGTTCGACGGCCCTGAGCAACGCGGCCTCGGCATAGACTTCACGGCCCTGCTCACGCAATAGGGAGCCCAAGTTCATCCAAGCCGCGGCAAAGTCCGGCCGTTGGACCAGGGCGCGCCGGTAACGGGTCTCGGCTTCCTTTGTCCTTCCCAGGCGAGCAAGAACAAAGCCGGCGGCAAATTCTGCCTCGGGCAGGCGCGGATGAAATTGAAGCGCCTTTTCATAGCGCTCGAAGGCCTCCTGATTGCGGCCCAAAACGGCCAGCGCGTTTCCCAGGCCAAGATGCGCCGCAACCAACGCAGGCTTGCGCCGCAGGGCAAGCTCAAATTCAAAAATGGCTTCTTCGGGGCGCCCAGCGCCGATCTTGAGCTCGCCCAGACCTAGCCGGGCAAGCTCGTTCATTCCGTCCAGGCGGAGAGCCCCTGTGTAAGCGGATTCTGCCTCGTCGATACGATCACTGGCCTTCAATGCCTGCCCCAGAGCAACCCATGCCACCCCCATGCGGGGCGCCACTTCGACGGCAGCCCACGCCATATTCACTGCCGCCTCAAGCTGCCGGCTCGCCAGCGCAACCAGGCTTATTCCAACGAGTGCCTGCGGGTGGCGCGGATCTGCGGCAAGCATCCGCTGGTAACCGAGTGCTATCTCGGTCAACCTGCCGGTGAGGCCCAGTGGTGCTTTTATTGCCGTCGCTTGCGTTGCCATTTTTGTCCTGACTGGACGGTAAGCCGCCCCGGACAAGCACTCAATCGGAAATCGGGCGAGACCCGGAGTTTGACGTTCCACCGTTCCCAGTTTCTGCGCTGGTTTGATTTTGGGAACGCGCGCACAAGCTTCGGATTTAAACTGGCGAGGAATGGGATTGGAGATTTCTATGACTACTGCATCGTCTGTGGAAGCTCGCGTGCCCCTGCTGGAGCGGGAGGAAGTCTCCACTGAGGCCGGCGCACTCTACGACAGGTTGCTAACGGATCGCGGTTGTGTGCCCAACATGTTCAAGGCGCTTGCAAATGTTCCGTCGCTGGCACTGGGCATTGCCGCGTTGCTCAAACCGCTTATGGGCGAAGGCGCGCTGGTGGGCTGGTACAAGGAGCTGATCGCTACGCGCGTCGCTTCGCTGAATGATTGCGAATACTGCATTAGTGCGCATCGCTGTCTTGCCTTGCAACGCGGCGCGACGCCGGAACAGGTGGGAAGCTACGACAGTTTTGAGAGCGGGCCATTTACGGAAAAGGAAAAGGCCGGCTTTCGTTACGCCAGTCTGCTCCATGTTTCCGGCCATGCCATAGACGACGCGGCGTTTGCCGCAGTGAGCGCGCATTTCACTGCAGATGAGTTGATCGAGCTCACAGCGGTTGCCGCGGCCTTCGAGTTCTTTCCGCGATTCAACACCGCGTTGCGCATCCCGGTTACGCCGCTGCCTGTGAATCAGGCTGGCTCGATTTGAAGGCCGAGGCAGGATCATGCATCTTCAGCGCAGCATGAACTTCGCGGTTAGAGTTGCTTGCGATGACTCGCCAACCCACACTGTGTAAGCCCCAGGCTCGACCACCCATTTCTTTTCGGCATTCCAGACGGCAAGCTCGTCTTGCGGCACTTCGAACGCAACCGGCTTCGTCTCGCCGGGTTGCAGGGTTATGCGGGAAAAGCCCTTGAGCGCGCGCTCCGGAGTTTCCACGCTGCTTACGTCTTCGCGAACATAGAGCTGGGCAACCTCATCGCCCGCCACCGTGCCGGTATTAGTCACGTTGACCGTTACGTGGACCGGCCCAGTGCGCAGCGTGGGCGCATCGACATGCAGATCGTCGAAGCGGAACGCCGTATAGCTGAGGCCGAAGCCGAAAGGAAACACTGGCGTGTCGTCGCCATCGACGTAGCGATGAATCTTGGAGATGTCGTAATTGTAGTAGTCCGGCAGCACACCAATGCTGCGCGGAAAGGTGATCGTCAGATGGCCGCCAGGATTGTTCTCGCCAAACAGCGTCATGGCCATTGCCTTACCGCCGAACTCGCCCGGATACCAGGCTTCGAGAATGGCGGGAACATGTTGCGCAGCCCAGGCGATGGTGAGCGGACGGCCGTTCTGGAGCAATAGAACTGTCGGCTTGCCGGTGGCGACGACCGCTTCAAGCAGCGCCTCCTGATTTTCGGGAAGATCGAGCCTGGAGCGATCGGAGCCTTCGCCGGAGATGCCAGCCCGCTCGCCCAGCGCGAGAATCACAACTTCAGAGCCTTGAGCCAGCGCGACTGCCGCAGGAACGTCCTTGCCATCGGCGAAAGTGAATTCGGCATTCGGAACCAGGGCTTGCATCGCCGAAAGCAAATCGTTGTGCGCGGTAGGATCTGGCTCGGGCGCGTAGTCGCCGTACCGCGCAACCTTTGCATTTGGGCCGATGACCGCGACACGTTTCAGGCCTTTCGACAAAGGCAGCAGATGATTGTCGTTCTTCAGCAGCGTCATGGACTGCAAAGCCGATTGGAGCGACAGATCGAGGTGCGCCTGCGCACGATGGACCGTTGCGTTGAGAGCTGGATCGACCAGCGGATGGTCGAAGAGACCCAGGTCGAACTTGACGCGAAGCACATCGGAGACGGCTCGATCGAGTGCGGTCTTCGAGAGCGATCCCTCGCGGATGCCGTCGATAATCGCGTTCTGAAACGTCTTGTGGTCGAAGTCGTAGAACTGCATATCGACGCCGGAATTAACGGCCAGAATGACCGCATCCTTCGGACTGGCCGCCACGCGATGCGCGCCCGATAGCCGCTCGATGGCGCCCAGGTCCGACAGCACGAACCCCTTGAACCCCCACTCGTCGCGGAGAATTGTTTTGAGCAGGTAGGGGTCGGCAGTGACCGGAATGCCATCGATCTCGTGGTAGGCGGCCATAGTTCCCATCGCATGGCCCTGGCGGAACGCCGGCTCGAATGACTTGAGCATGATGGAGCGGAGTTCGCGTTCTCCGTAATGCGCGGGCGAAGTATTGGTGCCCGACTCGGGGGAGCCGTGCCCGGCAAAATGCTTTGGTTCTGCAATGAGCGTATGGTCGGTGGCCAGCGAGTCACCCTGATAGCCCTGCACATAGGCCAGCCCCATTTGGCCGGTGAGATACGGGTCCTCGCCAAAATCCTCTTCGACTCTTCCCCAACGCGGCTCGCGTGCCAGGTCGAGCACTGGGGCAAACAGCATATCCACGCCGGTTGCGCGCGCTTCAGCGGCGATCACTGCTCCCGTCTGCTGCGCGATTTGCCGATTCCACGTAGCCGCCAAATTGATCTGCGCCGGAAAAATCGTGCCGGTAGAAAAGCCGTGCAGCCCTTCCTCGGCAAAGAGCGCGGGAATACCGAGGCGAGTGTGCTTCATCACCCAGGTCTGGATGTCGTTGTTCAGCGAAGGCTGGCCATAGAGGTCGTGAATGCTGCCAACGCCCAGCGTTCCCCAGACCTTCTCGGCCTCTTCAGGATGGAAGCCGTGCGCCTTGATTTCGTCAGCAGCTTTCTGCGCGTCGTCCTGCACCGAAGGCGAGACACCGCGATACATATCGAGCTGTCGAGCCTTCTCTTCGACGGTCATGCGACTCAATAAATCGCGAACACGGTCTTCAACCGGCAGGCGGGATTGCTTGTACGGAGCATTTGCGGGAACAGCCACCGCGGGTTGCTGAGCAAAGCCACGCGAGCCTTGACCTGCAAGAAGCATCGCAACGACGCACAACAGAACTGCGCCAAATTTACGGAAGAATGAACTCAAGAGACTACCCTCACTTGCTCAGTTCCTTCACGAAAAAGTCCGCCATCGTATGGTTCGCCTCCTGTGCCTCAGGCAGCATGGGGTCATACCAGAATGCATGCGGCAGCGCGTCGAAGACCACAAGCCGCGCGTCCACACCCGCATTCAGGTAAGCGCGGTGGAGATTGACCGTCCCGCTCAAAAGCAGGTCGCGCCCGCTGGTGATGAACAAAGTCGGCGGCAGTCCGTGCAAGTCCGAGTAAATGGGCGAGAGCACCGGGTCTTTGGGATCGGTAGTGGTGGCATATTCCGAGTCGTGCATGCCGGGCTTAGGCGGCTCGAGGTGGCCGGAGAGGCCGCGCAATGCATAGAGCGCCTGTGAATCCCCGAGTCGGGCAAAATCGCCCATGCCACTGAAGATGCCCATCGCCGCCGGCAGGGGCAAGCCGAGCTGCTTCAATTTCGCCGCCACTTCGGCGGTGAGGATTGCGCCGGCCGAGGTTCCGTAAATGACAATGTGGTTCGGCTTGTAAGTCTTGAGCAGTTCCTTATAGACAGCCACCGAATCGTCCACGGCTGCGGGGAACGCATGCTCGGGCGCCAGCCGATAAAGCGCAGCGATCACCTTCATCCGGGCATAGCTGGCAATGGGGATCGACTCGGTGTATGAGCCTGAGTCGGAGTTGAATCCGCCGCCATGAAGATTCAGCAGCACCTTGTCCTTGTTGGCGTCAGGGAGCCCATCCGGAGTGACAATGTGTACCGGAACTCCAGCGATGGTGTCGTCAGCAAGCTGATTGGGGCAGAGACGCGACCACGCAACGCGAGCCCGCGCGGTATAAGCATCGGTCAGACGCCGGCGGTCGGCCAGCGACTGCGGCGGCCCCTGATCGGGCTCGGCGCGGCCCAACGCAAGCTGCGCCTGCGGACTGATGGTGTCCGGCACTGGAACCACTCGTGTCACATGCGCTGTGCCCTGTTCGTCGATGAAGCTGGTATCGCGATTGGGTGCTTCGGCAGCCGTGGTGGGTTGTGACCCATTGGTCGGCACGGGAGCGGCTGCAGGCTGTTGTGCGGAGAGAACCGCTGAGCCAACCAGAATCAAAAAGGCAATGTGACGCGGCAAGGGATTCATGGAATCCGCCTCCTCCAGGAAAGATCCGACGGTTCGGCGCAAGCCACTCACGAACCGATGGACCCCGTCCACAATATCAGAGACCGTGCCCGCATCACCTCAACTTGGAGAAGTGGTTGAAAACTTGCGACGCCAGAGAAGGGGAACACATTGCTCTCGTTCCCCCTTCCCTGGCGGGATTGTTATTGATTCAATATCAATTCGGTAGCACCAGTAGTCCGGCTTCGAGCAGCTTCTCTGTCAAATGATCGATCGCCTCAGGCAATTTGTAGGCGATAGTTCGCACGCTCATCCCCAGCAGAGTCGCCGCTTCAGTCTGCGTATACTCCTGGATTACGATCCGGCAAAGCAGCTGCCGGTCGAGCGATCCAAGATGGTTCAGACATGTTTCAACATCGAGGACAAAGATGACCGCGTCCTCAAATGTCTTCACTGGCCGGCTCGAAACCCATCCCCGCCCAACCGGATCGCCGAGTATGGCTGGCGCCCTGCCCACCTGCATGGAACAATACAGATAGCGCCGAAGCGTCTTCTCGGTGTGTTTTCGATAAAACCCCAGGCTTACGACCGGCTCTGCCGCTTCCGCCTTTGCCGGCCGCTTGATTGCCGGCTGCTCCGCCGGTCGTTGTTCCCATCTGCTCTTGCTTTCCTGAACAACCGGCCCAGGTCTTGGATCGCTGGATTCCCAGATCATTGGCAACTGGAGGACTGCGCTCATTGCGCACCTCCCTTTTCCGTAGCCACCGCCCAAACCTGGGCCAGAACCTTGCTCCGGGGCCTCCGACCCAGCCGTATTCGGCTTTCCGGCGTTGGAAAGTCTTTCAGTTTGGTCTCACATCTGAGACAGTACACACTCCCAAGGGTTTGGGCACGGTACCAAAGACAGCCGCACCCCTCGCAAATCTTCAACTGCACGCGCAATTCCATGACTGTTTCTCCGTATTAGAGGCAGTTCCCGACGGCTTTTGCTGTTGGTTGCACCGCGGGGTGACGAGAACCAGGCCCGGCAACTCAGGTTTCTCGTGTCCTGATGAGGGATTGCCGTCTTTGCTCTCTCGTTTTTTGTCATGCTCTTAGCGCGCAGATACTGGAAACCACTCAACTGGCCTGCCCCGGTCGCTTCTGCTGAGCGCCTTGGGGCGTAGCCGGGAACCCGAAGTCTTCTTGCGTTTTCCGTCATTGTTCGTTCGCCGCTGAAAAGGACAAATCTGCCCCTCTTTCAGCCGTGTGACCATGAACGGTTTCGTACAGGATTCCCACAAGCCGGTAGAGATTAAGTAAACCTAATGTAGAAATATGATTCTCCTGCGTCAATCGCTTCCGATGGTTTTCCGACTATTCGCTTTCCAATCCTGGAACAAGTGCCGAATATACAACTTAATCAACACAGGTAGCTTTTCCACAAGAAAACGGAGACCGTGCGCTGCCATTGCTGGCGGCAAATTTTCCACAGATGAATTTTTCGCAGATGCACGAACGACTCCGCCTGGAACTGCTGCGCAGGATAGAGCGGGGCACGCTCAGTGTCTCGCTTCTGGCGCGCCAAACCGGCTTTGGACAGCCCCATCTCTCGAACTTCCTGCGCAATCGCCGGCAGCTCTCTCTGGAGGCTCTGGACCGTGTGCTTTCCGCCCAGCGCCTGACAGCCGCCGACCTTTTGCCGGCCCTGCAACAGGTTGGGGCAATGCCGGTGGACGTGGAAAGCACTTCGGTCCCGATTGTCTCTCACCACGCCGCACTCTTTGAACCCAACATTCGGCCGTCAGCCACGTTATCGATGCTCCACTTACCCCCGGGAATCCTGCAGCCCATCCGTACACGGGTATCGACAGCGCGCCGTACCTGGGAACGGTTTGTCGCCGTGCACGTAGCAGCCGGCGACGCCGCGCCCATGGACCCTCTGGTGCTGCCGGAAGCGATTGCCCTTCTCGATCGTCATTACACGTCGTTGATGGCCTACCGTGTCGACCGCCCGAACCTGTACGCCGTACGGCATGGGGCCCACCTGACCCTGCGCTATGTGGATTTTGTGTCGAATCGCCTGGTATTGCGCCCGCATAGTCTCTCTTTCCCGGTAGAACTGATCGAGATCGATCCCGGCGCGTCCCCCAGCGACCTCATCGCCGGTCGAGTCGCGTTAATCGTGAACGAGCCATGAGGCCCACGCATCCAGACGTCGCTGCGCAGGCTGTCGAAGGCATAACCGGATGGGCTCATAATCTCTTTGGCGATTTCGCGCGAAGGCGGAACTCTCCAGGTGCAATCGGCGTTTGTCAGGATCTATCGAGATTTAGGCTCTGGCCTGTTGAGGCCGGTGGAGTCCCCGGTCCCCAAGTGCGAGCAGTCGGGGACCGGGGATGGGAGCGCCCGAACCTTACACCAGAAGATTCAAAACAAAGAGTCTGCTTCTCGCAACTTATTCCAATAGCTATGCCAAATCTCGGCCGATTGACCACAAAACCGGAGATTGACCCGCCGCCCCACGACAATCGCCTGAACCCAGCAGAATCCAGCCCCAAAATTTCTTTTTGAGCGCAAAAGCAGCGGCTTTCCACCCATAATCGAGGATTGGCATAGCTCAGTCCGGGTGAACCGTGTCCTGATTATCGAACCGCGTGTACTTGTTGATGAAGTTCAAAATAAACGGTATCCGTCGGCCCGTTGCGTTGCTTGGCGATGACGATCTCGGACTTGGCCTTGTCCGCCTCGGACATCTCCTCGGTGCGGTTGTAGTAGGCCTCGCGGTGGCTGAGAACCATGATGACGCCGGCGGTAATGATCCATGCCCAGCCGAGGAGGCGATAGGTGCGGCCACTGGCGCTGAAGAAAAGGAACCAGAGGCCGGCAAGCCAGATGGGCAGGCTGAGCGGCAACATGGACGCCTGCTCTTGAAGAATAAAGCGGAGCGGCGAGAGAGCTACGTCGCGGCCGCTGCGCTTGATGTTCTGCTGAAGCTCGAGGAATGGGAAGTGATGGACGACGTTCCAGACAAGGTTGGGTAGAAAGATAAGCATGGCGATGACACTGCCAATCCAGAACCAGCGTGATGCAAGGAGGCGATACCGGCCCGAAAGGAGCAGACCGGCGAGCAGTGCGAAGCCGAAGAGGCCCGTGGAATATATGTTTTCGAGGCCTAGCCCCGCGACCGCGCCGAACCAGAGCCAGAGGCGCGCATCGCCTGTGCGAACGATGTGGATGAGCAGCCAGGCGCAGCCCATCCAGAAGAGCGGCTCGAAGCTGTTCATGCTGAAGAAGTGATCGGCGCCGAGGATGCCTGGCGCAACAAGCACGCACAGGGCACTGGCGAACTGCGCATAGCGTCCGCCGCCGAGTTCGCGAGCGATCAGGCCGGTGAGGAGAATCTCCGCGGCGCCTGCGAGGATGGTGAGGCTGCGAATCGCCAGCAGGGAGTCGCCGAGGATGGCGCGTTCAAACCAGGCCAACAAGGCCACCAGAGGCGGCTGATCGACGTAGCCCCAGGCAAGGTGGCGGGCGCAATCGAGGTAGTAAAGCTCATCGACGAAGAAGCCATAACTGCGGCCCGTTTAGAGGTGCACCGCGATCTTGACTAGCGCGAGGATTAATACAGCAACTCCCGAGCCGAGAAGCCAGGGGCGGGTGGATGCGGCGCGCGAGGAATTAGCCGATGATGCTAGCGAAGTGCTTTGCACGGGATTCTCCCGTCCTCAAGTGGATTCAAGAGAAGGATACGGGATTTGCGGCGCTGCGGTTCATGGGGCCGCGCTCGCCGAGATTCAGCTGAGGCGGCGCTTGGCTTCGAGCACTCGATGCAGCGCCTCGTTTGCTGTTGAGCCTATCGCGGATAAGTGGCCCATCTTTCTCCCTCTCCGCGGCGTGTGCTTTTCGTAAAGATGCAATCGCACGCCGGGCACGGCAAGTGCAGCCGCAAAATCGGGCTCGCCATTTGCATCGATCCATACCTCTCCGAGCAGGTTGACTATGGCAGCGGGAGTAATCAACGCCGTATCGCCTAGCGGAAGATTGCATACCGCGCGCACGTGCTGTTCAAACTGGCTGGTTACGCAGCCCCGCTCACTCTGGTGATAGCTGTTGTGAGGGCGCGGCGCAAGCTCGTTGACTAACAGATCTCCCTGGCGCGTGACGAACACTTCCACGCACAACAGGCCTTCCAAACCAAGCCGCGTAATGATCGCCGCTGCCAGCGCCTCGACCTTGGCCTCAAGTTCCCCGGACACGCCCGCTGGAAGCACGCTCCACGCCAGAATCTGATTCTCATGATGGTTGCGGGCGGCGGGATAACTGCGAACTTCGCCGGAGGGATTGCGAGCGGCCATCACGCTGATCTCGAAGTCCAGATCGAGCGCCTGCTCGGCGACGCAGGCGTTCTCACCAAGACTCAACCAGGCAGCTTGAATTGATTCCTCTGTTGCCGGTCCATCGAACCCGATCCGCGCCTGACCGCGCCCGTCATAACCGCCGCGTCCGATCTTCAGAAACACGCGTCCGCCCAAAGCGGGAACGGCGTCCTGTAGCTCCGCTTCGCTCTCCACCACGCGAAAGGGACCAAGCGGAAAGCCCGCGTCGGCGAGCCATGTCTTTTGCAGAGTCTTGTCCTGGATGATGCGGATGGCTTCCACGCCAGGGCGCAGCGGGGCGATCTGCGCAACTTCAGAAAGCGCATCGACACCGATCTGCTCAATCTCCAGCGTCACTGCGTCCGCGCCCGTCGCCAGCATCCGCGCTGCTCTCCGGTCGTCCCAGCGGCCCACGATCGTTTGGTCGGCTATGAAGCTGGCCGGGCATGCGGATTCAGGATCCATCACGCGCACCCGATAACCCATGGTGCGAGCAGCCATCGCCGTCATGCGCCCCAACTGGCCGCCGCCTAAAATGGCCAGCAGTCCGCCAGGACGCACGATTGCGCTTTGGTTGTCTTGTGCAGAATCGGGGAAGTTGCTCAAGCTTGTCGCTCCTGATCGAGTGTCTGCCCGAGCACTTCCTCGGTGCGAGCCAGACGCCACGCAGCCAGCCGCTCATAGAGCGCCGCGTCCGTCGTCGCCAGAATCTCCGCCGCCAGCAAAGCGGCGTTTGCGGCTCCCGGTTTGCCTATTGCCAGCGTACCCACAGGAACCCCCTTGGGCATCTGCACGATGGAAAGCAACGAGTCCAGGCCATTGAGTTGCGTGGCCGCCACCGGCACGCCCAGCACAGGCACAAGAGTTTTTGCAGCCAGCATTCCGGGTAAGTGCGCAGCACCGCCAGCTCCGGCAATGATCACGCGCAGTCCGCGCTCTCGAGCCGTTTCCGCGTAGTTGAACAACAAATCCGGCGTGCGATGCGCACTAACAATGCGCGCCTCGTGCGGAATCTCCAGCGCACAAAGAATCTCCACAGCCGCAACAAGCACTTCGAAGTCGCTCTTGCTGCCCATGACAACGCCCACCACAGGCTGTTCGCTCATGAGGCTGATTATACGAGTGATCGGCCTATTCGTTGAAGCCCAAGTCGTAAGCGAGTCTGTTCCCTGAGCCTTCCACATTCAGTTACGTCGCCACACTGCGAGGGCTACTTCAACAAAAGCAAACAGCACGCTCACAGCCGCCAGAAAACCCTTGGCACGCTGCCAGTTCTGTTCATGCCGCTCGATGCGCCGCTCCAGGTCGGCGATGCGTCCGCCATTCCCATCGCCCATCAAGTTGGTGATCTGCGTCTTGAGTGCGCTCAGGTCGCTCAGCACCTGCGCTTCGAATTCATTCATCATCCACATTCACCGAACTCCGTCTGCCATTAGGTTAATGGCGAGTCCCGCGTTCACGATCCCAGAGGCAGGTTGATAAACAACGCCGTCGAAAACTCCGAGTAGTTAGGCGGCGTAGACCCGTCATACATCCGGATATAGAACCTGTCATTGGCGGTCTCACGGGAAAATGTCATGTTAGGCAAAGCCGCGCGTACCACAAGGCCTGGATCCTCACCGGGCATAAAAGCAAAATCTCTTCGCCGTATTTCAAACCCGCCTCCAGATGGCGGAGTTATGCCCACACTTATCGAAACCGTACTTCCATTCAGCGTAGTCACGCTTAGGCTCGTCAGATCGGCAGGGAAAGTGGGCGCAATCGCCGCCGGCAACCACGCATCGGCAGGCACGGTTTTGCTTGTCTTGATGGCCAGATCGTCCGCCCAATCGTTGGCAAACTGAATCGCAAACTCCACCAGGTCCGGATAACTCGCGGTGTAAGTCACTTTCACAGTCCGTACGATAACCTGCGCATTCAAGCTTGTCGAAGGAGCATTCAGAAGCAATGCATCCCCGGGCCAGACGTCACTGGCAAAGCTGCACCTGTTTCCGCTATAGGTGCCGCTCCAAAGTGCGCTGACTCCGGCCGCCGCCTGCTCGATCGCGAGCGCCGCATTCCGGCAGTCGGCCGAACTGCGCGCGGGAGGACTGGTAACTGAGCCAATCCAACAAGCCGCAGATGGCGACCCGGCCTGAGTCAGCGCCTGCTGGCTTGCAGCATTCACTGCTCGTCCCACCGACCTGCCGATTGTGCGGTAATTCACCGCGATTTGCTCCCCGGCCACGGGCGCATATCCCGCATAAAACACAACCTTACCAGCGCGTTCCAGATGACATTCAGCTGCCTCAGCTGTGGTGCCGACCCTCCGCGTATAGGGCCCTCCGCCTGGAGGAGTGCTGACCACCCATCCCGAACCCAGGTTTGTCAGGTTGATCGCGCGCATGGTTCCAATCAGGTTCATGCTGCTCGCTGCCACCACTGCGGATGCAAATGGCAAACTCGCGAGGGCGCCGTCATACAGCGTCACCGGCATGCCACCTACGCCGTTGACAAACTCCTGAATCTCAAGTTGTAACTTGCCGGGGCTCAGGCTTGACTGCCCCCCCTCGCTAATTGGTCCACCATCCCCGAATGAACGGTAAATGGCTAACACTCGCTGACTGTCTGCGCAATGTACCCTGGCGCGAAGAGTATATTGGTTGGCCGGATTTACTGGATAGGACGACCCGGCAATTGTTCCCTGAATGATAGGTTGCAACGTAACTGCTCCCGTGCCCTGTTGCGCCGCCGCCTGAAATCCGGCAACGCATGCCGACTGTGTATCGAGGCCCAGAAAGAAACCGGCAAGAACTCCGGTGCTGCCGGGCGACAAACTGACGCCCACCGCCTCCAGGAGCAAGGTCCCGCCCATCTCTATTGGATCGATCCAGCTCAGAACAGTCGCACCGTCGAATCCATTTCCACCGTCCATCACCAGGCCGCCGGAGCCCAGGCGCAAGTATCCATCGCTCCCCGAATTATTCCAAACGGATTCATTGATGTCGGCCTGATTGAAGAGCTCGTTGATGATTGTGGCCTTGGACGCCGCAGGAAAAAACGGATCGGCAGAAAGATAGAACTGGATCGTAACTCCATCGCCCAAAAAGTATTCGGTTACATAGGCGACGGGTTCGTGTTCCCCACAAGCTGTAACATCGTTTGCCAGGGCACGCTCAATACTCGATGAGAATGATAGGCTCGCCAAATTGAGACTGCCGTCTGTTTCGTTGAGCGGATGTACCGTGTTTTGTACGCTGGAAATCGTCAGAGCACCATTGACGGCACGATACGCAGCCCTCGCCTGGCTCGCCAGCTGTCCCGCGCTCTTGCTCCACGAAGCGCCTTGCTCCGGAACAAAGCTGCTCACCGGCACGTTCAACGAAAGCCCTTGTGTTGAAAGGGCATTCGACCTAGTATGGGATACCAAGGCGGTCAGCAACTGCCCTGCTGTTTCGCCCGTTGCGCCGGTGCTGGGTGGCATTAGCAGCTGGTCCAGCAGCAACTCGTCGCTGACTGCTTTGATGGCAATACGGTAGCGCGGACCTTCCAGCGCCAGGCCGACATATTCAGGCAACGGACTTACTGCGATATAGCCCGTAAAATAAACAGTGCCATCGTCTCCAATTACGAACAAAGACTGGTTACGGATTGGCGTTGCCATGCTGCCGTTAGTCGGCAAGCTGAGCCATAACTGGCAAATCGATGGCTCATTCAATTTGCGCTCGATGGTCAGCGGCCGCACCGCATCGAGGGCCACGGTATAGTCCCGCTCTTGGATCGTAATCTTCATGGTTGCTCTCTAACTCGATAACTCACGAGATTGTTTGTTTTGCTAAACAAGCGAACTGGGCGCGGGCAGGAAGCTTCGATAACACAGCACCCGTTCTCCATCCAGAGGATCAATGACGGGGAGCGCGAGAAACTGTCCTTTGAGCAGCACCCTTGCCTGCCCGCCCGGGTTCTTGCCGTTCAACGGAATCGCCGCCTCTTCGGCGCTGGCCATCGTCTGCAGCCGCGGATAGTGGAAGAAGATTCTCTCCCCCTGGCATCCCTCCATCACAAACAGCGCCGACCATTCCTGAAAAAAGCTGCCGCCCTCGCGGTCAACAAATCCCGTAACTGCCTGCAGCTTGGCGCCCGCCGCTGGAGCGCCTCCAGGCAGTGGCTCTGCAAGTGACAGGCCCGTGGAGTTTACCTGAGATATCAGTGCCACATTGAAAGTGGCGCGCCGAATATAGTCCACATCCGTAAGCGCCTGGCGCACAAATGCGCCCGACATCGGAGTGCCCACGAACCCCGTTTGTCCACTGTAGTCCGCATCCAGCGCGATAATTGAGCCCGGAGCGAATTTTGCTGCATCTGTTGCGGCCAACAGGATCGACGACGCTGTGGACCCGCTCTGCACGCTCACCGCCGCAGCCGCCTGCGCTCCATCTCTCGAAGCGGCCGCCCCGCTCGCCGGAGCCAGCAGATTCATATGTTGTGAGCCCGTTGCCAGCGCCATGGTCAGTTTTGTCCAGCTCAGAAATTGCAGGCCTACCTGCGCCTGGACCGTTTCGCGCACCTGCTCAAGTGCTGAGGCCGGAATGCCGGATAACACGGCGGAAGTCTTGCTTCCGGACTTGCGGTTAAAGTCCTGAATCCACCCCAGACTTATCCACGGGGACGGCGGATTATTCAAGCTAAATCCGCCCTGTTCGCTCGGATCGAAAAGCGTCGGCGTCGCCGTTGCCCTATTCACCGGTGCAAGATAAGCTCTAACTCGCCGCGCAACCGGAGCGGGAGCCCTATACCATGTAGTCATCGTTTATTCCCCCTGCTCCTGGTAGCTGTAAACCATGACTCTCCCAGATCTGCTTAACTGATCTCGCTGGGTCACGATTGGTGTAATTGCTGGTTCGTCCCAAAACACTTGCGTAAGCATTGTTAAAGGCGGTGATGCAGTGTAATTCAGCTTTGGCGTGTAGAAGGGCTGAAGAATAGCCATCAGTTCCTCGTCCATTGCACTGAGCGACCGACCGCGGTCCAGACCGCCAAAACTCTGAGTGCCGCAAGACTGATACAGAATCTCGCACTCTTGCGCCGCCATTGTGGAAGCGAGATCTGTATCAACTCCCAGTCCCAGCCAGCGAAGCACAAACACATCCCCCGGAAGCTCGCTGAATAGAGCCTCGGCCTCCTCCACGACGATTCCCGGACGAACGGTTCCGCGTAGCAGGATCGTCCGCTCCGGATTGACCGCCGCCAACCGCGCCCGCAACGCCATATAAAACGAGTCTTTTGCATTCTGCATCGAGTGCTGCTCCTTCAACTGTTCGCCGGACGGTGCTGATTTCCCGTATAGCCCTATTGCAAAAACAGGCAAGCTGGACCCGCCGTCGTTCTGCCGTTCCCTGTCTCATAAAGGCTGCTGACGCGCTTCACGCAAGAGCAACCTGTAGAGATACACCTGGCCGAAGGCCTCGTTGGCGGCAATCGACTCAATGAGGTAATCCTGCCCACCCACCGTAACCGCCAGCGTCATTGAGAAAAGAGATTGGGCCGAAGAAAGGTCCAATGCACTTACCTGCTGCTCCACGCCGGTGGCTGATACAAGTAACTCCCACTTTGACTCTCCGCCTTCTTTCCATGTTGGCCGGATTCTTCGCATGACCACTGGACTTACTACTACGTTGGCAAAGGTCGTTGCGACCAGCCCTAACTCCGACATGTTTGTGTCTGTGCTCGAACCTGTCACCCGCAAGAGAGCCGTTGTTCCTGTCAAACTTCGCAGCAGGGCATCGGCCAGCATCTGGGGGGCTCCCACTGGGTTTCGCGGCGCCGTATCGCTCATCGGTCACCCCAGCCTGTTCGCGACGTACGGATTCAGCCAGGCTTGCACTGTTTCGTCCACCAGCGAACTCGAGAAGTACTGCATCTGCATTGTGTCGATTTTGGTTTTGCTGGCATTCAACGCCGGCGTTGATTGGGCGTTGCGCACGATTTGCGCACATGCTGCTTTCACGTCGTCGCCGATTGTCGCAAGCCCCGCCGTGTAGGTCACCGCGACTTCGTTGTAGGTCAACCCCAGGACGTTCCAAGGCAGCGTCAACTCCCCGGTATTGGGATCGAAGTCCACAGAATTTGGATCGATGCCCGTCCACCGGCCGGGCAAAGAAAACGCCCAGACAATCTCAAACATAGGCTCGGCCAGGATCTCTCCGCGGCGTGGCTTCGCATACCTGCCTTCTATACCCACGATCGGTGAAGTGGCCGCACCAAGAGGAGCCAGTGGCAGATAACTCAGTAATACCGTCTGCGATCCACTGGTGAGCCGCACGCGTTCTGTGTACTGAATTACATTCAGATCCGGTCGCCTGCAATAGCTGTTGATCAACGCCGTAGCCGTCGTGACCCAATCCGCCGTGGTTCCAACCGGCAATCCGTAATTCGGGTAATCTGTTGGCTCCAGATATGCCATACCCCACCTTTCCCTTTGTTGCCCGCTGGGCGAACGCGAGCCGTGTCTCCATAACTCTCGTCCGCCCCTGGATTACTGCACTGCTAACTACCGGTCGACCAGCACCTGATAATGCGCATAGTTGGCGCCCTTCACTACGGGAGCGCCGAACTTCACTGCCACATACTGGTAGGTCATCGAGTTTGGCAACCCCAGTTGGAAGATGCGGGGAGCGGGATCGCCCAACCAGTGGTACTCGATCAAGTCCTCGGTTACGATGTAAGCCGGCAGCACCGCTGAGCCCGAACCTGGAGTTCCCGTATAACTCAGGCTCCAGTCCGGAATGAGCGGCAGGTCGCCTGCCTGCGTCGAAAGCATCTTCACTCTGATTCCACCGGTGATGTTGTCCGTGTTCAACACCACGTTGAACTCCGTTTTCATCTCGCGGTCGATCAAATCGAGCAGCACCGGGTTTGCGTAAATCGCCGTCGGCCTCACATAGTAGCCGTTGTTGGCAACCATCTGCGCTACTGCCGACTTGATTCCGTCCACGATGGAAGCCGTGGTTCCAATACTTGTTGTAAGTCCTCCGG
>Ga0182012_10003580_pt1 | contig 16526 bp, 16 predicted proteins | sample 612S2SmetaG_FD_120486 | JGI IMG/M metagenome (GOLD analysis project Ga0182012, IMG submission 120486) | Permafrost microbial communities from Stordalen Mire, Sweden - 612S2S metaG | ecosystem: Environmental > Terrestrial > Soil > Wetlands > Permafrost | place: Sweden: Stordalen | collected...
CAAGGCCAGGCTGCTTTATGCGACGTCCTGATTGTCTAAGACTTCTTAGGCTAAACATAAAAGCGGCTGGCCAGCCCAACGTGTCACTAAGCAATGAGTCAACCTGGGCTGACTGCATTTCCGTGCCCGCAGAGCGTGCAGCACAATCAGCTTCCTCGTGTGTAAGCGCTAGCACCGACTGGTCGACGAGCTCGTCCATTAGACCATACGCAAGCCATGATGCGTACGGGAGACTGACCTGGCTACGAGCGCTGAGGAGCCATCTGGTCTGACTAGTAGATAGTTCGATAATGTCGGAAACCAAATCTATGACACGGTGATCCCCGACCGCGAAATGCAGGTCGTCTATGACGATCGTGCCTTCGTAGCGGGACAGCAGGGCGGCCACCCATGCAGCCAGGTCGCGGACGGGGGTTGAGCCTCGCGAAGCCTTCTCGTAGGCACCGGCGACGCTTTTGCTGGCCTTCGGCGCAATGGGTTCGAGTGCGACGACGAGGCCTCGTAGGAAGCCGACGAGGCTATCGTGCTCCTTGCGCACGGAGAAGCGGAGGTGCTCGATGCCGTCGGTTTCCAGGTACTGCCGGATCGCGACCGATTTGCCGAAGCCGGCCGGAGCCACCACGAGCGCGATTCGACGACGCGCTGCGTGGCGCAACCGCTCGATGACACGAGGACGGAGCACCGGTTCAAACGGTGTGTTGAACGCCTCGGCTGTCCGCTCGGGAGCGGGGTCGATACTCAAGGGCGGGTCCCCGTCCATCAGTGAATAGATGATACCTTAGCGGTGGATGGACCGATTGTCCAGGACCCGATGTTCCAAAGATCGGAGCCGACCGGCACGGGCTCGATACCGCGTATGTCGGAATTATACGCTACGACTTCCGGCAGCCAATCGAGCACGTATTCGGGCACTTCTCGTATGAGAATATGCTGTATTCCATCATACGCGCGATGCCGCAGCGCCGGATCGTACGTTCCGATGCCTTCCTTCAGGAACTTCCCGATCTCCGCATTCGCGAAGAACGTGACGTTTTGTCCCTGCGGGGGCACCCGGTCGGGCGCGATGTACGACTCGTCGTCCGGGTCGGGCGTCGTGTTCTGCCACGTGAAAAGGGCGACATCCGTCTTGCCGCCGTACAGCATGCCGCCGGCCGCGGCCGGCGCGAACAGCGTCGCCGCCGGGAAATTCTTGACCGACGCATCGACTCCGATCGCGCGCCACCAATTCTGCAACTGCACCTCGATGAGCTCCCGATTCTTCACCCCGGCCACGGTCGAGATCGTCACCGCCAGCGGCCGTCCGTTGCGGAACCGGATACCGTCCGCTGCCCTTTTCCAGCCCGCACTCTCCAATAGTGCCTCCGCTTTGGCCGGATCGTACGGGTAGGCCGAAATTTTCTTGTCGGCCCACTCGAAGTCGGGGTTGAACTCGACCGGACCGATCGTACCCAGCCCGCGATAGATCTTCTGGTGCAGCGACGTCTCGTCGAGGCCGTAACAGAGCGCCTGCCGCACCCGAACGTCGTCGAGCGGCGGACGCCGGGTGTTGAAGGCGAGATGCTCCCAGTGCAGGGTCGACGTCGAAGCCACCGACACACCTGCGATTCCGCGTACCTGATCGACTTGAATGGTCGGAACGTCGTAGAAGACATCGATCTCGTGCGTGCGTAGTTGCGCCAACATCGTGTTCTGGTCCGGAACGAATTTTACGATCACGTGCTCGATGTGCGGAGCGCCGCGGAAGTACGCGTGATTGGCATCGAAACGCATCTCGGAGCCGTGGCTCCAGCCCTTGAAGACGTACGGCCCCGAGCCGACGGGTTGCACGTTGAAGCGCACGTGGTTGAGATCCGAAAACGTGCCCAAGATGTGCTTGGGCAAGATCGCACCCTGGTTCAGATCGCGAAAGAGGTAGAGCGCGGGCGGGTACGGCCCGTTGAGATGCACCCGCACCGTATGCGGGTCAGGCGCATCGATGCTCACGATCCGATCGTAGCCGTTACGCGTCGGCGTCGTATTGGCCGGATTCATCAGTTGGTGCCACGTGAAGATGACGTCGTCGGCGGTCACCGGCACGCCGTCGTGCCAGCGGGCGCCGGGCATCAAGTGATACGTCAGCGTCCTGCCGTCTCGCGAAATCCCGCCATTCTGCACGGTGGGAATCTCGCGCGCGAGATCGGGAATCGGATGTGCGTGCGCGTCGTACCGGATCAGGCCGTCGTATTCGAGTTGGAAAACGTCGCCTGAAAAGGCCATCGAGCCGATGATCGGATTGAGCGAATCGGGCTCTTCGTACATGCCGATGCGCACCGTGTCAGGCTTGGTCCACGCATGGAGGTGCGCGCCTTCGCCCTGCGTGGCGACGCGGCTGCACGAGGTCAGGCAGATCGCAGCCATGGCGACTGCGGCCTGGGCCAGTTGCGGCGAGCGCGAACCGCCCGCGAACGCGTACACCAGGCCGGCCAGAAAGATCAGCGTTCCCAGCCATAGCGCGATCGGCGACGGAGCTGCCGATATCGTCAGTTGCGGATAGCTTCCCAGCGTTGCCCGCAGGCGAAGGCCGCCCAATTCGACGGTCGTGCCGCCGGGTGCGAAACCGATGCCTCCGGGCACTGGGCGTCCTTCATCGTCGTCGACAGCGAACAAAACCGAGTCGGTCTTTCCGAGCCCGTGCAACTGCGCGGCCATCGCCGAGGACCGCTGGACGAAAAACACTTTGACTTGCCGGTGCATCGCCGGAACTGCAAAACCGTCGGCCGGAAGGTCACGATCCATGATCTTGACCGTGGCGGGAAAGAGGAGCACGGGCGAAAGAAACGCGGAACTCGTCGGCTGCGTCACGGTCAGATGCCGGCCCGCCGCGTCCCGCGCCTCGATGTACGCTGCGATGTGCGGCGTCGTCTGCATCGTCAGATTCCCGACGATCTTTCGACTGCCCGACGGCACCTCGAGCACCGAATGGTCGCGCTTGCGCAATTCGACGAGCGCGTCGCCGCGTTGAATGCCGTCGGCGTCGACATTGGGAAAAAACGCAGCGGCCGCGGCATCGGGGAGAGGCGCGACGGATCCGGGAGCGCGGACGACCGTATCGGTGTCGGGGCCGAGCAATCCCGACGCAAGGCCGGCCACGAGCACGACGAGCGACCCGATCAGCGCGATCGGCATGCGTCGGCCGACCTCACCGTCTTCACCCTTTCTCGCGCCGCCGATGTAGGTGAGGATCGCGAGGCCCGCGAGCGAGAGCGCGCCGGCATACTGCCAGGTGTGGAAGCCCGTCCATTCCGGCACGATCAACTGAGCCAAAACGGCCGCGATGCCCGCAATTGCGGCCACGAGGGCGATCACGCGCGAACTCACTTCTTGGCCAGCACCGGATCGACGGCTTCGCGCATCTGATCGATGCTCATCTCGCCGTCGATGCCGCGCACGATGTGCCCGGTTCTGTCGACGACTATCGACGTCGGAAGCCCGACGGCGGCGTAGGCGCGACCGTATTTCTGGCCCTCATCCACGAGGATGGGATACGTCAGTTTCATCTCGCGAACGAACGCGGCGGCGGCCTCGGCCGACTCGCCCTGGTCGATGCCCAGCACCACGAGGCCCCTGTCGCGATCTTCTTCGTAGAGACGCTCGAGCGCGGGCGTTTCGCTGCGACACGGCGCGCACCAGGAGGCCCAGAGATTGACGAGCGCGACTTTACCGCGGTACTTGTCGAGTGAATCCGGCTGCCCGTCGAGACGCTTCACGATGTACGTCGCCGCGGGCGCGCCGGCGAGCATCGAGGGGCCGCCCCCGGCCGGAGGACGGATTGCCGGGCCGCCTTGCGCGAAGTAGGTCCCGACGAGCGCCGTCAAAGCAGCCGCCGCGATCAAAGCGAAGAGCAGGAGCACCGAATTCCTCATGGCCACAACTTCGAAGATCGAGCATGACGCCCCCGCGCAACGCGTGCATCGCGCGCCGGCGTGGCGCGAGCGAACGTTGGCGCTCGAGCCGGATCTCCAGATTGCGACCTTTGAGGCAGGCAGCACGGATCCGGCGGCGCCCACTTTGCTCTTGATCCACGGGCTCGGTCACTGGACCCAAGCATGCTGGGACTTCGTGGGCGCGGAACTCGAGGCAACCCACCGGCTCGTTGCCTACGATCAGCCGGGTTTCGGGCGCTCGTCAAAGCCCGACCGCAAATACAGCCTCGACTTCTTCGTCAGCACGCTGGAAAGCGTCGTAGCAGCGTACGGTCTGGAGCATTTCGCGCTTGCGGGCCATTCGCTCGGCGGTCTGGTTGCGGCCGAATACGCCGGCCGCACGCCGCCGGCCGTACGTTCGCTCACGCTCATCGACCCGGCCGGCTTCCTGCGTACGCCGAAGCTTCTGATCCGCATGGTCGGCAGCGGACCGGTCACCGCGCTCTTCCGCAGCATTCGACCCTCGCGCGGATTCGTGCGGCGCACGTTCGAGACGGCGGTCTTCGATCCGAGCGTGCTCGACGAATCGATGCACGAAGAGATGTACCGGCTCTCGCAGGATCCGCAGATGACCCGCGCCTTCGCTTGCGTCTATCGCGACGCGCTCCAGTCATTCCTCAATCTGCCCTTGCTGCATGCAGGCTTTGCGCGGTGGAAAGGTCCCACGCGACTCCTCTGGGGGCGCGAGGACAAATACGTGCCGATCCGCGCCCTCGCCGGCGCGCAGAAGGTCTATCCTCAGGCGGAAACGACGATCCTCGAGCGCTGCGGACACTGCCCGACCATAGAATTTCCCACGATCGTGGCCGGCCTGTTGCGGGATGTGCCGGCCTAGCGGGCCCGTCTACCAGTCGCCCATGCGCTCTTCATCGACCTCACCCTCGAAGGCGATGGTGCCGGGCGGCAAGACTGCGGCCACCAGCGGCACGCCCTCATAGAACAAACTGCCCACGGCCCGGTGCGCCGCGTCGGCCGAGCGTTCGAAAACGGTACTGAACCTGCTCAGCACGTCCGGCGGACAGGCGATCCGCTGCGGCGCGACGTTGTAGAACTCGACGAACTGACGGTACGCCCGCTCGAAGTCGTTCGCGGAAAAACCTGTCCCCAGCCGTGCCTCTCGACGAACGTGTTCCACTTCAGCCTCCCCGGACGGGTTTTCAACGCCTTCGCGCAAACACCGTCGCCGATGGCGGCTCGGATTCTCGACGGACGTGCACTCGCTAGCGAACTTCGCATCGGCCTCGCCGCCCGCAGCGAAGCGCTCGCGCAGCGCGGCATCGCGCCCCGGCTCGTGGTCGTGATGGTCGGCGAGGATGCCTCGAGCCTGGCCTACGTCTCGGGAATGCGCAAGCTCGCGGGCCGTATCGGTATCGAACTCGGCGTCGAGGTTCTGCCCGGAAACGTCGACGACGCCGGGGTTCGCGCCGCGCTCGACACGCACGCGCGCGATCCCGGCACGCACGGCATCATCCTCCAGCAGCCCTTGCCGCACCATCTGTCGATCCGCCGGATCGCCGACGCGATCCCGGTCGAAAAAGACGTCGACGGGGCAAACCCGATCAATCAAGGCAGGCTCGCCTTTGCAAGCGGAGCGACCTTCGTGCCTGCCACCCCGGCGGCCGTCATGCTGCTTCTCGAGCGCAGCGAGAAGTGGCCGCTAAGAGGCCGCGAGGTCACCATCATCGGCCGTTCCAACGTCGTCGGCCTACCCGTGAGTCTGTTGATCATGGCCGAGGATGCCACGGTCACCGTGACCCACAAGGAGACCCGCGACGTGCGGGCGCACGCGCAAACGGCCGAAATCCTGGTCGTCGCCGCCGGCGCACCGCACCTGGTCGACGCGAGTTGGCTCGCGCCGGGAGCCACCGTCATCGACGTCGGCACGACCGTCGTCGACGGCGTGCTGCTGGGCGACGTCGATTTCGAGAGCGCCCAGACCGTTGCCGGAGAGATCACGCCGGTGCCCGGCGGCGTCGGCCCGGTGACCAACATCGCGCTGATGACCAACGTCATCGCCGCCGCGGAGTCGCTGGGCTAACCTACGTCGAAGAAACGGCTCTCCGTCTCATCCGTAAGGAGATTTCGTGGAACGTCAACGCTTCATGATCGCAGCCGCCACCGCCGCCGCAGCCGCCGTTGCGACCGCCGTGCCGGAGGTCGCTCTCGCTCAGAGTCAGCCCGGCAGCAACGAATCGTTGCGCGAGACGCGGGCCAACATCTCGGCCATCATCGACGATCTCGAATTCGACCCGGGCGTCTACGGAGGCCATCGCGTCGCCGCGATCGATGCCTTCAAAGCCGCGCACGAAGAACTGACCAAGGCACTCAAGTACCGTCGCAAGACTACGCGCAACACCGCGCTCGCCGACGACAACATCCAACGGCAAATCGGCTGGATCGACAACGCGATCCCCGCCCTGCAAAACGACTCCGCCGACTACGGCGGCCACAAAGAACAAGCCATAGCCGACCTGCAACAAGCCAAGTCCGAGCTCCAAGCCGCGCTAGCGAAGCAGTAACGCGCAGCACCCGTAACGATGCGCCGCGAAGCAGCCGCGAAAGCGTAAGCCAAACGCCGCCCGGCCCACCAGCGACGCTTGTTAGTTGTTAGAGAAGTGTTTGCCGAAGAAGCGCTCTTGATCCGTTCTCGAGGTGCCGCCGGCGGGGGCGCTCAGCTGGTCGACCGGGGAACGGCGGTTCTTTTCCAGCAGCGTTCTGAGTTGAGGCAGCAGGCGGCGTAGGAAGCCGAGTTCGACGGTGAGGCGCTGTTCGGTGCTCGAGAGTTCGAGCAGGCGTTGCTTCATCGAGTCGGCGACTTGCAGCGCGTCGCCGATGAGAAACGATGCCTCGGCGGGGTCGTCAGGGAGTTCGATGTCGAACTCGCGGCCCGAGAACTCGATCAAAAGCCGCAGATACTCGTGGAAGACGGCCCTGATCTCTCCGATCAACGTTGCGACCGTGGGTGGGTCGGCGGGCGCGTCGTCGGGAAGGTACACGACTTCCGCGAGCAGATACGGATCGCGCGAGACGACGCGCGCAATCCGGAAACGGCGGCGCCCGACGGAATTCAGATAGTAACGTCCGCCGTCGAGCGGGGTGAGATCGGAAATCTCGGCAGTGGTGCCGACATCGTACGGCATCACTTCCGGGTCGCCGGCTTCGTCGCCGTCGCGAATGAGGCAGACGCCGAATGCCTCGCCCTCGGCGAGACACTCGGTCATCATCTGCTTGTAGCGCGGCTCGAAGATATGCAGGCTCAATTCCGCGCCCGGAAACAAGACCGCGTTGAGCGGAAAGAGCCGCAAGAGACCGGCGTTCATGTCGGGTCGGACCGACCTTCTAGTGGACCAGACGCGCTTCGGCGGCCTTCCAGTCGACGTTCGCAAAGAACGCTTCGATATATTTCGAACGCTCCGCGGGCTTGTAGTCGAGCAAGAAGGCGTGTTCCCAGACGTCCATCACCAGGATCGGCTTGAATCCGGCGATGTTGCCGTCTTCGTGCAGCGTGATCCAATGATTCGAAATACGACCGTTGGTCGGATCCTGATATGCGATGGCCCAACCGACGCCGCGCAAAGCACCGACCGCCGCAAAGTCCTTCTTCCACGTTTCGAAGTCGCCGAAGCTATTTCCGAGCGCTTCGTAGAGCTTGCCCGACGTGGGCGCCCCGTTTCCGCCCTTGGTCAGATTATCGAAGTAATACTCGTGGAGCACCATGCCGTTGTACTCGAAGCCGAGACGGCGGGTGAGTTCGGCGAAGGGCGGATTCGCGCCGGAAGCCCCTCCGGACTTGATCAGTTCGGAGATCTGCTCGTTGAGCAGGTTCGTGTTCTTGACGTACCCTTCATACAGCCCGAAGTGAACCGCGAGCGTGTTGTCGGAGATGCCTTGGAGATTGGAAAGGTCCCACTTCTTGGGGGCGTAGGTTGCCTGCGCGAGCGTGGCCATGGGGTATGCCTCCTGAGTTGCTGAAATCGACGTGAGCGAACGTCCGGCTGGTTCGACGGCCGACGGTACACTCTTGTCTCTTCAGAAGGTTCCCGGGGTTGCCGGGCGGCAAACCCAGAACCGTGGGCGACCTGGAGTATCTGCACGGGCTGCATCCCGACCCGCCTCCGCTCTTGCTGGAGTTGGAGACGCTCGGCCGGGGCGACCGCATCCCCATCGTCTCGCGTTCCACGGGCCGCTTACTCTCCACGCTGGTTCATGCCATGCAGGCGAACCGCGTCCTGGAGATCGGAACCGCGTACGGCTACTCGACCCTGTGGATGGCGCTCGCGCTGCCTCCGGCGGGACGAATCTGGACGATCGATCCCGACCGGAAGCGCACCGAGATCGCCCTCGATTTTTTGCGACGTGCGGACAAAGCGGATGCCGTCGAAGTGATCAACCAGCCCGCGCTCGAAGTGCTGCCCACGTTTCCCCAGCGCAACCTCGACATCGTCTTCATCGATGCCCTCAAGGATGAGTACGAAGGTTACCTTGACCTCGCCGTGCCGCTGCTCAAACGGTCGGGGCTGGTCATCGTCGACAACTTGTTGTGGAGCGGACTTTCCGCGCAGACACCGTCGCCGGGCGACGATCGGGACACGGTCGCGCTACGCGCCTTCAATAGGAAATTCTTGAACCATCCGTTGCTGGATGCAACCATCATTCCGCTCGGCGACGGGACCGGAATCGGCGCGCGCATCGCGTGAGCGCCGAGGCGTTCAAGACGGCGATGCGCCGCGTACCCACGGGCGTCGCCGTGGTCACGACGAACCTCGACGGGCGTCCCAAAGGGTTCACCGCGAACGCCTTCGCGAGCGTATCGACGGACCCACCGGCAATATTGATTTGCGTCAACCGCAGCTCGCGCACGCACCCGTTGATCTCACAAGCCGGTAGATTCTGCGTCAACATCCTGCGGCTCGAGCAGAGCGAACTCGCGGCGCGGTTCGCGACGCCGGGAGACGGCGATCCCTTTGCCGATGTCGCATTTCACAGCGCCGTCACGGGCTCTCCCGTCTTCGAAGAAGCGCTGGCCTTCTTCGACTGCGATCTCACCGAAGAGCACTCGGCGGGCACGCACACGATCTTCTTGGGCGGCGTCGTCGCGTGCGGCGCGCGCGACGGGTCGCCGCTGGGCTATTTCAACGCAGGCTATCGGGATTTCGGATGCCGGATCCCCTGATCGTCGAGCACTTCGCGGTCGGCCCGCTGGCCTGCACCTGCACGATCGTCGCGGATCGAACGGCGGGCGAGGCCATCGTCGTCGACGGCGGCGACGACGCCGAAACGATCGCCGCGCGGCTGGCCGAACTGGGCGTCCGCGCGCGGTATCTGGTACATACCCACGCGCACGTCGATCACATCGGCTGCATGGGGCAGTTGCGCGAATTGACGGGCGCACGAGGTCTGCTGCATCCCGCCGACTTGCCGCTCTATCAGACCGTACGCGAACAAGCCCGCTGGCTCGGCATGCCCGACCCGAGCGTCGTGGCGCCCGACGGCGACCTCGTCGAGGGCGATCGGATCGATGTGGGACGCGCCGGGCTCGACGTGCTGCACACGCCGGGTCACACGCGGGGCAGCGTCACCTTCGCCTTGACGCGCCCCGACGCACCGACGCTCCTCCTGAGCGGCGACACGCTGTTCAAAGGCAGCGTGGGCCGCACCGATTTGGGCGGCACCACGCTCGAGGAACTCACCGGAAGCATCCGGACCAAACTCTTCGCCTACCCCGACGAAACCGTCGTCATCCCCGGCCACGGCCCCCCAACGACCATCGGCCGAGAAAAACGCGAGAACCCCTTCCTAACATAGCCGCGCGAACGAATCGCGCGCTGCGAAGCAGCCGCGCAACAGAACCCTAGCCGCAAACGAATCGCGCGCTGCGAAGCAGCCGCGCGACAGAAGCCTATCCGCGAACGAATCGCGCGCTGCGAAGCAGCCGCGCGACAGAACCCCGCCCGCCACCACTAGCGCCCGCGCTGCGAAGCAGCCGCGGAAGCGTAGACCAAAAAGCAACCCGCCCACCCCCAACGCGAGGAGGTTCAGATTTTCGTCGGGGCGAGGAGCGGGGCGCCGATGTGTACTTCACGTACATGAGGCGCCCCGCGACGACGCCCCGGCGGAAATCTGGACCTCCCCTCAATGAGGGGAGTATAGGTCGGCTGCGTTTATTGCTGCTATCTGCGATGCGCTCAGCGGTGCGATGTTGGCCGCGTAGGCGGAGTTGATCTTGGCGATCCAGTTGTTGGCCAGCAGCGCGTAGCCCGTATCCGACGGATGGATGCCGTCGAGCGAGAAGAACCCGCCACCGTAGTACAGGAAGCAGCACTTCGGGTTCGAGGGGAGCGGATAGTAGCCGCCGTTGGCCACGATCGAAGCGACGAGGGCGTGCGTGTCGACCAGAGCCGCACCCGTCTGCTTGGCCGCGTTGGCAATGGCCTGGTTATAGGCATTATTGTTCAGTTGCGTCTGCGCTGCGACGGCGTCGCTGAAATAGTCGCCGGCGATCAACTGCGCCGACTGCGCGGCCAACGCCTGTTGCAGGGGGATGCCGTTCTCGAGCGCATAGATCACCGCGCCCTCGATCTTCGCCGAACCCGAAAGCAGCAGGTAGGCATTGTTGCCCAAACCATAAGTCGAGAGCAGATAGGCCTGAGTCTGCGCCGCCAGCACTTGTGCTTCGGCTTGCGAAACGCCGTACGGCGCGAGCGCTTCCGTGAAGATTGCGGGCAAATTGCCCACCTTGGTGTACAGCGCCGCATCGAGCACGTCGACCAAGTTGGAGATCGCGACCTTCGCACCCGCGCGCTGCAGCGACGTTATGACGTTGATCGTGTCACTCTGGAACTGCGATTGGGTGGTGGGCGGGAAGGCGCCGTTCGAATCGGCGTACTTCAAGAGGTCGTTCGAGCCGAGCCAAACCACCGCCAGCGTGGGCTTCAGGCTCACCGCCGCTTGGAGTTGCGTGACGCCCTGTCCGAAATTGGCGAGCACGGGCCAGAGGTTGACGTCCTCCGGCTGCACGATGCCGTTGAGCAGCAGTTCCTGCGGCGGCAGTCCGGCGCCGTTACACGGGGCGACCGGCGCTTTCATCACGATCGCTTCGCGCAGCGTCTGCCCGGGCACCGCGACGTCGAGCGGCTTGACCGTCGGATTGATGCGCGTCGAGAGCGCGGTCGAAAACGTCGTAGCGACGGCCGCCGGTCCTTGACACGGCGCGACGATCGAGGTGAGGCCGCCGCTCGTGGTCGGCAGCAGAATCGAGCCCAGACCGGGCGGCGCCATCAGCGGCAGCGGCGAGTCGGGAACCGTGAGCGGGTTCGCGCCGCCGTTGGCTTGCGACCACAGGAGCGCGTAGTATCCGTGGCCCTGCGTGTTCGGCACATACGGAAACGGCGACTCCGAACCCAGCGGGTTGGGCGAAATGTCGGCCCCGAGGAGCGCATCGCTCTGCTCTCCGGCCGTCAGGCTGTCGCCGACGCCGACGATCCTCGAGAGCAGCGGTCCGTTGCCACCGCCTCCCCCACCGCCGCCTCCTCCGGTGCTCGGCGTCGAGGAACTGCCGCCGCACGCCGCAAGCGAAGCGGCCAACGTTGCTGCAGCGCCGGCACGGAGAAGGAAAATTCCTGACAAAGCTGACTCCTAGGGCGGAGGACGGATTCACGCGCTGTTCGCCGGATTCCGCCGTCGCCCCGCCGCCTGGGCGTCAGTGCAGCTTGATCAGAATCTTTTCGTCGGCAACCTGGCTCGCCGGAGCAGGCGCAGGCACGGGCGCCGCTTCGCGCCGTGAAAGCGATTCGGCCCGCGCGGCTTCGAGATCGGCATCGCCGATCGAGCCTGCCGTGCGCTTCGCGCGGTAATCGTCGATTGCGGCACGAAGCGCGGCCAGCGAGCGGCCCGGATAGTCTTTCTTCTTCTCGGGATAGCCGTCGAGTTGGGCTTCGATGTCGGCTTCGCTGATCGCGTAGGCTTCATCGATCGTCTTGCCCTGCGCCAACTCCACGAGCAGGCTGCACGTCGCGGTTCCGAAGCCGCAGCCCGTCGTGAAATACGACACGTCCTCTATGACGTCGCCGGGGCCGACCTTCAGATAGTAGGTGTACATGTCGCCGCAGGAGTCGCTGAAATACTCGCCGCTGGCCATCGGGCGATCCATGGTGCGAAAACCGGTCCGCTGCTCGACCAGAACTTGAAACTTGGCGAAATTCACGTGCTCGATGACCTCATGGGCTTGGAACCTTAGCTGGCTTTGATCTCGAACCGGCAGGCATCGCCACCGGTTGCGAGCGACTCGACCTGCGTGCTCTCCGCCGACACCGTCTCGCGGAGCACGGTGTGGATGATCGAGCACACCTCGGGATGTTCGGAAACGGTCTTTGCGTAGGGGCAGTTGTGCTCGCGCAATTCCACCGCGCCGCCCACTTGAATCACTTCGGCCTCCACACCCTGCTCGCGCAGGTAGGTAGCCACCTCGTGCGCGCGACCCTGTGTGTCGGAGGCGCCGACGCGCTCGCGTACCTTTGCCGCGGCGCGCTTGCCGATTCCCTGGATGACGCTCGACAGAGCCTCCGCGCCTAGGGTCTCGCGAACCTCGCGCAAAACCGCGTTGAGCATCCGGTCGTATTGCTGCGGGAAGAGTTCTTCCGCGCCTGCCGTGAGGGAATACTCCAGGGTCGGTTTGGTCCGGCCGCGGCGAACCGCCCGCTCGGCGACGTACCCGTCTCGCTCGAGGGCGAGCAACTGCTGGCGCACCGCGTTCGTGGAGAGGCCGAACTCGCCGGCCAGATCGACGGCCGACGCCGCATGGCGCCGGCGCAAAGCCGACACGATCTTGCCCCGCGTGCTTTGGAAAAAGCGAGCCTCCTGCATGACTGCTTCAGACGTTAGCACGATACAGGAAGATAGTCCATACTTTCCTTGACTTTCTACCCCCGGGCCCGGTAACATCTCACGGTGAGCGAACAGCGCGGACTTCATATCGAGGGCCTGCGGGCCGGCATCGAAGGCAATGAGATCCTCAAAGGCATCGACCTCCAAGTCGAGCCCGGAAGCGTCCATGCCCTGATGGGCCCCAACGGCAGCGGCAAATCGACGCTGGCCTTCTCCTTGGCAGGGCACCCGAACTACGCCGTGAGCGCGGGTTCGGTCAGTCTCGACGGGCAAGACTTGCTCGCCCTCGCGCCCGACAAGCGCGCAGCGGCCGGGCTGTTTTTGTCCTTTCAGTACCCGGCCGCGATCCCGGGCGTGTCGGTGGCCAACTTCATCCGCAGCGCGCGCCAGGCGATCCGCCCCGGCGACCTGACGCCGGCGAAGTTCCGCAAGCTGATCTTCGAGCAACTCGACGTGCTCGACATGGATCCGGCCTTTCTTTCCCGCTACGTCAACGACGGGTTTTCCGGCGGTGAAAAGAAGCGGCTCGAGATGCTGCAGATGGCCATGCTCGCGCCGAAGTATGCGATCCTCGACGAGACCGATTCGGGCCTCGACGTCGACGCGTTGCGCTCGGTCGGCAATGCCGTCAAAGCCCTGCGTGAAAGTGAAGCGGGCCACGAGACGGGCTTTCTGATCATCACGCACTACCCGCGCATCCTCCAGCACATCACCGCAGACCGCGTCCACATCATGATGGACGGCCGGATCGTCCGTTCGGGCGGCCCGGAGCTCGCCAACGAGATCGAGCGCTCAGGATACGACAAGATCCGCGAAGAGGTCGCGGGTGGCATCGCTTAGCGCCCGCGCGCCCGAAGCGCTCGGTGTCGGCAAGGCGGCCTTAGAAGCGCTATTGGAACGGCGCGGACCCGGAGCGTTGCCGGCCGAGAGCCGGCGCGACGCGTTGGCCCGTTTCGAGGAATTGCCCCTGCGCCGCACGATCCGCTCGAGCCGCGGCTGGAAACGCGACCTCGAGAAGGTCGACCTCGCAGCGGTCGACGCAGCGGCAGCCGGTGACGGGTGCGTCGAGATCGCCCTGCCCGCGGCCGCGGCCGCGCTCGGTGTGATCGCGACGAGCTTCGAGCGTGGCGCAAGCGAACATGCGGCGCGATTCTCCGCCGCACTCGGTAGCGCCATCGACGGCCGCGACGATAAGTTCGCGGCGTTATCGCTCGCCTTCCAGAATGCCGGCGCGTTCGTCTTCGTTCCGGCGGGCGTGCGCCTCGACGATCCGATTTCGATCACCTACACCGCGCCTGCGGGCGGACTGTTTCCGTACACGCTGATCGTGCTCGAGCACGGCGCCGCCGCGACGATCGTCGAGCGCGTCGAAGGCGCGAGCGGAACGTTCGTCGCCGGCATCGGCGAGATCGTTGCGGGCGAGCGCGCGGAAGCGCGCGTGGTGAGCCACCAGGCGTTGCCCGACGATGCGGTGAGCGTGGCCTCGCGCAGCGCGACGCTTGGCGCGGGCGCAACGCTGGCCTTTGCCCTGGCGGAATCCGGCGCGGACTACGCCGTGGACCGCACGCGGGTATTTGCCAACGGCCGCGGCGCGAACGCCGAACTCAGCGTCTTCTTCTTCGCCGACGGCAAGCGTCACATCGACGTCGAGAGCGAGGTCGTCCACGTCGCACCCGACACGACGTCGCACACCGTGGTGCGCACCGCCGGCACGGGGCGCGGCCAGGGCCGGTACGTCGGCACGATCCGCATTCTGCCCGACGCGCACGGCGCCGACGCTTCGCTGCGCGACGACGCGCTCTTGCTCTCCAAGGAAGCACATGTCGATTCGGTGCCGGCGCTCGAAATAGCCGCCAACGACGTCAAAGCGTTTCACGGCGCGACGGTCGGCGCTATTTCCGAAGAAGAGTTGTTTTACGCGCAGAGCCGCGGCATCGCGCGCGCCGACGCCGAGCGCATGATCGCGCTCGGTTTCTTCGAGCCCGCGCTGTCGCGTTTCCCCGGCGAAGCCTTGCGCGATCAGCTCCGCGAACAGTTGGCCGGACGCTTCGGCGAGCGAGTGGACGCGTGATCCTCGAAACCGCCACCGGCCGCCGCGCGGCCGAGGTCGCGCGCGACTTTCCGATCCTGGCGGACCGCACGTCGACGGGCAAACGGCTGACGTATCTCGACTCCGCGGCGAGTTCGCAGAAACCCCAAGCGGTGATCGACTCGCTCGTGCACTATTACGCGCACGACAACGCCAACATCCACCGCGGCGTGTACGAACTGGCCGAGCGCGCCACCGCCGAGTTCGAAGGCGCGCGAGAGAAGCTGGCGCACTTCGTCAATGCCGCCGAGCCGGCTGAGATCATCTGGACGCGCAACACGACCGAAGCGATCAACCTGGTCTCGTTCAGTTGGGGCCTCGAAAACCTCCGCCCGGGCGACGCGATCCTCACCTCGCAACTCGAACATCATTCGAATCTGGTACCGTGGCAATTGCTCGCGGCCAAGACCGGCGCCGAGTTGCGCTTCATCGAGGTCGACGCGCAGGGGCGCCACCTGCTCGACGATCTCGATGCGAAGCTGCGCGGCGTGAAGCTGGTCGCGATTTCGCATGTGTCCAATACGCTGGGCACCATCGCGCCGCTCGCGCGAATCATCCCCACCGCGCATGCCGCCGGCGCCGTGGTGCTGATCGATGCGGCGCAGTCGGTGCCGCACATGCCGGTCGACGTCCAAGCGCTCGACGTCGACTTCTTGGCGGCGAGCGGGCACAAGATGTGCGGTCCCACGGGCATCGGTTTCCTGTACGGGAAGCGCGCTTTGCTCGAAGCGATGCCGCCGTTTTTGACCGGCGGCGATATGATCCGCTCGGTCGAGTACACCTCCGCCAGCTTCAACGAGATCCCGTGGAAGTTCGAGGCGGGTACCAGCAACATCGCCGACGCGATCGCCCTCGGTGCGGCCGTCGACTACCTGAAGACGCTGGGCATGGACTGGGTTCGCGCGCACGAGCGCGAGCTGACCGCCTACGCTCTCGAACGTCTGCGCACGCTCGAACCGCTAGGCATCGAATTGTACGGGCCGCCGGATCCGGCCGAACGGGGCGGCGTGATCTCGTTCAATCTCGGCGACGTGCACGCGCACGACCTGGCCTCGATCCTCAACACGGAGGGCGTCTGCGTCCGGGCGGGGCATCATTGCACGATGCCGCTGATGACGAAGATGGGCTGGCCGGCAACCGCGCGGGCCTCTTTCTATGTTTACAACACCGAAGAGGACGTCGAGATCTTGATCGAGGCGCTGCACAAAGCAGCCCGGATCTTCAAGCTCGCCTGACCGATGGACGATTTCTACAAAGAGTACATTCTCGACCACTACCGCAACCCGCGCAACTTCGGTGAACTCGAACGCTGCGACCGGTCGGCTGAAGACCTCAACCCCCTCTGCGGCGACAGGATCCGCTTCGAACTGCAGATCGAGGACGGCGTCGTAAAGGACGTCCGCTTCTCGGGCAAGGGCTGCGCGATCAGCCAGGCCTCGGCCTCGATGCTCTCGGAAGAGATCAAGGGTCAACGGGTCGAGGACGTGGCCCGGCTTCAGGTCGAGCGCGTTCTCGAAAACGTCGGCATCGGCATCAGTCCGGCCCGGATGAAGTGTGCCACCCTCGGGCTCAAGGTGCTCAAGAGCGCGGCG
>Ga0182012_10003581_pt1 | contig 16523 bp, 12 predicted proteins | sample 612S2SmetaG_FD_120486 | JGI IMG/M metagenome (GOLD analysis project Ga0182012, IMG submission 120486) | Permafrost microbial communities from Stordalen Mire, Sweden - 612S2S metaG | ecosystem: Environmental > Terrestrial > Soil > Wetlands > Permafrost | place: Sweden: Stordalen | collected...
CTGGTCTGTCGATGGCGCCAATGCCATCATCGCCCTACGGTGTTGCCACATCAACAACCGCTTCGAGGACTACTGGGATCACCGCCGGGCGGCTTGACCGTCATTTTTATGTCGCGCACCCGTCAAGGGGCGAGTAGGCGAGAATAAAGGGTATTGTGCCTGAGCAAAAACATTCCGTCTGCGCGCTGGATTGCCCCGACACCTGCGCCCTTGTAGTGAATATCGACGCGGCCGGCCATGCGACGAAAATCGCCGGCGATGCCAAGCATCCCATTACGCGCGGATTTCTTTGCGGCAAGGTCGCTAAATATCTTGAGCGCGAATATCATCCCGAGCGGCTGCTTTATCCAATGCGCCGGACGGGGGTGAAAGGCGCGGGCCAATTCGAACGCATCAATTGGGACGAAGCTTTGGCGGAAATCGCCCAACGGCTGGCCGGCATTGCGCACGAATCTGGGCCGGAAGCGATTCTGCCTTACAGCTATGCCGGTAATATGGGCCTGCTCAACAATGCGGGCATGGATAGGCGCTTCTTTCACCGGCTGGGGGCATCGCGCCTTGACCGTACTATCTGCTCGAGCACCGGAGGCGTGGCGCTTAGCAAATCGCAAGGGATAAAGCTCGGCCTGGAACCGGAGCAATTTGCGCAGGCGAAGCTCATTATTGCCTGGGGCGCGAATATTCTCGGAACCAACTCGCACCTGTGGCCGTTCATCGTGGAGGCGCGGCGGCAGGGTGCAAAATTTTACGTGATCGACCCGGTGAAGAACCGCACGGGGCGGGCGGCGGATAGACATTTCGCGGTTCATCCAGGATCGGATCTGGCGCTGGCGCTGGGATTGATGCATGTCATTTTACGCGATGGTTTGGAAGACCGTTCGTACATCGATGCATATGCCAACGGCTTTGGCGAACTGGCGGCGCTGGCGGGCGAATATGCGCCGGCACGCGTGGCACAACTGACAGGCTTGGCGGAAAACGACATCGAAACACTGGCATACGAGTATGCCACGATGCGGCCGGCGGCGATTCGCGTTAACTACGGCGTGCAGCGCAGTGACCGGGGCGGTGCGGCGGTGCGGGCGATTGCGGCGCTGCCGGTGCTGACGGGTGCCTGGCGGCAAGCGGGCGGCGGGCTGCAACTCACTACTTCGGGCGCTTTCGAATTCGACACGGATGCGTTGGAACGGCCGGATCTGCAGCGTGTTTCGCCGCTGGGGCGGGAAGCGCGCATGGTGAATATGGCGCGCTTGGGCCACGCGCTGCTGGAACTGGAAGCGCCGCGCGTGCGGGCGCTGATTGTCTACAATTCGAATCCGGCCGCGATTGCGCCAAACCAAACGAAAGTGGCGGCCGGACTAAAGCGCGAAGATTTGTTCACGGTGGTACTGGAACAGTTTCAAACCGATACCGCCGATTACGCCGATATCGTGCTGCCGGTGACAACGTTTCTAGAAAACAGCGATCTCTACCGCGCCTACGGTCATCACTATTTGCAATTAGCGAGACCAGCGCTGGCAGCGCCCGGGGAAACCAAGAGCAATGTGGAAATTTTCCGGCTGCTGGCAAAGCGCCTGGGATTTTGCGATCCTTGCTTCGACGACACGGAAGACCAGATGATCGAGCAGTTGTTGGGGTCGGGGTCGCACTTCTTGAAGGGGATTACGCTGGAGCGGCTGGAGCGCGAGCGCTCGGTACGGCTGAACATTTCCCCGGCGGCGGAACCGTTCCTGCCGTTTGCCAAAGGTGGATTTCAGACGCCCGCGGGCAAGTTTGAATTTGGCGCGGAGACGCTGGGCTACGTGCCGCCTGTGGAATCGCGGCTGGGAGATCGTGCGCTGCATGAGAAATTCCCCCTTGAGATGATCTCCAGCAAAAACGACGACAGCATGAATTCGACGTTTGGGAATCGCCCGGATGTTGACCAGCAAACGTCTTTGCTGTCGATTCACCCGAGCGATGCCAGCCAGCGGGGGATTGCCGATGGGGCTTGGGTGCGGGTTTGGAACGAGCGCGGCGAATGCCAACTGAAGGCTAAAGTGAATGGAGACGTGCAGCCCGGGGTAGTGCGGGCGCGCAGTCTTGGCTGGGCCAAAAGTGCGCAGGGCGGGCGAAGCCTCAATTATTTGACCTCGGAGCGGCTGACCGATATGGGCGGCGGACCGACGTTTTTTAGTTGTTTGGTGGAAGTGACGCCCTTGCCCGGCGAACTTCCAAATTAGGTCGCTGACGCTCCCATCTCCGATTCGGTGTTATCGGCAAGTGGGAAGCTTGATGACTCATCCATTATTTCTTGAAGCGTTTTGCCGGCTCAATGCACTATTGCTTTAGAAAAAGCGATAGAAGCCAGTAAGAAAACTAAGGTCTTTCGAGCATCTGCCGATAGGCCACTCATAGGAAAAAATATAGATTCTTAAAAACGGAAATCGGCAAAACGGTACTTGCAATTGGAGAGTTTTGTGGTATTATTCGGAAATCCGAAAAGCGCAAGATGTTTTGAATCAGCGTCTGAAGAGTAACCGTTAGGTTATTTGCAGGATGTTTGGGTCGGCGATGCGTTGTGCTGAAACGTGGATTCTCGCTCCACGGTAGTCACTCTCCAGTATAGTTGCCTGTAACAAAAAGTTGATACCGTTTGTCGAGACCAATGGGAAGCAGTGCGCATCGAAACGGACAAGACTTGGCTGCTTCGAGTCGTTTTTGGGGAAGCAGACCGGTCAGGGAGTTTTGGAAGGAGAAAAGATAGAAATGATTAAGAGTGAGATAACGAAGTTTAAGAAGATTTTGGAGACGAAGCAGGCGGAGCTCGAGCGCATAGTTCGCAACCGCGATGCCATTGCCATTGAGAAGAGCGCGGACGCGCTGGACGAGGTGCAACACGCGTCTGAGCGCGAGCTGGCAATTCGAAACTTGGACCGCGAATCAAATCTTTTGCGCAGCGTGAGGTTGGCGTTGCGGCGCATTGACGACGGCTCTTTCGGAACGTGCCTGCATTGCGACGAGGATATTAGTCCCAAGCGTATTGCCGCGGTGCCGTGGGCGGCGAACTGTATCCAATGCCAGGAGTTGGCGGATCGTAATAAAGAGGACGGCAACGAGGCTTTCGACGACGAATTAGTCAGCAACGCAGCCTAGTCTAGTAAATTCCTATCAGTTTTATCCTGCTTCCAACGCAGGCGAAATCATCTGCGCTACCATTTTGTAACTCCCTCTCGGTAACCGTGCGGTCGATTTGTTCGCCCCTTCTCTGACCTCACGTTTATGTCCCAGACTTTTTCCCGATTGACGGTAGTATTGTTTTCACTTGTGCTTGCAGCGGTTTGCGCGCCGGCGCAGGATACGCCAGCCCCCGCCAAACAGCCGCTCGATCACGTGATCGGCGCGGTAACCGCGGTGGATGCTAATGCGCAGACGATCACCGTTAAGGAGGACAAAACCGGGAGCAGCCAGACCATTATCCTGGCCAATACCAGAACTCTACTCAAGGTCGAACCGGGCGCCAAGGATCTGAAAAGCGCGGTGCGCATTACGGCCGGCGACCTGGAAGTGGGCGACCGGGTAGACGTAAGGGGTCTGAAAACGGAGGCACCCGACACGCTGGCGGCGAAGAGCGTGGTGTTGATGTCAGGACGGGATTTGCAACAGGCGCATCAGGCACAAGCCGCTGCCTGGCAACACGCGACGGCGGCCAAGGTTGACGCAGTGGATGCGAGTTCGGGCAAAATTTCGGTTACGGTGCGGACGGCAGATGGTCCAAAACCGGTGACCATTGAAACCTCGCGCGCCACAGAGTTTACGCGCTACGCGCCTGCCGATCCCAAGGCTCCCGCGCCATCGCGGCTAGTGGACATCCAGGTGTCGGATCAAGTGCGCGTGATTGGCGATAAGTCGGAAGACGGAGGAACGATTCAGGCTCAGCGGGTGTATTCGGGCGCATTCCGTACGGTATCGGCGACGATTTCCTCCATCGGGGCGGATGGCAAGAGCATCACTGTAAAGGATCTGGCCACTAAGAAGCCGGTCGAGATTTCTTTGAACGACGACTCGGCGATTCGGAAGCTGCCGCCCTTTATGGCGAACATGTTGGCGCGCCGCTTCAATCCAAATTACAAACCGCCGGCAGATGCGGCGGCAGGTGGACAGGCTCCTGCCGGTGGCGGGGCGAATGGCGGTTGGGCGGCGCGTGGCGCGCAAAGCGCTAGTGGCGGGCAACGTGCGCCGCAGGGTCCAGCTACGGCAGGCGGTGGTTGGGCTCCTGGCGGCGGGGGTGCAGGCGGTGGGGGCGGTGCGCGCTCCGGTGATATTTCACAAATGCTGGAGCGGGTTCCGAAGATCACACTAGCCGATTTGAAACCAGGTGACGCTTTGGTTATTTCAGGCGTTGCGCTGGGAGCCGACAACTCTCATCTGCTCGCCACCGGCATCATTGCCGGCGTTGAGCCCATATTGCAATCGGCGCCGCAGCGCCAAGGAAGCGTAGGCGGCGATTGGGGTTTGGGTGAAATGGCGGTTCCACAGTAAATTTTGTTCGCTCAGGGCTTCTCATAAAACTATGTATTTGCGATTCATGCGATTTTTTATCTTGACGTGTCTGGCAGTGGCCGGACTTTTCGCGCAAGGTGCGTCACGCGGCACTGTGCAGGGCACTTTGAAGGATTCAACCGGCGGCATTATTCCGAACGCCACGGTGACACTGACCAGCAGCGCGGGAGTGGCGCAGACCACCACATCCGGCGGAGACGGCAGCTATACGTTCCGCGCCGTTGCTCCCGGCAGCTATACGGTTCTGGCGACTTATCAGGGCTTGCAGCAAGCGAAACCGCTGGCCATCACGGTTGCGGGGGGACAGACCTCGACGTTAAATATCACCTTGACGCTGGCCGAGACCAAGCAGGAAGTGACGGTGGCTGATACGGCAGCGAGTGCGGTCAGCACCGAACCGTCGAATAATGCCAGCCAGTTGGTATTGGGAAAGGAAGATCTGGATGCGCTGCCCGACGATCCCGACGATTTGCAAGCCGATTTGCAGGCGCTCGCCGGACCTTCGGCGGGCCCGGGCGGCAATCAGATTTATGTAGACGGATTCAGCGGCGGGCGCTTGCCGCCGAAAGAATCGATTCGCGAGATCCGCATCAACTCCAATCCCTTTTCGGCTGAGTTCGACAAGCTGGGTTACGGGCGCATTCAAATCTTCACGAAGCCGGGTTCCGACAAATTTCACGGGCAAGGATATTACAACATCAGCGATGGCGTGTGGAATTCGCGCAATCCGTTTCTGCCGGTGGCGCCGCCTTTCCGCACGCAACTGTTTGGCGGCAACGTGAGCGGACCGATCGGAAAAAAAGCGAGCTTCTTTGTGGATGTTGAGCGGCGCAACATTGACGATAACGGCATCGTGAACGCGACTATTCCAGTGGCTGGCTTCACCGGCACGGCGCTTGATCACAGCTATTACTCAACGCCACAACGGCGCACGACCATTAGCCCGCGTGTTGACTATCAATTGGGCACGAACAATACGTTGAGCTTCCGCTACAGCTATCTGGACAGCAGAAAGGTTGTGACCGGGATCGGCGGATATGACTTGCCGCTTACGACGGTGGGCGGACTCGCTTTGCCGAGCACTGGCTACTCGACACCGACCACGCAGAACAGTTTTCAGATGGTGGAGACTTCGGTGTTGAATACGCACGCGGTGAACGAGACGCACTTGAATGTGGAACGCGATTATGAGAGTTGGACAAGCCAGAGCACGGCGCCTAGCATTGCGGTAGCGGGTTCGTTTGTAGCCGGTGGTTCGGGCTTTAGTTCGGCCGGGCATAACCAGACGTACGACGACGAAACCGAAACGGAATTGCAGAATTACACATCGCTGACGCTGGGCGCGCATACGACCAAATTCGGCGTGCGCATTCGAACCGACGCTTTGACGAATTCGAGTCCATCGAATTTCAATGGAACTTACGAGTTTCTGGGCGGCAGTTTCCCTTATATCGAGGGGCTTGAGCCTGGATTGACGCCGAACGGCAATGGCATGGTGGTTCTGTCCTCGATACAGCAGTTTAATATTACTGAGCAGTTGCTGAGTTTGAACCGGCCGCTGAACGGCTATGGCCCTTCGAAATATTCGGTGAGTCAAGGCAATCCATTCATCGATTTTTATCAGCTGGATTTCGGGCCGTTCATTCAAGACGATTGGCGGGTGCGGCCTAACCTGACGATGAGCTTTGGCCTGCGTCTGGAATCGCAAACCAATATCGATGAGCGGGTGAATTGGGCGCCACGCTTTGGCTTTGCATGGTCTCCCGGCGTGAAGGCTTCCAGCACGGGCCGGGCAAAGACGGTGGTGCGCGGAGGCTGGGGAATGTTCTACGACCGTTTCGCCATTTCCAATGTTGAGAACGCGTATCGGTATTCGAGCGGCACGCCGCTGCAGACCTATACCATCAACAACCCGCTGGTGAGCGATCCGACTTTCAGTACGCCTCTGCCGCAAAGTGCATTGACCGGCGCGACCGTTAGTTCGGCGCAAAAATATCAGCTGGATAGCAATTTGCAAGCACCGCAGTTGCAGCAACTGGCTATAGGAGTGGACCGGCAACTGGCGAGTCGAACCACGCTTTCGGTGAATTTCGTTCACTCACGCGGCAATCATGAATTGCGGACGGTGGATATCAACGCCCCAATCGCTGTAGCGGGGCAACTGCCGCCCGACTTGCAGCCCGCTGCGGCTTTGATCAGGCCGTACGGCAATGCCGGCGACATATACGATTACCAATCCACCGGCACATTCAAGCAGACTCAGTTGCTGGTCAGTCTCAATTCGCAGGTGGGCAAATGGCTGACGCTGTTTAGCCGCTATACCTATAACAACGCACATAGCGATACGGACGGTTTGGGCACGCTGCCATCGAATCCTTACAACTTCGCGCAGGATTGGGGACGATCCTCTTTGGATATCGCCAACACGCTGTTCATTGGCGGCTCGATTGCCGCGAAATGGGGCTTGCGCTTTTCGCCGTTCATTGTGGCGCGCACTGGAAGTCCGTATAACATCACGACTGGCACAGATCTTTATCTAATGGGCACGGGCAATGCCCCGGCACGGCCCAGTTTGATTTCGGCGCCACCTGCGAGCGTGCTCGGGCAAGCGTTGCTGCCTTATCTGGATGCAGACCCGCTGGTCGGTACGCCCGAGATTGGCCGCAATGCTTACACCGGTCCTGGCTTTGTTGGGATTAACTTACGCGTGAGTAAAACATTCGGCTTTGGCCCGACTAAATTTGCCGGGCCTTCTGGTGGCGCGCGCGCCGGCGGTGGCGGCGGCTTTGGCGGCGGACGCGGCGGCGGCGGTCCGATGGGTATGGGGGAATCTACCGAACATCGTTACAATTTGACGCTTTCCGTCAACGCGCGCAACTTGATTAATCACGAGAATTTGAGCGCGCCGGTGGGCGCTATGACTTCGCCCTATTTTCAGGAATCGACGGGGATCGCGGGCGGCTTCGGGCCGGAATCGGTCGCGAGTAATCAGCGCAGGATTGATTTGCAGTTGCGGTTTGCGTTCTGACGGAGCAGGGCCGAGGGAAACCTACCAACGCTGCTCCCTTACGGTCGCGGTTCCGTTAGGAACATCGCCATCCGCCCTGTGGGTGCTTTACGACGGGTGCGGAGAAGCGTTAGTTTCCCAAAAATTGCCGCCACCAAAGTAGTTCCTCACGATAACGGTGAACCATGTCCCACGGGCTCCAGCCGCCGTGATATTCGCCTGGATAACGCACGAACTTCGCGCGAACGCGGCGTTTCTTGAGCGCGGTATACATCTCTTCACCTTGGGCGATGGGCACGCGCTCATCAGCTTCGCCATGCACGAATAGGGTGGGAGTTTGGATTTGCGAGGCGAATAAAACGGGCGAATGGGCGAGCATCACGTCGCGCGCATTATCCTGCCACGGACTGCCGAAAAACTCCGATTCTTTAGTTCGCGGAATGTCGCCTGTCCCGTAGTTACTGATCCAATCAGACGGACCGGCGCCCACTGCCGCTGCGGCGAAACGCGTGGTGTGGCCAATAATCCAATTGGTGAGAAAGCCGCCGTAGGAGTAGCCGGCTACGCCCAACCGGCGCGGGTCGGCGCGATAGTGCTTCAGCGCATAGTCAACGCCCGACATGACATCCTCATAATCGCGCTCGCCCCAACCGCCCCAGGTTCCCCACTGGAATTTCTCGCCGTAGCCCGTGGAGCCGCGCGGATTGGTATAGACGACGATGTAGCCCGCTGCCGCCAGCAACTGCTCCTCAAACGAGAACGAGCTACTATATGCGCCGTGCGGCCCACCATGGATGACAAGCACCAACGGATATTGGCGTTGCTGCTGTTCATAGCCCGGCGGCAGCACCACCCAGCCATCAATGGAAGTGCCGTCTCTGCTGTCGTAGCGGATGCGCTCCACTTTGCCGAGCTGCCATTGGGCCACCAGGGCATCGTTGATGCCACTCAGTTTGCGTTCGCCTTGCGCCACGCCGCCAGCCTGCGGCAGCAATGCCGTATAGATCTCCGCCGGCTTGCTGGTGGATGAAGCGGTATAGGCGATCCGGTCGGCGGCAATGCTTACTTGTAAGACGGTGCGATCTCCCTCGGTCACCTGTTCAACTTTGGTGAGCGACAGATTCACACGGAATAGGTGCTCTGTGCCTTTGACGCCGCTCTCGAAGTAAATGGATTTGCCATCGGCGCTCCAATGCGGAGGGCCGGGGATGTCGTCGAAATCGGCGGTGAGGTTGCGCAACGGTGCAGCAAGGCCCTCGGCAGCAGACACAAGAAATATGTCGACTGGACTGCCTTGCTTGCTCTTCGCGGCCAGCAGGCGCGCCAAACCTTCTTGGCGAAGCACGGCGATGGTGCGGCCATCGGGCGACCAGGCGGGCGAAGCATGCTGCCAGCCGTCGTCTTTCGTCAGCATGCGAGGTTCGCCATGCAGGGTGACCGTCCAGAGGTCGGCGCGTTCGTAGGCATATTCGTCGCGCTGATGTAGATCGGCGGTGAAGGCGAGCGCCTCACTGTCCGCGCGCCAGGTCGGATTGAGTATGTCTACGCCCAAATGCGTGAGTTGCCGCGGCTCGCCGCCGGCGGCGGGCACCACGAACAGTTCCAAAGGCGGCGTGGCTTGCGGATCGCGCGGATCGGGCAAATAGCCGCGGCCGTCGAAGCGGAAATTCATCCAGTCGTACATGCGGCCCTTGAAGCGCTCTTCGGTGAGCTTGTCGAATTCGGATAAGGGCGCGGAATCTTTTTTCGGCGGCGCAACTTTGCGAGTGAAGGCGATCCATTTACCGTCTGGGCTGAAAACGGGAGTGCCTTCGACGCCTTTGATTTGATATGGCTTGCGGTCCGCGGCGTCCATGTGAATGAACCAGGGCGCGCCGGCGACATCGAAGGCGAGCAACTTGCCATCGTTGCTCCAACGCGGCTTGGTGGCGCTGAATGATGAATCGCTCACCAGGGTAGGCGACGCGCCATCCGCGCCCATGACCCAAATTTCGCTATGGCGTTTGTTTTCGGATTCTATAATGCGAGTTCTTACATAGGCGATTTTGCGGGCGTCTGGCGAGAGCGCGGGGGCGGACACGGATTCTATCCTGTAGTAATCTGGCAGTGCAAGCGGGCGGATCTGGGCAGAAACGATTTGGGTAAGCGCGAGGAGGAGAGCGAGTTTATGCATAGGGTAGCCTGGTTCGGCGTTCCTCGGATTCTACACCGCGGCATTTGCGAGTTCGAAAGATGAATAAGCTCTCTCAACTTTTGCAGTCTCTAAATCGCCTTCTGCAATGGCTGGCCCCGAAACGGGCGGCTGGAAATGGTCTGGGCCTGGGAGCAAACTCACCGATCAATGAGGCACGCGTGCACGCGAGCGCCGTGGGCCGGGAGTCTCACAACGCAGCGGATTTTCTCGTCACGGCGTCGAGGGTTATGCGGCAAAAGGTCGTCGACCGGGCTCGCTTGTTAAATAGCCAAAAACCAAGCTCGCAGTGGCGCGACGTGCTGATCTTAGACGAACTGCTGGGAGTCTTGTCCAAAACCAATGCTCGCAGCGCGCAAGTGGCGGAAATGCAAGTATTTCTTAAAGTTAAGGACGACGAGATTGCCGCCGCCCTGAATGTATCGGCGCGCACGGTCAAGCGGGAAGCGGCTATGGCTAGGGCATGGCTGAAAAATGAACGCAAGGGCGATTAGCGACCCAGCGTAACCGCCAAAGGCCGGTTCGTGTATAATTATAGAGTTGTATTCCAGCTAGTGGCTGTTCGTGCGTCTTGTGCTTTGTTTGAGCATTTTAGGCCTTCCCTCCCCTGGAAAAGTAAACCAACAAAAGGCATTTAGGCAAAGTTATGTATGCAGTGATTGAAACGGGCGGCAAGCAGTATCGTGTGATGCCTGGACAAACGATTGAAGTGGATACCATCGCCGGTGATGTCGGTGCGGCGGTTGAGTTTGACCGTATTTTGGCCCTTTCCAACGAGGCGAACGAATTGGTTTTGGGTGATGCGTTGAAGTCGGCCCGCGTGCGCGGCAAGATTGCGGCGCATGGCCGCGGGGACAAGGTGATTGTTTTCAAGTTCAAGCGCAAGAAGCAGTACAAGAAGACGATCGGCCACCGGCAAAACTATACGCGGGTCGCGGTAGAGGAGATTTTAGCTTAAATGGCACATAAAAAAGGTTTAGGCAGTTCGAAAAACGGTCGCGATTCTAATTCGCAGCGGCTGGCATCAAGGTTTTTTCGGGTGAGTTCGTCACCGGCGGTTCGATCATTGTGCGGCAACGCGGCACGCGCTATAAACCCGGCAAAAATGTGGGCTTGGGCAAGGACGATACGCTGTTCGCCACCGTCCCCGGTACCGTTGAGTTCCGTGACCGCGGCCGCATGGGCAAGTTTGTCAACATCGTCGCCGCGCAAAATTAGTTTCCTCCGTTAGCACGACGAGGGCGGCTTTCCATGCCGCCCTCGTTTTTTCTGCCTTCCTTATTTTTTGGAGTTCCCGTGTTTATCGATGAAGTGATCATTACCGTCAAAGCCGGCGACGGCGGCAACGGCTGTCTGGCGTTCCGGCGCGAGAAGTTCGTCCCGCGCGGTGGCCCCAGCGGCGGCGATGGCGGGCATGGCGGCAACGTCATTCTAAAAGCCAGCACTCATCACAACACGCTGCTGCATTTCCGCTTCAACCCCGAGCACACCGCCGAACGCGGCAAGCATGGCGAGGGAAGTAACCGCACGGGAAAGGATGGTCCCGATATTGAGGTGCCGGTGCCGGTGGGCACGGTGATTTACAACGCGGAAACAGGCGAGCAGCTTTTCGACTTCGCTTCGCCGGGCGACCGGTGGATCGCCGCGAAAGGTGGGCGTGGCGGACGAGGCAACGCGCGCTTTGCCACCTCGACCCACCAAGCGCCAACCGAACATGAAGAAGGCAAGCCGGGCGAACTCATCAAGCTGAAACTCGAACTGAAACTGCTCGCCGACGTCGGCTTAGTTGGCTTTCCGAACGCCGGCAAATCGACTCTCATTTCGCGCTTGTCCGCGGCGCGGCCGAAGATTGCCGATTATCCGTTTACCACGTTAGAGCCGAATCTGGGCGTGGTGCAGGCGGGCGATCATACGTTCGTGATGGCCGATATTCCTGGACTGATTGAAGGGGCGCATGAGGGACACGGCTTGGGGATGCAGTTTCTGCGGCATGTGGAACGCACCCGGCTGCTGGTGCATCTGGTGGATGTTTCCGAGTTTAGCGGGCGCGAGCCAGCGCACGATTTCGAGGTGATCCTAAGCGAATTGCGCGAGTTCAGTGAGGAAATGTTGGCCAAACCGATGATTGTTTTAGCGAGTAAGATTGACGCTTGCCAGGACCCGGCGCGCATAGAGGCAGTAAGCGCTAAGGCGCGCGAGCATGGATCGCCATTCTTCGCCATATCCAGTGTGACCGGCGCGGGGATTGAGGAACTGCGCTTTGCCCTGAGTAATGCCTTGCTGGAGCAAGAGAAGGACGCTACAATTTCAGTCGGAAGCTAGACTCTGCCGGTGCAGGGCCCGGTCTTCAAAACCGGAGTGCGGCACCTTGTGTCACGGGTGGGTTCGACTCCCATTAGCTTCCGCCATGGCTTTTGTTTCGTTTAACTTACTTCGTTGAATCCGTCTCGTACCAGTGAATAGTTCAAATAATGATTGCAAAGCGTAAGCGGACCTACGAGATTTAGCAGAAGGGTTCTGCTCTCGCAGCGGCAAATCGTTAAACCCCAAAAAATTCAGTGAGTGCGTTGTTATACCCCAAAAGGTTGCTAAAATTGAATACGTCCACCCTCTAAATGCCCGATTTATCAAACATCCCTGAGGTCTTCGTCTAGAGGAAGGGATGGAAGAGACACTCACCTTTCACCGCTTACGCGTTCCACACAAGCTTCGCGCGAAACTCGCCAGCACCAACATCCTCGAGTCGGCCTTCTCCATCGTCGAGAAAGTTTGCCGCAACGTGAAGCGTTGGCGCGACGGTGACCAGCGACTCCGCTGGGCGCCCAGTGGTTTGCTTTGGGCTGAGTCTTGTTGGAATCGCATCCAAAACTCTGCCGACCTTCCCGTCTTGATCAAAGAGCTCGAACTCGCCGTTGTGAAAACCATCCCTTGTCTTCATGCCAGCGTGGCATCATAGCTGCTAGCTTTGGTCGCAGAGTTTCGGCGATCCGGGTCAATTGACAGTGTACGCGTTCGGCCGGCACGCAGGCCAAAATAGAGTAACAGCCCTACCGGACCGAACATGAAAGTGAAAAAGAGGCATGGCAGCACGAGCCAGTGTGAGATGGCGTGCGATTGAGCATCGCGGACTTGCCATGAGCCGATAAAGAGATCAAAGCAGAGGTAGTGGATCCAACCCGCCAGGAGCACCCAATGATTTGAGAACAGTGCCGCGAGGCCGGCCAGAGTGGCGAAGCTGCCTTTGGTTTCTCCCCAGTGGGTGGCGAGGAGAGCGAAGTAAGCGACAGAGAATAAGAGCGGCAGAATGACGCCGGTGATTAAAGGCGCAACCCAGCGGGTACGGCCGGCGATGGCGAGAGTAAGCCAGCCGAGAAGCGCGAGGGTGTCGCAGAGGGAGAAGAGTTGCTCGGCTGTCATGAGTGAGCCTCGACAGGATAGGCGCGGCGGTTGAGGGGGAAGAATGTGGCGAAGCTGGCGAGCAACCAAATCGAAAGAGCGGCGAGGCTAGCACTACCGGGTTGGGTGATGGATTCGCCCGCGAGCGCCTGGCGCGTAAGGATGAGGTAGAGCAGGAAATAGCTGGCTGAGAGCGCAACGACGAAAGGAACGCTACGTTTGCGGCGGGCGAGCCAGGCGAGAAATGGGATGATCTGCAGGGCATGCAGGCCAATGAAGTGCGGGATGCGGAGGTCGCCATGTTGCGTGCTCCAGCCGGTGCCGGGGAGGCCGGGGCCGCCGTCGGGTGCGCCTACGGTGTGCGCCCCAGCGGTGGTTTGCCGTTGCTGTTGCGCGGTCATCAGGCCGCCCGAGGCCGCACCTAGGACCGTGATGAGCATGGCGAGGCGGAGGGTCCAAGCCCAGGCGCGATCGGGCATGGGCTGGCGAAAGAGCGCGATGAGAAGCCAGACGCTGAGGAACCAGAGGATGGCAATGGCAGTGCCCATGATGGCGTAAAGAATGGCGTTGGCCGGGGTGGAGATGTTGAAGTGGCTGGTGGTGCCGCGGGCGGCTTGCAGATCGATGATGGCGACTTCGAGGATGAGAATGGCGGAAAGGGAGGGCCCGATGAAGCGTTTGGTGCGGGGGAATGCGGGGAGGTAGCGGAAGAGCCAGGCGATAGAGGCAGTGAAGATGGCCGTGGAGATCGCGAATTTGGCGGGCTTAAGCCAGACAGGCATGCCCGTCACCAGGCGTGGGTCGAGGGCCAGGCCAATCAATGAGAGAGCAAAGGCGATGAGCATGAGGAAAGCGGTTGCGGTGAGGGAGCGGGATTGTTGCCAGAGGGATGAGAGCATGTTGAAAACATGGTAGCGCATCATGTTGACACTGTCAACATGTAAGTTGTCTGCTAGCGGCAGAAGATTTTCCGGACAGCTTGAAGAGCGAATCAATTAGAAAGTATGATGTAACCCGAAGCGCAGCTGAAACGGTTCGACCGGGTGGTAAACGTCTGTGAATGCCGCACCGCCGGTTGGCGTGATGCGGGAGGTGTAAGCGTAGTCAATGTCGTGGTCCTTGCGGTTCAGCAAGTTCAAAGCTTCGACGAGAAAACTCCATTTTCGGGTAAGTTGATAACGGATTTCCGCATTGAGCAAAACGGTGGCATTGGAGCGATAAACTGCGTCGGATGTTAAATCGCGCGGCCCAAAGGCGCGCAGGCGCAAACTCGCCGAAAAGCGTTGGTAATCGTGCAGCGTGACGCCCGATGAAGCCACCACCCCCACTGCTTCGGGTACGCGTTTGCCACCCGGGCTGTTCGGGGCAGCATCATCCGGGTCGACGGCAGTAAAAAAGGCTCTGGAATCCGCAATGTCAAAATCAATCGCCCAATGCTCCCACGGCGTGTAGTAGTTCGCCCATTCGACGCCATAGCGGTTGCTCGGCGAAACTGAAGCAACCGTCGCTCCGGTATCGCCATCCTGCTGCAGTTCGGATTGGCTGTGGAGATACCAGAGTGAGAACGCGCTTTGCAGATTGGAAAAGGCCGAAGTGCGCACGCCGATTTCCGCCCCCTTGGTTTGGACGAGAAGGGGGATTCTGGAGGTGGCCGTGGGAAATGGATTATCCGGCGAAATCGGTTCCTCCCTTTGCGTGGCGCCACGCGCGTCGTTGCTGTGAAAACTGGATCCGCCCTGTATGTAGAACTCAGTCTTGGACCACGGGCCGAAAATCAAACTCGCTTTGGGTTCGGGTAGAAACCTGGTGGCTGTACCGGAATTGGCGGCGGCAAAGTTGACCAGCGGAGCGCCAGGCAGTTCGCCGGCGGTATAACCAGGAGTCAAGTTGGTGACGTCAGCGTGTCCCAGGTCGCCGCGCAAGGCCAGGACCGAACGGATTTTTTCCGACCACTGAATTTTATTTTCCGCATAAAAGCCAACCATTGTGTCGGTAAATTTATTTAGATCCGTAGCCGCGGGCAACACCGCCACCAAGTTCGGATTGGTATGGCATGCCTCAATGGGCTCGTCACTGCATGCGTTGCTATCGTCCTTGTTTGTGCGGACGCGATTTTCCGTTCGGTAAAGGCCGTTGTGGACCCAATCGTTGCGGAACTGCACTCCGAAGGTGTTTTCCACCTGGCGGCCAAACCAATCGCTCGAAATCGTGTGATGGGCGTCGAACCCAAACACCCAGCGCCTGTCCTGCTGTTCGAACTGATCACCCTTGATCGGGTCATCCAGGTAGTACGTGAAATCGGAAAACAAATCGAGGTCGTAATAAAAACCATAGAGCGTGATCTTTGTCTTCGATTTCGCGCCTTGGCGGCGCCATTCAGTCTGCAGACTGTAACGCTGAGAATTGCCGCCGTCTGAGGGGTTCAGTGCGCCGAAGAGACCGACGAGGGGAGTGGCTGTAACGGGAAGCTGATCGCTCGAGTTCCATTTTCCGTGGTAAGCGCGGGCCGTAATGCTGAAGCCATTGGTGTCGTCGCCGTGGCTGTAGGTTAGCAGGCCGTTGAATTTGGCATAACCGTCCGGATGTACCCATGGGCCGTCATCGTAATACGCTTCTCCACCGAACAGCAAACTGCCCGAACCGACCTGTTGCGATACACCGAAAACGCTTCGCGCGTAGCCATTCATGCCGCCTTCCACCTGGACAAAGTTTTCGGGCAGGGTCTTGAAGAATTCGAGATGGGCAGATCCGGCTGAGCCAAAGTTGCCGACGTCGGCATAGTAGGGACCTTTTTCGAAATTCACCCGCTGCACAAACTCCGGGATGACGGTGTTCATGTCGGAGTACCCCTCGCCGTGCGCGTGGGACGGCAGGTTCAGCGGCATATCGTCGAGGAAAATGCCGAAATCCGTGCCGTGGTCGAGATTGAAGCCCCGTAGAAAATATTGGTTGGCCTTACCGCCGCCGGCGTGTTGCGTGATGATGAGGCCGGGAACCGTCTCCAGAACTTCTCCTGAACGAAGAATCGGACGATCTTCCATTTCCTTTGCGCCAACCGTTCCCTGGGTGGCGGATTCGGCAATACCGACAAGGTCATCCTCCCGGCCCTGCACGTCTACGGTGGTGCTGACGGAGCTTACCGCCAGAGAGATGCGCAGCGGGGCCGGGGCCTCCGTGGCCCCGATGGTGAGGGGGATTTCTTTGCTTTCAAAACGGGGATTAAATACCAGGAGGCGATAATCACCTGGCGACAGTCCAGCAATGAGGAAGGAGCCGTTCGCGTCCGACTGGGTCGTTCGTTGGACAGTACCGTTGGCGCTTATGACCTGCACGGTGGCACCAGAAATCGTCGCGCCGGACGTGTCAACGACAGTTCCCGATAGCTGA
>Ga0182012_10003582_pt1 | contig 16518 bp, 16 predicted proteins | sample 612S2SmetaG_FD_120486 | JGI IMG/M metagenome (GOLD analysis project Ga0182012, IMG submission 120486) | Permafrost microbial communities from Stordalen Mire, Sweden - 612S2S metaG | ecosystem: Environmental > Terrestrial > Soil > Wetlands > Permafrost | place: Sweden: Stordalen | collected...
CCACCTTCTTGATCTCCGTGACGGCTTCCTTAAGCCGCTGACACGCGAGATGCGAACCCTTCCATCCGAATGCCTTGGCACGAAGCCGCGGCTTGAAGGTCCAAGTGTGTTTCGTTGGCATCGACTGAAGATATTCTGGCATATGATTGCCTCCATGATCGTAGGAGAATGGAGAATCGTGGAAGCACGAAAACGCCAATGGAAACAGCCGAAATCCTGCATCAGCTCGAAAGATTTACCGGAAATTTCCCGCGAACTGCGGTCGAAGAGGCCGCAGCGCGCCAGGAAGAGGTCACGCCGGAGCTCCTGCGCATCCTGGAGGAAACCGTGGACCGTGCGGCTCAAATCGATGCCGAGGGCGGTTACATGGCCCACCTGTACGCCATGTTTTTGCTGGCGCAGTTCCGCGAGACCCGCGCCTATCCGCTTGTGGTCCGCTTTGCATTGCTTCCGGAAGACATCCAGTATTCGCTCTGCGGCGACTTCATCACGGAGAGCCTTGGCCAGGTGCTCGCGTCCGTGTGTGGCGGTGATTTGGCAGGCATTCAGTCTCTAATCGAGAATGAGAGCGCCGACCAATGGGTCAGGGGTGCGGCATTGAGTGGTCTTGTGACGCTTGTGGCCGCAGGACAAAAGAGCCGTGATGAGATCGTGAGCTACTTCGCCAGCTTGTTTCGCGGCAAATTGGTGCGGCAGTGGTCCCACGTCTGGGATACGCTTGTCTCTTATAGCTCCGATCTTTACGCCGAAGAGCTGCTCGACGATATCAAACAGGCTTACGATGAAGGTCTTGTTGACCCCGGTTACATCAGCTTTAAAGATGTCAAACGGGACTTGGCGCTCGGCAAAGATCGCAATCTGGCGAGACTCGCAGACGATCCCCATCGACGCCTTGTGTCGGACACCGTGACCGAGATGGAATGGTGGGCATGCTTTCGGGAGGGTAGCCCGAACGGCGCGAACAGCATAGCGCCGGCTTCGGCAAATTCCGTGGAGAATCCAGTTGCCCCTTCTTCTCAAATCATAAGGGCAACGCCGAAGACGGGCCGGAACGAACGATGCCCATGCGGGAGCGGCAAGAAATACAAGAAGTGCTGTGGCGCTTGAGCGCCGCCGATCATGCCGCTTCGCGCCCCGGTTTTGACAGCGGTAGGATCAACGAGATCCGCTGGTACGGAACTCGCGGGATCATCGAGCCCCGCGCTCCGCGGTTGAGTTGGACGAAGCCGTATCGCTCCATGGTCTTCAGCGTTCGGGAGAGATTCGATTTTTGTCGCCCCGTCAGCTCCGCTAGGCGCGCAAGTGATTCCGGGGTGGATTCGGCGATGATCCCAAGCAGGGCGCGATTGCGGTCGGACAAAACCCGAGCGAAGCTTTCAGCCGATCTGAACCAGACCTTCGGCTCGTCCGCCGCCGGCCTGTACTCGCCTCGGGCAATCGCCAAGGTCCGAGATTTCATCTGTTCATAACTGGCAATCCCAACGCGTAGCGTCTTCATTAGATGACTCCCTTCTCTCTCAAGACCCCATCCACCTCGGCCCAAAAGTCCTCAAGCAATGTGGCCGCGTCTTTGAACCGATAAGGCCGAACAGTCTCCATCCGGTGTTTGTGGTCACGAGGACCTCGGCTCTTACCGCCGGGCCCCTGCGATTCCCGGACGGCATGAGCGTTGTCAAATCCGACCAACCGGCTGCCATCCGGACCGTGCAGTGTTAAGGAGTACCTCAGCCCATGCGGCCGATCAGGGGCAGCGGGCGCCCGGCGGACTGAGAACCGAACCCAGTAATGCCCCTTTGTATCGACCACGAATACCTGGCCGTCGAGATCCAGCAGCACCTCATCGTCGGAGTCCCGACCTCGCCCTTTCATCATCACAAGGTTATCAGCTACTGATAACCAACGCAAGATCTCGGCGTATTCCCTCGATCCCGCAGACCTCGCAATTGCCCACCCCGACGCCAGCCCGCTCCTGCTCGCACCTCAGAGGAGGAGTCCCCGCTGTTCTGATATCGCTGTGGCCAGACCGGAGGCAACTGGTTTCAGAAAGAAATTAAGCTGCCGCCTCTGAACGGGACACCAGTGGGGGCCGTCATGTCCTCATATTCCACGTAACTTAGACTTGATATTCTGCCCAGCAATTATCTGGTATCAGACGGGATACTCCACCTTCACTCTGAGGCAGGCCAGCCGCCGAAGTTGGAGAATTGGCCAAACCAAGCCCGTGACAGTGCGATTTCTCTGCTATGAGAACACGGCCCAGGTCGGTTGTCTTCGACTCATGGGAAGGAAACTTCTGGTCTCGATGGCGATTGAGGGCAAATTCTCCGATAGCGGGCTGCAGGCAATGGACGATGGCGCCGATGTCCTCACCACGCTGGCGCGCGAATTGGTGATGCACCAGGGCGTCGGCCAATCTGCGGACGAAGTCTGGCGAGCTCTTCAGAGACGCAACAACCGCAGAACCAGGAGCCAGCGCCGCCGGCGCCGAAACCCCCAGTTGAGCCGCCACAAATCACCGTGCCGCGTTCCGCTCCCATGTTGGTATTCGGGAGAGATGCGCCGGCAGCCGCTGCACGTCGGAGAATCGCTTCAGCGCCCTCCGAGGATCAGCTCCCGCTGTTTTGAGTAGGCCAGTTCGGAAATCACTCGAAAGCAGCGAAGTACTCAGATTCGAATCAGGCGCGCATGCCGATTGACGTGTGCGCCTTCCGCGCGACACGGAGGCTTTATGGCATGTCAAACGCCGTTATCGTTACCGCAGACTCTGGCCTCAGAAATGACGCTGTTTGATCTGGACGAATCCCTCTCGCTGCTGATGGAATCCGCTGCCGAGGCAGCGGCTGACAACGACGGAGATATACCAGAGGAACTACGACAGGCTTTGCTCGACTACTGCGAGGCATTCGGGGCGAAGGTGGACAATATCGCCAACTACATCAAGTCGCAGGAATTTGAAGCGCGGAACGCTAAGTCCGAAATCGATCGGCTACAGTCCAGGCAGACTTCGGCCGAAAACAAGGTCGAGCGCCTGAAGGGCCTTCTCAAGTACTTTATGGAAACGCGCGGCCTGCGGTGCATGAAGGGCCGGCTGAATACGATCTCGTTACGGAAGAACAGCCAGGACTCGCTCGTTGTGGACGGCGTCGACCGGATCCCCTCGGAGTATTGTCGGGTCTCAATTACCCTCGCTTTTCCTGAATTGGAGGAATCGCTCCGACATCTTCCAGAGGAACACGCTCTGCGGGCACGCCTGACGCTGGACGGTAACGGACTGCTGAGGCGTGAGTTGGACAACGCGAAGGTGAGAACGGCGCTCGCATCAGGTGTACCTGTCCAAGGCGCCGCACTTAGGCGTGGCCAACACGTGCGGCTGACATGAGGCATTGACATTCTTCCCGCGCAAAGAAGTGCCTCCGGTCCTCAGCAGGACCGGACGGCAAGAACCATCCCCCCTGCCACCGTTTGGAATAACACATAACTCAGTCTGTTTTAGCCGGAAACGCTAGCAGCGCGTGAGAGTTTGTTGTCAAAAAACGCGTTGCAGGATGGCCATATATATAGAAGGGATTCTTGACGCAACACGCGCTGGCATTGCCAAGCGTTTGTTGTGGAGGGATAGGATGCTGAAGTCAAAAACCGCCATTCAGTTGGTCACCGACCAACATGGAACACAGGCCAAAGAGACTTCGGGGGCGGATAGCATCCAGCCAGATCATGCGCCGAAAAGGCGGGGGAACCTGGCAGCGACGCTCGATCCAATATTGGAGCCGCGGCTCCCGGCCGGTCAGCCTGGCCGGCCAAAAGGGGTCAGCAATTACCAGTGGACACCGGAGGCCGACGGACTTCTAATTGAGCTGTGCACGAGATGGGGCGCGGCGACGGCGAAACGCGTCATGGGGCGCAAAATCCAGGAAAGCCGGGTAGTTCGTACTGCGCCCAGACCGGACAGCGTGCGCAAAGCGGTTGAATATCGGATGGCAAAACTTGGGATTTCCATGGGACAGAAGCGAAGAAAAACCGATATGCGAAAGGCAAAATCTTGGTCGCAATCAGAAACCACCGCGTTGCTGGGTGCTCTGGGAGCAGATGCAACCATCGAATCCATCGCGGCCCGCACGGGTCACAGCGTGAAGTCCGTCCGTGCGAAGATTGCGCGCCTCGATTACGAGGTGCACGAGATCCATGGATTCACCGTATTTACGGTCGACACTCTTGCAGCCCGTCTTCATGTGACGCCGCGACAGATTCGCCGATGGAAGGAACGCGGCTGGCTCGAAACGCAGGACCGCCGAATAACGGAGGCGGGCCTTGGACGGTTTCTGCGTACGCACCCAGACCGAATTCCGTTTGACAGCCTTCCCAGGGAAAATCAGGTTTTTCTGGTGGATCTGGGCTTTCCTTCCCCGGACGCAGCGATCTTTAAGAAGAATGTGCGCGAAATTCTGGACGGCATTGGCAGGCAAAGAAAGCCACGTCGGAAGGTCCGGAGGGATGAGGTTACAGCGATGGACGCCCGGCAGGACGAGCAGGATGACGACGGTGAAGAGGGCCCAACACATACGCTTCAGGCTTCTTCAGGAAACAGACCTTGAGGGCTTGCGGGGAACCTGATGCCGATGTTCCCTTGCTCCCAGGTTTTCACAGTTTTCAACGTATGCGTCTGCGGCCTGTCGCCAGTCCTCAAACGACGGCATGTGATCCGGGCATTGAATGCGCCAGATCTCGTGACAACGCAATGCGTACCTCCGCGTTGCCGGATATGCCGGGTGATGTCTAACGTGAAAACTCAACGCCGCGAGCATCTGTTCCTGGTCGGCAATCGCGAGTGAGTGCTCGATCACCCACCTGTGAAGAGAGCGAGCAAGTTCCTTCGGTTCCTTCGAACCATTCGAAAACCTGAATCCGCCGTACCTCTCTGACAGTTCCTTGGAAACGAGACAAGAGGTTGGTCCCTCAATGTCGAGCACCAACTCCATCCACAGAGAGAAGGTTATCAGGTTCGAAAAGCCGTGGAGAAGTCTGTTCCATTCTGCCTCAGATACGCTGAGAACCGAATCGAGAACCTGTTGTGCTTTGCTGTCGGGATTTGACAGTTGGACCAAGGCCGCAACGTCACACCGCCACTGCGCGTAGGTGGGAAACTGTCTGGGAGCGGCGGCGCGCCATTCTTTGTCGACGTTCTCCCAGCGTGACCACGCCTGCATCGAACGTAGCGACATCGAAGAGAAATATCGGATGGCATCGAGCCAACCGGCCCGGTTCGCGGCGACAAAGACATTCATCTCCGCCCACATGCTGACACCCTCCCATATCCTGGCGCCCGGATCGCTGTCAGCCTTAGCGGCCGACTCAATATCCGGACGGATACGGCCTAGGAGTTGAGGCGCTCTGGATTCCATCTCTTGCGCGACCGTGGCCGGGATACCTTGGGCGGCCTCCACGACTGCTCGCAACCAAAGGCCAAACACCTGCCAATCGGTATATTCGTCGGCGGCCACGGCCAAGCGCGGCCAGGTGACACGTCTTGCCTGCTCCAGGGCGCGCAGTTCTGTCTGGTGACGAACTCGATCGATGAGGCCGGCGCGTTGATCCCGCATTGGCATATTAGCTCCGTACCGAATTGTTCTATTCTCCACCATAACGGCGTCAAGGAGCTCGCCGGATACGTGTCCACCGTGCCGGAATCAGGGAGGCGCATGCTTTTGGTTAGTTTCAATACAAACAGGCCGGCTGCGGACGGTCGATTCCGTACATTATTCACAACGAAGATCCGCGAGAATCGTGAAATGTCGTCAAATTCCGATCAGCCCATTAGTCATCTTTCTAGAGGTGGTCTTGGCCATCTTGTTTACAAGATAACCTGGGGGACTTATACTATGCCCGGTAGGGGCCGGGACAATCGGAACCGCCTTCCCGATTTCTATTTGAGTCCCTCTGTGAAAGGGCTCCAAATAGATCCACAGGTGCGTTTGGCTATGGAGGAACTGTGGCCGTGGTTTTGGAACCTTGTAGGCTGCCAACTCGGTGATTCGGATCGAGCTGGGGATCTCGCGGAACGTGTTGCCTACAGCGTATCGGCGTACCTCCAGGCGCATAGCCCGGTGGAGTCGCTCGTCGGTCTGTGTCGGGTCGCCGCAACGAATTGTGTCTTGTCAACAAGGACCAGGGAACGACGAATCGAATTTCGAGGGCTCAGCCGCGAGATCGAGGATAGTCTCGGTGTCTTCGCGCCGGATTGGCAGGAAGAAGTCGATCTCGGGATTTGGATCGACCAGATTTTACAGGGGCAGGATCACGAAATCCGCGTAATGTTACAACTCCGCTTACTGGATAGGACTTGGGCCCAAATTGGCAAAACTGTTGGTATGTCCGGGGGGCAGGCACGCCTTCGGTTTCGGCGTGCACTGCGCCACATCCGCGGCGACGGTGCAGACCCTGGACCGGATCGAGGCGGCATATGAGGTGGCGAAAAACTGCACCCGATGAAATACTTCCGGGGCTCAGTGAGGAAAGACTACTCCGCGCCGCCCGGGACTACGTCGCGTCAGCATTCCCCAACCCTGAGCGCGTCGGTTGTCCCGGACGCCAGCGCCTTAACGTTCTCGCTCGCCAGACGACCGCGCCAGATGAAAACGATCTCGACCATTTGATGACCTGCTCGGACTGCTTTGTTGAGTACCAGGCCATTCGGAAGGCGTGGAAACAAATTCGAGCGGCAATAATTGGAACTCTCGTTGCCGCGTCTGTGGTCGTAATCGTTTTTTCCGGCGTCGCCGTCTTAAGGCGCCAACCCGCGCCGGGCCCGATCGCGCCTGCTAAGCGGCCGGCCGAAGTCGCGCAGGCTCAGCTTCGGAATGCCCTGATCGACCTCCGGCCGTTTGAGAACCACCGTGGAGAGTCGGCGAATCCTGCCCAGGGGCGCCCTGACCCGCCCGTGCTTGATCGGGGGAATCTGCTCTTGACGATTCTGCTTCCGATCGGTTCGTTGGAAGGCCAATATGTTGTAACACTTGTAGACTCGAACGACTCGCCACGAGTAGAGACATCCGGTAATGGCGCGATCAAGGACTACGTCACGACGGTTGCGGTGCCGTTCGATCTGCGGGAAGTCCCGAGGGGACGCTTTACGCTAACCGTGCGGCGCGCCGCCGAAGTCGCCGCCGCGTCGTACACTGTGGAGGTCCGCTGAAGTGGTCCGTAGGTTCCAAAGCGTGGGCTGTGCGGCTTGGAACGATGCCTCTAGATTTGCGTGGCTGGCTGTTGGTGCACTCGCGCTCTGCACGCTGTCCCTGGTCCGACCTCTCCTAGCGGACGAACCCGGACAGCTCCTTGCCCGCGCGGAACAACTTGCTGACCTGTACAATTGGTACGACGCAGAGCCGCTCTATGCCCAGGCCGAAAATGCCTTCGATCTCGCCGGCGACAAGCGCAATGCGCTGTTTGCCCGCGTAAGCCGACTGCGCGGCCAGATGCAAATCCGGGCGCTCCCCGGACTTGTCGACGAAATTGACTCTATCCTTGCAACTGACGTTGCGAAAGGCGACCAGCTGCTTCGCCTGAGGTGCCTTATCGTCAAGGGCGACGTTGATTTGGAGATCGACGCCCCGGCGGCGCGGGATGATTGGGAAGCAGCGCTCGCTCTGGCAACCGAACTCGGAGACCGGAAATGGCAGAGCCGGGCAAAGGGCGAGCTCGGCATGATTGCATTTGTTCTCGGTGACACTGGGACCGCGCTCTCCCAGGTGACGCAGGCCTTGGTGATCGCCCACACCTCCGGGGACATTGGCGCGCAGATTCGGCTCCTTGCGGCTATCGGAACCGGCCTGCATCTCTCCGCTGAGAACGAGCAGGCCATTAAGTACTTTGACAGGGCTCTAACCATCGCCTCGGAACATAAGGAGGCTGGGTTTCAATACATCTCCATGTTTGGCAAAGCCGATGCTCTACTGGCGCTCGGGCGGATCGATGATGCCGATCGCCTGATCCAGGGCGCCCTCGCACAAGCGGACGCCGACGACCGACGGGTGAAAAAGGTCGAATTGCTCATCGCCGCGGCAGATGTCGCCAGCGCGCGCAAGCAGGAAGACAAGGCCATTCAATATCTTCACGAGGCGCTCCCCATCGCCGAGAGCGGCAACTTTCGCGGCCTACTGGCGGCGATATACGGTTACCTGACGAAACTCAGCCTTGCACACAATCAGATCCCCGAGGCCTCCGGATATGCCGAAACCGCCCTCAAGCTCGAATTGGAGGTTGGAGATCGGTACTTCCTGCCGAACCGACTTCTGACCGTTGCGAAGGTTCGAAAAGCAGAGGGGCATTTCACTGACGCGCTGGAGTGCCTGGATCGAGCAACAGACATCATAGACGGCTTACTCGCCAACGTTAGCAGCGCCAGCAGAGCATCGATGTTGATTCATGAGATGTCGTCAATTTACGCTTATCAGTTCGCTCTCGCCGCCGACAGTGGCGCCGGCGCCGATTATGCCTTTCGAGTTATTGAGCGTGTTCGGGGAAGAGTACTCTCCGAAATGATCGCACTCAGACCATCGGAACGACTCACTCCGCCATCTCCTGAGCGGCGACGGCTCGACCAGGAACTCAATCGGTTGCAACGGTCCCTGCTCACGTTGGATAAGCCGGCGCAACGGGAAGCGACTCTGCGAACAATCTGGGAAGTCGAACAAGAAATGGTGCCGACCGAAACACCATCTTCACACTGGGCGCCGAAACGACAGCGTGGATTGCTTTTGCGCGAGTTTCAGCATGAGTTGACGACCACCGAGGCAACGGTGGAATATGTTTTTACCGACGATGCTCTATACGCCCTCGCGATTTCTCGCAATGCTGCTACCGTCACCAAGGTCGGCAGGCGAGATACCGTCGAGGGGCTCATCCACTGGTACACGGAACGCCTACAGGGCGCGACGAGTAACAGTGAAGTAGCGCGCGCCGCCGCTCCAGCATACCGGGCGCTTCTCGCACCGCTCCGGATTCTCGCCGGCAAATCGAGGATCATCGTGATCCCAGACGGAATCCTGAACGGCCTCCCTTTCGACATCCTGGCTTCGACAGGAGATCCTTCGTCATCGACACCGCCTGTCGTCAGCTTGGCTCCTTCCGCAACAGCGCTCCTGGCTTTGAGGAAGCGGACCGCAGCGGCAAGTTCAGAGGTCGCCCTGCTGGGAGTGGGTGATGTTCCTTACGACTCTCTTGCCAGAAAGATGCCCAACCCGTCGCGGGGCGCCGGTGTCTTTGACGCCAGGAGAAAGCCGGATCTGCCGCCGCTTCCAGCGTCGCGAGCGGAGGTGGAAAACGCCGTTGGCATGTTCACCCACGGCAGTATCGAACTCCTCGGCAAGCAGGCCACCGAAGCTGAATTTAAAAAACAGCCGCTCAGCCGATTCGCCATCATCCATCTTGCGGTCCACGCGTTCTCCGACCCCAAAGACGAAGCACGCGCAGCCCTTTTGCTCGCACCGGATGAATCAGGCAGAGAGGATGGCTTCCTGCAACCGCGCGAGATCTCGCAGTTGCCGATCAGCGCCAAGCTCGTCGTCTTGTCGGCGTGCAACACCGGGGCAGGACCGTCGTTTGGCCAGGAGGGCATCGCTAACCTAGCCCGCGCGTTCCTAATAGCGGGAGCGTCTTCGGTGGTTACAACCCTGTGGAGTGTCGGCGACACGGGGTCGAGCGGCCTAATGACGGAATTCTATCGGAACCTGCATGCCGGCGAGGACGTGGCGACGGCGCTTTGGAACGCGAAGCAAGCGCTCCTGCGGAAGTTCGGGCCCAGCATCTTACCGACAGTCGCCGCCTTTCAGGTAGTCGGCAACGGAAGTGTCGTTGTTCGGCCGGCACAAAATCCAGCAACAAAAGGAGCCCTGCATTGAACCTGACCACAACACAAAAGACACAGATCGTTGACAAGATAGAGCAATACATTAACACCCGCTTCTTCAATCCCCTTGCCAACCTTCCTATTTGGAAGGAGTCCTGGCCTGAAGCACGTGGGCGAATACTGGCCAGCAACACATCCGAGGACTTCGAGGAACGCGTCAGACAGTCTTTGGCGGGCCTCCACTCCAGTCACGTGGCGTTCTTTCATGGGAGTGGCCAAGGCGTTCCGGCCCCTTATGCGCTGAATGCGACGTTCCTCAAGTCTGACGACGCGGAGTCGGCATGGGTCTTCCTGGACGTCCTCGAAGGTGGTGTCGCCCATAAGGCCGGCATCGAGACTGGAGAACAACTGATCGCCATCAACGGCAACGCCGTTAGACCGCCCGAAATGCCTCGATTTGATCTCGGATCGGTCAACGAACTAAGCATCGTATCGCGAAACGGGCAGACCAGAAGCGTGCCCCTGGTGCTGCCGGCGCCCACCGGAAAAGGAAGGCCGCCGATGTCGGAAGTGCGGACGGTGCACGCCCGGAAGCTCTCCGACCGCGTGGGGTACGTCCGAGTCGCATACTTTCCAGGAGCCGCTGGCGACAAGTTCGCTCTCGCATACGAGCGTGCCATCGCAGAGTTGGGCCCGGTTGAAAGCATCGTCATCGATCTTCGTGGTAATGTCGGCGGCGGATTAGGATCACTGCGGGTAATGAGCTCACTCTGCGCCGATAGCCGTCCCATCGGGTACAACGTCACTCGAAAGGTTGCCGACCAAGGATACAGAAAAGATAAGCTAGTACGAATCGATCAAATCCCAACGACGAAGCTGGCTCAGATCAAGATGCTTATCCGTTTCAAGGTGCTGCACCGTGATCGCTCGATCGCCCTATTCACGGAGGGTCTCGGCCAGCGTCGATTCCACGGGCGCGTCGCGATGCTGATCAACGAGCACACGAAGAGCGCGGCCGAAATGATAGCCGACTTCGCTGGCGCTAATCAGTTGGCCACGCTGGTGGGCACCCGTACCGCGGGTGAGGTCCTTGGGGCGGTGAACTTCCTTGTGGGCGAAGGCTACCGTCTGCGGATTCCGATCGGCGGCTGGATGACTTGGAATGATCGTCTTCTGGAAGGCAGCGGCGTTTTGCCCCACGTTGAAGTGCGCCCATCGATGGCAACACTGCGAGCTGGGCAAGATGTCGCGTTACAACGCGCGAGTGAGCTGGTGTAATTGGTGTAATACGAGTAAACGCTGTGATTCCGCCTGCTACTCCAGCGCAAGGCGCACCCCATATTCAGGGCGCCGTCGACGCAGTGGGTCGGGAACCCACCAACAGACTGAACCATCATAAGACACCTCGAAGCCGAAGCGTTCGGCGAACATCAGTCCCTGTCGGATTATTTGCTGAACCCCGATCAGTCATAATTTCTATAAGTCTCATAAAATCAGACTTAATAGCGCAGTGGACTGTGCCATGCCATTGTTCTGCCACGACGGCGCCTACTCCGGATCGCGGTCGTTTTAGATGGGCACTCTCCGAGAAGCTCAGGTTATCTGGAAGAACTCGGCGTGGACTACCGGGGAGGAATTTCGTATGGGCAATAATTTGGCTCCCCGAGACGAGCCCTAACTAATAACAACATCCTTTTCCCGCGCGGTGGAATTGGAAGCCGAGCGGTCTTTAGTACGTCACTGACGTCTTGCGACCCTGCGATTCCCCGCGCAGCCAGATATACAGCGGAGCGTGCGGAGCGGGCGCAGGCCAGGGCAGCACTAGCCGCAAGCTCTGCAAGGGGTGCTCGCTCGGAATGGGCGTCGGGATGGCGTCCACCGGCAGGCCGTTCACGGCGTCCCACCCGACTTTTTCGATCACGTCGAGATCGCGGCCTTCCACGCTGCCGGCGTAGCGGTCATCGCCCACTTTCTCGGCCGTAAGCGTAAACCGGTCGAGCCGAGGTACGCGGATCACGCGCCCCAGAACGAAGGGATCGCTCTTGCCATCGGAGTCCACGATTACCCTTGCCGATAACTCGCACCCGGCATACCCGACTGCGCCTGGGTCAACGGACAGATATAGCGTTCCCGGCCCCGCCGACGTCAGGCTCGCGCCCGCCGCCGGCGTACCCGGCGAGAGCGTGAGCCCCTTGCGCAATCCGCCCGATTCGCAGCCCAGTTCCAGTTGCGGCAGGCTGGAATCGTGCGTGCGGTCCAGGCTCAGCACCCAGCCAGCCGGAACCTCCGCCGGCAACTCATTGGCGCCGATTTCGACTCCCAACGCTCCCGCGACGGACTTCTGCACCGACTCAATCTTCGGCCTCGGACCAACAATCTCGAACGCGTCCGGCAGCTCCAGGCCCTTGACCTTCAGCACTAGGGCGAAGGTCTGCCCTTTCTTGGTGCCCGCATTCAAGTGGATATCGCCCGACCAATCGCCGGAATCCGCCGCTCCGGTGATCTCTCCGGCATCCGAAGCGATCGTTTCGACGCGGTCCAGCCCGCTTCCCGCGAGGTGAATCGCCTGCTTCGCTTCGCCGGTATTGAAGCGCAGCGGCAAATTGGCGATCTTCGGATTCGGCGGCAAAATGGTGATCGGAACTTTGCGCGTCACGCCGTCGCTCTGCGTGAACGACAGGGTGTAAGTACCGCGCTTCGCGGTATCGACATCGACCGCGACCACGTTCTGCGTACCGCCGCCCTTACCCAGCGGCAGTGCGAACTCGGCGGGCGCGGGTTTGGCGTTGCGGGCCGAGGACTGGAGCGTCACGCCTTGCAAAAACTCGAAATCCGGCCCAGACAGTTCCACGGTCACCGTTCCGCTGCCCTCGATCAGTTTGTCATGCTCTTCGGGAGTGAGCGCGATATGCGAGAAATCGTCGGTGGGGTGTACGTGCACGGTGCCGGCGATCTGCATCGGCGCCCAATCCCACGTGAAAGCCAACCGGTAATCGTCCGCCGGAATTTTCGCCTTCGCCAGATCGATTTCGAGCGCGCCTGCTGCGGTGGGCGTTACCAGAACCGGGTAGAGATTGCCGCCCGTGGTCGAAACCAGCCGCCAGTCGTGCATCAGTGGCAATTCCTTCGCCGTGGTGTTCTTGCCCAGCTTCAATTCCAGCGTCGACTTCGTTCCCAGCGCCACGTTCGCCGACTTGGCGAGCGCCAGCGAGGGACTGCCATATTGCGGCACGCGGTAAGCCCATAGATATGCCGTGCGGGTTTTCGCCTTCGGCCCCGCACTCTTGGTGCACAGCGTCAGCTTGCCTTTGTCGGCATTCTGCGCGAATGCCGAGCGGAATTCGGTATTGGGAAAGAGGACCGTTTTGAGGTTCGAAAACAGCGCCGCGCCGCCTGCTGCCAGAGCCACCGGGTTGCCGAAGAAGAGTCCCGCTACCGAGGCAGCCAGTCCGCCGGTCTGCGTTACCTGCGTGCTCTGCGCCGCCAACGGGTCGTAATTATTGGATACCGGCACCAACGCTTTGAGCAGCAGCGCCGCCTGCTGGTCTGTGGAAGGAGTGGAATTCAGTTTCTGCGCATTCACTCCGTACTCCGCGGAGACGCCCTGGAGCGCGTTGCCGGCATCGCCGCGCGATTGTTCCGCATCCGCCAGCTCCTGCACCAGTGCTTCCACCTGCGAACTCTGCTCGGCGTAGTCCGCCAGTTCGCGCAGCAGATCCTGATTGCGGGTCACCAACGCCTGCAGCTTGCCTTCGCTCAAGCCTTGCGGACCGTAGACCAGAGCAATCACCAGGGGGCGTTCGACCAGTTGCCATTCCGCGCGCTCCGACGCTTTCCGCGGCTCGAGCGTGAGCAGCACGCCATCGTTGGAGGGCACCTCCACCACCGTGACTTCGGCGCCATTCGAAGGCGGTAATCGGAGATGGGAGGGAGTCCAGATCAGGCGCGCACCGGCCGGCACCGCGGCCACCGCTTTCAGCGGCATTGGCGAGCCTTGCGTAAAAGGCCGGACGGAAAGCTGGAAGGTCCCGAGCGTGGTGCTTCCCGAGCATCCCACTGGCTCGGCCGCCGGGTCGGTAGCAGCTGCTAGTACGGTGGAGATCGCCAGAATAATCGCGATGCGGATCACTAAATGGTAGACGAGTGAGGCGGGTAAAAAGTCTAGGTTGGACGTTTCCACTGCTCTTTTACGGATACCATTTCGATACCGCGAATCGTATCCTGTCGCGACAGGATAGGAACCCTGGAACGAGTCCGGCACGAATCCATGCCTCGTAGGACACGTGAATGATGCCGCAGACCGCCGAAAAAAAGAGAGCCCTCCCGCCTGGTGAAAAAACGCGGGCCCAGGGGGGCGAGAAGCGAGGATTCGGGTGGGCAGTTTGTGCCGTTCCCGCGGAGCGCCGAGGTGGAGACTGGCATAGCGTCGGCGTGGAAGCCTCACAGCTCACCGTGATCTGCGGCCGGAGCAATTTCGTCTTCCGGCAGCCGCAGCGATTGCGTCCCATTTCATTGAAGAGCCAATCGCGCCATTCGGTAGGGGCCACTGCTCCAAGGTGTGCTGCGGCTGCGGCGGTCCCACCTTTTCCAGCGTTCCCTTGGACAAGGAGCAAGCTTGGGAGAAGTATAGGAGGATTCGCATAAGGATTGCGTATAGAACATCGTGAACCGGTTGGGTTGTATCTAGGGAAAGTGAGCCCAATCTTTCGATTAGTAGCTTTTCTACCGGAGGATCCCTGGACCGGGTGGCGGTGTTCGTGTTGCCGGCGCTCCCCCGCTTGTGAACTGCCCACTCGAACGAGCGGCGGATGCGGTAGTCCCTGCGCCCAGGCCCTCAACGCATTGCCCGAGCAGGATGCATTTGGATCGAGCGCTAAAGGTGGCCTTCAGCCGCGAACCGAATCGCCGAGCCTGTTTCTTTTAGCCCCATTGGAGGCTGTGCGAACTACAATGAACACAAATGACGCGACCATGGCACAGGCGGCAGGAGATTCCCGATTCTCAGGTTCGGGATACTGCGGATCAGTTCGAATCTGCTCGAGAGCTATTATGGGCGCAGCCGCCAGAATCTGGCCTCCTTTACCCGCTCATGAACACTGCAACGGTGGCAATTGAGTTGTATTTGAAGTGCCTCTCGGCCGAGAAGGTGTATGCCGACGCAGGCAGGGCCAAGGCCACAGTATCAGCGAGGCCCTCGATAAGCAGTCACGCCCTGGGCAAACTCCTCGATAACATCGATAATGGTCTGCAGCAGGAACTGGACGACACATTCCGGGACCAACTTTCCTCTTTTGCATGCCTCTCGTTTCGCGATGCCCTCAGCCGGTGTGAAGGCGCATTCCAGGAGTCTCATTATCCATTCGAGCCAAACTGCGACATATTGAAATGCCCGCTAGGCCTTCTCATGGCTTGTTCCCATTTCCTTCAACAATTCGTCGCAAAGTTGCTGACCAAGGAGAATATTCAATGCTGAGCCTGATCGCCTGCCGATCTCGCATATTGCGTCAACGGGTTTAAGCGTGACCGTCCCCGACAGCAAGGTTCAGCATGCATACCGGGTGCGGGTGTCGCTTTTTCTCTTGGCCGTCATCCTCGTTACCGCGGTACTGGCTATCGGATATCAGGGCAGTTACACCTTGAGAGTGTTAGATGTGGTAGAGCATGACCGAGACCATTGGCAGCGGCCAGCCGAAATCATTAAGCTACTCGAATTGAAAAAGGGTAACGCCATCGCCGACATCGGGTCGGGAGCAGGTTACTTCACTTTGAAAATTGCCCCGATAGTCGGCGAACACGGTAGCGTTTTCGCAGTGGACATCCTCAAAGAGCCGTTGGCATTCTTGTGGATCAGGGCATTACTGCACCATCAGAGTAATGTCCACATTATCCACGGTGAGCAAGACAACCCGCATCTTCCCCAAGGGCAGATTGACGCCGTCCTTATAGCGAACACTTACCACGAATTGATGCATCCTCGAGCCGTTCTAAATCACGTGTTCCATTCGCTTCGCCGAGGAGGCCGGATCGTCATCGTCGATCGAGGTCCCCCGCCATCCGATCAACAATCCGGTGAATTTGAGGAGCGGCACCACGAAGTACCTTCCTCCGCGGTCGAAAGTGACCTTCGCGAAACGGGTTTCGATCTGATCAGCGTGCGCGACCGCTTCATAGACCTACCTGCTGTTGACCCGCCCGGCGACCGGCCCGACAATCACGCCTGGTGGGTAATTGTGGCCTGCAAGCGGTAAAGCACCCGGCCATTCTCAGTTCAACGTCCGCCGACCCACATTCGACTTCGCGGCGCCCGCCGGAATCGACGAGTAGACACGATCAAGTTGGAATTGGTCGTCTCTCCTTCCCGTGACTGGCACCCAAGACGCGGTGCTTGCGGATCGATCCCGTGACGTCGGATTCGGGAAGCGACGCAACCGGGTGATGCCGAAGTGAAGTCGCGAAAGTCGAGGTCAGCCTGAGTTCGGTGAAGACCGACCTGAAGGGCAAATATCGCGGTCCCGGTGTGCAACCCCCTGGGGAACCCATTTATGACCGCGCATAATTGTTCGCCGGACTGATCGCATCTTGATACTTGATCCGTAGCTGCATCTGATTGATCTGTGTCTTGCTGTCAAGGCTGATATATGGAAGCCCAGTAAAATTTGCAGTGGGTATCAAAATCG
>Ga0182012_10003583_pt1 | contig 16513 bp, 12 predicted proteins | sample 612S2SmetaG_FD_120486 | JGI IMG/M metagenome (GOLD analysis project Ga0182012, IMG submission 120486) | Permafrost microbial communities from Stordalen Mire, Sweden - 612S2S metaG | ecosystem: Environmental > Terrestrial > Soil > Wetlands > Permafrost | place: Sweden: Stordalen | collected...
ATGGAAATCGCCGACTGCGACGTCTTCCGGGTCACGCGCGACGCCGATCTCGAGGTCTCCGACGACGCCGCAGACCTGCTGCAGGCGGTCGAGGACGAGCTACGCCGCAGGCGCTTCGGGGAGATCGTCCGGGTCGAGGTCGGCGCCGGCTGCTCGCCCGAGCTGCGCGAGGCGCTGGCCCAGCTGCTCGGCGTCGAGGACGACGAGGTCTACCCGGTCGACGGGCTGCTCGACATGGGCGCCCTCTGGCAGATCGTCGGCCTCCCCGGCCACGCGGAGCTGCACGACGAGCCGCTCGTCGGCCTGACGCATCCGCGGCTGCTGCGCCGCGAGGGCGAGCGCCCCGATGTGCTCGGCGCGATGCGCGAAGGCGACCTCCTCGTCCACCATCCGTACATCAGCTTCGCGAACTCCGTCGAGCGGTTTGTCGAGCAGGCGGTCGCCGACCCGAACGTGCTCGCGATCAAGCAGACCGTCTACCGCACGAGCGACGACTCTCCGCTGGTCCCCGCGCTGATCGACGCGACCGAGCGCGGGAAGCAGGCCGTCGCGCTGGTCGAGCTGCAGGCCCGCTTCGACGAGCGCCTGAACATCCAGTGGGCGAAGGCGATGGAGGAGGCCGGGGTGCACGTCGTCTACGGCCAGCCGGCGCTGAAGACCCACGCCAAGTGCGTGCTGGTCGTGCGCCGCGAGGGGGACGGGGTGCGCAACTACGTCCACATCGGGACCGGCAACTACCACTCGACGACGGCGCGCCTGTACACGGACTTCGGCCTGTTCACGACCGACGAGCAGATCGGCGCGGACGTGGCCGACATGTTCAACTACCTGACCGGCTACGGGCGCCCGCTCAACTACCGCAAGGTGCTGATGGCGCCGAACCATCTGCGCGACGGCATCATCGAGCAGATCGACAGGACGATCGAGGCCCACGGCGCAGGCAGGCCGTCGAGGATCGCGATGAAGATGAACTCGCTCGTCGACGGGCGCTGCATCCGCGCCCTCTACGCCGCCTCCCAGGCCGGCGTGCGAATCGATCTCAACGTCCGCGGCATCTGCTGCCTGCGGCCCGGGCTGGCGGGGATCTCCGAGAACATCCGCGTCGTCTCGATCGTCGGTCGCCTGCTCGAGCATTCGCGCATCTACGCGTTCGAACGCCACCGCGAGCACACCATCTACATCGCCTCGGCCGACCTGATGCCGCGCAACCTCGACCACCGCGTCGAGCTCGCCGTGCCGATCGCCGACCCCGAAAACAAGGCCGAGCTGCTCGACACGCTCGAGCGGGCCTTCGCCGACAACCAGTCCTCCTGGGAACTCGACGGCGAAGGTGTCTGGCACCGCCTCGCCCCCGCCCCCGGCGAGCGGCCGCGCAACATGCAGCTCGAGCTGGCCGACCTGCACGCCGCCCGCGCCGGCCTCGAGCGGCCCGCCGGCGAGCTCGCGGACTGAGCCTCAGCCGGCCGGGACGGGAAGCGTCTCGAGCACGGCCTTCAGCTCGTCGACGGACTGGAAGTCCAGGCCGAGGCGGTGGTCGTGGCGGTGGCGGACGATCCCGTCCTCGTCGATCACGATCACCGCGCGCTTGACGCCGAGCCGGTTGTGGGCGCTGTAGAGGCTCGCGACCCTGCCACCCTCGTCGGCCAGCAACGGCACGTTGAGCGAGTTCTTCGCGATGAACGCCTCGTGCGATCCGAGGTCCTGGGCGGAGATGCCGACGACCGTCGCGCCGAGCGCCGAGAAGTCATCGGCCCGGTCGCGGTAGGAGCAGAACTGTTTCGTGCAGACCGGCGTGTTGTCGCCCGGATAGAACAGCAGCACGACGCGCTCGCCGCGATGCTCGGACAGCTTGAACGTGCCGTCGGTCCCGGGCAGCTCGAAGTCCGGTGCCTGCTCGCCGACCTGCGGGGTCTTCGCCATACGCCTGCGCCTCCTGTCGCTCTGCCGGCTCGCCGCCGGACCCGCCCCAGCATAACGTCGGCCGCTCGCCGCCGGATCCCCGCCGGGGCGCGCGGTGTGGCCTCGCCGATGCGCTAGAACCTCAGGCGATGCGGCCGCGCCACAGCATGAGTCTCGCCGTCGCCGCGGCCGCCGGCGCGATGCTCGCGGCCTGTGGCTCGAGCGTCCCCGCCGAGGTGCCGACCCCCGTCGCCTCGCCGAGCGCGATCCCGGCCCCCGCCCGCGCCGCGGCGGCGTCGGTCGGCCTGACCGACTGGCCCGAGTTCGGCCTTGACCCGCAGCGCAGCGACGTGAGCGAACTCTCGAGCGGCATCACCGCGGCCAACATCGGGCGGCTCAGCGCGAGAACGCTCCAGCTGCCGGGCACGGTCGACTCCTCGCCGATCTACCTGCATGGCGTCACGGTCGACGGCGCCGCGCATGACGCCGTGATCGTCACGACCACCTACGGCCGGACGCTGGCGATCGACGCCTCGAGCGGTCGGATCCTGTGGAGCTTCACCCCGCCCGGCTACAGCAGCTGGGCGGGCAGCGCCCAGATCACGACGGCCAGCCCGATCGCCGACCCGGACCGGCAGTCGATCTATGCGGCCTCGCCGAACGGGCAGATCCACAAGCTCTCGCTCGCCGACGGCCGTGAGCTGGCCGGCTGGCCGGTGACGATCACGCGCGAACCCCGCCACGAGAAGATCGCCTCGGCCCTGAACATCGACGGACCCGATCTGCTCGCGACGACCGGCGGCTACATCGGCGACGCGCCCCCCTACCAGGGTCACGTCGTGGCGATCGCGCGAGCCTCCGGGCGGCTGGAAGCCGTCTTCAACACGCTCTGCTCGAACCGGCGGCGGCTGATCGTGCCGAGCAGCTGCCCATCGAGCGACTCGGCGATCCTCTCGCGCGGCGGGGCCGTCGTCGAGCCGGGCGGCGGGCGGATCCTGATCGACACCGGCAACGCGCCCTGGAACGGCTCGACCGAGTTCGGCGACAGCGTCCTCGAGCTGAGCTTCCCCGGCCTGCAGCTGCGCCAGGCCTTCACGCCGCTCGACCAGGAACGGCTCAACACGAGCGACACCGACCTCGGCTCGAGCGCCCCGGCCCTGCTCGGTGAAGATCGCATCGTGCTCGCCGGCAAGGACGGGGTGCTGCGGCTGCTCGCGCTCTCGCAGCTGGACGGACGCCCGCCGGGCGCCCCCGAGCGTCTCGGCGGCGAACGCCAGCGCCTGTCGATCCCCGGCGGCGGTCAGCTCTTCAGCGCACCGGCCGTCTGGCGCCACGACGGGCATACGACGGTATTCGTCGCCGACGAAGGCGGCACCGCCGCCTACGTCCTGCACGGCGGGCTCCTCGGCCGCGCCTGGATCAACGGGAACCCCGGCACGAGCCCGGTGATGGCAGGTGGCCTGCTCTACGTCTATGACCTCTCCTCGGGCGGGATCTACGTCTACCGGCCCGGCTCGCCGCGGCCGATCGCCAAACTGCCGGGGCGGCCCGGCCACTGGAACAGCCCGATCGTCGTCGACGGCCACGTCATCGAGCCCGAGGGCAACGCCAACGACCACTCGCAGACGGGCGAACTGGAGATCTTCACGCTGCGCTGAGGCGGGCGCTCAGCCGAGCCCCGCCAGCAGCTCGAGCCAGACCTCGCTGCGGGTCGGGAAGCAGGGCACCGCGCCGGCCAGTCGCTCGAGCGCCACCTCGCCGGCGATCGCAACGGTCGCGGCGTGCAGCGACTCCGCCACCTCGACGCCGACGAAGCATGCCCCGACAAGCACGCCGCGATCCTCGTCGATCACGATCTGGGCGCGCCCGCCGGCGCCATGGCCGATGAAGCTCCCTCCCGCGTTGGCCTCGAGCGAGGCGCTGCGGGCGCTCGCCCGCAGACCCCGCTCCAGCGCTCCGGCGAGCGTCAGCCCGACGGCCGCGACCTGTGGTTCGGTGAAGATCACCCGCGGAATCACCGTTTCCCCGAGGCCGGTGTGGGGCGCCCGGCCGAGGATCCGCTCGGCGACGAGCCGGGCCTGATACTTGCCCATGTGCGTCAGCAGCGCCCGCCCGTTGGCGTCGCCGACGACATAGAGCCAGTCGTGCCCGGGGACCCGCAGGGTCGCCTCGTCGACCTCGATGAAGCCGCCGCCCTCGAGGCCCAGTGACTCCAGGCCGAGCCCCTCGCTCAGCGGCCGCCGGCCCGTCGCGACGAGCAGCTCGGCTCCCGTCAAGGTGGCGCCGTCGGCGAGCACCAGCTCGACCGGGCCCGTTGACCACTGACGTCTCACCGCCACCGCCGCCGCCCCCGTCAGCACGCTCACGCCCCGGCCCTCGAGGCCTTCGCGGACCAGCTCGGAGGCGAACTCCTCCTCCGCCGCGATCAGCCGCGGAGCGGCCTCGACGACGCTCACCGCCGCGCCCAGCGAGGCGTAGGCGCACGCCAGCTCGGAGCCGACGACCCCGCCACCCAGCACGATCAGCGACGCCGGCACGGCCTTCGCGGTCGTCGCCGCGCGGTTCGTCCAGGGCTCCGCCTCGGCGAGCCCCGGGATCGGCGGCAGCGCCGCGACGCTGCCGGGCGCGAGGACGACGGCCTCGCGCGCCTCGAGCTCGCGCCCGCCGACGAGCACCCGCCGCTCGCCGTGGAGCTCCCCATGGCCCCTGACGAGGCTCACCGAGCGCTGCTCGAGCCACGGCAGCTGCGCCCCGTCGTCGAGGTCGTGGACGATCTCATCACGCCGGGCCAGCACCGCCGCGACGTCCAGCGTCCCTGTCACGGCCTGCGCGGCGCCCTCGACGCGCCGGGCCTCCGCCAGCGCATCGGCCGGACGCAGGAGCGCCTTCGAGGGCATGCAGGCGTAGTAGGAGCATTCCCCGCCGACCAGGTCGCGCTCGACGAGCGCGACGGTGCGGCCTCCTTCGGCCAGCCGTCCCGCGCACACCTCCCCGGCGGGCCCGGCGCCGATCACGATCACGTCGAACGAATCCGCCTGCACGCTCACGGCTGATCGTAGCCCCAGAGCGCCACGAGGTCCCTGCCGAGATGCTCGCCGAGCGCCTCGACCTCGCCCCGGAAGCGCAGGCGCAGCTCGCGCGTCAGCTCGGGATCTGCCTGACCGGGGCTGGCGAACACGAGCTTCTCCCGCAGCGTCCTGAACGCGCGCGCGCCGGCCCTCTGCCCGACTACCAGGCGGGCGGCCCGGCGCGCCGTCCGCAGCGCCCCGTTACCCCCGAAGAACGCCTCGTGCAGGGCGTTGTCGAGGTCTACCCGGCGGCGCAGCGAAGGGTTCGCCTCGTTCCCCCCGGCCGGTGCGCCCCGCTCCTCGATGCCGAGGAAGCGCTCGACCCGGCGCACGCAGGCGTCGTTGTCGGCGCGGAAGTCGTCGTAGATCAGCACCAGGATCTGCTCGCGCCCGAAGTGCTCCTCATAGCGGCGCAGCTGCTCGGTGTAGCGGACCCGCTCACTGTAGAGGAGCACCTGGGGGAAGTCCCGGTTGACCTCGGTCAGGCGCCTGCCCAGGCGCCGTTCGGGCTCGAGCGCGAGCGCTTCGCGCAGGCTCGCAACCTCCTCGGATTTGTGCTGCAGCAGCTGCAGGTGCAGCGAGCGCAGATAGCTTGCCGGCTCACGGAATATCGCGATGATCCGGGCGTCGGGCCGCGCCTCGGCGATCAGCCCGGCGGCCGTCCGCGACCAGATGTAGGCGGTCGACCCGTCCCCCGTCAGCTGCCCCGGGGACGCCCCGGCGAACAGCGCCAGGTAGTCGGCGAAGCTCTCCCCGGGCTCGCCCGAGCGACGCGGCTGATACGGCGAGGGCAGGTCGCTCGCGAACCAGCGCGGCTCCTTGCGCTCGGGCAGGAAGATCTGCGGATGCCCGGCGAGCGTCTCATACAGCGCCGTCGTCCCCGACTTCGGATGCCCGACGATGAAGAAGTCAGGGACCCCGGACACCGCCGTAGTCTAGATGCCGGCTGGCGTCCCGGGGTCATGTCCGACGAGCGCCGGCCAGCCCGAGCCGCCCGCCGCGATCGCCGCGAACAGCTCCTCCGAACGGCGCGCGGCGCGGCGCAGCAGGCCCCGTTCCCAGGCCAACAGGCGCTGGCGGTCGAGCGCTGCGAGCGCGCCGGCGAGCGGCCGTGGCCCGCCGGCCAGCGGCCGCGGGGCCTCGAGCCGATGGACACGGCCGATCTCGGTTCCGTCGTGGAAGTAGACGACCCCGCCGTAGACGGCGAAGTGCAGCGGGTCGTGCCGCGCCGGGTTGGTTCGTTCGAGCGCCACCCACGGCGTGCGGGTCAGCTCCAGGCGCCGCAGCAGGTTGGCGCCGAGGTCGCTCACCCGGCCGAGGCCCGGCGCCGAGAAGGGAAAGCCATCGCTCCAGTCCCCGCCCAGCTCCCGCCACGTCCCGACGGTGCTGACGCAGAAGCACGGATGGGGCTGGGGGTCACCGTCGTTCTCGGTCCGGCGCACGGCGAGGAGCGGCGCCCGCGCGAGGCCCCGTTCGATCACCGGCAGCGGGTCGGCGAGCGGGAGGGCGTCCGGCGCGAGGAACATCAGCAGATCGTCGCTGCGCGCCTCGTGACAGATCTCGGTCGCGAGGTGGTTCAGCCGCCCGGCTTCGGGGCCCTTCTGCGCGATCGCCCGGTCGAACTCCGCGGCCGCGTCGAGGCCCTCGACCGCGAGCGAGCCCCAGCGGAGGTAGGGGACCTGGATGTGATCGGCCAGCGCCCGGCGCTGGATCGCCAGCCAGCGCGCCGAGCCGCCGTGGGCGCTTGCGATGTGCAGCATCCGCTCGGCCATCAGATCAGCTCGCTCAGCCAGTCGCTCCCGCCGGCGGCGATCCGCCGGTAGAAGCGCTCGGACTCGCGCTCCAGGCGCAAGCGCGTCGAGCGCTCCCAGGCCGCCTTGCGAATCCTCGTCAGGCGGCCCGGAAGCTGACCGCCGTGCAGGCCGGGCGCCATCGAGCGGTGCGTCGCGCTGAGGTTCTCGGCTCGGAAGCCAGCGCCGTGGTGGTAGATGACGTCGCCGTAGACCGCGTAGTAGAGCGGGTCGAGGTTACGGCGGTTGCTGCGCAGCACCTCGATCCACTCGAGGCCCGCCAGCTCGAGCTTGCGCATCAACAGGCTCCCAACGTCGCTCACCTCCCAGCCCTGCCCGCCGGGCCAGACGGGGCCGGCCGACCAGTCTCCGCCCAGGGCGGTCCAGGTTTCGAGGCGCGTCACGCAGAAGCAGGGATGCGGCTGGGGCTGGGCGACGTTCTCGGCGCGGCGCACCGCGATCAGCGGCGCCCGCGCGAGGCCCCGCTCGATGAAGTCCCCTAGTGGGGCGATCGGGAAGGCGTCGCCGTCGAGGAACATCAGCAGATCCCCCGGAGCGGCCTCGCGGGCGATCTCGAGCGCCAGGTGGTTGAGCTTGCCCGCATGGCTCCCGTACTGCTCGATGACGCGATCGAAATGGCGCCCCTCGGCGGCGTCGATCCCCTCGATCGAAGCCCACGTCCGAAACGGCGCGCTGATGTGCTCGCGCAGGTGGCGGGTCTGGATCTCGATCCACCGCGGCGAGCGGAAGTGGGCGGTGGCGACGTGCAGCAACGCCGGCGCCGGCTCCTAGCCGGCGGGCTGCTGCCAGCCGCGCCGGGCGGGGTTCAGGAGAACCTTCCACCAGGGCGTCAGCGGCGGCGCCGGCTCTCGCTCGAGCATGTCCAGCGACCTGGTTCGCGCACAGACGAAGGCCAGGCGGCGGCGGATCCGGTAGTCGCTCATGCCGGTGTAGTCGGTCATGTTGTGGGCCAAAGGCACGGTCTTGTAGCCGAACTCCGCGGCCAGGTCGATCAGCGCCCCGCGCGTCGGCACCAGCACGATCTCGTAGTCGACGGCGTTGCGGGGGTCATCCATGTTGCGATCGCGCGAGATCTCGAAGTAGCTGCTGGGCGCGAACGAGACAGACGTGTCGATCACGACCAGCTCGGCCGCCACGCGGGCGAAGATCTCGAACAGCTCGACGGGCTTTGCGATGTGGTACATCAGCCCGAGGCAGAGCACCACATCGAAGCGCTCGGAGAACTCGTGCGTGAAGATGTTGGCCTGCTCGAAGCTGTAGCGAGCCGGGTCGATGCCCTTCGCCTCGAACACCAGCCGTGCCTGTTCGACGTGCATCTCCCGCCCGTCCAGGCCGCAGACGTACTCGGCCCCGGCCTCGATCGCCTGCAGCGACCAGAAGCCGGCGTTGCAGCCCAGATCGAGCACCCGCATCCCCTCCAGCGTGCCGCCGCCGACCTTCAGGAGCGCATCGAAGAAGTAGCGTTTGCGCTGCTCGTGGCGGTTGACCTCGACGTTGTCGTCGATCGGCGTCGTGATGCCGCCGTCGAACTCGAACCGGTAGTGCCAGCGCGAGAACGCGTCGATCCGCTGCTGGAGCTCCGCGGCGTCCATCGCGCTCGCCTCAGCCGCGCAGGCGCTGCCCGGCCCGCAGGCGCACGCGCTGGGCCGCCGCGACCCAGGAGTTGCGGTGCGGCTCGGCCGCGGTGGCCAGCCCCTCGAGCGCGACCCCCCGGGCGCAGATGAAGGCCAGCCGGTGCTGGCTGCGGTAGTCCTCCATGCTCGTGTAGTCGGTGATGTTCAGGGCCAGCGGGATCGTCTCGTAGCCGAACTGCCCGGCCAGCTCGGCCACCGCCCGCCTGGTCGGGACGAGGACCATACCGTAGTCGATCCTGTTCCTCGGCTCGAGCAGGCGGGAGACTTCGAACAGCTTCGTCGGGGCCCGCGAGAGGCCCGTGTCGATGACGATCAGCGGCGCGCCCGAGGCGCTCATCAGCTCGAACAGCGCAACCGGCTTGGCGACCACGCTCAACAGGCCCAGGCACAGGACCACGTCGAAGCGCTCCAGCAGCGCGTACTCGAAGATGTTGGCCCGCTCGAAGCGGTAGCGGCTCCGGTCGACCCCCTTGGCCTCGAAGACCAGCTCCGCCTGCTCGATGTAGGTGTCTCGACCATCGATGCCGAGCACGAAGTCCGCCCCCGCCTGAACCGCCTCGAGCGCCCAGTAGCCCGAGCTGCAACCGAGATCGAGCACGCGCCGGCCCGCCAGGTCACCCCCGGTGAGGCTCAGCAGCGGATCGAAGAAGTGCCGGCGGCGCTGCAGCTGGCGGTTGACCCGCTGGCGGTCGGCGATCGGCGTCCGCACACCGCCGTCGAACTCGAACTCATAGCTCCAGAGCGGAAAAGCCGCGATCCGGTCTTCTAGCTCCTGAGCGTTCAAACTGGAAATCCCTCCCTGGCTTCGAACCCGGTTCGGTGACCCGCTGCCGGCGCTCCGGCGGATGCCCGAGGGCGCGGAATCCTAGCCCAACGGCGGGCGGGAGGGGTAGCCTGTCGCAATGAGCGCCGGATCGCTGGCGGGGCGGCTCGTGCTGGCCTCGACGACCCTGCAGGACCCCAACTTCCTGCGCACCGTCGTGCTGATCGGCATGCACAGCGAGCAGGGGGCCCTCGGGCTGGTCCTGAACCGCCCGTCCGAGGTGACCGTCGGCGAGGCGGTCCCGCAACTGGAGGCGATGATGGGCCCGACCGAGCCCGTCTACGTCGGCGGCCCGGTCCAGCAGGGGGCGATCGTCATGCTCGCCGAGTTCACCGACCCTGGCGCCGCGGGGATCCTGGTGCTCGGCCGGATCGGCCTGCCGGCGCCCGATGCGCCACTCGAGAGCCTCGAGGACGCGACCGCCCGCCGTCGCGTCTTCGCCGGCTACGCCGGCTGGGGCGAGGGGCAGCTCGACGCCGAGCTCGAGCAGGGCGACTGGATCACGCACGACCCCCGCCCCGAGGACATCTTCAGCGAGGCCCCCGGCGAGCTGTGGAGCGAGGTCCTGACCCGCAAGGGCGGAAAATACGCGCTGATCGCCCGGATGCCGCTCGACCCGAGCGTCAACTGACGGCCGCTACCCTCATCTGAGGCGCCGCAGCAGGGGGCTACTCTCTGCGGACGCCATCCCCGCGCCCCCCAACGCGGGAGATCTCGCCCCTCACGAGACCTGGAGTCGGATGTGCTCAAGCTAGCCCGCTGGTCGACAACGCACCGCAAGTACGTCGTGTTGGGTTGGGTCGTCCTGCTGCTGGGCGTCAACGCGATCGCCCAGTCGGCCGGAACGGCGTACTCGAACAACTTCACGATCCCCAACTCCGACGCCCAGCGCGCGGCGGACCTGCTGCAGAGCAGCTTCCCCCAGCAGGCCGGTGACCGGGACTCGATCGTCTTCAAGGTCGCATCGGGCACGGTCACGGCGCCGGCCGTCAAGAACCGGATGGAAGCGATGTTCGCCGAAGTCCGCCGGCTGCCCCACGTGAGCGAAGTGATCAGCCCCTACGCCGGCGCCAGGGCCGGCCGCTCGATCTCGGCCACGGGCCAGATCGCCTTCGCGACGGTCGTCTTCAACGAGAAAGCGAACCTGCTGCCGGCCAGCGCCGCCAAGCGGGTCGTCAGCGTAGCCCGCGCCGCCGGCGGCCCGACGCTCGAGGTGGAGCTCGGCGGCCAGGCGATCGAGGCGGCCCAGAAAGTCGGCTTCGGCCTCTCGACGGCCGTCGGGCTGCTCGCCGCGATCGTCGTCCTGTTGCTGACGTTCGGCTCGATGCTCGCGATGGGGCTGCCGATCGTGACCGCCCTCTTCGGCCTCGGCACGGGCCTCGCGGCGATCATGCTGTTCACCCACGCCGTCGACACGCCCGAATTCTCATCCGAGCTCGCGGCGATGATCGGCCTGGGAGTCGGGATCGACTATGCGCTGTTCATCCTGACGCGGTTCCGCGAGGCCTACCGTACACCGGGCCCGACGTTCGAGAACAGCCGCGAGTCGGTCGTCCAGGCGCTCGACACCGCCGGCCGGGCCGTGCTGTTCGCGGGCTCGACGGTCGTCATCGCGCTGCTCGGGATGATGCTGCTCGGCGTCAGCTTCCTCTACGGCGTCGCGATCTCCGCCTCGATCGGCGTGCTGCTCGTGATGCTCGCCTCGCTGACGCTGCTGCCGGCGCTGCTGACGATCGCCGGCCCGCGCGTCGCCCGGGGCTCGCGCCGCGCCCGTGCCCGCGCCCGCCGGGCGGCGGCGTCCCCGGGCGCCGCGGCACCGGCCGCGCCCGAGGGTGGAAGCTGGCTGCGCTGGAGCATGTTCGTCCAGCGCCACCCGAAGGTCATCGCCGCGGGCGCGGCGGTCTTCATGCTCGCCGTCGCGGCTCCCGCGACGGCGCTCCGGCTCGGCTCGAGCGACGCCTCCAACGACCCCGCGAACCAGACCACCCACCGTGCCTACGAGCTGCTCGCCCAGGGCTTCGGCCAGGGCTTCAACGGGCCGCTGCTGGTGGTCGCGAAGGTGCCCAACCCGACACGCGAAGCGGCTGAAGACGGCGTCCTGTTGACGGCCGCGCCGTCCACCAGGACGCCGCTGGGCCGGCTCTCGCGCGCGATCGCAGCGACGCCCGGGGTCGTCTCCGTCGCCCCCGCGCGACTGAACCCGTCCGGGAGCGTGGCGACGATCACCGTCTACCCCGCCTCCTCGCCGCAGGCCTACGCGACCACGCAGCTCGTCGAACGGCTGCGCGGGAAGGTGATCCCGCCGCTGTCGCGCCGGACCGGGATGGCGGTATATGTCGGCGGCGTCACAGCCGGGGCCGTCGACTTCGCCAACACGCTAGGCCACAAGCTGCCGCTGTTCATCGGCGTCGTCGTCCTGCTCTCCGCGCTGCTGCTGCTGGTCGTCTTCCGCTCGCTCGTGATCCCCCTCCAGGCGGCGGTCATGAACCTGCTCTCGATCGGCGCCTCGCTGGGGGTGATCGTCGCGATCTTCCAGTGGGGCTGGCTGAGCGGGCTGATGGGCGTCCAGCAGGGCCCGATCGAGTCGTTCATCCCCGTGATGCTGTTCGCGATCGTCTTCGGGCTCTCGATGGACTACGAGGTCTTCCTCGTCTCGCGGATGCACGAGCGCTGGACGCAGACCCGCGATAACACACGGGCCGTCAGCGAGGGCCTCGCGCTGACCGGGCGGGTCGTGACGGCCGCCGCCGCGATCATGGTCTGCGTATTCCTCTCGTTCATGCTCGGCGAAGACCGGATCATCAAGGAGTTCGGCCTCAGCCTCGCGAGCGCCGTCTTCCTCGACGCGCTCGTCATCCGCTGCCTGCTGCTGCCGGCCACGCTGAACCTGATCGGCGCCGCCACCTGGCGGATGCCCGCCTGGCTCGAGCGGGTCCTGCCACGGCTGAACATCGAGGGCACGAGCATCCGCCCGGAAGCGGAGGCGGGGGCGAGCCCGCAGGAGAGCTCCCGCCCGGCGCCGCGGCACCGCGCCGGCGTCGCCACCGAGGGAGCGGACGGCTGAGGAAGCTCCGCGGGGCGGCGGCGATCGCCCCGCTGATCTGCGCGGCAACGCTCGGGGCACCCGCGCCGGGGATGGCCCTCACCGTCCCCGGGCGACGCAGCGCACTGGTCCTCCTGCTCGCCGCCGGGGGCCCCGAACTGGCGGCGGCGGGGCTCTCGCTCGCCGTCCTCTCGGCGGCCGAGGGCCGCTACTCCCCGACACAGTTCCTGCTCGACGTCGGCCAGGGAGCGAGGGTCTCCGCGTCGGCCTACCCGGGCGGCGGGCCCCCCTCGCTCGCCCTGCGCCTCGCCGGGGCGCAGGGCCTCGAGTCCGGCTGGAGCGGGGCCCGGGCCCGGGCCGCGGCCGCCCCCGCGCAGCTGACGCCGGGCCTCCTGGCCGGCCGGATCCCCGGCGGGGCCGGCTACGCCTCGACCGCGGGGGAGAGCGGCCTGGGCTCGATTCTCGCCGCGGACCCCCGGGGCCGGATCTCGGCGGTGACGATCGGCGCCCCGCAGACGCTCGTCGAACGGACGCTGGCGCTGCTGGGCCGGCACCGGCTCGTCGTCGCAGAACTTCCGGGCGGCCCAAGCGGGCTGGGCGACCTGCGCCGGCTCCTACGCCGGCGCCCGCCGGGCGCACTGGTGATCGCGCTGCAGCACTCGGCGGCGGGCCCCGGCGCCTCGCTGCTGTGGGCCGGCGCCGCCGGGCTCGGACCCCCAAGCCGCGAGCTGACCTCGGCCTCGACCGAGCAGCGGGGGCTCATCGCCTCGGTCGACCTCGCTCCGACCGTCCTGCGATGGCTCGGCCTGAAGCGCCCGGCGCAGATGACCGGACGCCCGATCGAAAGCTCGGGCCGCCTCGACACGCGCGCGCTGAGCGCGCTCCTCTCGCGGCTGCGCGCGCTCGGCGGGCGGCGCCTGCGCGCGCTCGGCTTCCTCCTGTGCGCCTGGCTTGCGCTGGCGCTCGCCTGCTCGCGCTCGCAGCGCGGACGCGCCTGGGCGATGCGCACAGGTGCACTCGCCGTGATGTGGACGGCGCCGGCAGCGATGGCCGTCGCGGCGCTCGATCCGAGCGCCCCGGCCGAGTACGGCGCAATCGCGCTGCTCTGCCTCGGCCTGGGGGCGCTCAGCGACAGGCTGTTCCCCTGGCCGCTGGCACTGATCGCCCCGGCGCTGGCTGCGCCGCTGGCGATCACAGGCGACGCCCTCGCCCACAGCCAGCTGCTGCTGCGCTCCCTGCTCGGCCCCGACCCTGCGCTGGGCGCCCGCTTCTACGGGATCGGCAACGAGCTCAAGTCGGGCCTCGCGGTCCTCGTCCTCGCGGGACTCGCGGCGGCCCTGCACCCGGCCGCGCGCAAACGGCGGGCGCGGCCGGTGATCCTGCTCGGCGGCCTCGCCCTGGCGCTGATCGAGGGCTCGGCACGTCTCGGAGCGGCGGTGGGGGGAGTGATCCTCGTCTGCGCCGGGGTCGCCACGGCCCTGGTCGTGCTCGCGCCGGGCGGACTTAACCGGCCCCGCGCGCTGATCGTCCTCTGCGCCCCGCTGGGCGGCCTCGCCGCGCTGGCCGCACTCGATCTCGCGTTCGCCCACGGGAGCGGCCATTTCAACGGCTCGATCCTGGAAGCGAGCTCGGCCGGCGAGCTCCGCGACCTGATCGCCCGCCGCTACGAGGCGGCGTGGGCGGAGCTCGGCAATCACGCGATGCCCGTCGCCTGCGCCCTGGCGCTGGGACTTGCCGGGCTCGGTCTGCGCCGGCGAACGCGCCTGCCCGCGCCGGCCGCCACGGACCCGGTGTGGCAGGCCGCGCTCGCCGGGGGGCTCGCCGCGGGCCTCGCCGGCACGCTCACCGAGGACTCGGGACCCGTCCTGCTGGTGGTCGCCGTGTTCGTCCTCGGCTGTGTTCTCAGCTACCTCTCGGGGCGTCCGCGCGCCCCCCTGCGCGTGGACGGCGGCGAGGTCTACTCGGACTCGCTGCGGCGGCGGTTGACGAGCAGCACGACACCGACGATCACGATCACGACCACCAGGATGCCACCGGCGATATAGCGCAGTTTGTGTTTGACCGGTTTGACTTCCTTGGCCGCTTCGCTCGGTTTGAGGACGCTGACGGGGACGTGATGCGCCCTCAGCTGCGCCTCCAGCGGCGGGTAGCCTTTGCGCGGGTAGCGGTAGAGAAACAGCTCGCCGCTCCTGGTCTTGACGTGCAGGCTGCGCAGTTTCTTGTTGAACGTCGCTTCAGCGATCTGGCCGCTGTGAAGCTGTTGTTCGTAGGCCTGCTTCGTCTCGTCGGTGTACCTGGCAGCAGTCGCCGCGAGACCCGCGGCCGGCACCGCAAGCGCCGCCGAGAGCGCCAGCAGGACGAGCAGGCCAAGCGGACGGTGCCGCTTCTGTCCGGTCATCGATCGCTCCTGGTTGGGGGCAGGGGGCTCAGCCCGTGGGTCAGCCCGATCCTGCTGTCGGGGGGGTGGACAGGTGCGTACCCTAGCCGCTGGAAAGAGGCGATGTCGCTCCGGCCGCGGAGGGGAGGCATCACTTGCGGGCGGCCCTGATCGCCTTCAGGCGTTCGACCTTGGGGAGCACGACCTTGCGCATCCGCACCGAGACAGGGGTGGCCTCGACGGCCTCGTCCTCGCGGACCCACTCGAGCGCCTCGTCGAGCGTCAGCTTGCGATGCGCGTCGAGGCGCACCAGCACGTCGGAGGTCGAGGAGCGCATGTTGGTCAGGTGCTTCTCCTTGACCGGGTTGACGTCGAGGTCCTCGGAACGGGAGTTCTCGCCGATGATCATGCCCTCGTAGACCTCCTCGCCGGGGCCGACGAACAGCGAGCCCCGTTCCTGCAGCGTGAACAGCGAGAACGTCACGGTCGCGCCGCTGCGGTCCGCCACGAGGGCGCCCGAGGTGCGCGTCAGCAGCTCCCCCGCCCACGGCTCCCAGCGATCGAACACGTGGTGCATGATCCCCGTGCCGCGCGTCTCGGTGAGGAACTCGGTGCGAAAGCCGATCAGGCCGCGGGCGGGGACGAGATACTCCATCCGCACCCAGCCGGTGCCGTGGTTGGTCATGTGCTCCATCCGCCCTTTGCGCGCCGCCAGCAGCTGGGTGACCGTCCCGACATGCTCCTCGGGCACGTCGACGGAGAGCCGCTCAACGGGCTCGTGGCGCTTGCCGTCGATCTCGCGCTCGACGACATGGGGCTGTCCGACGGTCAGCTCGAAGCCCTCACGGCGCATCATCTCGACGAGGATCGCGAGCTGCAGCTCGCCACGACCCTGGACCTCGTAGGTGTCGGGCCGGTCGGTCTCCTTGACCCGCAGCGAGACGTTGCCGACGAGCTCCTGGGCGAGTCGCGCCTCGATCTGGCGGGCCGTCAGCTTGGTGCCATCTTTGCCCGCCAGCGGCGAGGTGTTGACTCCCAGCGTGATCGACATCGCCGGCTCGTCGACGGTGATCACCGGCAGCGGCCGCGGGTCGCCGAGCTCGGCCAGCGTCTCGCCGATCGTGACCTCGGCGATCCCCGCGACGGCGATGATTTCGCCCGGCCCCGCCTCCTCGGCGTCGACCCGGTTCAGCCCGTCGGTGACATAGAGCTCGGCCACCTGGGCCCGGTCGATCGAGCCGTCCGCCCGGCACCAGGCGATCTGCTGGCCCCTGCGGATGTTGCCCTGACGGACGCGGCAGATCGCCAGGCGCCCGACATAAGGGGAGGCGTCGAGGTTCGTGACGAGCGCCTGCAACGGATGATCCGAGTCGTAGGTCGGCGCGGGGATCCGCTCGAGCAGGAGATCCAGCAGCGGCGCGAGGCTGCCCTGATCGAGCTGCTGGCCCTCCTCGTACTCCAGTGAGGCGACGCCCGCCTTGGCGTTGCAGTAGACGATCGGGAACTCGATCTGGTGCTCGTCCGCGTCGAGGTCGAGGAACAGCTCGTAGACCTCGTCGACGACCTCCGCGACACGGGCATCCGAACGGTCGACCTTGTTGACGACCAGGATCACCGGCAGATGGGCCTCGAGCGCCTTGCGCAGGACGAAGCGGGTCTGGGGCAGCGGGCCCTCTGAGGCATCGACCAGCAGCAGGACGCCGTCGACCATCGTCAGGCCCCGCTCGACCTCGCCACCGAAGTCGGCGTGCCCGGGGGTGTCGATGATGTTCAGCTTGACGTCCCGGTAACGCAGCGAGGTGTTCTTGGCGAGGATCGTGATGCCCTTCTCGCGCTCCAGGTCCATCGAGTCCATCAC
>Ga0182012_10003586_pt1 | contig 16496 bp, 14 predicted proteins | sample 612S2SmetaG_FD_120486 | JGI IMG/M metagenome (GOLD analysis project Ga0182012, IMG submission 120486) | Permafrost microbial communities from Stordalen Mire, Sweden - 612S2S metaG | ecosystem: Environmental > Terrestrial > Soil > Wetlands > Permafrost | place: Sweden: Stordalen | collected...
GCGCTCCAGCGGCCGTCGTTCCACAGCAGGTTGACCGATCCGGTGTCGCGCGGGACCCGCAGCATCTCGGTTCCCGCGTCCACATCGACAGCGTCGGTGTAGGCGTAGGTCCCCTGCAAGGTGAGATTGTCGCTCAGCTTGGCATCGGCCTCGACCTCGGCGCCGTTGGTGCGGGTGCGGTCGATGTTGACGTAGACGAACGGGAAGCTGGGCGAGAACTCGATCTGGTCGCGCACCGCCAGCTGGTAGACGGTGACCTTGGCGGCGAACCGCCGGTCCTCGGAGGCCCAGTCCAGGGCCGCGTCCCAGCCCTCGGCGTGCTCCGGTTTCAGGCCCAATGATGGGCCGGCCGGGAAGCAGAAGTCACAGGCGATCTCGCTGATCGTCGGGGTCTTGAAACCCTGGCCCCAGGAGCCTTCCAGCGAGAACCCGGCGCCCAGCTTCAACACCCCGGCGACGCGGCCGGTCGCCTGGCCGCCGTAGCTGTCCGGGGCGTCGTAGCGGACCGCGCCGGTGAGGGTCAGCGGCGTCCACGGCCGCCAGCGCACGATGCCGAAGCCGGAGGTGGTCCCGAGGTTGAGCGCCGCGCCGGTGGAAAGGTCGGCCCGGGTGTTCAGCCGCTCGGCCCCGGCGATGATCCCGAGGGCGTCGCTCGGCGCCCCACGCTCGGCGGTGAAGCGGTAGTCCTGGCTGATCGCCCAGTAGCTGGACGAGTCCGCCGGCTGTCCGATGTAGATGTCCGACCGGTTGAGGTCATAGACGCCGACGCTCAGGGTGTCGGTGAAGCCCCACGGCGCCTGGCCGATGGCCCGCGCCGTGCCGGTCCAGGCCCTGGTGGTGGCGTATTGCGGCGTGTAGCCGAAGGCGAAGGTGGTGGCGTCATAGCCGTCGACCCCGGCGTAGGACTGGTCGTAGCGCAGGTGGGCGTCGAGGGTCAGGGTCGGCGCCGGGTCCCAGCGGCCGTTGGCGCCGGCGGTCCACGACCAATGGGGATTGCGCGGGCCGATGCCGTCGGCCTTGGCCACGCCGCTGGAGCGATCGCCGGAGATCGAAGCGCCGAGGGCCCAGTCGTCGGTGCGCCGGCCGATCCCGGCCGAGCCGTCGAAGCTTTCCAGCGAGCCGCCCTCGCCGGAGGCGCGCCAGCCGTCAAGCTCACGGGTGGTGAAGGCGATCACCCCGCCGATGGCGCTGGAGCCCCACAGCGCGCCCTGCGGCCCCTGCAAAATCTCCACCTTCTGCACGTCGGCGAGGTCGAGGTTGGCGAAGTCGTAGGCGCCGTTGGGATCGCTGGGGTCGTTCTGCGGCACCCCGTCGATCAGCACCAGGGTCTTGTCGGAGCTGGCGCCGCGCATCCGCACGCTGGTGACGCCGCCGAAGGCGCCGTCGTCGGTCACCGCCAGGCCTGGCACGGTGTCGAGAATCTGGGCGGCGAAGGTCGCCTGCCGGGCGTCGATGTCCTGGCGGGTGATCACCTGCACGTCCGGCGCGTCGGTGAGCATGGTGGGCAGGCGCGAGGCCTCGACGACGATGTCGGCGACGCTGGGCGTGCCCGGGGTGTCGGCGAAAGCGAGGGATGGGCCGGCGAGGATCGCGGCCAGGGCGAAGATGGGGGTTTTCATGCGACGTCTCCGTCGCCGCGCGGCGCCCGCGGCGGGTCAGCGACAGGCGGCCAGCGCGCCGGGCCGGCCGTAGTCGCTGCGACGGAAATCCCCCGCGCCGACGGCCTGGTCCCGGGCCTTCGAACGAGCGACGGCGGCGGCAGGTCTCCTGGCTCACGGTTCGAGCGGCTCTCTCCCTCGCCTTCCCGGTTTCCCAGTGGCGTCCTCCGAAGCACGAAGTGCGAAGGAGGAACGGTCGAAAGCCTCACCGCTTACAGTTGCGGGCACAGCCGCGGATTCGGGGCGCAAGTCCCCTCACCGCGTTCCCTCTTGGCCTCTGGTAAAAGAGGACCGCCTGGCGGACTTATCCGTCGAACGGGGCTGTACGGCAAGCGGCCGGCGCTCATCCGTCGGCCAGTGTCGCCAGCGGCTGGCCGGTAAGGCGGCGCAGCAGCCAGGCGTCCTTGGTTTCGGCGCCCAGGGCGTCATAAAAGGCGATCGAGGGCGCGTTCCAGTCCAGCACCATCCACTCCAGCCGCGCCAGCCCCTCCTCGCGGCAGCGCCGGGCGAGACGCCGCAACAGCGCCAGGCCCGCGCCTTTGCCACGGGCCTCGGGCCGCACATAGAGGTCCTCAAGGTAGATCCCGTGCCGGCCGGTGAAGGTGGAGAGGTTGTAGAACCACAACGCCTGGCCCACCGGCGCGCCATCCAGCTCGGCGATGTCGCAGAACGCCTTCGGGTTGGCGCAGAACAGCAGCGCCTCCACGTCGGCCAGGGTCGTCTCGACGTCGTCGAGCATCTTCTCGTACTCGGCCAGCTCGCGGATCAGCTGCAGGATCAGCGGCGCGTCGGCGGGGACGGCGGGGCGGATGGCGATCATCGGCGTGGCAACGGGGATCAGGCGCCGAGGGTGACGCCCGGCGGCGGGACGCTCGAGGCGGGGACGAAGAAGTCGGGCATCAGCGTCTGGGTCTTATCCACCCGGTATTGGTCGAAGTCGCGCACGCCCTCGGCGTAGAGGAAGCTGTCGTCGATCAGGAAGTTGCCGGTGAAATCCTTGGCCGGCTTTTCGAAGACGGCGTGGGCGGCGTCGGCCATGATCTCCACCGTCCGACAGTGGCGCAGGCCCTCGTCGCCGGCCAGGGCGAAGCGGATCGCGGCGGTGGCGATGCCGGTGCGCGGCCAAAGGGCGTTGAAGGCGATGCCGTCGTCGGCGAACTCGGCGGCCATGCCGAGCACGCACATCGACATGCCGAACTTGGCCATGCTGTAGGCGACGTGGCCCTTGAACCAGCGGGCGCTCATGTCCAGCGGCGGCGACAGCATCAAGACGTGCGGGTTGGCCGCCCGTTTCAGGTGCGGGATGCAGGCCTTGGAGGTTAGGAAGGTCCCGCGCGCATTGATCTGGTTCATCAGGTCGTAGCGCTTCATGTCGGTGGCTTCGGTGCCGGTGAGCTGGATCGCCGAGGCGTTGTTGACGCAGATGTCGATGCCCCCGAACGTCTGCACTGTTCGCTCCACCGCCTCCAGCACATTGGCCTCGTCGCGGACGTCGACGATCAGCGGCAGCGCCTTGCCGCCGGCTTTCTCGATCTCCTCGGCGGCGGTGTAGATGGTGCCCGGCAGGTGCTTGTGCGGCTCGGCGGTCTTGGCGGCGATGGCGACATTGGCGCCGTCGCGGGCGGCGCGCAGGGCGATCGCCAGGCCGATGCCGCGGCTGGCGCCGGTGACGAAAAGGGTCTTGCCGTTGAGGGACAAAGCGACGCGCTCCTGAGAGACCAGGGTGGGTCCCGAGGTATGGCACGGAACCTCGGGACCGGGAATGATGGCGCGTGGAGCCGGCGCGTCGCCGCTACTTGCGGTTCAGCAGTCTTGACCGGTGGCGCCGGCGCGCGCTTAAGACCATCAAGAGGAACGCTTTCCAGGAGAATATCCCAATGAGGCCGATCGTCATTGGTCTGCTAGTCGCCATGTTCGCGGTGGCGTTCTATCCCGCGTCCAGCGCATTCGCCATGGGTATGGGCATGACCAGTTCCGGTAACACGCCGCCGGCCAAGTCATCGGCCAAGCCAGGGGTCGTCGCGCCGATCGACCCGGACATGCGGGCCAAAGGCAAGGCGGCGGCCCCCGGTGTTATCACCGCCGCCGGGGTCGACTGCGTATTGGCCGACGCCCGGCTGATGGGCGAGAGCATCGACCCGAAGACCAAGGCGGAATCGACCTTCTATGAGATCGCCTGCAAGGGGAATGAGGGCTTCGTCATCGCCACACACAAGGCGACCCCGCCGGTGCACCCCGATGTCTACACCTGCCTGGAAGTGGCCAATTCGCCGGCGGTGTGCAGTCTGCCGCTAAACCTTGATCCGAAGAGCGGCCTGCAGCCGGAAGTGACCAGCATCGACCCGGGCTGTCAGCTGTCCGCCGCCAAGGGCATCGGCCATGCCACCGACGGCAGCAAGACGGTGTTCGAGATCGCCTGCCAGGACGGCGCTGGATACCTTCTGGAAACGTCGTTCCCGGTGAGTCCGGCCAAGCCGGCCAAGTTGATCCCGTGTTTCGTCAACAATGCGAGCGGGCAGACGAAATGCTCGCTCACCGACGACGCCAGCGCCAACGCCTACGTCGACCGTTTCGCGGCGCAGGCTGTGAAGGATTGCGTGGCCAAGGATCGCCGGGTCATGGGGGCGACAGCTACGGGCGATCTCTACTATGAGTTTTCCTGCCAGAACGGCAAGGGCTACATCATCAGCCAGACCCCCACGTTGGCGGTGGGTAAGGTCATCGACTGCGAACAAACCGATCAGTGCCAACTGACCGACGTGCGCGCGCACAAGAGCGAGCAGGCCGGGCTCTACACCAAGCTCGCCGAGGCCGGCGGCTTCAACTGCACCGTCACGGAATATGCGGCGTTCGATGTCAACCTGCCCGGCCATGAAGTGGTCGAGCTCAGCTGCTCCAACCGGCCGGACGGCGCCGTCGCCATCTTCGCCGCCTCGAGCGCCGAGAAGCCGCAGTTCTTCGACTGCGCGCACTCGGAACTGGAAGGCTATCGCTGCGGCATCACCAAGGCCGACGCGGCGCTGCCGAGCCTGACCGCGGACCTGAAGACCCTGAACAAGAACACCTGCACGGTGTCGGCGTCCCGGCTGGTCGGTCTGAGCACCGACGGCCACGGCTATGTGGAAGTCGCCTGTTCGGACGGCCTGCCCGGCTATACGATCGAATACACCGTCAAGCCGCTGGCCCCCACCCAGGCATATCCCTGCACCGGCCCGCCACCGGTCACCGGCGGCGCCTGCCAGCTGCCGGGCAACACGAAGAAGTAGACGAAAGAGCCCCGGCCCGGGCGCCTCGCTCGGGCCGGCGGCGCCTTTTCAGGCGATCACCACCTCGATCAGCGCCGGACCGGGCTCGCCCATCGCCCGGGCGAAGGCGGCGTCGAAGGCCTCGGCAGTCTCGCAGCGCACCCCGGGCACGCCCAGGCCCTTGGCCAGGTCCACCCATCCGATCGACGGGTCGCCGAGGTTGAGCAGGCTGCCGGCGGCCGGACCGGGGTTGCCGGCGCCGGTGCGGCCAAGCTCGATGCCGAGGATCCGGTAGGTGTTGTTGGCGAAGATCACCGTGGTCACGTCCAGCCGCTCGCGGGCCATCGTCCACAGGCCCTGGATCGTGTACATCGCCGCCCCGTCGCCGTTCAGCGAGATCACCTTCGCGCCCGGCGAGGCCACCGCCGCGCCCACCGCCACCGGAATCCCCTGACCGATCGCGCCGCCGGTCAGCCCCAGCCAGTCATGCGGCCGGGCGGTGCGGGTGAGATTGATGATCGGCTGGCCGGAGGTGACGGAGTCGTCGGAGACGATCGCGCCCTCGGGCATGTGCCGGGCGATGGCCGCGCCGACGGTGGCCGGACTCAGCGCCCCCTGCTTGGCGTCGGGCAGCTCGAACGGCTGCACCTTCGGCTCGCGCGGCGCGCCGAGGGCGTCGGCGAGATCGGCCATGCCGGCCGCGCCGTCCTCCTGGCGCGAGGCGAGTTCGGCGGTCTCGCAGCCCTTGGGGACCAGCACGCTGGGTTTGCCCGGATAGGCGAAAAAGGCCACCGGCTGAGTGGTCTCGACGAACACCATCAGGTCGACCCCGGCCAGGTCCTCCAACGCCATCTCGCCGAAATACATCATCCGGTCGGGAGAGAAGCGGCCGGCGCCCCGGGGCAGGCGGCCGATGAAGCCGTCGGTGAGCACGCGAATGCCCGCGGCGGCGATCCGGCCGGCGGCGGCGAGGGCCGCCTCGTTGCAGGCGGTCGTGCCCATCAGCAGCACCGGCTTTTTGGCCGCCTTCAGCTTGCGGGCGATGGCGTCGACCGCGCCGCCGGCGACGGCTCGCTTGTGTCCGGGCGTCACCTTCGGCCCGCGAGTGTTGGTTTCCGACCAGGCGGTGTCGGCCGGCAGGATCAGGGTGGCCGAGCCGCCGGGCGGCCCGAAGCTGGCGGCGATCGCCTCGGAGGCCAGCGGGCCGACCTGATCGGCGCTCTCGGCCGACTTCACCCACACCGAATTGGCGCTGGTGATGGCGGCGATGTCCGAGGTCAGCGGCGCGTCGTACTGGCGGTGGTAGGTGGCCTGGTCGCCGACCACATTGACGATCGGGGTGAAGGCGCGGCGGGCGTTGTGCAGGTTGGCGAGGCCGTTGCCGTAGCCTGGCCCTAAGTGGAGCAGGGTGCAGGCGGGCTTGCCGGCCATGCGGCCGTAGCCATCCGCCGCGCCGGTGGCCACCCCCTCGAACAGGCAGAGCACCGGCCGCATCTTCGGCTGCCGGTCGAGGGCGCTGACGAACTGCATCTCGCTGGTGCCGGGATTGGCGAAGCAAGCGGTGACCTCGTTGTCGATCAAGGTCTCGATCAGGGCGTCGGCGCCGTTCATGTCAGGCCTCGAGGTTGATGACGTCGGCGTCGGGCGCCGTGGCGAACAGGCGGGCGATGTCGCCGCCGCGCCGGGCCCGCGCCTTGGTCTGGTTGATGTAGCCCTTGTCGGTGATTTCACCGCTGGCGGGATCGGGCTGGTCGGCCACAATCAGCGCCCGGGCGACTCGCCCGCCGCCGCCCTTGGCTTCGGCATTGAAGCGGGTCAGGCCGGCGCGGATCACCTTGGCCGCCGCCAGGGGGTCGACCGCCTGGTTGCGGAAGATCAGCAGGCCGACCCCCGATTGGCCCTCGCCGCAGACCACCGCGTCCCGGGCCGCGCCGCCCATCGCTGACAGGGCTGCGACCCTCAAAGCGCCCGCGTTGACGAACGCGCCGCTGGCCAGTTTGAAGTTCTCCGACAGCCGACCGTCGAACACCAGGCCGAGCTCCAGCCGCCGCGGATCGACCGGCCGGGCGGCGTCGCCCAGGCGGTAGAAGCCCTCCTCGTCGAAGGCGGCGCGGCTGGCCTCGGGGGCGCGGTAGTAGCCGGGCGAGACCTGCGGCCCCTTGACCCGGAACTCCAGCTTCTCGCCGACCGGGGCCAGTTTCACCGACGTCCCCGGCAGCGGCAGGCCGATGAGGCCCATGGTCTCGTTCGGCCAGTGGACGTTGGTGGCCGTAGGACCGGTTTCGGTGGCGCCATAGCCGCTGGAGAAGCTGATCTTTTCGCCGACCGTGCGCAGGGCGACCGCCTGGATGCGCGCCGCCGTGCTCTGGCCGAGGGCCGCGCCGCCGTACTGCATGACCCGCAGGCGCGAGAAAAACCGCCGCGCCAACGCCTTGTCGCGCTCCAACTCGTCGGCCAGCAGGTCCCAGCCGGCCGGGACCATGTTGTGATAGGTGGGGGCGAACTCGCGCAGATTGCGCACCGTCTCGGCGAAGCGGCCGGGGGCGGGCTGGCCGGCGTCGATCCACAGGCTGCCGCCTCGGTGGGTGAGCATGTGCAGGATGGCGGTGGCGCCGAGGCTATGGCTCCAGGGCGCCTGGTTGACCACCAGCGGCGGGTCCGGGTCGTCGTAGCAGCCGGCGATCTGGGCGCCGTTGTGGGCGATGTTGGCGTGCAGGCAGATTACCGCCTTCGGCTCGCCCGTGGAGCCGGACGTAAGCAGCAAGCGGGCGATGTCGTCCGGCCGGGCGACGGCCGCCGTCGCCGGGCCGCGGCGGAGGGCGTCCAGGGCGATGTGGCCGGGCCTGGGATTGCGCGCGGCGATCACCGGCAGGCCGGCGACAAACGGCGCATCGAGGGCCTCGGCGAAGGCGTCGGCGTCTTCGACGAAGAGGGCGGCGGGGCGGACCAGCTCCACGGCGTGGGCCAGGCGGGAGAGGTCCGCGCCCGGCAGGCCATACTGCGGCGAAACCGGCGCGGCGATCAGGCCCCGGCTCATCACCGCATAGGTGAACAGGGCGACATCGATCCCGTTGCGGGCCAGGATCAGCACCGGCGCGCCGCGCTCGAGACCCAGCCCAGCCAGGCCGCCGGCAATAGCGCGCACCTGCGCGCGGCCCTCGCCATAGCTGAGTTCCCGCCAGCCTTCGCCGGACCGCTCGGCCAGCCACATGCGGTTTGGGTCCCGGTCCGCCCAGTGCTCCAGCGGCCCCAGCGTGGTCGCGAAGGCGCCGGTGACCGGTCGCGGATTGGTGAGGAGCAGACTGCCGTCCGGCCGGCGCTCGGCCTCGAGGGATCGGGGGGCGTAGCGGGGATCCCGAACCCCGGCGGTCAGCTCGGCGGCGGCATCGTCCGCGGGCGTCACCGGGCCAGGGTCTCCAGGAAGCGCATCGGCTGGCCGAGACTGGGCCGAACCAGTTCGTCGTCGCGCATCACCACATTGCCGCGGATGATCGTCGCCATCGGCCAGCCCTTGGTCTCCATGCCGTCGAAAGGGGTCCACCCGACACGGGTGGCCTGGTCGGCGTTGCGGATGGTCCGGCGGGCCTTCAGGTCGACGATGGTGATGTCGGCGTCCCAGCCGACGGCCATGCGGCCCTTGTCGGCCAGGCCGAAGATCCGCTGCGCCCCGGCGCTGGTCAGGTCGACGAACCGCTCGAGAGTCAGCCGCCCCTCGGCGACGTGGGTCAGCAGGATCGCCACCAGGGTCTGCACCCCGGGCATGCCCGACGGCGAGGCCGGGTAGGGCTTGGCCTTTTCCTCCAGGGTGTGCGGCGCGTGGTCCGAGCCGATCACGTCGACGACGCCGTTGGCGATGCCGCGCCAGAGACCGGCCTGGTGCTCGGCGGTGCGGATCGGCGGGTTCATCTGCGCCAGGCCCATCAGGCGCTCGTAGCAATCGGGCGCCACCAGGGTCAGGTGCTGCGGGGTCACCTCACAGGTGGCGACGTCCTTGTGCCGACCGAGGAATTCGATCTCCTCGGCGGTGGTGGTGTGCAGTACGTGCACTCGCTTGCCCAGCCGGGTGGCGATATTGATCAGCCGCTCGGTGGACTGCATGGCGGCGCGGGCGTCGCGGACCTCCGGGTGGCTGGTCCAGTCGCCTTCCCGGGCCAGCGGCCGGCGCTCGGCGAGGCGATACTCGTCCTCGGAGTGGAAGGCGGCGCGGCGGTTGACGTGCTGCAGGATCGCGGCGACGCCCTCGTCGTCGGGGACCAGCAAGGTGCCGGTGGAGGCGCCCATGAACACCTTCACGCCGCAGCAGCCCGGGGTGCGTTCCAGTTCGCCCAGGTGGATGGCGTTCTCGTGCGTGCCGCCGAGGTAGAAGGCGTGCTCGCAGTGCATCCGCCCCTTGGCCCGGTCCAGCTTGTCCTGCAGCGCCTCGGCGGTGGAGGTGGTGGGATCGGTGTTGGGCATCTCGAAGACGCCGGTGACCCCGCCCAGCACCGCCGCCCGCGAGCCGCTCTCCTGGTCTTCCTTCCAGGCCATGCCGGGATCGCGAAAGTGCACCTGGGTGTCCATCACGCCAGGCAGCACGGTCAGGCCCGTCGCGTCGAACACCTCGCCGGCCGACGATTGGCCCAGATCGCCGATCGCGCGGATCTTGCCGCCGGTGACGCCGATGTCGGCGAGGCCGCGGCCGGCGTGATTGACCACCTCGCCGCCGCGAACAATCAGGTCGTAGGTTTCAGGCACTGCGTTTGGTTTCCTCGAGCAGGTCTTCGGCGGCGGCCATCACCGAGTCGGCGGAGAGGTCGACCATGTGGCTCACCTGGGCCGACAGGCTGGCGTCGACCTTGCGGATTTCTTCCAGGCTGCGGGCGCCGCGCACGGCGCGGACATTATCGCCCCAGGGCCGCCAGATGCGGTCGTCGGAGGGGCCGAACAGGGCCAGGGTCGGCACGCCGGCGGCGGCGGCCAGCTGAGTGAAGCCGCTGTCGTTGCCGATGTAGAGCCGCGCCCGCTTCAGGGTGGCGAAGGCGGTGAGCAAATCGGTCTTGCCGACCAGGTCGATGGTCAGATCCCGGGGCGCGGCGCCGCGGACGGCGTCGACGGCGTGGGTCTCGCCGGGCTCGCCGAGGATCATCAGCCGGCCGTCGGCGAGCGGACCGCCGGGGGCCAGCAGCCGGCGCGCCACCTCGGCGAACCGTTCCACCGGCCAGGCCTTGCCCATCCAGTCGGCCGTGGGGGCGATGGCCAGAATCGGCCCGGTCCCGGCGGTGAACGCCTCGGCGCGGGCTTCGGTGGTTTCGCCGGCGAACAGGTACGGGGCCGGTGGCTCGTCCTCCAGCCGCATCAGCCGGGCTGCCTCGATCACCTTGTGCTCCGGCTCGTCGGACTTGCGCCGCAGCGGCTTGCCCTTCGGACGCAGTCGGCCGGTGATGACGCCGTTGGGGATGTCCACCACCAGCGCCCAGGCGCGGGCGCGGGCGGGACCGAACAGGCCGAACCAGCGCCGGCCGGAGGCTTTCTTCTCGGTGATCACCAGCCGTTCAACCTTGGGCATGTCGGCGAACAGCGGCGCCACGCGGCTGGTGGCGACAATGGTGAACTCGGGGTTCGGCGCCTCGTCGTGCAGCTTCTTCAGCAGGCCAGAAGCGAGCACGGCCTCGCTGACGTCGCCCGAAGCAATGAACAGAATCGGAAACGATTTGGCGGCCATCGCCCTATCTATATGCGGCCTGACGCTGGCGCTCCAGGGCCAGGGCGGCCACATTGGCGCCATGGCCCAAGCCGCCCGCATCGCCGTCCTCGAAAGCCGCGCCCTGATCGCTGTCGGCGGAGCCGACTGGCGGGACTTTCTGCAGGGATTGCTGACCCAGGACGTCGAGAGCCTGGCCGAGGGCGACCTGCGCTTCGGGGCGCTGCTGACGCCGCAGGGGCGGCTGCTCTACGACCTGATGATCGCCGGTCGGGCGGACGGCTGTCTGATCGACTGTCAGGCGTCCCGCCGCGAGGCGCTGATCCAGCGGCTGGCGATCTATCGCCTGAGGGCCAAGGTGACCATCGCCGCCGAAGACTCACCGGTGATGGCCGCCTGGGGCGAGAGGCCCGTCGGCGTGGGCTGGGCGGCCGACCCCCGGCTCCCGGCGCTCGGCTGGCGCGGCTACCGGTCGACGTCCGCCGCGGACGCCACCGAGGCGGACTATGACGCCCACCGCCTGGCGCTCGGCGTGCCGGGTCCGGCCGATTGGGGCGAGGACCGCGCCTATCCGATCGAGGCGGACTTCGACCTGCTGGCCGGGATCGACTTCAGGAAGGGCTGCTTCGTCGGCCAGGAGACCACCTCGCGGATGAAGCGCCGCGGCACGATCAAGAACCGCATGCTGCCGATCGTCTTCGAGGGTCCGGCGCCGGCCGCCGGGACGGAGGTGCTGGCCGGGAACTTGCGGGCCGGCGAGGTGCTCTCCGGCGCGCCCGGCCGGGCCATGGCGCTGCTGCGGCTGGACCGGATCGAGGGCGGCGACCTGACCGTCGATGGCCGCGCGGTGCGGGCCGAGCGGCCCGGCTGGATGCCGGCTTGACGCTTAGTCGCCGAAGGCCGCGCCGAGGAACTTGACCAGACTGGCCCTGCCCGCGCCGAATTGGTCGAGGCCCTGGAGCGAGGCGCCGTAGGTCAGGCGAACGCCGATCCGGGCGGAGTCGGACTGGACGTTGCGGGGGTCGTCCCAGACATGGTCATAGTTGACAATCACGCTGACCAGATTGCGCGGGAGGCGCGGCTTCTCCCAAATGGGATAAGCGTCGCGGCCTATTTCGGTCCTAGAGGATCATCTGGCCCAGCCGCACCAGCGCCGCCTGGCGGTTGACCCCGGTCTTGGCGAAGATGGATTTCAGCTGCGCGCGCACGGTGCCGAGGCCGACTCCGGCCGTCTCGGCGCAGGAGCCCAGATCGCCGCCGTCGATCAGATGCAGGGCGACGCGCACTTCCGCGGGAGTCAGGCGGTACTTGGCGATCAGCACGCCGCTTCGGTCCGTCGCGCGCTGGCGGTATCCGGCATGCAGCGCCGCGGCCCGCCGCTGCAGCCCAGGATCGCGGCTTTCGCTGATTTCCCGGAGGCGCCGATGCAGGTCGGGATAGAGTTCGCCGTAGCGGGCCGCCTGACTCTTTAGACGAGCGGCTCGGACTTCGTTATCATCGTCGCCAGTCGGCATCTCATTTGCTTTCGGTCCTGGGGGGACGGAAGTGACCCAGAGCTTAGCCCTAGAGGGGCGGCGAGGCGATACGCGAGGCGAAATCCGCTTCGTCGACATGGATCGGCCGGGCGCTCTGGGGCGGCTGTTCAACTTCGCGCGCGTCGCCCATAACCGCCTCGTCCAGATGTTTACCCGCTGGCTGATGCATCGGTTGCTGGTCCGCGTGGAGATCGGCCCGCAAGCCGTCTCGGTGGAACTCGACCGTTGGCGCGCCCATATCGCCAGCGAAAGGCCGCCCCGGGCCCACTCGATGTCGATCGATGCGGTCAAGGTCGCCCGACCGCACGATGTCCTGCACAGCCCGCCGGTGCCCTCCGACTGGTTCGCGCCCATCCGCGGCGAACCCCACGGTTTCGTGTTCTACGTTCACGGCGGCTCGTTCATCCTGGAGCGCAGTCCGGCGATCACCGACGTGGTGGCGCAGTTCTCCGCCGCCGCCGGCGCTCGGGTCTACGCCCCCAACTACCGCCTCGCGCCGGAACACCCCTGTCCGGCGGCGGTGGACGACATTGTCGAGGCCTGGGCCTGGTTCCGCGACACCTGGCCGGATGAGCCAGTGGTGGCGCTGGCTGAGTCGGCCGGCTCGTCGATCCTGCTGGCGGCCCTTCAGCGGATCGCCGCCGCCGGGGACGAGCTGCCGTCGGGTGTCGTGCTGCTGTCGCCGTGGGTCGATCTATCCCTGCAGAGCTGGTCGGTGCTGGCCAATTCCTTGAGCGGGGCGAGCGGTTCGACCATGGAGTCGCTGGCGATGATGGCGCATCTCTATCTGGGCGGCCGACCGGCCAGCGACCCGGTCGCCTCGCCCCTCTACGGCGACTTCACCGGCTTTCCGCCGATGCTGATCCACGCCAGCAAGACCGACATCCTCTACGACGACGCGGTGCGCCTGGCCGACCGGGTGCGGGACGCCGGCGGCGACCTGACCGTGCGCCTGTGGACCGACGAGATTCACGTCTGGGAACGGGCGGCGACGCCCAAGGCGATGCAGTCGATCGAACTGGGCGCCGAGTTCATTCGCAGACGGTTGGGCTAGACACCCTGGACGCCATTGCCGATCGGGCGATTCTTCGGCAGACCAGGGCGGTCATCCGAGGACGCTCGCCCGTGACCGCCAGCCCCGACCATTCCGTGACCCGCTGCGGCTGGGCCAATCCCAAGGAGCCGATCTACGTCGCCTATCACGACACCGAGTGGGGCCTGCCGGAGTACGACAGCCGGGCGCTGTGGGAGAAGCTGGTGCTGGACGGATTCCAGGCCGGGCTGGCCTGGATCACCATCCTGAAAAAGCGCGAGGCCTTCCGCGCCGCCTTCGCCGACTTCGACCCCGAAGTGGTCGCCCGTTTCGGCGCGGCGGATCGCGCCCGGCTGATGGCCGACGCCGGCATCATCCGTTCCAACGGCAAGATCGACGCAGCCATCTCCGGCGCGAAGATCTTTCTGGAGATGCAGGGCCGCGGCGAGGACTTCTCCGATTTCCTATGGGCCTTCACCGGCGGCCGGCCGATCGTCAATCACTGGACCCGCCTTGCGGAAGTCCCCGCCCAGACACCCGTAGCGGCTGAGATTGCCAAGGCGCTGAAGGCCAAGGGCTTCAAGTTCTGCGGCCCGGTGATCGTCTACGCCTTCATGCAGGCCGTCGGCATGGTCAACGACCACATCACCGGCTGCTTCCGCCACGGGCAAGTACAGCGCGAGGCGCATCGCTAATGGCCGGCCCGCACATGCGCCTGGAAAAGGGTTGCCCGACCCCGGTCTGCGGCGTCGACGAGGCCGGGCGCGGACCCTGGGCCGGCCCGGTCAGCGCCGGGGCGGTGATCCTGAAACCCCGGGCGATCCCCAAGGGCGTGGATGATTCCAAGAAGGTCTCCGCCGCCCGCCGGGCCGAGCTGGAGGTGGAGATAAAGGCTCGCGCCGTCGCCTGGGGCGTCGGCTTCGCGAGCGTCGAGGAGATCGCCGCGCTCAACATCGTCCAGGCGACCGGCCTGGCCATGCGGCGGGCGGTGGAGGCCATGGGGATCGCCCCGGTGTTCGCCCTGGTGGACGGCAATTATGCCTTCGATCTGCCCTGCCCGGTGAAGACGGTGATCGGCGGCGACGCCATCTCCGCCTCCATCGCCGCCGCCTCGATCCTGGCCAAGACCGCCCGCGACCGGCTGATGGCCGAGTATGACGAGACCTACCCGGGCTACGGCTTCTCCGGCCACAAGGGCTACCGTGCCCAGGTCCACGCCGACGCGCTCTTGAAACTAGGCCCCTCGCCGATCCACCGGCTGACCTGGGGGCCGGTGAAGCTGGCGCTGATGGGCCTCGACCCGATGCTCACCTACGCCGACGTCATGCAGGCCGAGCTGTCGTTCGACTGATTGAACGGCTCAATCAAGCTTGACCCGGCTCGGTCAGCGGGGCTTCCAAGCGGCATGACCGACGACGCCCTTGCCCGCACCCTGCGGTTCCAGGCCGCCATCTGCGCCCGGTTCGGCTCGAGCTTCTCCGCCGGGTTCCTGGAGGCGGCGGCGGCCGATCTGGAAGCCGGCGGCCCGGCTGTGGAGATGCTGCGGCCGTTCGAAGGCCTGACCGGTGAGGCGCTGTTCCAGAACGCCGCCACCTTGCGCTTCCTCGCCGCCTTCCACGACCTGGCGCTCAGCGGCGAGGAGCCGGCGCTGAGCGCGGCCTATCCCGGCGACGGCCGGCCCGGCAATCCGGCGCGGGCCTGGAACGCCGCGCGGGCGGCCGCGCCCCGGCGGATGGCGGCGCTGCAAGCCTTCATGCGGCACGAGCCGCAGACCAACGAGACCCGGCGCTCGGCCTGCCTGCTCGGCGGCTTCCTGGAGATCGCCGCCGCCACCGGCCTGCCGCTGCGCTGCCTGGAGCTGGGCGCCAGCGCCGGGCTCAACCAGTCCTGGGACCGCTTCCACTACGACCTGGGCTCGGCCGGCGTCTGGGGACCGGAGGAATCGCCGGTGCGGATCGACACGCACTGGTCCGGGCCGCCGCCGCCGCTGGCCGCCGACGTGCGGGTGGCCGGCCGCGCCGCCTGCGACCGGGCCCCGATCGATGTGCGCGTTCCCGAGAACCGCCGGCGGCTCTTGTCCTACATCTGGGCCGACCAGACGGAACGTCTGGCGCTCTGCCGCGCCGCCATTGAGGTCGCGGTGGCCAATGACGTGCGCGTCGAGGCGGCCGACGCCGCCGCCTGGACGGCGGCCAAAGCCGCGCCGACGCCCGGCTTCGCCACGGTCGTCTACCACTCGATCTTCTGGCAGTACCTGCCGCCGGAGACCCTGGCGGCCCTGGTAGCGGCGATAGAGGCGCACGGTGCGGCCGCCACCACCGAGGCGCCGTTGGCCTGGCTGAAGATGGAGCCGTCGTTTCAGGACATGACCCGCATCGAGCTGCGTCTCACCCTCTGGCCCGGCGGCGAGGAGCGGCTGCTGGCCGACGTCCACGCGCACGGCGCGACGGTCGCCTGGCGAGGGACAATCGCCACAGTCTAAACGGCCCCTTAACCGTGATCCCTCAAGGGTTTGGACTTTCTTGGGGGCCAGCGATGAGTAAGCGGGACGAGCCGGGGCGGATCATCTTGGGCGACTGCATCGCCGAGATGGCCAAGCTGCCGGAGAAGAGCGTCGACCTGATCTTCGCCGACCCGCCGTACAATCTGCAGCTGGGCGGCGACCTGCTGCGCCCGGACAATTCCAAGGTCGACGCGGTCGACGACGACTGGGACCGGTTCGCCTCCTTCGAGGCCTATGACAAGTTCACCCGCGCCTGGCTTGCCGAAGCGCGCCGGGTGCTGAAGGACGACGGCGCCCTCTGGGTGATCGGCAGCTACCACAACATCTTCCGGGTGGGCGTGGCGGTGCAGGACCTGGGGTTCTGGATCCTCAACGACGTGGTCTGGCGCAAGTCCAACCCGATGCCGAACTTCAAGGGCGTGCGCTTCACCAACGCCCACGAGACGCTGATCTGGGCGGCCAAGGCCCGGGGCGGGCGGCGATACACCTTCAACTACGACGCCATGAAGCTGGCCAACGACGACGTGCAGATGCGCTCCGACTGGACCCTGCCGCTGGCCACCGGCGAGGAGCGGATCAAGGACGCCGCCGGCGACAAGGCGCACCCGACCCAGAAGCCCGAGGCGCTGCTGCACCGGGTGATCCTGGCCACCACCCGCCCGGGCGACGTGATCCTCGACCCGTTCTTCGGCGTCGGCACCACCGGCGCGGCGGCGAAAAGGCTGGGTCGCCGGTTCATCGGCATCGAGCAGAACCCCGGCTACGTCTCCCTGGCCCGCGCGCGGATCGACAAGGTGATCCCGGTGGCCCCGGAGGACCTGGAGGTCACCGGCTCCAAGCGC
>Ga0182012_10003591_pt1 | contig 16479 bp, 15 predicted proteins | sample 612S2SmetaG_FD_120486 | JGI IMG/M metagenome (GOLD analysis project Ga0182012, IMG submission 120486) | Permafrost microbial communities from Stordalen Mire, Sweden - 612S2S metaG | ecosystem: Environmental > Terrestrial > Soil > Wetlands > Permafrost | place: Sweden: Stordalen | collected...
AATTGATCGAGGAGAAAGTTTAAGCCCTGAATGCGCTGCTGGATGCCGGAGTTATCAACCAGCGAAGAGGGATTGGGGCTGGCAACCTGATTCTGACGGCTGTAGCTGGCGCGAAATTCGTTGATCAAAGTGGAGCCGAAGGTTTGAGTGTGGCCGATGGTGACCATCAAGTTCTTGGTAGTGTAGGGCTCGGCGCCGCTGATGCCCTGCAGGGGCGCGGTGGGTCCGAACCATGCAAGACGATAGTTGGCGTAGTTGCTCGGATTATAGAGGAACTCGACGAACAGGGCGCTTTTATCGGTGAAGCGATGGTCGACTTTGATGGACATGTTGTCGGTGGTGAGACTACTGCCGACAGTGCCGAGAAAGTTATTGCAGAAGGCGCCGCAGCCGCTGGCGCCTTGCTGCAGGGGATCGACGAAGTTGGCTTTGGGATAACTGCTTACGTAATAAGCCGCGAGTGGGTCAATCGAACTCGTGGGAATTACATTTCCCGTAAAAGCAGTGCGGTGGAACAGGCCATTGGCGTCGGGGCCTGTGGTTGAGTAAGGATTATAGAGTTGGCAGGTGGGACAGCCACCGAGATCGGGGCGATCGCTGAAGTTCCCCGTCAGTTCTTGCGGGGTGGGGACAGTGTAAATCTGGTTCTTGTTTTCGTGCAGGAAAGAGGTTTCCCAAGAGAAGAAGAAAAACGTTTTGTCTTTGATGATGGGGCCTCCGAGGGTTCCTCCCATGTCGTTGAAGTTTACCCTCGGAGCGAGAAATTCGGCGCCGGAAGCGTCTCGCCGATCGAAGGGATTGTTGGCGTTGAAGTAAGAGTTGCGGTTGTATTCGTAGAGGTTGCCGTGAAAACCATTGGTACCGGACTTCAGAACGACGTTGACCACCGCTCCGCTAGTACGGCTCCATTCCGCAGCCAAACCATTGTTGACGAGGTTGAGTTCGGCAACGGCGTCGGGAGATGGATTTACCACGGCTGCTTCGGGACCTAGCGCGGCATTGAGGGAGCCATCAAGATACCAGGCATTGGCGCCACCCTGACTGCCGTTGACACTGATGCCGGAACCAACGATGTGAGTAGGATCGGGGAAGCCGCCGAACTCACTATCGAAGCCGAAGCCAGAGCCGGTGGGACCGACGGACTGAGTGACCCCCGGAAATAGCTGCATCATGTTCTGTATGTCGCGGCCCAAGATGGGCACCTTATCAAGCAGTTCGGGCTGCAAGGACGTGGAGAAATTGGATGCGGTGGTTTCGACCAGCGGGGGCGCGGCCGAAACGTCGACTTTTTGGCTTGCTCCCCCCAACTTTAATGGGCCATCCGTAGTGATGGCCGAACCAGCTTGAACCTGTACGTTATTCACGTCCAGGCGGGCGAAGCCGGGAGCTTCGAATTGGACCACATAAGCGCCGGGCACGAGATCGGGGACCAGGTAGAAGCCGGCGCCGTTGGTTTGGACACGCAGGGAGACGCCGGTAGCGATGTTGGTGACGGTTACCTGAGTATTAGGGACGACCGCGCCTTGCGGATCTGTGGCAGTTCCGCGGATCTGGCCGCGATTCAACTGTGCGGGCAACTGAGACGCGGCCAGCAGCGTTACTGTTAATAAGAGAGCGAAACGATGATAAGGCAGCATATAAACTCCAAGTTTTCTGTGTCGGAATGTCAGGCGGCGGCTACACTCTCCTGGGAGAGCAATACGACAGCCGCAAGCGCGAACAACACACCTGCAATTTGCAATAAAGTGAGCTTTTCGCCCAGAAACAACCAGGCGCCGCATATTGTCACAAGCGGATAGAGATTGATGATGGGAATGACGATGGAAGCTTTGCCGCCCTTTTCAAAAGCGGCGAAACTTGTTAAGACCCCGAGGCCATTGAGCAGACCTCCCAAGGCAGCAAGCGCGCACATGCCGGTACCTATGTGCCAGTCAAGATGGATGAAGATTGGGACAGCGGCCGATGTCAAACCGATGGCGATGCTGAACCAGACAAACGAGGCCTCAAAAGAGACATTGTTGGTGCTGAGTTTTTGCGTGACCCCGGAAACACCGAAAAGAATCAGCGCCAAGATGGACAAAGCGAACCAAGGTTGCATGGTCAGTAACTCAACAGAAAAATGGAAATCAAAGCCAGCAGCAAACCGCAGGCCTGGGGGCGATTGATCTTCTCCTTCAGTACTATGAGCGCTAGAACGATAGTAATCAGCGGCGCCAAGCCAACGAGAGGCACCACCACTGAGGCTTTACCGTCTTTGGCAAGCGCGAGGTATAAAGCGATGTTGCCCGTGCCGCCTAGAATGCCGGTAAACAGGCCGTAGAAAGCGCCCTTGCCGCCTTGGCCGTTGACCTTGCGCAAGTTTTTCGAACAGAGCATCCAAATCAGCGGCGGGATAAGGCCGAAAGAAAATAAAACGGTATTGAGCCACGGTGAAATGCGATCCACCACTAATTTCGATTCCAATCCCCAACCGCCCCACAATAGAATTGTGAGCAGCGACAGAAGCATCCAGGGCTGCCTTAGATAGGACAACAAAGACCTGCCGGGAGGTGCTTGGCGATTTTCCATCGTTGTATTCAATTAGACGTTATTGTGAAACAGAACGGGCGACGGTTTTCACCAAGTTTTGACCAATTGAGGAAAACCGTATAACGATTCAGTATTGCCGCTAGTCAATCGAAAGCGGCGGCTGCTCAAGAAAGCCCTTGGGCGTGGTCCCGGTCACTTGCAGGAACAGGGAACAAAAGTGACTCACATTCTTGAAGCCGAGCGCGTAGGCGGTTTCCTTGGTGGAACGATGTTCGGATAAAAGCAGACGGCGCGCTTTGAAGACAATGAGCGAGTTGTAATAGACGTGGGGGCTGATGCCGGACGAGTTTTTGAAGAGAGGAATAAAACGCGATGAACTGACACCGACGTGATCGCACAGATCGGACAGGCGGAAGGCGCCTTTGCCGTGACAATTCATGTATTCGGTAGCGCGGTGCATGTGCAGCCAGGGAAGTTGCGGCAGAAGATGAGAGCTGAGGGGAACCACGGCGTCAATGGGCCAATCCCGCAAAAGATAGACGAGGATTTGGCGAACCATGGTTTCAACCATGGTGCCGAATCCGCGGCGCTGCTCGCGGAATTCGTTCAGTAAGCGGCCGGCTAACTCAAAGACCTCGGGATTATTGAACTTGCCGAGGAAACGCAAGCCGCCGTCGGGCGACGGATAGGGCAACGCCATAAGATCGACTACCGATTGCATTACGGCAGGACGCACGATAAGAGTTAAACCGCAGGAATTGGGGCCATCCACACCGAAACGGCAGCGATGCATATCGCCGGGATTGACGATGGTAACTTCGCCCGTGCGAACCACTTCGAGCCGGTCCTGGTAGAGGATCTCAACCGAACCGGCGAGGCACATCACAATGCCGTATTCAGCATGAGTGTGGGAGAAGCCGTCGTATTCACCGTTGCGGTACGCAAAGTGATGGAAACCGAGCGTCAGGTCGGGAGTGAGCCAAACGCTGCTGGACGGAACCGCGTTTTCCAGCCTTCGCAAGATAGGCATCTGAAACCAATTTGTCCGAGGGTAGCATATTCTAATGGCCAGCGGTAGTCATGGCGCCGTCGACGACTAGCGAAGTGCCCGAGATAAAGGAGGCCGCTTCGGAGGTGAGGAATAAGGCGGCTTCGGCCACGTCGCGCGACGTGCCGATGCGACCTACCGGATGAACAGCAAGTAACTGGCGCATGGTTTCTTCCCGATCGGGAAGGGAAGCCAGCCAGCGGTCCATCAGTGGCGTATCGATATAGCCCGGACAAATGGCATTGACGCGAATGCCCTGACCACCGTGGTCTAAGGCCATGGCGCGCGTGAGTCCGATAAGTCCCGACTTGGTGGCGTCATAGGCGGCGCAAGCGGGCCAGGAGACGAAAGCGTGCACCGAAGAGATATTGACAATGGAACCACCCTTGGTCATTTTGGAGATGATATATTTCGACATCAAGAACGCGCCGCGCAGGTTGACGGCGATTTGCCGGTCCCACTCAGCGGCAGAGAGACCGGCGACCGTGCCAGTGACTTCGATGCCTGCGTTATTCACCAGGGCATCCAAATAGCCGAACTTGGCAGTGGCGGCGTCGATGGCGGCGGTGACGTGCTGCTCATTAGCCACATCACCCACCAGTGCTAGCGTCTCGGCGAGCGGCGCCAGCTTCGCCGCCATGCTGTGCGCGCCCGCGCCATCGATATCGAACAGCGCCACGTTGTAGCCGGCCTGGGCAAAGCGCAGGCAGATGCCCGCGCCGATGCCTGCAGCGCCGCCGGTTACTAAAACTGTTTTTTTCGCCATATCGTTAGGCTGCTGGAGTTATGCCCGTTGAGTCAATGGCTTTTTATGTCATGGATTTCAACGGATGCGATCACTCTTCCAACATTTTGGACACTATAACGGTTACCATATGGTCTTCATAGAGGTTGTGTGCCAATGAAGATCACCCGGGTGGAAACGCTTTACATCCGCTTGCCGCAAGTGAAAGAGCAGTGCGACAGCGGCCAGGACGCGCTGATTGTGCGGGTTGAGACGGATGCGGGCGTGAGCGGCATCGGCGAGATCGACTCTAGTCCGATGGCGGCGAAGTGGGCTATTGACGGTCCTTTCTCGCATACCACGACCGCCGGTTTGGCGCATCTCATTTTGGGAGAAGACCCGTTTGAAACCGAGAAGATTTGGTACAAAATGTACCGCGCGAATATCTATTCGGGACGCCGCGGCATTGCGATTCACGCGATGAGCGGCATTGATATGGCGCTTTGGGACATCAAGGGTAAAGCGTTGGGGATGCCGATCTGGAAGTTGTTAGGAGGGGGATTTCGCGACAGGATTCGCTGCTACGCGAGTTCGCTATTCGGCGCAACGCCGCGCGAGACGGGGGAACGGGCGCGCGGTTTTGCAGGGCAAGGCTTTACGGCGGTGAAGTTTGGCTGGGATCCGATGGGGCAGGATGAAAAAACCGATCGGGCGTTGGTGAAAGAGGCGCGCCGGGGTTTGGGAGAAGATATCGACTTACTGATTGACGCAGGGCTGGTGTGGGATGCCAAGACGGCGATTCAACGAGCGCGGGCGTTTGAAGAGTCGAACATTTTCTGGTTGGAAGAGCCGTTGAGCCCCGACGATTACGAAGGTTACCGCAAGTTGAGTGAGGCCACGAGTGTGCGCATAGCCGCGGGCGAGGAGGAGAGCAACCGGCTTTCCTATCTGGAATTGATGGACAAGGGCCGCATTGATGTGGTGCAGGTGGATTTGTGCCGTTGCGGTGGATTTACCGAGGGCATGAAGATTGCCAGCCTCGCAGCGGACAGAGGACTGCCGGTTGCTAACCATGGATTCACCACCTATATCAATGTCGCCGCAGCGCTGCACTGGCTGAACGCGGTTCCGAACGCGCTGATTTGCGAGTTTGTGGCGGAAGCGGGCACCACTTTGCGCGATCAATTGACGCGCCAGCGGATTACGGCTAAGGACGGCTACCTCGAGACTCCGCAAGAGCCCGGGCTTGGCATCGAGCTCAACGATGACGTAGTGGCGAAGTACCGGGTATGCTGAGTTGTGCATGAAGACAGCGATCATAACGGGAGCGGCGAAGGGCATTGGGCGGGCGATTGCGCAGCGCTTGGCGAGCGACGGATTTAGGGCGGTGATTGCCGATGTGGATGAACAATCGGCGGCGGTTACGGCGGAGGAAATACGGCAAGCAGGTGCGAGAGAGGCCACGGGCGTGAAGCTGGACGTGACACAGCCTGCGGCAGCCGAGCGCATGGCCGCGGAAATCAACGCGCGCTTCGGTTCTGTCGATGTGCTGGTGAATAACGCCGGTATCGCGGGCCAAGCGGCTCCGGTTGAGGAGTATCCAATTGAAGAATGGCGGCGCGTCATGGCGATTGACCTGGACGGCGTTTTCTACTGCTCGAAGGCCGTGCTGCCTTACATGAAGTCGCAGGGAGCTGGGCGGATTATCAATATCTCGTCCATCTCGGGCAAAGAGGGCAATCCCAATATGTGTGCCTATTCAACAGCCAAAGCGGGAGTGATCGGGTTTACTAAGGCGTTGGGAAAAGAAGTGGCCGCCTGCGGGATCTATGTCAACTGCATAACGCCGGCGGTGATTGAAACGGAAATTTTGAAACAGCTGACTGATGAGACGGTGAAATACATGGTTTCGAAAATACCCATGGGGCGCGTGGGGCAGCCGTCGGAGGTGGCCGCGCTAGTGTCGTGGCTCTCTTCCTCGGAATGCAGCTTTACCACGGGAGCAGTCTTTGATTTGAGCGGCGGACGCGCTACTTATTAACGCCATGGAAAGCAAAGTAGAACTGCTCGCCGACGTGCATGATGCATGCGGCGAGGGTCCGAGTTGGGATGCGCGCGAGTCTGTTTTGCGCTGGGTGGATATTACTGGAAAACGATTTCACCGTTTAGACTGGCCGCTGACCACGCCGGTTCGAACGATCGAACCCGGTTTCGAGATTAGTGCGTTTGCTCCTACCGAGACTGCGCTTTGGGTGGTGGCCGGTTCGGATGGCGTGTGGCTGTGGGACGGAAAGCAGGAGCGCGTTCCGGTGGTGCAGGAGCATGACGGCCAGAGACTGGCCATCAACGATGCGCTGGCCGATGTGAAGGGGAGACTGCTGGCGGGGTCGACATTTTTTGATCCTGGAAACGCCGGTTATTCACGGGGAAAGCTTTACTCGATCGCGGTTGACGGCAAGGTTTCCGTTCTTGACGATGGAATCAAACTGGCGAATGGGCTTGGCTTTTCGCCAGATAACCGAATTTTGTATTTCACCGATTCGGCGGACCGAGTGATTTATGCTTACGACTACGATGCTGAGAGCGGGCAGGCGAGCAACCGAAGGGTGTTTGTTCAAGTGCCCAGTGCCGAGGGATTGCCGGATGGGTTGACGGTGGATGCCGAAGGGTTTGTTTGGTCGGCGCAATGGTTTGGCGCTGGTATCTACCGTTATGATCCGGATGGTGTGTTGGAGCGTCGCATTGCTATTCCGGCGGGGCAAACGTCTTCGCTAACCTTCGGAGGACCGGAGCTGATGGATATCTTTGTGACAAGCGCGGGGACGCCAGATGCATTGGCGCTGGCCCCGCCGGGTTATGAGGCGAGAGGAGACGCAGTAGGCGGAGCGTTGTTTCGGGTTATTGCGGGGATTCGCGGGAAAGAAGATTTTCGGTGTGCGGTTGGGGTGTGACGACAGTCCGCCACGGGTAGTTGCTCTTCGGGTAACATAAGTTATGGCTGAAGTTAACGGCAGCGGCAGACTAGATAGAATCGAGGCTGCGTTAGAACGTTTGGAAGCTGCACAAGCGCGCGACCATGAAGAATTTACGCGCGACCACAAGCAGCTTATGACGTGGCAGGTCTTGATGCAAGACAAGATGGAAAAGTTTGCAAGTGAGCGCGCAGCGGACCGGGAAGATGCAGCCCGCGAACGCAAGCGGCTTGATCAATTGTGGGAAAACACCGACAGACGCATTGCCGATCTGGTGGGCGCGATCGGCGCTCTCATTCAGCCACCACCGAATTCCTGAGTATCTTCGTCACGGCTGCCACTGACCGCCCTGCTTGGCCTCATCTGTCTTTGGCATCTTGACAGATTCGCCGCAGCGTGCTATTTTTCTAGCAGGGTGCTAAAGGAACAGCAGGCGCTCAGCCGGCGCGAACGCCAAATTATGGACGTTCTCTACCGTTTAGGACGCGCGACGGCGGCGGAAATTCTAGCGAGTATTCCCGATCCGCCTGGTTACTCGGCGGTGCGCGCGATGCTGCGCGTGCTGGAAGAAAAAAAGCATATCCGGCACGAAGAAAAGGACTTGCGGTATGTTTTCATGCCCGTCGTGCCACGGGAGAAAGCGCGGCGCAGCGCGGTCCGGCACATGCTGGAGACTTTCTTTGAAGGTTCGCCGGAACAGGCGGTGGCCACGCTGCTGGATATTTCGGGGCGTCATCTTTCGGGCGACGACTATGACCGTTTGGCCGCGCTAATCGAAAAGGCCAGGCAGGAAGGGCGCTGATGGTTTGGCTCATGGCGAATTTGTTCGTCCGTTCGGCGCTCATTATGGGGGCGGGGCCATTGCTCTGCGCATTGCTGAAACGGTTGCGCGCGGAGCAACGGCATCGCATTCTACTTTCAGCGTTCGTGCTTCTTTTGCTTTCGCCGTTCCTGGCCGCGGTCTTGCCCGAAGTGGCGCTGCCGCTTTCGAGGGGCTCGTCGAACATGGGCGCGGTGACGGTTGAACAATTCACGGCGGCGGAGCGAGTGACCCCAGGAGCGCATTCGTTCGCTTTTTCTCCGCTTTTGATTTGGCTCTGCGCGGCAATCATCGCGCTCGCTCCTTTGTGGGCGGCTCATGGCCGTTTGCACGCCATCCTGCGGCGCACGGTTCGCAACCATGACGAAAGTTGGGCCTTGGTTCTCCATGAATTGTCCGCACAACTCGGCGTCAGCCCAGCGCCGGAATTGTTGGTCTATCCAGGCCCGTTGATGCCGATGGTTTTTGGCGTCCGGCGGCCGCGCATTGTCCTGCCTGTCGGATGCTCCGAATGGCCGGCGGCGCGAAGGCGTGTCGTGCTTTTGCATGAATTGGCGCATATCGCGCGGCGCGATCTTATGACACAAACATGCGCGCGTTTGATTGCCGCTGCCTGGTGGTTTCAGCCGCTGGCGTGGATAACGCTGCGCTCCTTGCGGCGGGAAAGTGAACGCGCCTGCGATGAAATTGTGATTGGCGCTGGCGTGAAGGCGTCCGATTACGCTGCTGAATTGCTTGCCGTTGCGCACAGCTTCTCCTTTAGCTCACAGGCACCCACGGCGGGTATTGCCATGGCCCGTGCCGACGGTTTGGAGGGCCGCCTGCGCGCGATTCTCGATACGCCGCTGGCGCCATCGAAGCGCACTGGCCTAGCCGCTGCCTCTCTTCTTGCCGCCCTAACCATTACGGCTTCGGCGGTTACTCTGTATCCCGCAACTCAAACCACAGCGTTAAGAGGCTCTACTATGAAACACACTCTTTTTGCCGGTTTGCTGACAGCCACCGGCCTTTCCGCCGCCAGCATTGGCGGGTCAGTCTATGATTCCGCGGGTGTAGCGCTGGGTAATGCCAGCGCGGCGCTAGTGGAATTCAATACGAATGCGAAATTTGAAACCAGTACCACGGCTGACGGAAAATTCGCGTTTGAAGGTTTGCCGGCGGGCGAATACGTTCTGCGCGTACGTAAGCCCGGTCTTGCCACTTTGTTCCGCGAATTCGAGGTGAATGCCGACAGCATGGTGGATCTTAGTTTGACGTTAGCGCCTCGTTTGGCCTTAGCGACTCCTTCTTCAGATACGCCAGCTTCGGCGCACGCGCACCGCATCGGCGGCCGCCTGGCGGAAGCTAATTTAGTCACACAAGTGCCACCGGTGTACCCGGCAACCGCCAAAGCAGCGCACATCCAAGGAACGGTCTTGCTTGAGGTTGTCATCTCCAAACAGGGCGAGCCGCTCAATCTGCGGGTGCTGTCTTCGAATGACAGCGATCTCTCGCAATCGGCGCTCGAAGCAGTTCGCCAATGGCGTTATCGGCCTACCTTGCTCAACGGCAATCCGGTTGAAGTGGTTACCGATGTGACCATCAACTACACGCTTTCTCAATGATGCATCGACAGTTCGGGGCGGCTCTCTGCCTGCTTTTGAACGCTGCTTGCGGACGGCACGGAGCAGCCTACCGCGTCCTTCCCGCTACTCCGGCTTACCTTTTGCAAACTCCAGATTCTCGCAAAATTCCTTTCGACGAAGTGACGCACGATTACAACGGCTTCCGGCACGGACAAGGATGGATCGATCTGCGGCCTTTGATGGAATTGCGGATAGAAAACGCTTATTACCAAGCAGGTGCCTCGCGCCGCGCGCTCGCCGGTTATCTCGGAACGGAAGTGGCGCATTTTGAGATTCGCCCAGACGGTTTAGCGTTACTTTCCACTGAGCCAATGAAGGACCGGCCGCCGAGCGATTTGCCGGTCGCCTATCTCATCGCCAAAGGAGAACTGAATTTCAAATTCTACCGGCTGTACTTGGAGATCTTCTTTGCTGGGACTCGCGCTTCTCCGCACGACTCGCATGGATCGGTACTCTTGGGTGCCGATTCGCAACAGGAACTGGCCCAGCTGGCGGCACAGCTCGACCAACCGGAAACGGTCTGCCATGCTAACTCCGTTCACTGTGCGGTATTTCCGGAGGCTTGTTCCGTTTCGGTCGAAATGAAGGTTGTGGTCAATGGCAAAGCGCGCACGCTGGTTTGGGGAAGTCTCCTGCACGAAATTATCGATTACCCGCACCACCTGTCTGTTAAGCGGTTATACGGTGGGCGCCTCACGCCGATTAGGCTCGATACCAGTGATGCGAATGTATTGCAAATGCCGTTGCTGCCCGGAGATCAAATTAATTGGAATTGAGTATCGCGCTGTGATAAGCTACGGGATTCTTCACGGTAAAAACACCTGATGCGCCCCATTGTTTTTTTGGCCCTTATTGCCGCGAGCTTGCCGGCACAAACGAATTCGGCTTACGCTCCCTTAACGTCTAGCGAGCGGTGGGACTACTATTGGCATTCCACGTTTCTCTCGCCGGGCCTGTACATGGCTTCTTTGGCGGAAGCCGGCGGAGCGCAGCTCGCTAAAGATCCGCCCGAGTGGAGGAGAGGCGTCGCAGGCTACAGCAAAGAGGCGGGAACAATCTTCGCCAGTTACGCGGTGCAGTTCTCCGTGGAGCAAGGCGCGGAAGCCGCGTTACATTATGATCCGCGCTATCAGCGATGCGAATGCCAAGGCGGGTTTCATCGATTGGCGCACGCAATGCTGTGGTCGTTTCTGACAAAAAACAATGAAGGCCAGACGCGTTTTAATGCGCCCGTGGTCGCGGGTGCATATGCCGGCGGGATGATTCCGTTCCTTTGGTATCCGAATCGTTTCAGTGCTCTGAAGGACGGAACGCGGTTAGGTACGCAGGAAATTGGACTGCATGTGGGAGTCGATTTGCTTCGGGAGTTTAGCCCGGAATTGCGCCGGCTGTTCCGGTTCAGGTCGAATCCGTAAGGCGCGTTTCTTCCGCTAGCGTTTTCCTTTGCGAAGGCGGTTGGCTTCCTGCTTTTCGAATAGAGGAAGCAAGTATTGGTCAATCCAGCGGAACGCGGCGTCGAGACCATCGCTTCTATAAACGCGCCCTATTTGCGCTTCCACTTTGGTTGGTTCACCCAAGCTTCCCAGGAACTGATTTGACGTAAGGCGTTTACACTTTTCGCCATCTACCTGGCCGTCCTCGCGCAGGATTTTGAGACGGGCATAAAGTGTAAGAACGGCGTCGCCAATCCAAGCCTCTTCGACGGGCAGATCTTCCATGCCATCACTGTAAAGGATCGGCCGCCGTGCCGGAATTTCTTCGTTTGCGATATTCGGCGAACATGGCGCTTGAATCGGTGTCGCGATGCAGTCTGCGGTATAGCAGGGCGAGCGAATAGCAGGCATCGGCGGACGCGGCATCGCCGGCGATCGCGAGCTGATATTCGGCAATGGCATCGTTCGCGCGGTCCTCTTTTTCGAGCACGCGCGCCAGGTAGTAATGGGTGCGCGCCAGTTTCGCATCGTAACGCAGCGATTCGCGCAAGCATTGTTCGGCGGCTGCCGCATCGTCCAGGCGGAGCAGCAAATAGCCTAGGTTGTGCGGCGGCCAAGGTGAAGGCTGAGTTTGTGCGCGATTGAGAACGACGGCCTTTTCAAAGAAGCCGCGCGCCTGGTCCAGGCGCCCTTGCATATCCCACGCCAGTCCCAGACTGTCCCAGGCGCGGGCGGCCTGAGGATCTAGGTCCACGGCTTTTTGCAAATTACCCGCTGCCTCACCATAACGCCGCTGAAAATAATCGATGCGGCCGAGCCAGTACCAATAAATCGCAGTTGAAGGATGAGCGCGCGCTAGATCCGTTAAAATCCCGCGGGCTTCGGCCTCGTTCGATGTCTTAAGCAAAGCCATGGCGAGCGTGAAGCGGTCGGCATCTCTGGCGCGCTGGATTTTCTCGGAGGCCTGAAACGCCGTGACGGCTTGCGCCATATTGCCGGCCAGGAATGAAACGGCGCCGCTGAGCGCTAACGCCTCGGCGCGCTCTCCGTCGTTGGCGGGATTGATAGCCGCGAGTTTGCTTTCAACCAGAGAGAAGTTCTTTGCCTGCAGTTGCCTGACAGCGTCATCGCCCAGCAAAGTTTTGAGGCGCTGATAAATATCGTCGCCTTGCGCAAGTAGCAGGCTTGCCACGAAAAAGAAGACGGCGCTTCGTATGACAGCCATCGGCTCAGGGCCTCATCTCCAGCGTGCGGAGCATCAGATCGGCGCGCCGCGAGCGTTCTTCATCCAGCTTCTTCAGCCGTTCGGCTTGCGCCGCCGCCCGCGGATCCTGCAGGCGCTTGTAAAGCACCAGCAGCTGTTCGTTGGCTTGAAAATTTTCAGGGGAAAACTTCAAAGCGAGATCCAATTCGTTGTGGGCTGCCGGCAGGTTTCCTCGCAACAAGCCTATGCGCGCCAGTTCGGTATGGGGCTCGGCGAAATTCGGGCGCAAGCCAATCGCCTCCTGAAGACGTTTCGTGGCATCGTCCAGATCACCTTCGAGGCGGGCGATGCGGCCCAGATAATAGTCGGCGGGGGCCGCGGCCTGCGGGCTTTCGCGCGCGATGCTCATCTCTCGTTTGGCATTGTCGTAATCGCCGGAAGCGAAAAGGGCAACACCAAGGGCGAAGTGCCCGCGCGCGGCAGTTGGATCAGCGGTTACGTACTGGCGAAAATAAGCGGCGGCGGACGCGGCATCGCGCGTTTCCAAAATCACCGATCCCATGGCGTAGTTGTAGTCTGCGTTCGTTGGGTCAAGGGCCAGCGCTTTCTCCAGGGATTGCCTGGCCTCGATCGGTAATTCCATTTCGCCGGCAATCAAACCGAACAGAAAATGGATGCGCGCGTTATCCGGCGAAAGGTCGCGCGCGTGCGCCAGATAGCCGAGCGCTCCGGCATGATCCTTGCTGTCCTCCGCTAGCCGGGCCAGTTCCAGCAAGTGGGCCGTGTTCGTGGGGTCGAGCAGTGCCACTCGTTCCAGCGTTTTTCGGGCATCGGCCGGCCGGTGCAGTTGTTCGTAAGCGATCGCCAGCCGCTGCAGACTCACCCCGCCGGCGGCCCGGCGCGCATTCAAGCCTTCAATGAGTGCGGCCACCACGGCGGCGCCCTTGGGCGAATCAAGTTGGCTGCTCTGCAGCGCATTCAGGTCTGCTTCGGAAAACGCCGGCTGTTTTGCCAGACGCCTGGCAGCAGCTTGTGCATCGCTGAATTTTCCCTGTTCAGCGTAAATCGCTACCAGCGAAGTCAAGGCTTCCGGATCGTTCGGCTTATAGCGCAGCACGCGTTGCCAAGCTTCCAGCGCGCAAGTCGGCTGATTCAAGTTCACGCACGCCCGCGCCAAATTTTGCCACGCGGGAACGAGTTGCGGGTTCAGGCGAACGGCCTCGGCAAAATCGGCGCGCGCTGCGGGGAGTTCGTCGCGCTGCGCGTGAACCACTCCGCGCAGATTTAACAAGCCGGCGTCTTGCGGATGTTTGGCCAGGTCATCTCGTAGCAGACGCGCAGCTTCCGAAAGATTACCCGCCTCGACTAAATCCTGAACGGCCATCACAATCTGGGTATCGTTTTGCGCGGGCAAACAAAGGGCGCAAAGCATATACAGTTGAAAGAGGCGGGCCATCGCTACTAGAAATATACTGCACGTTGAACTAGTTTGTTATATGATGACAGCCATTGTTGAAAAGCATTCCAAGGAGAAAAAGCACAATGCCGTGTTGCACTAGTATTCGAGTTACCACGATTTTATTCCTTTGTTCAGCCTTCGGGTTTGGGCAAAGCCAGAACGCCAGCCTGGAAGGCCAAGTTATCGATAAGACCGGCGCCACAATTCCTCAAGCCACCGTGACGCTATCGGCCGCCGAACGTTCGCTCAGTTCTTCTTTGCAAACGGACAACGACGGACGTTTCGCGTTCCCAAACCTGCTGCCCGGCTCTTATGATTTGTCAATCACCGCGAAAGGCTTTCGAACTTATGTGCAGCACGGTATTCAGTTACTGGCGAATCAATCGGCGCAGATACCGGTGAGTATGGAAATCGGCGATGCGTCGACGAAGGTGGAAGTCGTGGCCGATGCCGCGCAGTTGAACTACGACAACGGCGCGCAGCAGGAGGGAGTGCCGCCCTCGGTGGTGAATCAACTGCCGCTGCTGGTGGCCGCCGGTACGCCGCGCAATGCAGTGCAGTTCATTACTTTTCTGCCCGGAGTGAATACCGGCACCAGCCCACAGGCGTTTAATGCGCGCATCAACGGCGGCCTGAAGATGGGAGACGAAGCGGTGATGGACGGCGTGAGTATGCAGGAAGGGACAATGTCGCAGAGCGGCATGGTTTCGTTCTTCGACTTTCCCACCACGCCCGATATGGCGCAGGAAGTGCGCGTGCTCACCTCGAGCTATGAACCGGAATACGGCACGACGACTGGCGGCGAAATCATTGTCACCACGAAAAGTGGTACGGATACCTTTCATGGATCCTTGTTCGAGTATTTGCGCAACAAGGATTTTAATGCGCTGCAATTTACTAACCAGCGCGGCCCTGGCGATCAACGCCCGAAGGACAACGAAAACGAATATGGCGGCGCTATTGGCGGGCCCGTAAAGATCCCGTTCCTGCCCTTCATTTGGGGGTCGAAGCACAAGACTTATTTCTTCCACGATGAAGAATATTTGCGCAGTTTGGGCGGCACCGTGCGCCCTGTTGTTTCCATCCCTTCGGCACAAGAGCGGACCGGCGATTTTTCCGACCTCGGCGTGCCGCTTTACGATCCGACTACCGAGACGATCACGAACGGCGTAATCAGCCGGACTGCTTACAACCACAATCAAATTCCAATATCGGAACAGAGCCCCTTAGCGATGCTATGGATGAAGTATCTGCCAACTCCCTCTTCCGCGGGGCCGTATAACAACTATTTATCAAACCCCGTGTCTGACGGTATTTTGTCCAACGTCAACCATTTCCTTTATAAAATTGATCACTATTGGGGGGAAAGCGATCACGTCTTCGCCACCATCTGGCGTCAGCAAACGCAACCCAACGAACAATGCGCCCTGCCCGTGCAACTTTGTACCTCGAGCCCGGCCAATCCGGAGGATGCCTGGGTGAGCCGCTTGAACTGGGATCACACGATTAATCCCCACCTGCTCAGCCACTTCGCGTACGGCTATGTGAATCGCAACGAGGGCTACGGCTCGGTAACCGGGCAGAATCCTAACGAGCTGCCTAAGATTCCCAACGCGGTTGCCTACAACGCTTCACCCGCGGCGGGCTTTAGTGGTCCCAGCGGCGATAATTTTGCCGGCTGGGGCAATAACAACGGTCTCGGCACCCTGAACAAAACTACCCGGCCTACCCACATAGCCAACGAGTTGGTTACCTGGGTAACCGGTGCGCACACCATCAAGTTTGGCGGTGAATTCCGTCACTTGCAGCAAGTGTTCCGCGGCGCGGGCGGCGAATCCGGCTCGGTTAATTTCTCGGATAAGTCCACCGGATTGCCGGGCCTTGCGAGTGGCGATCCTTTTGCCAGTCTCCTCATCGGCGCGGTCGATAGCGGTAGTTTGAGCGTCCACAACGTGGCAAAATACGGCGCCGAACAGCGTGCCTACTCGTTACACTTGGGCGACACCTGGAAGATTTCCTCAAAGCTCACCGTCAACTACGGTTTGCGCTGGGACAGATTTTCGCCTACCTTTGAAACCAGCGATCGCCTAGCATTCTTGAGCTTCGCGGCGAATCCAGGTGCGGGCGGCTTGCCCGGCAGTTTGGCTTATGCGGGCAATACCTGGGGCTCCGCCAGCTACGGCGCTCGTTATCCTGAAAAGCCTTTCAACGGCGCATTCGCTCCTCGCATCGGTGGCGCTTACAAGATTGCCGACAAGACCGTGCTGCGCGCCGGCTACGGAATGTTCTACACCCAGGCGTTCTACCCGGGCTGGGGCGGCGTTATGTCCCTTGACGGTTTCAATCCGCAGTTGAACTTCGGCGATTCGAACAGCGGCTTTGTGCCTTCGTTCTACCTCGACAAAGGCTTCCCCGCTTATAGCACCGCGCCGAACATCAGCTCTACCGCTGACAATGGCACCGGCGGTCCCCAATATCGCCCAACGGCCGCCAATCACTTGTCTTATACCCAGCAGTGGAACCTGACATTGGAGCGCCAGCTCGGCAGCAGTGCGGTTGCCAAAATCAAGTATGTTGGCAATAAAGGCACTCATCTGCCGTCCCAATTGCAGCCCTTGAACGCGCTGAACCCCACGCTCCTAGCAAGTCTGGGAAGCACCGCTCT